>Ga0172382_10000009_pt1 | contig 346385 bp, 337 predicted proteins | sample Leawel138RmetaG_FD_122245 | JGI IMG/M metagenome (GOLD analysis project Ga0172382, IMG submission 122245) | Leachate microbial communities from a municipal landfill in Southern Ontario, Canada - Leachate well 138R metaG | ecosystem: Engineered > Solid waste > Landfill > Unclassified | place... | reverse complement strand
GGGACTTATCGATCAGGTAATCGAGCCTGCGCATACCCGGCCCGCTCTGATTTCCGCTCTTGGCATGCTGGAAGGAAAAAACGTAACGCGCCCCTGGAAAAAACACGGGAATATGCCTCTGTAGCATAATACCGGACCGTTCCCTCATCAGGAGGATGCGCATGTGATCGTGTGGTAACAAGTCGATTTGCGTGTGCTGCGTCATTTGGCGCCAGCAGCATGCGAATTACATTAACGATGCGTCAGTAACCCTTTGCGTTTGAGCACATTGCCGGGTGGAGAGTATAAGGAGCGTCACTTACTTTAAAATGCCGGTATGGCCGGCATAAAAAGTTTTTGCGAAGCTCAAGTTCAGATATTAACTGAAAAACAATAAAGGAGGAGAAAAGAGCATGAGAACAAAAGAACAGTACATTGAAGGCCTGAGTAAAATGAAACGGAATCTCTTTTTCAACGGTGAGAAAATAGGCAGGGATAATGAGGCTTTTATTCCCTCTTTTAATGTCATGGGAACTACATTCGAACTGGCCTTGAAACCGGAATACGAAGGGTTTCTGACTGCATCCTCGCATTTGACAGGAGAGAAAATTAACAGGTTCAATCACATACACCAGAACAGGGAAGATCTGCACAAAAAGCAGGACATGACCCGTCTCTACTGCCAGACAGTGGGCGGTTGTGTACAGCGCTGTATGGGAATAGACGCCACTAATGCGATTTATACGGTGTCCTATGAAGCCGACAAGCAGAACAATGGCGCCACGCAATATCACGAAAATTTCAAAAAATGGCTGGAGCGGTTTCAGACGGAAGATTTGGTCGGGTGCTGCGGGCAAACAGATGTGAAAGGTGACCGGATGCTGCGCCCCCATCAGCAGCCCGATCCGGACCAGTACGTGCATGTTGTAGAAAAAAATAAAGACGGTATCGTTGTGCGGGGTGCCAAGCTGCACATCTCGGAGGCGGCAATTGCCGACGAAATACTCGTGGTGCCGACGCGGGCGCTGCTTAAGGAAGATGCGGATTATGCCGTATCTTTCGCCATTCCTGGCGATTGGGAAGGCCTGAAACATTTAGTGACGATTCATAATTTTCGTGACAGAAAGCATTTTCCGAAGGGATTCAATTCAGGCAGTAATGATTCATATCTGATATTCGACAATGTATTTGTGCCGTGGGAGCGTGTATTTCTCTGCGGTGAACATCAGCATGGCGGCATCCTTGCGCTGCTTTTCGCTCTTTTTCACCGGCACAGCTATTCTGGCTGCAAGCCGGCGTTGGGAGATCTGATGTTGGGAACTTGTGCCCTGGCTGCCGACGCAAACGGTATTCCAAAAGCGAAGCATGTGGCTTCGAAATTTGCGGAAATTATAAAGATTACCGAATTAGGATATGCTGCCGGATTCACTGCTTCGGAACTTGGGAAACCCGAGGTGTATATGCCGGGTGTAGGGTTCATCCCCTATGGTCCCGGTAACTATATCCCCCATTCCATATATGCGAATGTCGGGCGATGTCTGACCGGAGAAGCGGTATTTCATGAAATGGAAATGCTGGCGGATATTTCAGGCGGAGTTCCGGCGACCTTTCCTCATGAAGCTGAATTCGTCAACCCTGAAACTGCTGAGTATGCGCGAAAATATACAACAAGAAGCAGCAAAATGTCGCCTGAAAATCAGGCGCAGCTCTGGCGTCATATCGGCGACCTGGCCTGTTCCGCGAAAGGAGGTATTGCCAATTTCGGCGCCCTGCATGGCGGAGGATCTCCTCGGATGGAAGAAATAGCCATTACGACCCAGTATGATATAGAAGCGCGTAAGGATATGGTGAGAAAAATAGCGGGAATGACAAAGGACTGATAGTATCCATACCAAGGCGGGGAAACCTGAATCCCCGCCTGCCTTTGCTATGAGAGGAGAAAAACGATGAGCCGGCAGGAAGTACGGTATACCATTGAAAATGAAATTGCCGTGATCACAATTGACAATCCTCCGATGAACCCTCTGATTGTTGCGGTGCGGGAGGGCCTATCGGAGATTATGAAAGAATTGGAGTCGAATCTTGACCGAGTGAAGGTGGTGATACTTACAGGGTCCAGTGAATCCAAGGCATTTGTCGCAGGTGCCGACATAAAATCCTTTCCGGAACTTACCCAGGAGAAGGCAAAAATAAGGCTGAAGACAACAAGACCTCTTTATCGCCAAATGGAAAATTTCCCACGCCCTGTAATCTGCGCAATTAATGGCTATTGTCTTGGTGGAGGACTTGAGCTCGCCATGAGCTGCGATATCAGAATTGCATCATCTTCAGCCCAATTCGGGCAACCAGAAATCAACCTTGGCCTCATTCCCGGCGGCGGCGGGACCCAGCGCCTTCCACGGCTGGTAGGGGCGGGAATCGCCAAAGAACTTATATATACTGGTAAGTTCATCAGTGCGGAACGTGCCTATGAAATCGGTTTGATAAATGCGGTAGTGGCACCGGAAAAACTCATGGAGGAAGCAAAAATAGCGGCTTCGCTCATTGCAAGCAAACCTGTTTTGGCCCTTCGAGCAGCCAAAGAGGCGATAAATCACGGGCTCAATATGACGCTTGATGAAGGTCTCGAAATCGAAGCATACCATTGGAGTTATCTCTGCGGGACGCAGGATCAGAAAGAAGGTGCGTGTGCGTTCATAGAAAAACGTAAACCGAAGTTCGAGGGAAAATAACAATACAAGGCATGGCTCCTGGAAGTAACGAAAAATGTGCCGAATTAAATAAAGGAGTTTCACATGGAAATAAAAACTGTCATGGTAATTGGATCAGGATTGATGGGTGCGGGAATAGCTCAGGTTGCAGCCCAGGCAGGCTACAATGTCATAATGAATGATGTGCAGATGGAGTTAATTGATAAAGGATATAATACCATTGCGAAGCTCCTTGAGGGCAGAGTCAGGAAGGAAAAGATTTCATCGGCCGAAAGGGATACGATTCTGGGCCGTATCCTGAAGTCTGTTGAACCTGAAGCTGCCGCAGACGCTGATTTTATAATAGAAGCGGCATTCGAAAACCTTGATATAAAAAAATCCATATTTCAGAAGCAGGATAATATCTGCCACGAAGAAGTCATATTCGCATCCAACACATCTTCCATTCCCATTACCACACTGGCTGCGGCGACTAAAAGGCCGGATCGTGTTATCGGGATGCACTTCTTCAGCCCTGTTCCGGTCATGAGACTGGTCGAAGTGATTCCTGCATTAAAAACTTCCGAACGCACCGTAAAAACCACTGAAGATATTGCAGCCAAAATGGGAAAGGAAACGGTACGAGTAAAAGATGTGCCGGGTTTTCTTGTGAATCGTGCGAACGCCGCTTTCAGAGCTGAATGTTTCAAATGCCTTCTGGAAGGGGTGGCGAGTCTTGAAGATATTGATAAAGCAATCAAGCTTGGTCTTAATCATCCTATGGGACCATTTGAGCTTGCAGATTTTGTCGGCACGGAGATCGGATACAACGTCTTTAAAACCCTTTATGAAGGGTATAAGGATCCGAAGTTTGCTCCCCCCCTGATTCTGGAAAAACTGGTTGTAAGCGGAGATCTGGGAAGGAAAACTGGAAAAGGGTGGTATGATTACACCTCGGGGGAAAAGAAACCGAGAACGGATCTGAAAATTTAAAGGAGCACAAAAAAAAACACAAAGCGGAAATATCCTTTAAAATAAGTTGAAAACGCATAATTTTGCTCTTTTCAAAAGAAGCGCGGATCCGGTTTTTTGGAAAATAAGGTTCTCCCTGACAAAAAGATTTTCGCTGAAATAATGCCGGGAATCTTGCCGGGGATAGTAAGGAGGATCGAATGAGAGAAGTGGTAATCGTTGATATGGCAAGAAGCGCCATCGGCAGGCACGGCGGCACTATCAAAGACCTCCCCTTTTGGGAGCTTCTGAGTCAGACTGCAAAGGCCGTGGTGGATCGAAATTCCGAAAAAATCAAACCCGAAATGTATGATTACGTTATCATGGGACATGTGAAACAGAATACGATTTGTGCAAATACGGCCCGCAATCTTGTCCTGATGATCGGACTTCCGGAACAGGTTCCCGGCTTTTCCGATACGATCGCCTGCGCCTCTGGAATGCTTTCAATTATGGAAGGCTATGAGTTCATAAAGAACGGCTTCGCCGATGTCATTCTTGCCGGTGGTGTCGAATGGATGAGCGGCGGCGAATATTTCCTTTCCGATGAAGATAATCATGCTTTTGGAAACGGAGACGTTACATTGAAGGATTCCATTACGGCAGGAGGCCCCGGTGCGGCGCCGGTGGAACGGTATGGTAACATTCCCATGGGGATCACCGCCGAAAACCTGGTGGAACTTCACAGAATCCCCAGGGATGAACAGGACCGGTTCTCGCTTCGCAGCCAGCAGCTGGCGGTCAAGGCGATCGAGAACGGGGAATTCAAAAGAGAAATAGTCCATGTAAAGTACAAAAAAAACGATGGATCGATCGGCATTTTCGAGATCGATGAATTCCCCCGGAATGATACGAGTATGGAAGGGCTGGCGAAACTTAAACCGGTCTTCAAGAAGGATGGAACCGTCACTGCGGGAAGTTCTTCCGGAAGAAATGACGGGGCCGCCATCGCTCTTATCATGTCCCGGGAAAAAGCGGACGAACTGGGTGTGTCTTCCCGTGCCCGTATAATTTCCTGCGGAGTTGCCGGTGTCGATCCAAAGATAATGGGAAGGGGGCCGGTTCCCGCGACCCGAATTGCCATGAACAAGGCCGGCCTTACGCTTACCGATATGGAAGTCGTCGAATTGAACGAGGCCTTTGCGGGTCAGAGCCTTGCCGTTATGCGTGAGTGGAAGGAAATGTACGGCATCGATGATCGATGGCTCGATGAACACGTAAATCTCTGGGGCGGGGCTATTGCACTTGGTCACCCTCTGGGTGCCAGTGGATGCATTATTACAACCAAACTGCTTTACGGACTGGAGCGTACAGGTAAAAAACTCGGCCTTGCAACCCTTTGCTGCGGCGGAGGAATCGGAGGAGCTATTATTATCGAAAGGCTTGAAGGAGAGGAAGGAGGCGCCCGATGAAAGAAACGGTATTTGTCAGCGCGGCGAGGACACCGATCGGGAAATATATGGGCTCATTGAAAAGCGTAAGGATACAGGACCTGGCGGCACATACGATGAAAGCGGCGGTCGAACGGGCAGGAATAGATTCGGGTGCACTCGATATGTGTATTTACAGCCAGTCCATTCAGAGCAGCCTGCCGGCGAACGTGGGGAGACACGCCTGGACACTGGCGGGGCTGAGCGAAGACCCTGCAGGATTTACGCTGAATGCACTCTGTGCGGGTGCACTTCAGACCATCATCAGCGGGTTTAACAAGATAGTCGGAGAGGAATATAAGGGCATGCTTGTTGGCGGAGTGGAAAGCTACAGCATGGCGCAATATTATATTTTTCATCCCCGATACGAAATGGGGCCGCACAGTATGTGCTTTCACGACCAAAAAATCGAGGTCGAAACAAACGCGCAGCCGCAGGGCCGATATGGAGAGCTCACGGCGTCTGTGCTGGCTGATATTATTGCGGATAACTACGGATTTACACGTAAGGATCTTGATACCTACACCATACAGGATCACGAAAAGGCCTTACATCCAGTAGATAGGAAAAGTGAATGCTCCTTCATGGATCCTTATATAATAAAGATGAAGAAAAAAGAAGTGAGCATTAACTACGATCAGTTTCCAGGAAAACTGACAGTCGAAGAGTTAATGGCACTGCCGACTCTTAATGAAGGCGGTACCGCAACGGTTGCCAATATAGCACCATGGGCCGATGCAGCCGCATCTCTTATAATGCTTTCGGCCGAAAGAGCACAGGAGCTTGGATGCAAACCTTTGGTAAAGATGTGCGGTTTTGGGATTGCGGCGGGCAATCCGACTCTGCTGGAGAGGACCTCGATAAAATCGATCGATAAGGCACTGGCTGCCTGTGGTCTTTCACGAGGAAATATAGATTTTTACAATATCCATACTCCTTCGGCTGCGTATGCTCTGGCGGTGCGGGAAATGCTTGGTGAAGCCGAAAAGGAGAAAATTAATAGCGACGGTGGTACTCTGACCTTTGGGCTTTCGGGTGCAGCTGTCGGTGCAATATTGATGATCGATATGATTGTAAAGCTGAACCGGACAGGCAATCGATACGGGTTGGTTAATGTAGGCGCTCTGGGTGGTCAGTCATTATCTGTAATCATTGAAAATTACAACTAAAAAGGTGTCAGATGAGGAGGAATTAAATGGATTTTGCATTGACAGAAGAACAGCGAATGCTCCGCGATATGGCAAAGAATTTTGCCGAAACGGAGATTGCGCCATACGTTGAAGAAGATGAGGAGCATCACCACTGGAGGAAAGAAATATTCGATAAAATGGCGGAGCTTGGCTTTTTCGGATTTAGCATCAATGAAGAATTCGGCGGAAATGGAATGGGATTCCTGGAAGGTGTGCTGGCAATAGAAGAAGTATCGAAAGTGCATACCTCGTGGAGGATGGCTTTTAATATGCAGGACTGGGGACCGGCGCTCACAATTCAGAAATTCGGGACAGCCGAACAGAAGAAAAAATATATCCCTAAATTCGTAAGCGGCGAGTATGTAGGAAGCTTCGCAATGACCGAACCCGATTTCGGTTCTGACGTGGCAGGAATGAAATGCCGGGCTGAGGATAGGGGGGACCACTATCAGCTTAATGGTTCGAAGATGTTCATCACCAACGGAACGGTATGTGATCAAGGGCTTTTATACGTCAAAACGGATAAAGATGCAGGCGCCAAGGGGATAACGTGTTTTATTATGGATTACAGTCTTCCCGGTATTACTCGAAAAAGAATGCTGGATAAGGTGGGACTCTGGGCATCCGATACAGGAGAGCTTGCGTTTGAAGATGTAAAAGTTCCAAAGGAGCTCGTTCTTGGGGAAGTCAATAAAGGGTTCGCGATATGCATGACTCAATTGAATGCCACGAGATTGGGATGTGCAGCCGGAGCAGTGGGACTTTCAGCTGCATGTCTGGAAGCATCAATTCAATATGCCACCGAACGGAGTCAGTTTGGCAAACCGATAGGCAAATATCAAATGATTCAGCAGCAGATCGCTGAAATGAAGATGGAGCATGAAGCACTGGCGGCCCTTGTCTATAAAGCGGCCTGGCTGAAGGATCACAATTTGCCGAATGTGATGGAAACCTCAATGGCGAAACTTTTTTCCGCTAAAGCGGTTGTTCATGCGGCGAATGAATGTATGAAGCTGCACGGTTCCTACGGTTATTCGAATGAATACCCCTGCGGAAGGTTTTTAAGAGACTGCAAACAGTTTGAGACGCTGGAAGGCACTTCGAACATGCACACCATGATCGTTGCCAACACCGCACTAGGGTATTCCCAAAACAGAGTCTGATATTTTAAAGCGGGAAGGGAATGTGAAGCCCCTTCCCCATCTTTATGATCCTGATTATCCTGTGTTCCAGGAAAGTGAAACTCATCAACTGAGTGTATGTAAATAAGAATGTCAGACAGAAAAAGCCTGAAGCCGCTTATTTCATCAGGTTCGGGAGGAAAAGCGCTATCTGGGGGAAAGGAATAAGAATGAGTGTCCCCAGAACCAGTGCAATTAAAAATGGCATTACTCCCTTGAAAATCAGTTCCAGTGGAACGTCTCTGGCGACGCCGCTTACCACATACACGTTCACTCCTACAGGAGGGGTTATGACACCGATCTGAGTTATTAGAACGATGACAACTCCGAACCATATGGGATCGTAATTAAGTGAAGTGATAACAGGATAGAAGATAGGGACTGTCAACATGATAAGAGCAAGAGAATCTATAAAACAGCCCCCGATGAGATATACAAATATAATGAGCATGATAATCGCGTAGGAAGGGAGATCGATTGATGAAATCCATGCTGCGATATCAAAAGGAATCCGGGTTACGGCTAAAAAGTGTCCGAAGATTGTGGCCCCCGCGACAATTACAAGAATCATGCATGAAATTCTTGTTGTTTCCATAAGCGATGAGGCAAAGCCGGACCAACTCAATTGTCTTTTTACCAGTGCCAGAACCAGAGTTCCCAGAGCACCGATTGCTCCTGCTTCGGTCGGGGTAAAAAGACCTGCAAACAGTCCTCCCATGACAAGAACAAAAAGAACCAAAGTTTCACTAAGACCTGCGAGTGAATTGATTTTTCCCTTGAAACTGGTCTTAGGACCTGCGGGACCTAAATCAGGCCTCACTCGAGCCCATATAATTATCGTAACAATAAACAGTGCCGTCAGAAGGATCCCCGGCCCTATGCCTGCAATAAAAAGCTTTCCGATGGATTGTTCTGTCATTATGCCATACACGATAAAAATCACGCTTGGAGGTATAAGGATTCCGAGACTTCCTCCTGCCGCAACCGCTCCCGTGGCAAGTTCCGCTTTATAATTATACCTTTTCATTTCCGGTAAAGTCGCTGCAGCCATTGTGGCGGCTGTGGCATTAGTGGAACCGCAAATTGCTGCAAATCCCGCACAAGCCCCAACTGTCGCCATCGCAAGGCCGCCGGGCTGATGTCCCAGGAATCTGTAAGCCGCGTCAAAGAGGCGCGTACTGATACCGGAATGAAATGCCAACTGTCCCATCAGAACAAAAAGGGGTATGACCGTCAAACTATATGAGCCGAACACTGCGTAAAGATCTTTTGCCATGAGATTCATCGAGGCATCAAAGGATACCAGATATCCGAATCCTGTGAATCCGATGATAGCCATAATGAATCCCACAGGCATTCTGGAAAATATAAGGACGAAAAGAGCGATGATTCCTATAATTCCTATGATCGTGGGACTCATGGTGTGGTGATCCTCTTAAGGGCGGTAATTGAATTTGCAGCCAGTACAAGAGAAAGCAAACCGCAGCCAATGGCGATCCCGAAGATAAAGGGGTAAATGGGCATTTGCAGAGTAAGCGACACTTCACTGTTTGTTTTTAAATTCATAGCATAAAGAGCACTCTGCCATGCAAGAATCGCAAATAAAAGAAAACCGGCGAACCCGGTAATAATATCGATACCATATTGTACATGCCTGGGTAATTTCCGAACTAAAAATTCAACGGCGATATGTCCTTTCATCACTGTTGTGTAAGCTAACGAAAAAGAAGCCGCGACAGCGCCCATAAGGCCTACAATTTCATACGTCCCGGGAATCGGGTGGCGAAAAAAGCGCAGAATTACGTCTGCAGAAGTCAGCGACATCATGACGATTATTGCCCCCGCTGCAATCCAGTTCACTCGTATGGCAATATCTGCAAGGTATTTCTCGATTTGTTTCATAACATCCGGTAGCAAAAAGAATCAAATGCGCCTGTGGCAGAATTTTTCCAGAAAAATGCGGGCCGCAACAGCGGCCCCCCATGAGCCATGCTTATTTGCCTCTGTATTTTTTAATGAGGCGCTCAACTACCTCCACAGCTTTCGTACCGGGAAGTCCCTGTTTGTTTTTGGCTTCTATATATTCGTCAATAATGGGGCGCACTGCATGAACCCAGCGAGCGCTTTCTTTTTCTGAAAGAGGAATTATTTCATTTCCCAGGCTTAATGTGAAAGCTCGTCCTTCGGCATCACTCTTATCCCACTCCGCTCCATGAATTTCAACCCATTCTCTGCTTGTTTCTTCAAAAACTTTCTGAATATCCGGCGGCAGCGCGTTCCATTTTTTAAGATTCATTACAACAAACATTGCAGTGGTGTATCCTACATCAGTACATTCCGTCGTATATTTGACCACTTCCGCCTGATTCCATCCCTTGAGTGTTTCAATGGGGGCAAACGTTCCTTCAACTACCCCCTTTTGCAGTGCTTCGTAAGCCGCGCCTTGAGGCATTGCTACCGGAACACCGCCAAGAGCCTCTGTTACTTTGGTGCTGAGCCCTGTAGAGCGTATTTTTAACCCTTTTATCTGTTCAAGATTTCCGACTGCTTTCTTCGTATGCAGAAGTCCAGGCCCATGCGCATGAATATAAAGGACTTTCACGTCATTCAACTCTTCAGGTTTCATGATTTGATAAAATTCGGTTGCCAATTTGGTTGCTGTCATTCCGTTCGGGTAGCCATGAGGGAGATCAAGTACTTCCATTACTGGGAAGCGGCCCCTCGTATAAGCAAAACATGACATTCCGATATCGGATATCCCCTGTACGACACCATCGTAACATTGATCTGCTTTTGTGAGCGTTCCGCCTGGAAACACACTGATCTTTACCTTTCCTTCAGTGCGTTTTTCAATTTCCTGTGCCCAGGCAACTCCAGCCTTGCACTGGCCATGTGTCGGGGGGAAGAAAATACTGTACGTGAGAGTGAAAGATTTTGCATGTAATGGGGGCGCTATGTGCGGCGCCAGTTGGATGAGTGTAAATAGAGCTGCTACGGCAATAATAAGGAAATGTTTTTTCATCTGGAATATTCCTCCATTAAAAGAATATATTTTGAATTTATCCTTAAAAAGGACGATTCAGCCTGTCTTTAAAACCTGTCTTTAAAAATTGTGGTGGAAAAGAAAAGATATTCGGGATGGCCTGCTTTCCCGCAAATGCGGGAAGCAGGCATCAATACTTGTAAGTATATCCTGCAGAAAGGACGATGCTTTTTTGCTCTACTCGATTCATTGGATCAATTATCTTTATTTCATCAACTTTTGTGAAAAAATTACTTCCACACCTATATGACAACGGGACATTCTGTCAAGAAATTTTTTTCAAATTTCTTAAAATGACTGTTTTGAAAATAATAAATTTATTCTATCCGCCATTCTCTGCTGCACAATATCTTTGTATTGAGCCCGACTTGTGAAACAGAAAACTATTGCCAGTTCCGTATTTTCTATTCTGTTTTCGTTTTTTCCAGCTCTTCCTTCAGTTTTTCAGATTCAGCTTTCGCTTTTTCTAGTTCAGCTTTCGTTTTCTCAAGTTCTTCTGCCTGGTCACGGCTTTCTTTTTTCTCCCTCATTTGATCTCGCAGTTCATCATAGCCCACGTATATGGCGAGAGCACCGCCGAGGAGCAGAGCAATCGGTACGCCGCCGGCCAAAATTATCAAAAAAGGTTTCCACCATATAATCAAACCAATTAAACCAATTACTGCTGCAATGATGCCGCCTATCATCACTTGCATTATTCCACAACCTCCTTATGCAATTTGCTTTTCTGAGAAGACATTCCTTCAAAAGATGTTTCATCAAGTAGATCAAAATTGGTAACATAAAAAATGAATATGAGCAAGTTCAAAATTAAAAAAAGACTTGCCAAAAATTACATATTCCTTTAGTTTACGTTCCTTTACTATAAAAAATGTTCAGCAATATTATTACGGGAGATCGCGGACAAGGTGAAGCATTCTCTTCTTTAGGCTAATTGAAGTGAAGGAGTATTTTATGTTCGAACCTGATTTTGACAAAGGAAACGGTTTAGTGCCGGTAATTGTACAGGACTTTAAAAGTAATGACGTTTTAATGCTTGCATATATGAATAATGAAGCATGGATTAAAACGCTACAAACGGGGAAAGCCACATATTGGAGCAGGTCGCGAAAAGAGCTTTGGGTGAAGGGGGAAACATCGGGAAACAGTCAACAGGTAAAGGAAATAAGGGTCGACTGTGATTCCGATACACTATTATTAAGGGTAGAGCAAAAGGGGGCGGCGTGTCATGAAGGATATCGTTCTTGCTTCTTCAGAAGAGTGACTCCTGAAGGATTTGAAATAATAGGTTCGCGCCTTTTTAATCCGGAGGAAGTCTATAAAAAATGAATGTATTGAGATTAGGAATTCCCAAAGGGAGCCTTGAAGCGAACACGGTAGAGCTTTTCAAAAGAGCTGGATGGAAAATATCATATGATTCCCGTAGTTATTTCCCGAGTATCGATGATGATGAAATTAACTGCTTTCTTGTAAGGGCGCAGGAAATGGCTCGATACGTGGAAGATGGTACACTTGACCTTGGGCTTACGGGAAGAGACTGGATTCTTGAAAATAATGCCGACGTCACTGTTGTTCAGGATCTGATCTATTCGAAAGCGTCTACAAGACAGGCACGATGGGTACTTGCAGTGCGAGAGGATTCAGATATTGCCTCAATAGAGGATCTGGAAGGAAAAAGGCTTTCAACGGAATTGGTGAATTTTACAAAAAGATATTTCCTTGAGCGTGGTATCAATGTACATATTGAGTTCTCTTGGGGTGCAACCGAAGCGAAAGTCGTGGAAGGGTTGGTTGACGCAATAGTTGAAGTTACGGAAACCGGCAGCACCCTCAAGGCCAACAAGCTGAAAATTATACATGAATTAATGAAAACGAATACGCAGCTGATTGCAAATAACAATGCCTGGAATGATCCCTGGAAAAGGAAAAAAATTGAACAGATAAATTCTCTTTTAAAGGGATCTTTCATGGCAATGGGCAAAGTCGGGCTTAAGATGAACGTTTCAAAAGAGAATCTGGGAAGAGTAGTTATTTTGCTTCCTTCTCTCAAGGCGCCGACTATATCAGCGTTATATCAAGACGAGTGGCTTGCGATCGAAACAATTGTGGATAAGAGTATTGTGCGCGATCTAATTCCTCTCCTTCATGAAGCTGGTGCTGAGGGTATAATAGAATATCCACTCAATAAAGTATTATAGAGGAGCTTCGAAAATGGCAAGAACCGCAAAAGTTGAAAGAGAAACCACGGAAACTCAAATAATGGTTGAGCTGGTTCTTGACGGCACCGGTACGGGAAACATTGAAACAAGCATTCCCTTTTTTGATCACATGCTTGGAAATTTAGGCCGGCATAGCCTTATCAATATGACAATTAAAGGTTCCGGTGACACGGATGTGGATGATCACCATCTTGTAGAAGATACGGGGATTTGTATCGGCCAGGCAATAAAGAAGGCATTGGGCACGAAAGAATGTATCAGGAGGTACGGGTCTGCTTTTGTCCCAATGGACGAAAGCCTTTGTCACGTATCCGTCGATCTTTCGGGAAGGCCTTATATGGTATATAATGCCGTTTTAGATGATAAAGAGGTTGGAGGTTTTGAGCTCGTGCACCTCAGAGAATTTTTTAAGGCGCTCTCCGATCATGGGGGAATAACCTTGCATATAAATGTCATTTATGGTAGAAACCCGCATCACATCGCAGAGTCTATTTTTAAGGCTTTAGCCCGGGCATTGGGGGAAGCGATATCAATTGACGACCGCATTGCAGGCGTCATGTCAACAAAGGGCAATCTTTAAATCTTTAGTTCGTTTATGCCCTTCTTGCACGCAAAACGCGGAAATCCAAGATATAAAGGCCGTAATAATGATGATCCAGGAGGTGGCCCATTAAAAGAAATCCTTTGAGATTAGTGGGAATAGCGGCGCCGTTCGTATTTTGTATATTGACGGCGTTTTGTATAATGAGTTGCTCCGGTATAAAAGGCGTAAAAAGCCATACAAGCTTTCGCGAAGGAGCTTTCCAGGTAGAAAAACTTGCCGTGGCACCTTTTCAAAAGGTTGTTTCTCAAGAACCTTTGCAGAGATTCGTACGCTGTCCGATTTCTGGGGCTTTTTTGCGCAGTTGCAGCGTCCCCGCGGATGCGGCTGACGTAATTGAGGAAATTACCGTAGAAGAGCTTAAATCAAAAAGAAAGTTTGTGCTCGTTCCGCCTGAAAAAGTTGAAGGTATATATAGAAGGATATCGGCAACATCCTTTAAGGATTCACCGCGGGAGAAACTGCAGAAAACCGGAGAAGAATTGGGATGCGATGCCGTTCTCGCAGGATATATTTTTTGTTATATCGATCGGAAAGGATATACCTATTCCGTTGAACAGCCTGCATCGGTCACTTTTTGCATGCATCTTTTGCGAGTTGATGACGGTGCTTCCTTGTGGAGCGGAACTTATGATAAGACTCAACACTCTCTTATGGAAAATCTCTATGAAGCAACAATCTTTTTTCGGGGAGGCGGAAAATGGATTACGGCGAAAGAACTCTCTGAGGTGGGCGTAAAATCATTACTTAAAACATTTCCGGGACTTGAGTAAGAGATGCTGTTCAAAGAGATTGCCATTTAACGCATGAAGGATTAACAAATCTGCAGCTGTGATTCCGAGTAGTTCATATCGTTTAGAGGCCCAGGCAATTACGCGGGAAATTGTCTTCTGAAGTGCATCTGTATCATGACCTCGCTCCGGATTGAAGAAATATTGAACTTTAGCCTCACACACGGATGTTGATCTTTTTTATTCCCGTCCAGGAAAGCAGATGATGAAATGAAGGCAATTCCCAGGTTACGTCATCCGCACTTAAGGAAATACTGCTGAAGCAGGCATTACAATGAATATTCAAGGAGATTGAATTGATAATAATACCGGCAATAGATCTTAAGGATGGAAGATGCGTACGCCTTCTTCAAGGGGATTTCGGCAAAATGACGATATATTCGGACGATCCTGTCAATATCGCTCAGTTATGGAAGAATAAAGGCGCTGCAAGAATACATGTCGTCGATCTCGATGGCTCGAAAAACGGGAGACCTGACAACAGGAACATTATAGAAGCTATTGTCGCCTCTGTAGATATTCCGGTTCAGATAGGCGGGGGTATACGCGATATCAAAACAATAGATTCATATTTGTCAGTGGGAGTAAGCCGCTGTATCCTCGGGACAGCAGCCTTAAAAAACAGGGATTTCCTGTTCGAAGCATGCCGCCTTTTTCCCGGCCGTATTATTTTGGGTATAGATGCCCGGGGCGAGCGGGTGGCAATTGAAGGGTGGCTGGAAGATTCGGAATATTCCGCTCTGGATGTCGCAAAAAGTTTTGATGAAATAGGTCTCGACGCAATCGTCTATACGGACATAAGGCGTGATGGCATGCAGAATGGTGTGAATATTGAGTCAACGGAATGGATTGCCAGGCAAATTTCGACCCCCGTGATCGCTTCTGGGGGAGTTTCGGGAATTCAAGATATCAGGAAGCTTATGGAAGTTGAACAATCTGGAATCATTGGTGTCATAATCGGTAAGGCTCTCTATGAAAAGTCGATCTCGCTTGAAGAGGCGATACAAGTTGCCGGAGATGCCCGGAATACATCTGCCGGACAGGAGGATCCGAAATGAAAGACTGCATTTTTTGTAAGATTATCAATGGGGAGATACCCAGTGATAAAGTATATGAAAATGAAAGCGCTTTTGCTTTTGAAGATATAGAGCCAATGGCCCCGGTGCATGTGATAGTTGTTCCCAAAATGCATATAGCCACTCTCATGGATTTTTCAAGCGAGAATTCGAAGGCTGCTGCAGATCTCATAGAGGCCGTACAGGAGGTTGCAAGAATAAAGAAAGTGGATCAGCCGGGATTTCGAACAGTGATAAATTGCAATAAAAATGGCGGGCAGCTAATTTACCATCTTCATATTCATGTGCTCGGAGGGAGAAAATTGAAAGATGAAATGGGATGATTGACATTGATATAAAAAGTATTACATTAAAATAAATTTGCGGATGTGAAAAGATGAATAGCATTGTTTTTAATTGCAAGGGCATTCATCATATCCTGTAAGGAAAGGCACTACAAGAAATGAATATCGATCAAAAACTCGATGCCGAAATGAAAGAGGCGGCAAAAGCCAGAGACAGGGTGAAGTTATCGACGATTCGCTTGATGAAAACTGCTATCCATAACAAAGAAATTGATCTGAAAAAAAAACTGAATGAGCAAGAATTGCTCCAGGTCTTCTCCTCGATGGTAAAACAGAGAAATGATTCGATAGAGCAGTTCGATAAAGGCAACAGACCGGAACTGGCTGATGTGGAAAGGCGGGAGATTGAAATAATAAAAAGATTCATGCCTGAAGAGATGACTGAAACCGAACTCCAGGACGAAATCGGCAAAGCGATCGAAAAAGTAGGTGCCTCGGGTATGCGGGATATGGGAAACGTTATGAAAGAACTTATGCCTGTGATTACCGGGAAAGCTGACGGAAAAGTTGTGAGCGAAATGGTGAGGAAAAAATTATCTTCTTGATAAATGCCGTTCATGGATTGGAATAAGTGGCTCTTTTAAGTCTCCTGGCATGTAAACCGACAACCAACCATTATCAGCGCATAGAGTGCAAAAAGCGCCATCCAGAGGAAATAAAGGATTGAACTGGCATATTCCACATGAAACTATAGAAGAAATAAAAAGAAGGACCAATATAGTTGATCTTGTTTCGGAGTTCGTAACATTAAAGAAGGCAGGGAGAAATTTTACGGGGCTCTGCCCATTTCACAGCGAAAAAACACCATCTTTTTCCGTAAATCCTGAAAAACAAATATATCGCTGCTTTGGGTGTGGTGAAGGGGGAGATATATTTACATTTTTAATGAAGGTAAATAATAGTTCTTTTCCGGAGGCGGTGCAATATCTTGCAGTGAAGGCGGGTATTGAGATTCCTAAATTGAAGAAAACGGATGACGCCGCAAAGGATGATAACGATCGAGAGAAGCTTATCAAGGTCAACCGTATCGCAGCAGGGTTTTTTTCAAAAAATTATTTTGCCGAAAAAGGACGCCCGGCACGTGATTATATTGCAGCAAGAGGAATGCAGACTGGTATCGCCGAGATTTTTCAACTTGGATATGCATTGCCGGGGTGGCGAAATTTAAAAAATTATTTATCTGCTGCAAAGGTTCCCGATAAGTATGCACAGAGTGCAGGTCTCATTATTAAAAGCGATTCAGGATTTTATGATAGATTCCGGGGGCGGTTGATTTTTCCCATAGAAAACATAAGCGGTGAGATTGTCGCCTTTGGCGGGCGAGATTTAGGAAATGGGGAACCAAAATATTTGAATTCCCCGGAATCCCCCATTTATGTAAAAGGAGACAATCTTTACGGTCTTTATCGCACGAAGAACGAGGTCCGTAAGAATGATTATCTTGTCATAGTGGAAGGGTATTTCGATCTTATATCGCTCTGGAATGCGGGGATAAAAAATGTAGCGGCTTCTCTGGGAACAGCGTTGACAAGGCGGCAGGCTGAACTGATAAGGCGATTCACGCGGAATGTAGTAATCATTTTTGATGGCGATGAAGCAGGGCGCGGTGCGATAGAAAGAAGCCTTTCGATTTTTTTGGATATCGGAATGCATGTCCGGGTAGTGAAGCTTCCAGAAGGTTTGGATCCCGATGATTATGTCAAAAAATTCGGTAAAGAGGCATTAGATGCGATTATAGTGAGCGCACCTTCAGCCGTTGATTATTATTTGGAATCAGTAATGGGCGAAGGCCGGTCGCTGGAAGATAAAGTTGAGAACGCAAAAAGCGCTATTTTATTTATCGGTGCCATTTCCGATGTAATTCAAAGGAATCTTTTTATTAAAAGGACCGCAGAAAAATTCGGTCTTGATGAAGCCTTGATCAAATCGGAGGTGATAAAATCAGCAGCGAAAAGAAGGACATCACCGGATAACAGTTATAGTAACAGGAAGAAAAAAGGGGATACCCTTGATCCGGTTGAACTTTATCTTATTTATTTAATGATAGAGTTTCCTCACACGATTCCATATGCCAGCGATAACAGTGTTCTTGATTTTTTTAAAGATTTACGCCTTAAGAAAACGGGTGAAATGCTGTTTGAAGCCTATGCAAACCGCAGAGAATTGAGAATATCCGATATTGCAATTAAAATTGCTGATACGATTGTGCGGGACTGTTTACTGGAGATGGCAATGAATGAATCACCCGGAAGCAGGGATGAGATAACAGATAAAGTTTTTTTTGATGCAATTAGTAAAATTAAGTCGAGATGGTATAAGGAGCGCCACAAAAGCTTAGGGTACCAAATGAAGGAAGCGCGCGCGGCAGGAGACATACAGCTTTTAAACAGACTGCTTATTGAAAAAAAACGCATGCTCGGAGAAGAGAGGAACTTACAGTCAGTTGAAAAGAAGAACGCTGGCAGGCGCTGAAGCCATCTATTATTTAAGGAGAAAATAATATGAAAAGAGTCATTAATTCGGATGAAGTTAAAAAACTTATCTCATTAGGAGAGGAAAAGGGATTTCTCACTTATGATGATGTGAATGATATGCTGCCATCAGATGTCATATCATCCGATCAAATTGATGATATTATCGTTTTTTTTGGTGAAAAGAACATTGATATTATAGACGCTGAAAAAGATGCCTTGCCCGACCAGGAAAAATTCAGCGATGAATCTGAAGACTCAAAAGAGCTTGACAGGGAAGCGGCTGCAATGGCTGCTCCTCCGGGTAAAACGGGAGATCCGGTGAAGCTGTATCTGCGTGAAATGGGGCTTGTTTCTCTTCTGAGCCGCGAAGAGGAAGTGGAGATAGCGAAACAGATTGAAGAGGGTGAGCGTAAGGTTATGCAAACGCTGTTTAATTTATCCTATTTTGTTGAAGAGGTAGTAAGAATAGGTGAACGCCTCAGAAGTGGTGATATTAAAATAAAAAGTATAATCGACAGCCTCGAAGACGAAGCCGGATTTGTTAAGGAAGAGGTTCATGTCGAGCGTGTTCAAAAGCTCATAGATCAGATCAAAGCCATTCACGAAAAAAATATTGTACTCAGGGACGAGCTTAAAGAAAAGGGAATCGATGAAAAAAACAGGGCATTTTTTGAAACACAAATAGAGAAAAATACTTTTGAGATAATAGATCTTTGCAAAGCGATAAATTTCAGTAAGCGGCGTATAAACGGTATGGTTTTGAAGTTAAAAAAGAATGTTGACCGGATCAGGATTCTGGAAGATCAAGTGCAGGCCTGTAAAGATAAGAGCGGATTGTCTTTAACAGCAATGGAAGACATATTTAGCCGAATGAGAAAAAAGCCTGAAGAAGAACAGGATATTGCAAAAGAAGCAAAAATATCGATCATAAAACTCAAGGAATATGAAAGAATAATTAAAAATGCCCGAAGGGAACGGAAGGCAATTTCCGAGCGGATAGGGTCATCGGCGGAAGCCCTCAAAGGAATTGTTGATTTGATAAACAGTGGAGAATATGAAGCAAATGAGGCGAAACAGAAGCTCATTCAGGCAAATCTGAGGCTGGTGGTGAGCATAGCGAAAAAATATACCAACCGGGGGTTGCAATTCCTTGATCTCATTCAGGAAGGAAATATCGGATTGATGAAGGCGGTAGAGAAATTCGAATACCAGCGCGGCTATAAATTCTCAACGTATGCAACGTGGTGGATCAGACAAGCAATTACAAGGGCAATTGCAGATCAGGCGAGAACAATACGGATTCCCGTTCACATGATTGAGACTATAAACAAGTTGATCCGAACATCCCGTTATCTGGTTCAGGAATTGGGAAGAGAACCCAATCCTGAAGAAATTGCTGAAAAAATGGAATTCCCTCTTGATAAAGTCAGGAAGGTGTTGAAGATAGCAAAAGAACCTATATCGCTCGAAACCCCAATTGGCGAAGAAGAAGACAGTTCATTGGGTGATTTTATTGAAGACAAGAAAATTATGTCTCCTTCCGATGCCACTATGAGTATGGATCTGGCTAAACAGACGAGAAATATACTGTCAACTTTAACTCCTCGGGAGGAAAAGGTGCTGAGAATGAGATTCGGTATCAGTGAAAAGGCTGAATTCGATCCTGAAGCAGAAGGGGAAGATATGACAGGCATGATGGAACAGGCAAAGCGTATAGAGTCGAATGTTTTAAAAAAAATGAGAGGCACGTCAAGAAGAAGGGAAATAAAGGGAAACGCAAAGTAGACTCTCTGGTTTGGCTGCCGCAGGCTTCCATGCATATTGCTTCTCAATCAAAGATTCTCTTTAACCGGCCTTTGATTCAAAAAGAGAAGAATACAGAGGCCGGCGGTCATCTTTTTCCTCCGAAATAGAACAAAAAATCCTGAATAGAATAGAGGCGGGCGTAATTACACTGGCTGAAACATCTTCATTTGATTCGCACGCACATAGAAAGAACAAAAGAGTTGAAACTGCAAAAAGGCTCTGCTAAATCTGGAAAGACATCTATTGAAAACGGATTTGATAAATGGAACAAATTCTTACAGTTAGCCAATTGACTTCGAATATAAAAATACTGCTTGAGACCGGTTTTGGTACCCTTTGGGTAACTGGCGAGGTCTCGAATCTCCGGCGGCCGGGTTCAGGTCATATCTATTTTACTTTGAAGGATGAAGAATGTCAGATTAAAGCAGCGATTTTCCGCAGAAGCATGGAAACAATCGGGTTCGATTTGGAAGACGGGCTTTCGATACTATGCCGTGGACGGCTTTCGGTGTACGCTCCTCGCGGTGAGTACCAGCTGATAGTTGACATGGCAGAACCGAAAGGGATAGGAGCACTTCAGATCGCATTCGAGCAGCTCAAGAGGCGTCTTAAGGCTGAAGGGCTTTTCAACAAGAAACAATCCATTCCGTATATTCCGAATAGAATTGGCGTCATTACCTCTCCCTCAGGCGCGGCTTTAAGAGACTTTCTACAAATTACCCAAAGAAGATTTCCTTCAATGGATATTCTTATTGTTCCTGTAAGGGTTCAGGGAACGGAAGCCGCCTCTGAAATTTCTCGAGCAATAGAAACTCTCAATGATATTTCGACAGTTGATGTGATAGTCATCACCAGGGGAGGGGGAAGTTTGGAAGATCTTTACCCCTTTAATGCAGAATCTGTGGCACGGGCAATTTACCGTTCCAGGATTCCCATAGTATCTGCAGTGGGGCATGAAATAGATTTTACAATTGCTGATTTTGTGGCTGATCTCAGGGCACCGACACCATCGGCGGCAGCCGAAATGGTTGTTCCGGATACACGTGAACTTGCCGCTCATATTCGAATGCTCTGCCACCGGATGGAACACTGCTATAGGATATGGCGAAACCGCTGCCGGGAAAGGATAGGCATTCTATGTGAAAGAATCATTAGTCCGGTAAAAGCAGCCAGCGGTTCGAGAATCTATCTTGATGATTTACTGGGGAGGCTTTTCTATAGTGTCAAAAAGAGAAGTGCCGAAAAGAAAAACCGTATGATCGAACTTGATCATTTACTTTACAGATACAGTCCCCAGGTGAAAATTTATGATATGCGCCGCAGGGTCGATACGCTTAAAAAGGAAATTATTGTTCAATACCGCCACAGTAATGAAAAGGCACACCATAGGCTGGAAAAAACCGTTTCAATACTGCAAAGCATAAATCCGCTTGCCGTTTTAAGCAGGGGATACAGTATCACACGATTATTGCCGGATGGAGATCTTGTCAGAGAAATTGCCTCTCTATCCGAAGGCAGCGCAGTTTCCGTCCAGGTACGTTCAGGAATATTCCATGCCTCCGTTACCGAGCTTTTTGAGGAGAAAGAAAATGGCAGAAAAAAAATTTGAAAAGGCTTTGGAAAAACTTGAAGCAATTGTAAGGGAAATGGAAGCGGGAGAATTGACTCTTGATGAATCTTTAAAAGCTTTTCAGGAGGGGATTGAACTCTCGAGATTCTGTATGAACAAACTTGACGAGGCGGAAAGAAAAGTTGAAATACTTCTTCAGGAGAAAGAGGAAATCAAAGTGCACCCTTATATTGAAGAGAAGATAAATGAATAGCAGCGGCGAATATTTCTTGAAAACCTATCTGGATGAACGCAAAAACTACATCAACGAAGCTCTGGAGCACTATCTTCCTCAAGCGGATACGTACCCCTCTGTTCTTTCCAGGGCGGTACGTTACAGTGTCTTCGCAGGAGGCAAAAGATTACGGCCGATATTATGTATAGCTGCAGCTGAGGCGGTCGGTGGAACCAAAGAGAAAGTATGTGCTGTTGCATGTGCTCTTGAAATGATCCATACCTATTCTCTCATACATGACGATTTGCCTGCAATGGATGATGATGAATACCGAAGAGGAATACTAACCAATCATAAGGTATTCGGAGAAGGGATTGCCATTTTGGCCGGGGATGCGTTATTAACGGAAGCTTTCAGCCTTATGTCGGAATTTAATTCCAAAGAGAAAGAAAGCGCAGTACTCAGGCTTGGAGTGATTCACGAGATTGCAAAAGCTGCAGGCATTTACGGAATGGTTGGCGGACAGACCGTTGATCTCGATTCGGAAGGAAGGGAAGTAGATTTTGAAACTCTTCAGTATATACATACGCACAAGACAGAGGCTATGATAACCGCGTCATTAAGAGCCGGTGCCATTACTGCAGAAGGATCGAAATTACAGATTTCCGAAATTACTGAATATGGAAAAAAAATTGGTCTTGCATTTCAAATCATTGACGATATTTTGGATCTGGAGGGAAATTCGAAAACACTGGGGAAAAAAACCGGATGTGATGGGGCACGCAAAAAAATAACATATCCCTCGCATGCAGGATTGGAATTTTCCCGAACAAAGGCTCACGAATTGGTGAAGTCTGCGCGTGCCGATCTTGCTTCCTTTGATAACCGCGCGGATCCTCTTAGAATGATTGCCTCATACATTGTGGAAAGAGTTTCATAAGCAGGAGACTATAAGTAGATGAAAAAATTACGGAGAAGTTGGAAATAATGTTACAGCAGGTCAATATACCCAGTGATATTCGCACTCTCACTATTGAGGAATTAATCGTATTAGCTCATGAAATCAGAAAGGAAATAATTGAAACAGTCGCGGCAAACGGGGGACACCTCGCATCATCCCTAGGGGCAGTTGAACTTACCCTTGCTCTTCATTATGTTTTTAATACGCCTGAAGATAAAATTATTTGGGATGTAGGGCACCAGACATATGCACATAAAATAATTACCGGCCGTAAGAACGAATTTTGCACATTGAGAAAGAGTAACGGATTGAGCGGATTTCCCAAACGGGAAGAAAGCGTCTACGATACCTTCGGTGCGGGTCACAGCAGTACCTCGATTTCAGCCGGCTCGGGAATACTGGAGGCGCAGCATCTCACGGGAAGACAATCCAAGATAATCAGTGTGATAGGCGATGGTTCATTGACTGCCGGACTTGCGTTTGAAGGTTTGAATTGGGCTGGAGATCGTCAGAAAAATTTGATTATCATACTCAATGACAACGAGATGTCCATATCTCCAAATGTCGGTGCGCTGTCTTCTTATTTAAACAGGATCATGACAGGACAGCAGGTAGTAAAATTAAAAAGCCGTATTCAGGCTTTTCTTAAAACTATCCCCGGTATCGGGGAACAGATGGTGAGAATCACAAAGCAGGCTGAAGAATCGTTCAAGGCCTTCCTTGTACCCGGGATGCTTTTTGAGGAAATGGGATTTAAATATATAGGGCCCCTGGAAGGGAACCGCCTTGATCATTTAATAAAAAATTTTGGAAATATAAAGGAATTGTCAGGGCCGATTCTGGTTCACATCGTTACAAAAAAAGGTAAAGGGTACAGGTTTGCAGAAGAAGAACCGGCGCGATTTCACGGGATTGGACCATTCGATATTGAAACTGGTATCACGCATGCAGAAGAAGAGACCGGTCCGGCTTATACGAGTGTATTCGGTGATACAATGATGTGCCTTGCAGCTGAAAATCCTAATATTGTAGCAATTACTGCAGCCATGCGCCACGGTACCGGTCTTGATGCATTCGCAAAAAAATATCCTGAGAGATTCTTCGATGTCGGTATTGCCGAGCAGCATGGAGTTACTTTCGCTGCCGGACTTGCCGTCGAGGGAATTGTTCCGATTGTGGCCATTTACTCTACTTTTCTCCAAAGGGCATACGACCAAGTGCTGCATGATGTATGCCTGCAGAACTTGCCTGTTGTTTTTGCTCTCGACCGCGGGGGGATAGTCGGTGATGATGGGCCGACTCATCATGGTCTGTTCGATTTTTCCTATCTGCGTTCAATCCCGAATATTGTGGTAATGGCTCCCAAGGACGAAAACGAGTTGCGCCACATGCTCAAAACAGCCGTATATTGCGGGAAACCTGTTTCTATCAGATATCCGAGGGGAAAAGGGGTAGGAGTTCCGTTTGATGAAAAACTCCAAATAATTGATCTGGGCAGAGGTGAAACTCTCAGAAGCGGGAACGACCTGGCAATAATTGCAATCGGGTCGATGGTATATCCGGCACTCCAGGCTGCTGAAGCACTCTCCGCCAAAGGCATAGAAGTAACCGTTATCAACAGCCGGTTTGTAAAACCGATGGATGAAGATCTTATCTGTGAGTCGGCGGAAAGAACAAAAAAAATTATTACTGTTGAAGAAAATGTTCTTATGGGTGGTTTCGGAAGTGCCGCTTTAGAACTCTTTGCCAGGCGAGGTATCGTACCCGAAGCAGTGGAATGCCTGGGAATCGGAGATTGTTTCGTCGAACAGGGGTCCCAGGAGGAATTAAGAAAACGGTATGGTATTGATGCAGCGGGAATAATTAGATCGGCGTCAAATATGATGGGCTTAAGAAGCGAATAATTCGACAATGAAGAACTTTCTTGTTCCGATACACTGGCTCAAATTATTGAGAGCAGCGTAAAATGAATGATGATAAGAGCAAAGTGAGATTAGATAAAGCGATGGTTGATCGGGGATTAACGACTTCCCGTGAACGGTCCAGAGCCCTGATATTATCAGGGGAAGTTCTCGTGAACGGTATAAGGGTGGATAAGGCGGGCCATTTGGTGAAAAAAGAAGCCGCTATCAGTATAAAAGGGGAAGAAAATCCGTATGTAAGCCGAGGAGGATTGAAACTAAAGCATGCGCTCACAAGATTTCAGATACATGTAGACGGATTGATTGCGATAGATGTGGGAGCATCCACAGGAGGTTTTAGTGATTGCCTGCTGAAGGAAGGAGCAAAGAAGGTATATGCGATTGATGTAGGATACGGGCAACTTGCATGGAAATTAAGAACAGATGAACGAGTGGTTGTTTTTGAAAGAACGAATATCCGATATTTTGACGGGACTTGTATTAATGAACCGATTGACATTGCGACCATAGATGTTTCATTCATTTCGCTTCGGCTGGTTTTGCCGGTTGTTCACTCCCTGATGACGAAACACTCGTTACTTCTGGCTCTGGTAAAGCCGCAGTTTGAAGCGGAAAGAAATGAAATTGGAAAGGGAGGTGTGGTTAAAAGTTCAGGTGTTCATGCCAGAGTTGTAAATGAAATAGTTGAAATATCGAAAGAAACCGGATTCAAAGTAGTAGGGACTTGCGAGTCTCCCCTTCTGGGACCTGCTGGAAATAAAGAGTTTTTCATCTTTGCCGTAAAAGAGGGCAATTTCCGCAATCATAATGAGAAGTCCGTCCTTGCAAAGCAAATAGATTAAAGTGAAAAAACCATGATAATAAAACTCGCAAAAACGGCCGGCTTTTGCATGGGTGTGAGGCGTGCGGTTGATATTGTCCTTGATATCGCAAGAAGAAAAGGTGAAAAAAAAATATATACATATGGACAGCTTATCCATAATCCGCAAACAATTGAACTGCTGGAAAAACGGGGCATTGTCGCTGTATCCAGTATTGATGATATAGATGGCGGAGTGGTTGTTATCAGGGCGCATGGAATTTCTCCTGATGAAAGGAAGCGTATAAAGAAGAAAAGCTCGGTACTGATTGACGCCACGTGCCCAAAGGTAGCACGTGTACAAGGAATTATTAAAAAACATGCAGAAAAGGGATACTTTGTAATAATAATAGGAGACAGCGAGCATCCGGAAGTTTCAGGATTACTCGGATATGCTGGTTCTAAAGGAACTGTAATAGCAGATGAATGGGAAATCAGCGAATTGCCTGAAATGAGAAATGTGTGCGTGGTAGCACAGACAACTCAAAATTCAAAACATTTCGATTTTATAGCCCATAAAATCAAGAAACGGTTTCCCGATGCGATCATTTTTAATACCATCTGCGATTCGACGGAAAGGCGGCAGGCTGAAGTGGAGGCAATGACGGGAGAAATGGATGCGATGATTATCGTCGGAGGGAAGAATAGTGCCAATACACAAAGGCTGGCGGAAATTTCCCGTGAAAAGGGAATGTTGTCCTTTCATATTGAAACAGCTGAAGAACTGAAGAATATAGACTTAAAGGGAGCAGAGAGAATAGGCGTTTCGGCAGGTGCTTCAACCCCTAACTGGATTACAGACAGTGTAGTGGATTATCTGACCTTTAATAAAAGAGCGCGTAAAAGAAAATTAAAATGGCTTTATAATTCATTGATACTTTGCGTACAGACGGATTTGTATTCAGCACTTGGGGCGGCTTCACTGACGGCAGCCAGTATGTTTGTTCAGGGGGAAATGCCGGCTGTGATCAGCATGCTCATTGCCGCTTTTTATGTGTATGCAATCCATACGATAAACAGGTTACAGGATCGATATTTAGGGAGAATAACCGGCGGATTCAGAGATGAAACCTATGTGCGTCACAGAAGCGGTTATATGGCCGTTGCGGTCTCTGCTCTTATCTTTGCGATGATGCTTTCCATGGCTGTAGGTGTTTCTTCTTTCTTATCTCTTTTTGTCCTTTCATTGCTTGGAATGCTTTATAATATTGTTGTATTTCCAGGCAGTATGAAACTGAAACGCCTTCGAGACATTCCCGGATCCAAAAATATTTTTATGGCTGCCGCCTGGGCAGTGGTGACAGCGGTTATTCCTGTATTGGAAACAAAACCGGAGTTTTCAGTTTCAATGATCTTTGCATTTATTTTTGTATTTTCGATCGTATTCGTGAAATCGGCTTTTTCCGATTTGGTAGACGTACAGAGCGACAGATTGGTGGGGCGAGAAACGATACCCGTGGTGATCGGAGAACAAAAAGTCAGAGAGCTAATAAAGGGAATCTCTGTTGCTCTTGCCTGTTCCATTTTCCTTTTTACGGCAGTACGCCTTGTGCCATTCATTGGTCTCGCTCTCATGGTGCCGGTATTTTATATATGGATTTGTTTGGAACTTTATGATAAGAAAGCGCAATTTTCCAGTGCAGCTCTCGAAGGGCTCTTCGGGACCAGCTATATTATTGCCGGCGCAAGCACCGCTTTTTTTTATCTCTGTATGCGGGTTGTCCCGTGAGAAAAATACAGTGGAAGGTAGTACTAATGAAAAATATTTTTTTAAAAGCTTTTTTGCCGGTTCTTTTCGCTATGGTTTTAACATCTTGCGGGGGACTGCGTTATACGAAACATGCGCCTGAGGCTCAAAATTTCAGACCTGAGAAAATCGGGGTGCTTTGCGTTAAGGCAGGCCCTTACAAGGATATTGAAGATAAGGCGGAAAAAATTATATCCGAAAGCCTCCAGGATACAAATTGGTTTTCATCGGTACTTGCACCAGATGCAATACGTATCAAAACACTTTCAGACGGATCTTTGAAGGAGAATATAGCACAATACCTTATGAAGCTTGAAAAGGTCAGTTTTTCGGATCCGGATTTAACTAACCGGATAGGGGATGTGCTTGGTGTGGATGCCTTTTTGGTTGTAGGAATAAATTTTTGGAATTATACGATAGAAAATAATAAGGAAGTAGCAAAGGTTGGATTCGGGATGAATCTTATTGAAAAAGCTACAGGGAAAATTCTCTGGACATGTGAGCATCATGAGTCGGAGAACTACTTTGTTAAAAAACCGAAGCTTGCGAGTCTGGCTCGAGATGTGGCTAAAAAAATGATTAGCGATATGCCGCATTAAGACGGGAGCGCTGGTTACAACAGGCCCGGAATTCAGGATTCATTTAATCCGGGTACTATTAAAGAATTATAACTGATGGAGGATATACAACATGGCTTATGTGATTACGGATGAATGTATCGCTTGTGGAAGCTGTGAAGATGAATGCCCGGTGGGTGCTATAAGTGAAGGTGATGAAAAATATGTCATAGACCCTGATGTGTGCACAGATTGCGGCGCGTGTGCAGATATATGTCCGGTAGAAGCAATCGAGTCAGGAGAAGAAAACTAGGCGGGAAAAGATTCTTCGCTTCCCCTCGCAATTCATTTTCAGGACTCGGGAGTAATCTAAATAATGGCGTTATTTATCACCTTTGAAGGAGTCGAGGGATCCGGGAAGACGACGCAAATAAAAAAGGCAGGTAACTGGCTGAGAAAAAAGAAAGTTCCCTGTCTTGTAACCAGTGAGCCCGGAGGCAGTAAAATAGGGAGAGAGTTGCGGAAGCTCCTGCTTGAGAAAACGTCGATAAGAATCACAGCAAGAACGGAATTGCTGTTATTTGCCGCCGACAGGGCTCAGCATGTGGAAGAAGTTATTTTACCGGCTCTCGGCGAGGGGAAAATCGTTCTCTGTGACCGATTTTCGGATGCTACGGCTGCATACCAGGGTTCCGGGCGAGGTCTTGACCTTTGTTTGATCGATACTATAAACGAATTCGCTGCATGTTCTCTGAAACCTGACGTGACGCTCTTATTCGATCTGCCCGTTGAAATTGGAATGAAAAGGGCTGAAGAACGGGAAACGGGGCTATGTGCTGAAAATGTAAGTCGAGATAGATTTGAACAGGAACAAATCGAATTTCATGAAAAAGTAAGACACGCATATCTGCGGATTGCAGCGGAAAGTCCGGAAAGGTTCAATATAATCGATGCCTCGGACGAGCCCGATGCCGTTTTTTTAAAAATATCCGGAATACTTTCAAGGATACTTGGTATCTGATTCAATGTTGTTTGAAGAAATATGCGGCCACGAAAGCCAAATCGAGCTTCTTAAGAATTCCATGATCAGGAATCGAGTCGCTCACGCCTATTTCTTTTCCGGAATGGAGGGCGTAGGAAAAAAAACGACAGCTATTGCATTTGCGGGGGCGCTGAATTGTAAAAATAAAATAAGCGATAGTTGCGGTATCTGTTCTTCTTGCAGAAAAATATCTCGCGGTACGCATCCCGATGTGCTTGTTATCAAACCGCAGAATATTCTTATAAGGATCCAAGACATCAGGGACATGCAAGAGCAGCTGCAATTTCGCCCCTTTGAAGGAAGGCGTCGGGTAGTGCTTATCGATGATGCTCATAAACTGAGTGAAGCGGCGGCGAATGCACTCCTTAAGACTCTTGAAGAACCGATGCCTTACAATGTGATAATTCTTCTTGCATCCCGGTATAAAGGACTTCCCAAGACGATACTTTCAAGGTGCCAGAAAATTCGCTTCAATCCTGTGCATCCCGTCAAGATCCGAAAATATTTGATTAATTCCAAGTCTTTCAAAGAAAATGATGCGGAAATCCTTGCAGCAGCATCGCAGGGAATCATAGGAAGAATTATTGAACAAAATGACCGGGCGCAAAAAAATATCAGATTAATTCAATCGGGTATTTTCGATATAGATGATCCTTTTTTATTGTTTTCGCTGGTTAATGATATGGAAGATGACAGGAAGTCTGTTTTGGAAGAGCTTGTTTTGTTAAGAGAATGGTTCAGGGATAGCTTGCTCCTGAAAGAGACCGGCCGTAAGGATTTGTTAATCCATCCGGATCTTTTTACGGCCGCAGAATCTCTGTCGGGGAGATTGGAAGTTGAATATATATTAAAAGGAATTGAAGCTGTTACCCTGGCGATCAGTGCGATTGAAAGAAATGCCAACAAGCAGTTGACTTTGGAATCAATGATCTTTAAACTCTCTTATCTTTCATCTAAAGGAAAATCCGATTACCTGAGAGCTCTATCAACTGGTGATAAGAATAAATGAATGAAATCGAAGAATCCATATGCAATGAGATAGTCGGTGTAAGATTTCGAAGAAGGGGAAAAATTTATACATTCGAAAGTGCCGGAATAGTATTAGAAAAAAATGAAAAAGTAATTGTGGATACTGAGAACGGTCCGGCAATAGGGACTGTGGCAAGTATGGTAAGGATCAGTTTGCAGTCTGATTTGCCGGAAAATTTGAAGCGGGTTATCAGGAAAGCAGATGAATCCGATCTTACTACAGAGAAGGAAAATTTCGAAATCGAAAAAGAAGCTTTTTTATTTTGCCGCCGTAAGATAGGCGAACGTAATTTACCTATGAGATTGGTTGAAGTATCTTATCTTTTTGACAGAAGCAAACTCATTTTTTATTTTACCGCAGAAAGCAGAGTTGATTTTCGGGAACTGGTAAAAGATCTTGTGGCAAAGTATCGGACCCGTATCGAACTGAGACAGATATGGGTGAGGAGTGAAGCAAAAATATTCGGTGGAATAGGAATGTGCGGCAGGGAACTCTGCTGTGTCAGTTTTCTAAATAACTTCGTTCCCGTTTCAATCAAAATGGCAAAAGAACAAAATATGCTTCTCAATCCGGAAAAAATTTCGGGACTTTGTGGCAGGCTTATGTGTTGTCTCGCGTATGAATATGATGATTACAGGGAAGCGAAAAAAAACATGCCGAAAGTGGGAAAGAATGTAGAGATTCCCCAGGGAAAGGGAAAGGTCATCAGACAGAATGTAATAGAGGAAAAAATAGTCGTTGCAACAGGAGAAGGAAAAGAATTCGAAATATTCGTTGACGAAATTATCGCAAAACAGGGAAAGGATACTCATTAATTGGAGTGAGTCGAAATGAATAAGGTATTTTATGTTACTACCCCTATTTATTATGTAAATGCATCTCCCCATATAGGACACGCGTATACAACGATTGTTGCCGATGTGATGGCCCGTTTTTTCCGGATGGCGGGATACCGCACATTTTTTCTGACGGGAACCGACGAACATGGTGACAAAATTGCCGAAGCTGCCCAAATGGCCGGAATAGAACCTAAGGAATATGCCGATACGATAAGTGCTCAATTCAGGGAACTATGGCCGGAACTCAAAATCGAGAATGATTACTTTATAAGAACCACAGATGCCGATCACAAAGCAGTCGTGCGCGATGTTCTTCAGAAGGTATATAACGCCGGGGACATTTACTTTGGTGAATATGAAGGCTTTTATTGCGTTGGCTGCGAGCGTTTTTACCGGGAATCAGAGCTTGTAGACGGTCTTTGTCCCGACCACAAAACAGTGCCCGAGCACCGCAAGGAAAGTAACTATTTTTTCCGAATGAGCAAGTATCAGGATTGGCTGATTCAGTATATAACCGAGAATCCGGATTTCATCCGTCCTGAGCGCTACAGAAATGAGGCGCTCGCTTTTTTAAGGGAGCCGCTGGAAGACCTCTGTATATCTCGCCCGAAAACGCGGCTTACCTGGGGAATTGATCTTCCTTTCGATGACAATTACGTGACGTATGTCTGGTTCGACGCCCTTATCAATTATCTTTCAGGAGTCGGTTATCCCCATAGTGAAAATTATAATGTCTTCTGGCCTGTAGCGGAACATTTGATTGCAAAAGACATTCTTAAGCCTCACGGTATTTATTGGCCCACTATGCTGAAAGCAGCCGGGGTGGAGCCATACCGTCATTTGAATGTGCACGGGTACTGGAATATCGATGCGGCAAAGATGTCAAAAAGCCTTGGTGCCGTTGTCAAGCCTTTAAGTTTAAAAGATAAGTATGGGCTCGATTCTTTCCGGTACTATTTAATGCGGGAGATGGTTTTTGGTCTTGATGCAAATTTCAGTGAAGAGGGACTTGTTTCACGGCTTAACTCTGATCTGGCGAATGATTTGGGTAATTTGGTAAGTCGCAGCCTTTCGATGGCCATGAAATACTGCTCCGGAATTGTGCCGGAAAGTGGACCGGATGAAGAAAACGACCGGAACTTAAAAAAGAAGGCTGAAACTTTGTTGAATGAAGTAACGGATAATTTCAGATCTCTTCAATTCCATAAAGCTCTTATCGTAATATGGGAATTCATCAATGCTGTAAACAAATACATTGTGGACACGCAACCGTGGATGCTTTCAAAAAATGAAACTTCAAGGGAAAGGCTTAGTGCCATAATGTATAATGTGCTCGAAGCCTTAAGGTTTATTGCAGTTCTTATTCAGCCTTTCATGCCCGGTACTTCCGAGGAAATGCTGAAGCGGCTGGGAGTGAAATTACCGCAGAATTTTTCCGATATTGAGAAGTGGGGCGGTCTTTCGGAAGGAAAGACACTTACGAAGGGCGATGCGCTTTTCCCCCGCGTTTCCTTAGAAGCAAAAGAAGCGCAGGTAGTAAAAAAACTTAACGATATCAAGCCTCAAGTAGAAATAAAAGATTTTGAGAAATTAGATATAAGGGTTGCACGGATAGAAGCGGCCAGGAGAGTATCTCAATCTGAAAAACTGATTGAAATGAAAATCGATTGCGGGGAGGAGCGCATAATTGTTGCAGGTGTGGGAAAAGACTATACACCGGAAGAACTGGTAGGAAAAAAAATCGCCGTGATTGTCAACTTGAAACCGGCAAAAATCATGGGTATACAGTCCTATGGAATGCTTCTGGCAACGGAGAAAGAGGCGGGCGGCTTTACCTTGGCTACATTCGATGACGATGTCAAAACGGGCGGTAAAATACGATAAAGAATTTCATTCATGAAGATTAAAAAGCCGGAAATCAAAAAAATTCCGGCTTTTTTTGAATACAGGGTTGCTCTTAACCAAAGAGATCAGGGACTGGAACAGGAATATCAATGGGGGTTATAAACCGATTCACCGCCTCTTGCGTTTCGTTTATCTTTAACTTATCAAAAAGGAGGCAAAATTGTTTTTCTAATTCAGAACTGATTGCATCCAGCAATTCCGGCTTTAGATTCCACATTTCATACTTGAACGGTCCAAAGCCCTTCTTTCTTGTTTTATAAATAAATTGTTCCTCTGTATCTGAGGCTTTTTTCTCGGATTTCAATTCGTCTTTCAAATAATTATAGATACGGTTTTTCAGTTCCGGCGGGAAATGATCACTGTCGTATATAATATTTTGAAAACCTGTTGCAAGATGAACTTCTGCGGTTCCTACCTCCGGGAACTTATCAAAAGCTTCTTCAGGAAGAGTCGAAGCACCATGCTGAACAGCACCGGCAAGGCCGTATTCTTCTCTGGCCAACCTGGAGATTTCTCGAAGCGCATCGAAGTCGATGTTTACGTCTGCGACAGTTCCATCGGGGAGAGGGACTCCACCGTGGGATGTTCCTGTTTGAATGCTGATTTTGCTTATACCGGCAAGTCTTCCGCCGTGATCGAGCAATGCCTTGCGATACCCCTCCATGAAGGCGACGAATTCTTCCGGAGTCGTATTTTTTGTTCCCACCTCTCCAATTTCACCTCCAATGGAAACGGTAATTCCATGTGGTTCAATTTCACGGATAAGAGCCGTCATATCAGCAGTAATACGAAAATTGTTTTCCTGCTGTTTTTCGAGAGTTGGCTGCGAAAGATCCACCACAGTCGAGGCATCGATATCAATATTATAAAATCCTTCTTCTACAGCCTCTTTTACAAGTTCGGCAACCGCTTTCTTTTCAGCCTCGGGATCGGTTCCATATTTCTTTGCATTTATCTGGAAGTGATCACCTTGAAGAAATATCGGTCCACGGAAGCCGGTCTTGATAGCCGCCGCGGTAATGACAGCCGTATACTCGCGGGGGCGCTGATTGGTATATCCTATTTCAGAGCGGGCAATTTCAAAGATAATAGCTCCAGCGTTTTTTGCCATGGCACTGCGAAAAACAGCTTGAGCGCTCGCGTAGGTGATCCCTCTCAGATTTATTGCCGGTACAGTAAAACCTGAAATCTTGCCCTGTCCTACAGCCTCATATAATGGATAAATGGATGATGAAAAAATTCCCATCGAAGCACCGATTCGCCTGATCAGCCACGAAGCTCCTTTGCGGACATCTGCGGAATCGCTTAATACCGCCGAATAGACCAAATCATCTATTAACGTTTCCTTTACCGCTTTTTCGTCCAGAATCGCCATAGAATTTTTCTTTATATTTAATGCTTCTCCGCTTTTCTGTTTCAGTTCATCAATATTTTTATAAATCATGTAACCCCCCTTTCCGTTTTGAGGCATTCAAATATTCTCGAGCCTTTTCTATCTCGAATTTACTGCCTATATATACAGGGGATCGTTGGTCGAGACTCTCAGGAACAATTGAAAGAATATCGGTGTGGCCGTCGATAGCCATCCCACCTGCCTGTTCCATTAAAAACGCCATAGGCTGCAGCTCAAAAATGAGCCTCAGTTTACCTTTCCCGCTGGTTTTGAGAGACGGATAGGTAAAAACCCCCCCCTTTTTAATCATTATCTGATTAATATCCGGCACGAAACCTCCGCTGTACCTGAGTTTATATCCCTCTGCCTCCAAATATTCCACATAACGTCTGTGATCATCCGTCCATTCATTTCGTAATCCGCCAAGACTGTAGATGGTTCCTCTTTCATGAAGGGTAATATTTTCACTTGACAGCACATATTCCCCCTCACGGTTAAGAACAAATTCGTGACTTCCTTTTCCCGCCGAATACACCATCGTGATCAGCGGTCCATACGTGATATACATGGCCGCAACAAGGCTGTTTCTGCCGCTTAATACTGGTCCTTTGTGAATCCCGATTATTGTTCCTATAGAAAGATTAGTGTCCACAAGCGATGAACCATCCAGTGGATCGGCGGTAACATAGTATTTTTCATCGCCTTTGCCGATTTGGATCACTGAATCCAGTTCTTCCGAGGCATATTCTCTCACAAACCCGGAAAAGCGCAGTTGACTCTGAAGAATCTGATCCGAACTTTTATCAAGAGCGAGTTGATCCTCGTCGTAAATGTTTTTAAATCCGGCCAATTTTCTGTTAGATTCATGAATTTTAGCGGAGATATATTTGCCGGTAACTGCGATCTGCCATATCAATCTTCTCAGATCGACTTCGATGCCGGCAATCCACATATGCCTCCTGAGATCGACAAAGTGTTTAGTGGCATCGGATATATTGTCCATGGTCATCCTTTCATTTTCTGCTGTATTAAATAGTGGATCCTTTCGTACTACAAGTATTGAATTTCAATATTCCCGCAACTCGGATACCAGGTAACACCGAACCATACCAGTAATTTTGAACATCTGTCAAGAATCTTTGCCCGAACTGAATGGGCGAAAATCATCATGAAGCTGTTTCGGGATCTATCCAAAAAGGGCAAATGAAATGAAACAAAAAGATGAGTACCCTGAAGATGTGACTGTGATTTTTTTGATCTTGCGACGATTTACAGCTATTATTTTTACTGAGCATGGGATGAAAATCGGAATAGAATTAAACTTGTTTTCCAAGCTGATGAGGGACATCCCATTTGCGGCCGGTAACTAGCTGTAAAAAATGTAAATCGACAAAAACAAAATATCAGTCCTTATTACAGCCGCAAACGGGAAGTGTCTCTCATTAAGGCAGCCAGAGAAGGCCGAAGAAGACGATGCTGATATCGGTTGACTTGGGGTAGAACTGGATCTCTTCCAGTTCTGCCGCTGCCGGGTCGTAATGAGTATCAATGGCGGCGATTTCCTCCTGGAGACGGGCCTCCAAATCTTCGAAACGCTCCCGGAGTGCCGACGCCCGTTCCCGGGCCCGCTCCACATCCATCCGTTCCTTTCCCATGCGGCTTGCCGTTTTCATGGCCGTTCCCATCCTGTAGGCGGAGGTGGAGCTGACGGCCTTGCGTCCTAAAAAGGCGCCGAGGATCGCCGTTCCGAATGAAACCGCCGTTTCCAGCTTTTTCGAGGTGGCCTGTTCCTTCTCTCTGTCGATGGCCTGTTCTGCAGTCAAAAGACGGTTTTTCAGCGTGACGAATTGGGTGCTGTATTTTTTCCGAAGCTTTTCGACTCCCCTGTCCCTCTTTTCCCTGCCCGCCTGGGCAAGGCGGGCCCTGAACTGGCCTTCTGATTCATTGACATTGCTCGTCATCCCGAAGGTTCCGGAACGGTAAAGTGTGAGCGGCTTGTTCTGCCGTATCCAGCGGAGAAGCTCTTTTTCCCATTCGCCGTAACACCTTGCCTGTTTCGTTACAGGAGGCAGGTCGGCAAATCCGGCGCCTACAACGGGTTCAGAAGAAAGATCGGCGGGATCGATGGTGGTTTCAGAGGCGGTGTTCCAGTCGATTGCGACCGGCCCCTCCGAAGGCACGGCGGCGAAGGCCGTTCTTAATGAATGATCGATCATATATCTGCTGCTGGAATAGTGAATATCGACAATACCCGTGACCGCGGGTCGGTAGACTACGCCCCGATCTGCGCCAGGAGCGGAGAGATAGTGAACCTCTATCCCCGGCGGCATCATCGGCGATTGTCCGGAAGAAGCGGCGGGAGGTGCTGCGGCGCCTTCTGTTTCAGCTGCCTCGCCCTCTGCGGCCGCGGCGCCTTTCCGGTCCGCCATAAGGGCTTTGATCTGCTCCCGCGACATGGGGCCGGACAGATAGGAAAGAACCCAGCGGGTTTCAAAAATTACCGGTTCCGATTCGTGGGCGTTGTGGAGGAGGAAAATTCTTTGCCCCAAGGCCGCAAGTTTTTCGTCCATAGAGCTGCGATCGAAGCCTGTCCCGGCGGCGGCCCCTTCCAGACCGGCAAGAACACGGTCCTTGTCCCTCTCGGTCTGAAGGCGGCCGATGAACCAGGTGCCCGTATTCGACAGCCCCTTGTAGTCCAGGTCCACAGGATTTTGTGTCGAAAGGATTATGCCGAGGCCGAAGGCCCTGGCCTGTTTCAATAATGTCAGGAGCGGTTCCTTCGAGGGGGGATTCTTCACGGGTGGAAAATAACCGAATATTTCATCCATATAGAGAATCGCCCGCAGGCTGCCCGTGCCGGTCTGTGTGCGAATCCAGCCCAGGATCTCGTTGAGGAGCATAGAAACAAAAAACATCCGTTCCGGATCGGAAAGATGACTGAGAGTAAAAATGGAGGCCCGGGGCTTTCCCGAATCTGTGACGAGCATGCGGCCTATATCAATGGGTTCTCCTTCAAGCTAGGATTCGAATCCCGGCGTGGCCAGGAGATTGTTGAGTCGGACCGAGAGGGTGAAGCGGTCGCCGGGGGGATAGAAACTGTCGAGATCCATGATGCCGATGCGTTTGAACGGGGGCGATTGAACGGCGCGGATGAGATCTGCGAGATCGAGGCTCCGGCCACTCGCCCACACAGACTCGAGGATATTGGAAATCAGGATATGCTCCCTGCTGGTGATGGGATCCGCCTCGATGGCGACGAGCGCAAGAAGGCTTGTGGCGGTAGTTCGTATCCGTTCATGAAAGAGATCGCTGTCTTGCCTGATTACGGGGGGAGGAGGGGAGAATGAGCGGAGGATGTTTACGGGAAGTCCGGCATTGCTTCCCGGTGTGTAGACGGCGAAATCCGCCGCCGCCTTCAGCCTGCCGATACGCTCCGGCTCCTGATCCCAGCCGGCCAGTCCCTTCCGCCACAGTTCAGCCTGGGCAGCGGCATATTCTTCCGGGGCAAGGCCCTTATTCAGCGCCTCCCGTTCGTTCACCCATGGAAGAAAATCATTCGGCCGAAGTTCGGGAAAGGTCAACAGCAGGTTCGGCAAGTCACCCTTGGGGTCGATGGCAATCACAGGAACATTGTCGATCAGTGCTTCCTCTAAAAGGCCGACGGCGAGACCGGTCTTGCCGCTTCCCGTCATGCCGATAATAACCGCGTGGGTGGTGAGGTCTTTGGAATCATAGAGAACGATTCCGTCTTTGCGCTTCCTCTCGTTCAGATCGTATTCTTTGCCAAGATAAAAGGCGCCAAGCTTTTCGTACTGATTCATCGCGATGTCCCCCCGTTTTAGATGATAAAACATCTGCTTCCGATCTCCGGACTTCAAGACCTTGCGGCCGCCAAAAATTGGGTCTGCATGAGAGATAGAGAATGATATCGATGAGATATTTGCTCAACTATAAGAAAGGGGCCTGTCCATGTCAAGTTGCTTTTTGAAGCATCCTCTCTTTCAGGAAAGAGGCCGAGAGCCGAAATATTTAAAGATATTCCGGAGACGGCGGCGTGCTACTGAAAAGCCCGCAGTGTTAAAAGGAGTGATTACGCGCAGTACTAATTAGTTCACTCTGAAACCCAGGGTTTTTAAAAGTTCAGTAATGGCTTTGTTCTTTGAAAACTGGATAACGTTGTGGATGAAAAGTTCCCGATGGTAATGCGGCACGGCACGAAAGCTTTTTACGAAGGTGGCAAAATGCAAGATGATGTATAAAAACGGGGATTCAGAATAAATCTCTGAATCCCCGCTATAAAATATTATTATAAAAATGGTGCCGAAGCCGGGACTTGAACCCGGACGGGTTGTGCCCACTACCCCCTCAAGATAGCGTGTCTACCAGTTTCCACCACTTCGGCATATGTTGCAACCTATGTCGTTTCCGCCCTTTTGTCAACATCAAAATTCCCAGGATATCTTTTAAATTCATTTTATTTGCTCTCATTCACAGGAGCGGGAACATCGGCAGAGGAAGGTGCCGGAGCTGCTGGCGGGGCAGTTTGTTCAGCCGGTAGGGTTTGTTCTGAAGCAGGGACAGGAATGTCTTCCACCACGGACGCTCCCTTGTGAACCGCAAAATATGCCAGCCAGAGTGAAGTCAGCATGAAAATCACCGCAATAGCCGTTGTCATTTTTCCAAGGAAAGTTCCCGGGCCGCTGCTACCGAAAATAGTCTGGCTTGATCCGCCGAACGCTGCTCCCATATCGGCTCCTTTTCCCGTCTGCAGAAGAACGACCAGTATCATGGCGATGCACACAATAATATGGACTATTGTTATAAGAGAATGCATGTTTCCCCTCTCCTTAAAATATTTTATTCCGGTATCCCGGTATCTTATCGAGTATTCGTTCAGCAAAAGCGCTGTTTCTTATACCACCAGGTTTAACATTAATCAATCCTTCGTTTAAATGGCTGTCAAGCACCTTGAAAGCAGACGTTGGGCTTTTTCCCCCTTCTCCATGGAACACGCGCGATTTATTCTCTGCTGGCCATATAAAGAGCCAGATCCCTCATACGGCAGGCATACCCGCTTTCATTATCATACCAGGAAAAAACTTTGATCAAGTTGTTCCCGATCACTTGTGTAAGCGGCGCATCCACTATCGATGAATAGTGACTGCTCGTGAAATCCACCGAAACCAGCTCTTTTTCACTATAGGCAAGTATATTTTGTAATTCATTTTCAGAGGCTTCTTTAAGGGCTCCATTTACATCATCGACTGTAACATCTGATCCGACTTCCAGGGCTACATCGACGAGTGATACGTTAGGGGTGGGCACCCTCAATGCAAGACCATCAAGTTTGCCCGCGAGCTCAGGGATAACTTCTGTGACCGCTTTTGCAGCGCCTGTTGATGTAGGCACAATTGAAAGGGCCGCCGCTCGTGCCCTTCGAAGATCTTTGTGTGATCCGTCAAGTATCCTCTGATCCATCGTGTATGAGTGAATAGTAGTCATCAGCCCCTTAAGGACTGTAAAACGGTTATGAACTGTTTTGACAATGGGAGCAAGGCAGTTTGTAGTGCAGGAGGCATTAGATATAATGTGGTGTTTTTTCGGATCATAGGATGATTCATTCACCCCCATTACCAATGTGGCATCAACCTCTTTTCCCGGTGCAGCTATAATGACCTTCTTTGCTCCTGCATCAATATGTTTTGCAACATCTTCTCTTGACCGGAATTTTCCCGTGGATTCCATTACGATATCTATCCCCAGTTCTTTCCAGGGAAGCGTTTCAAGTGAATCGACTATTGTTGTCACTTTAATATTTCTGCCGTTGACCGACAGTGCGCCTCTTCCTGCGCAGATTTCCGCATTGAACATCCTGTGTATAGAATCATATTTTAAAAGGTGCTCCAGAACTTGACCATCTGCTCTGGTATTTATTGCCACGACTTCGATGTCTTCTCTTCCTGTACAGGCTCTGATGACATATCTTCCGATTCTTCCGAAACCGTTAATGGCGATTCTAAGGCTCATGTCAGTCCTCCCGTTTATATAGGACTCGGAATTTATTTCTATGAATTATGCCTTATCTTTACGTCGCGCGCGATAAAATTCTTTGTAAAACATGGAAGCCGTCAGATACATTCATCCAATTCATGCTTCCAGGTAAGGGCATTGGAAAGCGTTACTTACCCTAAATTACGATGCCCGGCGTAACCGGCATAGAAGCTTTTTAAAGGAGCCGCGTTCCTGAAAAGCGAATGGCACAGTACAGGTATCGCAGGTATTAGTCAATATTTTTTTGAATGGTAATAGGGGGATTTTTTTTATAGTATTCATACGTTGGATGAACAAGAGATAAGATCAAGATGAAGAAAATGCTGCCGCCGGAAGAAGGTAATTTAAATTATCCAAACTCTTGAACTCTTTCTGCGGCGCCTGGAAAGAGGAGGGCATAAAATGAAAAACGGGATAAGAGAAGCATTGCTTGCTGGTGCCTGGTATCCGGAAAAACCGGACCTTCTGCAATCAGAAATAGATAAATACATCAGAGCCGTGCCTGATCTTGAATTGAGAGAACAGCCTTTGGCCATCATTTCGCCCCATGCAGGGCTTTCCTACTCAGGGGCAATTGCCGCTTACGCCTATAAAGCGGCATCTAATGGACATTATGATTCAATTGTTGTTATAGGTCCGAGTCATCGGATTCGTTTTAGAGGGGCGTCCATATTCGATGGAAGAGGGTATAAAACACCGTTGGGGGTAGTACCTCTCGAAAGAAAGCTTGCAGAAGCGATAGTACGTCACAGTAATATTGTTTCATTTGTGCCTGATGAGAAGACTCCCGAAAATTCAATAGAAATCCAGATGCCTTTTATTCAGACGCTATTCCCGGGGACTCCATTTGTTCCCATTCAAATGGGAACTCAGGATGCGAAGACATGCGATACTCTGGCGGAAATCATTTATTCGGTTTCTCAAGGGGAAAATATTCTGCTCATTGCCAGTTCCGATTTCTCCCATTACCATAATTATGAAGATGCAGTGCATATGGATTCAAAGGCAATTGATATTATTAAAAAAATGGATAGCGAAGGATTTTATCGCTCTGTAGAAAAAGGAGAAGTTGAAGCATGCGGTGCCGGACCCATCAGAGTTGCCATCAAATTTGCACAGGCAAAAGGAAGTGATAGCGGTTATATGCTTAAGTATGCAAATTCAGGTGATGTGACAGGCGATAAGACGGGCGTCGTGGGCTATGCGGCTCTGGCCTTCTATAAAAAGGATATCAATAAAAAAGATTCCGTTTCGAATAACGAATCCGGAGCCGAGGAAGGATCGCTTACAAAAAACGAAAAAAATGAGTTGATCAAAATTGCTCGAAGGAGTATAGAGGATTCGCTTTCAGGGCGGAGAGCCGAACCTCTTTCTATGACTTCAGAAAATCTTGCTGCTGCAAGAGGTGCTTTTGTAACTCTCAAAAAAGAGGGACGTCTTCGAGGGTGTATAGGATTTATTGAGCCACGAAAGCCGTTACACAGAACTGTAGCCGAAATGGCCTGTGCCGCAGCGTTTGATGATCCAAGGTTTCCGCCCCTTGCCAAGGAAGAACTGGAAGAAATTACAATTGAAATATCTGCATTAACGCCATTGTGCCTGATCGGCAATATTTCCGAGATAGAAGTCGGCAGAGACGGTATTTATATTGTAAAAGGCTTTCAGGCGGGGCTTTTGCTTCCGCAGGTCGCCACTGAAAATGGATGGGATAGATTAACCTTTCTGGAACAGACATGCCGTAAGGCAGGGCTTCCCTCGGGAGCATGGAAGAACAAGGATACGAGAATTTATACGTTTTCAGCTGAAATTTTCGGGGAATAATTGATTTGTATGGATAATTCAAAAAGTTCTTGACAAATAGATTAAGAAAAATTAGATACACCTTTTGCGTTGGTTGGTTTTTTTTGTGCGTTTTGCGTGAAAGTCTCAAAACACAGATTATTTTTTGTAAAGGCTGGCGTAGCTCAACAGGTAGAGCAGCTGATTTGTAATCAGCAGGTCGCGGGTTCGAATCCCATCGCCAGCTCCAGGTGTATTAAATTGATGTGGAGGGGTTCCCGAGCGGCCAAAGGGAGCAGACTGTAAATCTGCCGGCGAAGCCTACGGAGGTTCGAATCCTCCCCCCTCCACCATTTTTTATGGTTCTATTGAGGTATTAAGGGCGGGAGTAGCTCAGTGGCTAGAGCGTCAGCCTTCCAAGCTGAGGGTCGCGGGTTCGAATCCCGTTTCCCGCTCCATGAAATGATCGGAAAGGCTTGACAGGTCTTTTTTGACTATATTGGAGGACATGCCCACGTAGCTCAGTCGGTAGAGCACATCCTTGGTAAGGATGAGGTCACCAGTTCAATCCTGGTCGTGGGCTCCATGTTTGCAAGGTGACGAAATGAGAGATATTATAACATTGGCATGCAGTGAATGCAAAAGAAGAAATTATACTACAACGAAAAATAAGCGGACGATGAAGAATCGTTTGGAATTAAATAAATATTGCCGTTTTTGCCAGGTTCACACGGTTCATAAAGAAACAAAATAAAAGGCAACGTATGCTACAGGCCAGTAGCTCTAATGGATAGAGCGCCGGACTCCAAATCCGGATGCTGGGGGTTCGAGTCCCTCCTGGCCTGCCATTTTATTATTTACAGGATGCATGCATATGGAAAAAATAAAAGTTGCATGGGCTGCGACAATACAGTTTTTAAAAGAAGCCAGGGCCGAACTGAAAAAAGTGACATGGCCGACACCTAAGGAAGCGCTTGCATCTACGTCAGTTGTAATAGTGGTAGTAATAATTGTCAGTGTTTTCCTTGGTTTTGTGGATATGGGGCTTACCAAACTGGTGAGAATGGTACTGGGATAGAAAATGGCATTTAGATGGTATGTAATACATACATATTCGGGGTTTGAAAGCAGAGTGAAACAGTCCCTGGAAGAAAGAATTGCTGCTCAAGGCATGGAGCAGCAATTCGGCGACATTCTCATTCCGGAAGAAGATGTCGTAGAATTGGTCAAAGGTGAAAAGAAGACGTCAAAACGAAAGTTCTTTCCCAGTTATATGCTTATTAATATGGAACTAAATGATGATACATGGCACCTGGTAAAGGAAACGCCGAAAGTAACCGGTTTCATAGGAAGTAAAGATAAGCCGTCTCCAATATCTTCGGCCGACGTCGAATTGCTGAAAACGAGAATAAGTGAAGGAACATTGAAGCCGAAACCTAAGTTCAGGTTTGAAATCGGCGATCATGTGAGGATCGTAGACGGGCCTTTTACCAATTTTGATGGCGTTGTAGATGAAGTGAAAGAGGAAAAAGGAAAATTACGAGTAATTGTAAGTATTTTTGGCAGATCAACTCCGGTAGAGCTTGATTTCATCCAGGTTGTTCAGAGTTAAACTCATATATTTTTAAGGGGACGATGATGGCAAAAAAAATTATCGCACAAATAAAACTCCAAATTCAGGCAGGAAAAGCTACTCCATCACCGCCGATCGGGCCGGCTCTTGGTCAGCATGGAGTCAACATAATGGAATTTTGCAAGGCGTATAATGCAATGACGCAAAATCAGGAAGGAACGGTAATTCCTGTAATTATATCCGTATATGCCGATAAATCATTCACTTTTATTACCAAAACTCCACCGGCTTCGGTTCTGCTAAAGCAAGCAGCTAAAATAGCAAAAGGTGCGGGAGACCCAAAGCGGGAGAAGGTTGGCAAGATAACGATGAAACAACTGAGAGAAATTGCTGAGATAAAGCAAAAAGATCTGAATGCCGTAGATGTCGAAGGAGCCGTTAAGATCATCGACGGAACGGCGCGATCTATGGGAATCGAAGTTGTCGATTAAAAAAAAGAGGTTTTGTTGCTATGGCACATAGGGGCAAGAAACATTCAGAACAGAAAGCAAAAGTGGAAACCGGTAAGCGATATCCGCTGAGAGAGGCAGTTGAATTGGTTGTGAACACCGGAAGGGCAAAATTCGATGAGACGGTGGATATAGCAGTTCGACTGGGAGTTAATCCGAAACATGCCGATCAAATGGTGAGAGGAAGTGTTGTGCTTCCCAATGGTCTTGGCAAACCTGTGAGAGTCCTGGTTTTTGCGAAAGGCGAGAAGGAAAAGGAAGCGAAAGATGCGGGTGCTGATTATGTTGGATCGGATGATATGGTAGAGAAGATTAAGGGAGGGTGGCTTGAATTCGACAGGGTCGTGGCTACGCCTGACATGATGGGCAGCGTAGGTAAGCTGGGAAAAATTCTTGGCCCTCGCGGTTTAATGCCTAATCCGAAGGTTGGAACGGTTACCTTCGATGTAAAAGAAGCTGTAACGGAACTTAAGGCCGGTCAGGTTGAATTTAGAGTAGAAAAAGCTGGAATATTGCATAGTCCTGTGGGGAAGGTATCTTTTGGAGCAGATAAACTTATAGAAAATATTCTGTCGCTCATCGAGACTACGATGAAACTTAAACCAGCATCGAGTAAAGGAACATATCTTAAAAACATATCTCTTTCATCAACAATGGGTCCTGGAGTTAAAGTAGATACGATGGATGTGAGAAATAGCCTGAGGGCCGGTTAAAAGTAGCCTACAAAGTCAAAGACAGCAGGTACGGAAGAATGTTTAAACGAAAAATCGGCCTGCCGAGATGATATGATTTAGCGTTTATATATCTTCCTGTAAAGCGGTCTGACTTTCTGTAAATTATCGTATGTTTGTAATGGTAAATTAGTTTTTGAAAGGAGGCCATGTATTGGATCGAAGTACTAAAGAAAAAATCGTTGCGGAACTTCACGAAAAACTGCTGCGTGCCAAGATAGCGATACTTGCGGACTATAGAGGCATCAAGGTGAAAGAACTCAACGAGTTGAGAGGTGAGCTTCGAAAGTCGGACAGTGAAGTCAGAGTCGTTAAAAATAATCTTCTGAATCTTGCGTTGAAAGAAACGAAATTTACTGAACTTGAAGAACATCTTGAAGGACCAAGAGCTCTCATTCTTAATTTCGGGGATGTTGTAGCTCCGGCAAAGGCTCTAACGGAATTTGCAAAAAAAAATGCAGCTCTTGAGATTAAAGGCGGAGTTCTAGAAGGATCTGCATTGAATAAAGCTGAGCTTGTTGCATTAGCGGAGCTTCCGAGCAGAGAAGTGCTTCTTGGAAAACTGCTTTCACTTTTTGTAGCGGTTCCGACACGGTTCGTGACTGTACTCAACGGAGTGCCCCAAGGGTTTGTTCGGGTACTTGATGGATATCGATTAAAAAAAGAAGAGACTATTTAAGCTAAATTACAGGAAGGAATGATGAAAATGGCGGACACAAAGATTACAAAGGAAGAGGTTATTGAATTTATTGAAAATATGACGGTTCTGGAATTATCCGGACTTGTAAAAGACTTGGAAGAGCGCCTCGGTGTATCAGCAGCTGCACCGGTAGCGATGGCAGCGGCAGCAGCCGGACCAGCGCAAGCTGCGCAGGAAGAGGAAAAAACGGAATTCGACGCAATCCTGACCGGTTTTGGCGATCAAAAAATACAGGTTATTAAAGTAGTGAGGGCAATTACAGGCCTCGGATTGAAAGAAGCAAAGGACCTCGTCGAAGGTGTGCCCAAGGCTGTCAAAGAGGGCGTCTCCAAGGATGAGGCTGGCGATATTAAAAAGAAGATCGAAGAAGTAGGGGGGACTGTAGAGATTAAATAATCAAAACGGTTACCTGCTGATTGGATCTTATACTCTGATATAAGGAATATTATGGTAAAGGCGAGAAAGAGTTTTGGTCGTATCAAGAAGATCGTTGAGATACCTAATCTCATCGAAATTCAAAGGAAGTCCTACGAAAAGTTTCTTCAGGCCGATGTTGATCAAGATAAACGAGAAAATATCGGCTTGCAGGGGGCTTTTCAAAGCGTATTTCCCATTACTGATTTTGGTGAAAAATGTTCTCTCGAATTTGTCAGTTACAAAATCGGGAGAGCCCGCTACGATGTCAAGGAATGTATTCAAAAAGGGATGACGTACAATGCGCCATTAAAAATAGTCGTTCGTCTCGTGGTGTTTGATACCGGCCGGGGCGATGAACAGCGCATAATCCGGGATATAAAAGAACAGGAAATTTATTTCGGAGAGATCCCGCTGATGACTGACAAGGGCACTTTTTTAATAAACGGTACGGAAAGGGTTATCGTCAGTCAATTGCATCGATCACCGGGTATATTTTTCGATCACGATAAAGGGAAGACTCATACAAGCGGCAAACTCATATATTCGGCTCGAATTATCCCGATAAGGGGTTCATGGCTTGATTTGGAATTCGATCCAAAAGATCTCGTGTACGCCAGGATTGACAGAAGGCGAAAAATGCCTGTAACAATTCTCCTTAAGGCTATGGGCTTCAGCACCGAGGAATTGCTGAGGCGATTCAACAGTGTTGAAACTGTTGTAAGAGATGGTGAATCTTTTTATATGATCCTCAATGATGCTGTGGCAGGGGAGCGTGCGCCCGAAGACATTCATAACCCCAGAACAGGGGAGGTCATGGTCAAAAAGGGTAGGAAGATCACTAAATCGGCGTTAAAGAGAATGGAAGAAGCGGAAATGGACCGTGTGGAAGTCGGGCGCGGTTACCTGAAAGGCAAAATACTCGCATCAAACCTGAATGATCCCGGAACCCGCGAGGTTTTGTTACAGTGTAATGAAGAGCTGACCGAAAATAGTTTAGAGTTGCTCGTTGAAAAAGGAATCAGGGACTTGGAAATCCTTCAGTTTGATGAAGACGGTACTGATGCCTATATACGAAATACACTTCTGATTGACAGAATCGCATCGGAAGAAGAAGCGATAATTGATATATACCGGAGATTGAGACCAAGTAATCCCCCGACTATTGAAACTGCCCGGCGGTTCTTCAATAATCTCTTCTTTTCAACTCACAGTTACGACCTTTCAAATGTAGGGCGGGCAAAGCTCAATTATAAGCTCAAGCTTAATGTTCCCACTGATGTGACGATACTAAGAAGAGAAGATGTTCTTGAGGCAGTGAAATATTTGGTGAATCTCAAGAACGGAGTCAGTGAATATAGTATAGATGATATAGACCATTTGGGGAATCGAAGGATCAGGTCGGTAGGAGAATTAATTGAAAACCAGTACCGGATCGGGCTTGTGAGAATGGAACGGGCCATTAAAGAAAAAATGAGCCTTCTCGATGTAGAAACGATGATGCCCCATGATCTGGCGAATGCAAAACCCGTAACAGCTGTTGTAAATGAGTTTTTCGGGAGCAGCCAGTTATCACAGTTCATGGATCAGACCAACCCGCTTTCAGAGGTCACTCATAAACGGCGTTTGTCAGCTCTCGGTCCGGGAGGATTAACAAGGGAGCGGGCAGGATTCGAAGTACGCGACGTCCACAACACCCATTATGGGCGTATATGCCCGGTTGAAACCCCTGAAGGACCAAACATTGGTCTCATTGTTTCACTTAGTACATACGCGCGTGTGAATGAATTCGGATTCATCGAGACTCCCTCCATTCTTGTGAAGGACGGGCAGGTACTCGATGAAATAGAATATCTCACTGCCATGCAGGAAGAAACGCAGGTAATTGCACAGGCAGACAGTGTGCTCGATTCTGAGGGAAGATTCGTAGAGAAGCTGGTAACAGCGAAAAAAGGCGGAGATTATGTTACTGTAGATCCCAGTGAAATTACTCTGATGGATGTTTCACCAAATCAGCTCATAAGTGTTGCAGCCGGTTTGATTCCGTTCCTCGAACATGACGATGCGAACCGCGCTCTTATGGGATCGAACATGCAGCGCCAGTCGGTACCGCTTATGCAACCAGAAGCGCCTCTGGTAGGGACAGGTATGGAAATGGTAGTGGCCCGCGATTCAGGAGCCGTCATTGTTGCCAAGCGTTCAGGTATAGTGGAAGATGTCGATGCTTCGCGGATAGTGATCAAAGCCGATGTTGAAGGAGAGGATCAGTTTGATACCGGTGTCGACATTTATAATTTGATAAAGTACCAGCGTTCTAATCAGGATACATGTTTTAACCATAAACCTATCATTAGCAGAGGTGAGCGAGTAGAAAAGGGCGATATCATAGCTGATGGTCCTTCAACCGAAAACGGAGAACTGGCCCTCGGAAGAAATGTCATGGTTGCATTCATGTCATGGGGTGGCTACAACTATGAGGATTCGATTCTGGTGAGCGAACGGATTGTAAAGGAAGATATTTACACGTCTGTCCATATTGAAGAGTTTGAAACCGTAGCACGGGATACCAAATTGGGTAAAGAGGAGATTACCAGGGACATCCCCAATGTAGGCGACGAAGTGCTGCGCAACCTGGATGAAAGCGGAATAGCCAGAATAGGAGTTTCGGTGAAAGCAGGGGATATTTTAGTAGGCAAGGTTACACCGAAAGGCGAGACGCAGCTTTCGCCGGAAGAAAAGCTTCTGCGGGCAATATTCGGAGAAAAGGCAGGTGATGTCCGCGATACATCGTTGCATGTCCCGCCGGGTGTAGAAGGTACTGTTGTCGATGCAAAGATCTTTACCCGAAAGGGAACGGAAAAAGATGTCCGGTCGCAGGAGATAGAGGACGAAGAGATCAACCGGCTTTTAAAAGACCGCGATGACGAAATTAAAATTATTAATGAAAGTGTAAAAAGGAAAGTCTATGATCTCATTGCCGGACACACATCTTTGTCGAGACTGTCAGATGCTGCAAAAAAAAGGATTCTTTTGAAAAAAGGCGAAGAAATTACCGAAGAAAAACTTGATGCGATCCCTTTCAGTTTATGGAAGGAAATAACTTTGGAGGACGAGATATTAGAGGCGAAGATAAAGACCATTTTCTCCAACCTTGCGAGAAAAATAGAAGTCATTGAATCCTTTTTTGAAGAAAAAATAGAAAAAGTGAAAGCGGGAGACGAACTTCCGCCTGGAGTGATTAAGCTGGTAAAAGTCTATGTGGCAATTAAAAGAAAATTGTCAGTGGGTGATAAAATGGCAGGTCGCCATGGAAACAAAGGAGTTCTTTCAAGAATTCTTCCCGAGGAAGATATGCCTTTTTTTGAGGACGGAACTCCTGTCGATATAGTCCTGAATCCTCTGGGTGTTCCTTCGCGAATGAATGTCGGCCAGATACTCGAAACTCATTTAGGGTGGGCTGCAAAGTCGCTTGGAGACAAAATACAGAAGCTATGCGATGAGTACAGGCAAAACCGGGCATTGAAAGATGCACTGAAGGAAGTATATTGTACAAAAGAATTTACTTCATTTGTAGACGGTGCTTCCGATGATGAAATGAAAAGATTTCTGGGTAAAATAAAGCGGGGAATTCCTATGGCCTCCCCTGTCTTTGACGGCGCGCAGGAAAACGAGATAAGAGATATGCTGTCGATGGCGGGGTTACCTGAAACCGGGCAGACGAGGCTTTACGATGGAAGAACAGGATATTCTTTTGATCAGAATGTTACGGTTGGAATGATTTATATGCTCAAATTGCACCACTTGGTTGACGACAAGATTCATGCGAGATCCATCGGTCCTTACTCGCTTGTTACGCAGCAGCCGCTCGGAGGGAAAGCGCAATTTGGTGGCCAGAGGCTGGGTGAGATGGAAGTTTGGGCGATTGAGGCCTATGGAGCCGCACATTCTTTGCAGGAGTTTCTTACTGTAAAATCGGATGATGTGGCGGGACGGACGAGAATGTATGAAGCGATTGTCAAAGGAGACCATACCCTCGAACCGGGCCTTCCGGAGTCTTTCAACGTCCTCGTGAAAGAGTTGCAAGGCCTTTCGATCGATGTGGAATTACTTGAAAGTGAGTAGGCAGAGTTTCTGTCCGATTTAAAAAAAGAGCATAAAAAGGGAGTTATATCCAGTGGAAGATATATTTGGTTTTTTCGAAAAACCGAAAGATCCGGTTAAATTCAATGCCGTGAAAATATCCCTGGCCTCACCGGAAATGATCCTTTCGTGGTCTCATGGTGAAGTCAAGAAACCGGAAACCATCAATTACCGAACATTTAAACCGGAACGGGATGGTTTGTTTTGCGCCAAGATATTTGGTCCGGTGAAAGATTATGAGTGCCTTTGCGGCAGATATAAACGTATGAAACACCGCGGTATCGTATGTGAAAAATGTGGTGTGGAAGTAATTCAGTCAAAGGTTCGCCGTGACCGAATGGGGCATATTGTGCTTGCAGCGCCTGTCGCGCATATATGGTTCCTGAAGAGCCTACCCAGCAGGATCGGTAATCTTCTTGATCTGACCCTGAAGGAACTCGAACGGGTCCTTTACTTTGAATCATGGATAGTTACAGATCCCAAAGATGCCCCACTGAAGAAAAAGGAGCTTCTTTACGAAGAACAGTATCTCGAATTACGGGAGCAATACGGAATTGACGGCTTCGAGGCGGGGATGGGTGCTGAAGCCGTTAGAAAACTTCTGGAAGAAATAGATCTGGAAGTGCTTGACAAGGAATTACGGGATGAACTGGAGACAGCCACTTCTGAAACGAAGAAGAAGAAGCTGGTAAAAAGACTTAAGGTTGTAGAAACGTTAAAATCATCCGGGAACAGACCTGAATGGATGATTCTTACGGTCCTCCCGGTAATCCCTCCCGATTTACGGCCCCTTGTACCTCTTGATGGCGGACGATTCGCAACATCGGATCTGAATGATCTCTATAGAAGGGTTGTAAATAGAAACAACCGCTTACGGCGTCTTCTGGAGTTGAATGCACCGGAGATAATCATTAGAAATGAAAAACGGATGCTGCAGGAAGCAGTTGATGTTCTTTTCGACAACGGACGCCGGGGGAGAGCAGTTACAGGTTCGAACAAGCGTCCGCTTCGGTCGCTTTCAGATATGCTGAAGGGGAAACAGGGTCGATTCCGGCAGAATCTCCTCGGGAAACGGGTAGATTATTCCGGGCGATCGGTAATCACCGTTGGTCCCGACCTGCGCCTGCATCAATGCGGCCTCCCCAAGAAGATGGCGTTGGAGCTCTTCAAGCCGTTTATATACAACCGTCTAGAAGAAAAAGGGTATGTGACAACCGTAAAGAGTGCAAAAAAAATGGTAGAACGGGAAGCGCCGGAAGTATGGGACGCTCTCGATGAAGTTGTTCGGGAATATCCGGTTTTGCTCAACCGGGCTCCGACGCTCCACAGGCTGGGCATTCAAGCTTTTGAACCCGTTTTGATAGAAGGAAAAGCCATTCAGCTTCACCCGCTCGTGTGCCAGGCCTTCAATGCCGATTTTGACGGCGATCAGATGGCGGTGCACGTTCCCCTTTCTATAGAAGCGCAGGTAGAGGCCCGCTGTCTTATTATGTCGACGAATAATATCCTTTCGCCGGCAAATGGCAAACCAATTATCGTTCCCAATCAAGATATTGTGCTTGGGATCTATTATATGACAAGGTCGAAGGAATTTCTCAAAGGAGAAGGAATGACATTCGCCGATCCCGGAGAAGTCAGATCGGCCTATGATGCCGGACAGGTGGAGCTTCAGACGAAAATCAAAGTCCGAATGGACGGGAGTATAGTCGATACGACAGTTGGAAGGGTTCTGCTTTATGAAATCATTCCGGAACAAATTCCCTTTGAATTTGTAAACAAGGTGATGACCAAAAAGGAATTGTCGAATCTTGTTGATTATTCCTACCGGGCGTGCGGGGCAAAAACGACGGTTATACTTGCTGATAAGCTGAAGGATTTCGGATTCAAATATGCCACCAATTCGGGATTGTCCATTGCAATAGGCAATATGGTGATTCCGCATGGAAAGACGGAAATCGTCGAAAAGGCTAAAAACGAAGTCCTCGAAATACAAAAGCAATATATGGATGGACTGATTACCGATGGTGAACGCTATAATAAAGTGATCGATATTTGGGCTCATGCCACCGAACGGGTTGCCGACGAAATGCTTAGAGATATAGCAACCGATGAAGTTGAAGGTCCCGATGGCCAGAAAGTTACGATAGAAAGCTTCAACCCTATTTATATGATGGCCGATTCAGGTGCAAGAGGCAGTGCTGCGCAAATCAGGCAGCTCGCCGGTATGAGAGGCCTCATGGCGAAGCCTTCGGGGGAAATTATCGAAACTCCGATTACAGCGAATTTCAGAGAGGGGCTTTCGGTTCTGCAATATTTCATTTCGACACACGGTGCAAGGAAGGGACTTGCCGATACTGCATTGAAAACCGCCAACTCGGGGTATCTGACAAGACGCCTCGTCGATGTAGCTCAGGATGCTATTGTGAGCGAAGATGACTGCGGAACCCTTGACGGCATATATGTATCCGCACTTGTCGAGGGAGGAGAGATAATCGAGACGGCGGGTGAACGTATACTTGGACGTGTCGCCCTGGAAGATATTACAGACCCGTTTACGGGAGAATTGCTCGTTTCGGCCAATGAAGAAATTGACGAGGTTCGAGCTGATCGCATCGACAGATCCGGATTGGAGAAAGTTCTGATCCGATCGGTGCTTACATGCAAATCCAAATACGGTGTATGCGCACGCTGCTATGGCAGGGATCTTGCTCATGGGCATCTGGTGAATATAGGTGAGGCTGTTGGGATTATTGCAGCGCAGTCGATCGGAGAACCCGGAACGCAGCTTACAATGAGAACGTTTCATATAGGAGGAACAGCCAAATTCGAGGAACATTCGACTTTGGAAGCCCGCCATGATGGAAATGTAAAGTTCGAAAACCTTTCAGTGGCAACCAACAGCCGTGGTGATGCAGTGGTTATGAGCAGAAACGGAGAGATTCATGTAATCGATGAAGAAGGTAGAAGCCGCGGCAAGTACCCGGTGCCTTATGGTGCACACCTGAAGGTAAAGGAGCAGGACAAAATCAGGAGAGGCGATTTAATTGCTGAATGGGATCCTTATTCACTGCCGATTATTTCTGATGTAGACGGCAGGATTAAATTCGGTGACATCATAGAAGGCAAAACAATTCAAGAGCAGGTTGACGAGGTAACGGGACTTTCCCGTAAAGTTGTTGTTGAACATCAGGATCCTAATCTCAGGCCGCGCGTATCTATAAAAGATTCAGAGGGAAAAACGGCGAGATTACCGGGATCGGTAAAAAGCGTGGCACAGCATCTGATGCCTGTAGGAGCCAACATTGTTCTTTCCGAAGGCGACTATGTGAAAGCGGGCGATATAATAGCAAAAATTCCAAGAGAAACGACGAAAACCAAAGATATAACCGGTGGTCTGCCGAGAGTCGCGGAACTCTTCGAAGCCCGAAAGCCAAAAGAACATGCAGTAATTGCGGAAATTGATGGAACAGTTAACTATGGCGAGGACCTGAAGGGCAAGCGAAGGGTCATAATTACTCCCGACGTTGGTGACCCCAAGGAATATCTTATTCCTAAAGGGAAACATGTCAGCGTTCAGGAAGGCGATAGAGTGATTGCCGGTGCCCCGCTCATGGATGGTGCAAGTAATCCCCATGATATTCTTACCATTAAAGGTGATAAGGAATTGGCTCGATATCTCGTCGACGAAGTGCAGGAGGTTTACCGGCTTCAGGGAGTGAAAATCAACGACAAGCATATTGAGATTATTGTTCGGCAGATGCTCAAGAAAGTGAAAGTTGTGGATCCAGGGGGGACTTCGTTCCTTGCAGATGAGCAGGTGGACAGGATCAGATTTCAGGAGGATAACGAGAGGATTATTGAGCAAGGCGGTGTCCCGGCCACAGCAGAGCCGGTGCTGCTTGGAATTACCAAAGCTTCTCTGAGTACAAACAGTTTTATCTCTGCCGCTTCCTTCCAGGAGACTACGAGGGTTCTTACGGAAGCAGCTATGGCAGGTAAAATAGATTATCTGAGAGGGCTGAAAGAAAATGTCATTATGGGAAGGCTCATTCCAGCGGGTGCGGGATTGCCCTCTTACAAGAAGCTTGGAATAAAAGTACTTGACGATCGTCAGCCGGACAATCAGGAATTTCAAATAAATGATGAAACCGATGAGAAAAATCTTGACAGTCAGGCCGCGAATTGATAGATACCACCGTCTTTGCTGGTCAAAATAACGCTGTAAGGAAAGGAAAGTTACGGAGGAGTAATGCCGACTATAAATCAGTTAATCAGAAAAGGTAGAGCTAAGTCTGAAAAGAAGACGGCCGCGCCGGCCCTTGTAAATTGTCCTCAGCGAAGGGGTGTGTGCGTGAGAGTATATACTACAACACCCAAGAAACCTAATTCGGCTCTGCGTAAAGTTGCAAAAGTCCGATTGACCAGCGGCTATGAAGTTACATCATATATTCCAGGTATAGGTCATAATCTGCAGGAGCATTCGGTCGTTCTCGTAAGAGGCGGCAGGGTTAAGGATTTGCCGGGAGTCAGGTACCACATAATCAGAGGGGCTCTGGATGCGGTCGGTGTTCAGGACAGAAAGCAGGGCAGGTCGAAATACGGAGCGAAAAGGCCCAAGTAACAGGATACTATTATGCCGAGAAGAAGAGAAATAACGAAAAGAAAAATTACAGCCGACCCCAAGTACGGCAGCATCCTTGTGGCCCGTTTTATCAACAGCCTTCTGAAAGCGGGTAAGAAGAGCGTCGCCGAATCAATCCTTTATGGTGCCTTTAATGTGATAGAAGAAAAGACAAAGGAAGATCCTTTGCAGGTCTTTGAGCGGGCTCTTGAAAATGTGAAGCCGGTGCTGGAAGTAAAATCCAGGAGAGTCGGCGGTGCAACATACCAGGTGCCGACGGAAGTTCCGGCAGGCAGGCGCATTGCGCTGGCGATACGATGGCTTATCGGAAATGCCACGGGACGTTCCGGAAGAAGCATGATGGAAAAACTGGCGGCCGAATTGATAGACGCCGCAAACAACAGAGGCGGATCAGTAAAGAAAAAAGAAGATACTCACAAAATGGCTGAGGCAAACAAGGCCTTTGCGCATTATCGGTTCTAATTGATCGATGTCCCGGCCCCACGCCACGGACCAGGCGGTTTTTATGAATGTCGATTAATAATTTTCTTCATTTGATCGACATATTTATCTCGCAGCATGGATAATTCGAAGCGGAGGCAAATCGCGCATTTAGTGAATGCTCGAATGAAGATATATAATAGTGACGCGAAGACAAAATGATAAGCCTCTGTTACAGGGCTTGAGTATGAATTGTGTCGGAGGGGCTCGGTGCTCTGCTTGCAAAAGCAGGCAAATGTAAAATGGTGAAAAAACGAAATTAAATATTATCGTCCATTTAGCTAAAGGAGGTAATGGTTATGGCGAAAAAGAAATTTGAAAGAAGAAAGCAGCATCTCAATATCGGAACGATAGGACATGTCGATCATGGAAAGACAACGCTTACGGCTGCGATAACAAAACATCTTTCATCAAAGGGATTGGCGCAATTTAAGGCCTTTGATCAAATCGACAATGCCCCTGAAGAAAAAGAGCGCGGCGTTACAATCAATATTGCCCATGTGGAATATGAGACAGAAAAGAGACATTATGCTCACGTGGATTGCCCCGGCCATGCCGACTATATTAAAAACATGATTTCAGGTGCCGCTCATATGGATGGTACGATTCTTGTTGTAGCGGCATCCGATGGTCCCATGCCCCAGACCAGGGAGCATATTCTTCTCGCCCGGCAGGTACAGGTTCCCTACATCGTAGTGTTTATGAACAAAGTAGACCTCGTAGATGATCCGGAACTTCTCGATCTGGTAGAGCTGGAGCTGAGAGAGCTTCTCACGAGCTATGAATTCCCCGGGGATGATCTTCCGATTATTCGTGGTTCAGCACTCAAGGCTCTTGAAAGCGATGATGCGAATTCCGAAGAAGTAAAATGTATCTGGGAATTGATGAATGCTGTCGACGAATTTATCCCGGAACCTGTGAGAGACCTGGATAAACCCTTCCTGATGCCGATCGGAGATGTATTCACAATCTCAGGAAGAGGGACAGTTGTGACGGGACGAGTCGATCGTGGAATCATCAAAACAGGTGAGGAAATAGAAATTGTCGGAATCAGACCAACATTCAAGACCGTCTGCACCGGAGTGGAAATGTTCAGAAAGACTCTGGATGAAGGACGAGCAGGCGATGATATCGGTGTGTTGCTGAGAGGTACAAAAAGAGAGGAAGTGGAAAGAGGACAGGTCATTGCAAAACCGGGTTCTATCACACCGCACACGAAGTTCAAAGCTCAGGTATATGTTCTTACGAAAGAAGAAGGAGGACGGCATACACCCTTTTTCGATGGGTACAGGCCTCAATTCTACTTCAGGACAACCGATGTGACAGGTGTTTCTCACCTGCCCGAGGGCGTCGAAATGGTTATGCCCGGTGACAATGTTGAGATGAGTGTAGAGTTAATTACACCTATCGCAATGGAAGAGCAGTTGAGATTCGCTATACGTGAAGGCGGAAGGACTGTCGGGGCAGGTGTGGTAAGCCAGATTATAGAATAAATGGGACAATAACAATAATAAGAGTCGCAGGGACATATGGAAAGCCAAAAAATAAGAATTCGTCTCAAAGCGTATGACTACAAGCTGCTTGACAGGTCAGCGCAAGATATTGTTGAAACGGCAAAGAGAACCGGTGCGCGTGTTGCGGGACCCATTCCGCTTCCGACAATTATCAACCGGTACTGTGTAAACAGATCGCCGCATGTCGATAAAAAGTCAAGAGAGCAGTTCGAAATTCGTACGCATAAGCGGCTGATTGATATTATCGAACCGACGCAGGCAACTGTGGACACACTTATGAAGCTGGATCTTTCGGCAGGCGTCGACGTTGAGATTAAATTATAGAACCCAAGGGTGAGGGGATGTCTTTGACATAGAAACATCTCCTCCTTTTTGTAAGATTTTAAAGATCGGAATCGAGTCAGCTATGGAACGGGGACTAATAGGAAGAAAGTTAGGCATGACCCAAATCTATTGGGAAGATGGTTCAGTAATTCCGGTTACTGCAATAGAAGCGGGACCTTGCGTCGTACTCCAGAAAAAAACTGATAGCACCGATGGATATGGGGCTGTGCAGCTGGGTTTCGGAAGATCCGCTGAAAAGAAGACCAAGGCCCCTGTGCGAGGGCATCAGAAGAAAGCCGACAAAGGGTTTTTTAAAATAATGAGGGAATTCAGAACTTCGGAACCGGAGACGTATGAGGTGGGTCAGGAACTGAAGGCGGATCTCTTCAATATAGGTGATTTTGTGGATGTTGTTGGTACGACAAAAGGGCGGGGATTCGCCGGTGTGGTAAAAAGGCACCATTTTAAAGGCGGCCGGGCGACGCACGGTTCGATGTTCCACAGGGCGCCGGGTTCAATAGGTGCCAGCGCATATCCGTCAAGGGTATTGAAGGGAAAAAGATTGCCGGGTCAAATGGGAAATAAGAGGCAGACGGTTCAAAATCTTATAATTGTAAGTGTAAGACCGGAGCTTAACTTGATTCTCGTTAAAGGGGCCGTGCCTGGGAGTATTAATGGCATTGTCGTTATAAAAGATCCCGTCAAATTATAAGCATGCGGAGTGATAAAATGGCGGTTCTTGAAATATATGATATAGAAAAGAATAAAGTAGCCGATGCTGAATTGGACGACCGTATTTTTAATGCACCGGTCAACGAAAACATTCTGTACGAAGTCGTTACCATGCAGATGGCTGGAAGAAGGCAGGGAACGGCATCGACAAAAGGCCGGTCCGAAGTGAGCGGCGGCGGAAAGAAACCCTGGCGGCAAAAAGGCACAGGGCGTGCAAGAGCAGGGACAAACCGTTCTCCTATTTGGAGAGGCGGAGGGATCGTGTTTGGCCCCAGACCAAGAAATTACGCCTATACTGTGCCGAAGAAAGTGCGAAAAGCGGCACTGAGGGCGGCCCTCAGTATGAAAATGAAGGAAAATCAGATAATAATACTTAATGATTTCCCAATGCCTGAGATAAAAACGAAGAAGTTTAAAGAAGTGATGGATAGATTCGAGTTACACAGAGTTCTCTTTGTCCTTGACAAGGAGAATGATGCACTGGGAAAATCTTCAAGGAATTTGCAGGGAGTGAAGATGCTTCGTGCAGAGGGCATCAATGTGTATGATTTGATGAAATATGACACAGTGGTGCTTCTTGAGCCTTCTATTAAGAAAATAGAGGGGGCGCTGATATAAAAATGGAATTATACGAAATTATAAAAAGGCCTGTTATAACGGAAAAAAGTACAATCGCCCGGGAAGAAGCAAACAGTTACGTTTTCGAGGTTGATAAAAGGGCAACGAAGATTGAGATTCAGGGTGCGGTGGAAAAGATATTCAAGGTAAAAGTAGCGGAAGTTCGCACTATAAATATGATTGGCAAAAAGAAAAGGCGTGGAAGGATAATCGGTAAGAGAAACGACTGGAAAAAGGCAATTGTAACCCTTGCGCCGGGAAACTCAATTGAAATATATCAGGGAGTTTAAAGGGAAGGAAGATGGCAATCAAAACGTATAAACCGACATCGCCGGGCAGAAGGTTCCAAACCGGATCGAGCTTTGAGGAGCTCAGTGATAAGAAGCCGGAGAAAAACCTCCTTGCACCCCTGAAACAATCCGGGGGAAGAAACAATCTGGGACGCATGACGAATAGATACAAGGGTGGCGGGCATAAGAGAATGTACCGAATGATCGATTTTAAAAGAGAAAAGACGGACATTCCTGCAAAGGTTGCCTCAATCGAGTATGATCCGAATAGATCCTCCCGTATAGCGTTGCTTCACTATCTTGACGGAGAAAAGAGATATATAATCGCACCAGTCGGCTTGCAGCCGGGAGATATGGTAGTCAGTAGTGAAACAGCTGATATGAAGCCTGGCAATACTCTCCCTCTCAGAAATATTCCTTTAGGTACTCTCATTCATAATTTAGAAATGAAAATAGGAAAAGGAGGACAGCTCATAAGAAGCGCCGGGTCTTACGGGCAGCTAATGGCCAAGGAGGGTTCGTATGCGCAGGTCAGGCTTCCATCGGGAGAGGTGAGGAAAGTCAGAGTTGAATGCAGAGCAACAATCGGTCAAGTTGGGAATATCGAACACGAGAATATAAGCCTCGGAAAGGCCGGGAGGTCTCGTTGGATGGGTATACGGCCCCATGTCCGAGGAGTTGTGAAAAATCCGGTTGATCACCCGATGGGCGGCGGCGAAGGAAAATCATCGGGAGGCAGGCATCCGACAACTCCTTGGGGGGTTCCTACGAAAGGATATAAAACAAGAAAGAACAAGAGCTCCGATAAATATATTGTAAAGAAAAGAGGTTAGGTGAGTGGCGCGTTCAATTAAAAAAGGTCCTTATATAGAGGAAAAACTGGTAAAAAAGGTGGAAAAAGCCGAAGCGACAGGCAGCCGCGCGGTCATTAAGACGTGGTCAAGGCGGTCCACTGTCATTCCGGAATTGGTGGGACATACGTTTGCTGTTCACAACGGGAAGAAGTTTATTCCGGTATATGTAACTGAAAATATGGTTGGTCACAAGCTCGGTGAATTTGCACCTACAAGAACATTTTACGGCCATGCAGGTGATCGAAAATCAAAAGTAAAAAGACGATAATAATAGGCCGGAAAAGCCTTTTGGAGTTGTAAATAGATGGAAGCAATGGCTATAGCAAAATACGTTCGAATATCGCCGCAGAAGATAAAACTTGTCATCGATCTGATAAGAGGAAAACGAGTCGAAGATGCGGAGTCGATAATAACCTTTACAGAGAAGAAAGCTGCACCAATAGTAAAAAAGGTACTGAAATCGGCGGTTGCTAATGCCGCTCAGAATCCGAATATTGATGAAAAAATTCTATACGTGAAAGAAATATTTGTCGGTCCAGGGCCCACGCTGAAGAGGTGGCGGGCGAGAGCGCAGGGAAGGGTTGCGCCGATAAGGAAAAGAACGAGCCACATTACAGTCATTTTGGATGAACGGTAGCAAGTGAGGAGGTGTAAGTTTGGGCCAGAAGGTAAGTCCAATCGGCTTCAGATTGGGTGTGAACAAGACATGGAGCTCCCAGTGGTTTACGGAGAAGGATTACAGCCGTTTGCTTCATGAAGATATAGTAATTCGGAACTATTTAAAAAAGAAGTTTTATCATGCCGGAATATCGAAGATAGATATTGAACGGGCGGCGGATAAAGCGAAAATAAATATTCATACTGCCCGTCCCGGTATTATCATAGGGAGAAAGGGGTCTGAAATAGAGAAGCTCAAAAAAGAACTTGAGCGCTTTATGTCAGGCGAGGCAATTATAAATATTTTAGAAGTGCGCAAGCCGGAAGTGGATGCGCAACTCGTCGCCGAAAATATTGCACTGCAGCTTGAAAGAAGAGTTGCGTTCCGAAGAGCCATGAAAAGAGGGGTTACATCTGCGCTTAAGTTCGGTGCAAAGGGGATTCGCGTAGCCTGCGCGGGCCGATTGGGCGGTGCCGAAATGGCGAGACGTGAATGGTATAGAGAAGGAAGAGTGCCGCTTCATACTTTGAGAGCGGATATTGATTACGGTTTTGCCGAAGCGAGCACCACATATGGAGTGATCGGGGTAAAGGTGTTGATTTTTCATGGAGAGGTGCTGCCGGACGGACAGACGGCAAATGTATAAAAATGAGTAAGCTCCCATAGTAGCTGGAATAATTAAGTAAAGACAGGATAATATCATGTTAGCCCCAAAAAGAGTGAAATATCGTAAATTGCAGAAAGGAAAAGGGTCGAAGCGAGGGCAGGCTCAAAAAGGGAATAGAGTGAGCTTCGGCGAGTTTGGACTTCAGGCAGTAGCCGGCGGGGAAATAACTGCACGGCAATTGGAAGCCGCACGTATCGCAATAACGCGCCATGTGCGCCGCGGGGGAAAAATATGGATCAGGGTTTTTCCCCATAAGTCTATCACAAAAAAACCCGCTGAAACGAGAATGGGGAAAGGCAAGGGCTCTCCCGAGGAATGGGTGGCGGTAATTAAAAAAGGGACCGTTCTTTATGAAATGGAAGGTATTTCCAGGGATATTGCCCAAGAAGCATTTCGTTTGGCGGCTCAAAAGCTTCCGATAGAGACAAAATTTCTTTCGAGGGATATATTCGATGAAGGTTAAGGAAATAAGAGAATTGAGCATAGATGAACTTCAACAAAAGGAGAAGAGTCTTGTGGAAGAATTGTTCAAGCTGCGGTTTAGGCTATCCTCTGGACAACTTGAATCTCCGGCGTCGGTGAAAACTGTCCAAAAAGATGTGGCTCGCATTAAGACGGTTCTCAAAGAGAAGGGGGTTACACGGTAAGATGGAAAGCCGCGGCATCAGAAAGACCATACAAGGTGTAGTTATAAGCGATAAAATGGATAAAACGATAGTAGTTCTTGCGGAAAGACTGATAAAGTATCCAAAATTTAAAAAATATATTAGACGACATGTGAAATATAAGGCCCACGACGAGATGAATCAGTGTGGTATTGGAGACCGTGTACTGATAATAGAGGCGCGACCCCTGAGCAAGGAAAAACGATGGCGCGTTCGTCAAATTTTGGAGAAGGCGAAATAACATGTTTCAAGCGGTGAGGTGGTCGTTATGATACAGATGCAAACATCATTAAATGTTGCGGACAATTCAGGGGCAAAGAGGGTCAGCTGCATAAAAGTACTCGGTGGTTCAAAACGCCGTTATGCCGGGATTGGGGATGTAATTGTCGTTACCGTTAAAGAGGCGATACCCCATGCAAAGGTAAAAAAAGGCGACGTATTGAAAGCAGTAGTTGTAAGGACGGTGAAAGAGGTAGGTCGAGAGGATGGTTCATACTTAAAATTCGATGATAATGCTGCCGTATTGATAAATGATTCACTGGAGCCGATAGGGACAAGAATATTCGGCCCAGTTGCACGGGAGCTGAGGGCCAAACAATTTATGAAAATAGTATCACTGGCCCCTGAAGTCATATAATGAAGAAGAAAAGGTGCATACAGGAACTAAGCCAATGTATATAAAAAAAGGTGATACAGTAAAAATCATTGCCGGTAAAGAAAAAGGGAAAACAGGCAAAGTGCTTTCTGTTCTCAAGGACAAAGAAAGAGTTGTTGTGGAGAAAGTAAATCTGCTTAAAAAACATCAAAGGCCTGATGCAAAAGGTAAGGGCGGAATTCTGGAAAAAGAGGGTTCAATCCATGTATCGAATGTTATGGTTGTGTGCAGTAAATGTGAAGAAGCTGTGAAAATCGGGCACAAGGTACTGGAAGATAATAAGAAAGTTCGTCTTTGCAAAAAGTGTAACGAGATTTTGGATGAAGTCTGAGGTTTAAGCCCATGGCAAGATTAAGAGAATTTTACAAAGAAGAAGTTGTTCCTGCATTAATGAAAAAATTCGGATACCAAAATATAATGGAGGTTCCGCATTTTGAAAAGATAGTGGTCAATATGGGCTTGGGAGAAGCCATTCAAAACATCAAAATTCTTGATAATGCGGTTGCAGAACTTGGTTTGATCGTCGGGCAAAAACCGGTTGTTACAAAAGCAAGAAAATCTATTGCAACATTTAAACTTAGAAAAGGCATGTCAATAGGCTGTATGGCAACCCTTAGAGGTGACCGCATGTACGAATTTTTTGATAGGTTCGTAAATGTGGCGGTACCTCGAATAAGAGACTTCAGAGGAATCTCACAAAAGGCTTTTGATGGGAGGGGAAATTTTTCAACGGGAATTTCCGAACATTTCATATTCCCGGAGATTGATTACGATAAAATAGATAAAGTTCTTGGTTTAAATATTGCAATAGTCACTACGGCAAAAAATGATGATGAAGCGCGAGAGCTTCTCAGATTGATGGGTATGCCGTTTCGAAATTAGTGTGTGGAGGAACTAGTGTGGCAAAAAAATCCTTGATGGCGAAGGCGAAAAGGCCTAAAAAATTTTCCGTTCGTGAGTACAATCGCTGCCCGCTTTGCGGGAGACCGAGGGCATATTATCGAAAATTTGATATGTGCAGACTTTGTCTCAGGAAACGGGCGCTGAGCGGCGAAATCCCCGGCGTTATAAAAGCCAGCTGGTAAGAGGTGTGAACTTATGGGAATGACAGATCCGATAGCCGATATGCTTACGAGAATAAGAAATGCAAATCGGAATAAATTTAAAAGTGTTGATGTAATGCCGTCGCGATTAAATACAGAAATTGCGAAAGTTTTGAAAAGATCAGGATATATAAGCGGGTATGATATAAAGAAAGATAATCGCACTGCGCATAATATATTGAAAATCTATTTGAAATATTCTCCATCGAGGACCGGAGCCATAAAGGACTTGCAGAGAGTAAGCAAACCAAGCCGCAGAGTCTATTCTCGAAAAGATGAAATACCGGTTGTATTGAATGGATTTGGCATTTCAATAATTTCAACTTCGAGAGGAATTATCACGGATAAGGAAGCCCGTGCAATGAATGTAGGCGGAGAAATTATTTGTAACGTGTGGTAAGAAATTTCAGCTGACATGCTGGATCAGGTCAGGAGATTATTAATGTCAAGAATTGGTAAAAAGCCTATAACAATTCCGGATAACGTGAAGATTACACGTGACGGAAATATTTTGCAGGTTGAAGGGCCGAAAGGGTCGCTTGCCCGGAATATTCCCGAAGGAGTGGACTGCATCATTGAGGAAGGAACAATTGTTATACAACGGAAATCTGAAGATAAAAGAGGAAGAGCGCTTCATGGGCTTGCACGAACACTGATATCTAATATGGTTGCCGGAGTAAGTAATGGATTTGAAAAGAAGCTTGAAATTGTAGGCGTAGGCTATAGAGGAGAAACAGACGGAAAAGTTCTCAAGCTGCTGATAGGATATTCCAGGCCTGTAGAATACACCATTGCTGACGGAATCACAGTGGCCATTGAAAAGCAGGTTAATATGACAGTATCGGGGATTGATAAAGAACTGGTCGGGAAGGTGGCGGCAGAAATAAGAGGGTTGAAAAAGCCTGAGCCGTACAAAGGAAAAGGAATACGGTATGCCGGAGAGACGGTGAGAAGAAAAGTCGGCAAATCGGCAGGTTCTTAATAATATTGATAGAGGAGTTGCGAATTGTGTCTTCTGAAAAAAAATTAAGGAAAGTCAGGGAAAGACGGCAAAAGAGGGTTCGAAGCTCTATTTTTGGAACGGAGTTAAGGCCGAGGCTTTCCGTGCACAGAAGTTCAAAATATGTTTACGTTCAGGCCATAGCTGACGACATCGGAAGAACGTTGGCAGAAGCATCAGCAATAAGCAGTGAATTAAAGGGGAAGCTTGTCGGCCTCAATAAGGTGGATGTTGCTGTTGAAGTCGGCAGATTGATAGGGAAGAAACTTCTGGAACAGAATGTCAGCGAAGCCGTTTTTGATAGAGGCAGGTATCTCTACCATGGGCGGGTTAAAGCGGTTGCAGAGGGTGCAAGGGATGCTGGTTTAAAAATATAAAACGAGGACATGAAAAGGAAGACGATGGAAGAGATTGAACTTCTCGATAAAGTGATTGCAATCAAGAGAACGGCCAAAGTGGTGAAAGGTGGAAGGCGCTTCAGGTTTAGTGCAGTTATGGTGGTAGGGGACGGAAACGGATCTGTTGGTATTGGCCTTGGTAAAGCTCATGAAGTCCCGGAAGCAATACGCAAAGGGACAGAAATGGCCAGAAAGAATATGCGAAAAGTAGCACTGATTGAGGGTACGATTCCTCATGAGAGTGTGGGACATTACGGGTCGGGGCGTGTTCTATTGAAGCCTGCGTCGAAAGGAACGGGACTGATAGCCGGAGGGGCTGTTCGCGCTGTTCTTGAAGTGGCGGGTGTAAGAAATATATTAACAAAATGTCTGGGCTCTCATAATCCGCATAATTTGGTAAAGGCAACTATGGAAGGGCTAAAGGGATTGAGGAATCCGGAGGAGATTGCGCTTCTGAGGGGCAAAGAAATGGCGGAGATTTGATTAGAGAGAGGAGTTCGATACATTGAAACAACTGAAAGTCACATTAATAAAAAGTCCGATCGGAAGGCCTGAGAAGCAGAGGCGAGTGTTGCATGGGATAGGGCTTGGCAGGGTTCATAAAACTGTGTATCTGAAAAATACCCCGGAAATCGTCGGAATGGTTAAAAAAGTTGCCCATTTGATTTCTGTAGAGGAATATGAAGAAGAGGGGGGAGAATAATGAGGCTGGATGAGCTAAAGCCCCCTTTCGGAGCGAAGAAGAAAAAAAAGAGAGTGGGCAGGGGAATCGGATCCGGACATGGAGGAACTTCCTGCAGGGGATCAAAAGGCCAAAATGCTCGATCAGGTGGCAAAGTGAAACCCGGGTTTGAAGGCGGGCAGATGCCTTTGACGAGACGTTTGCCGAAAAGAGGATTTGCCAATCCTTTCCGAAAAAACATAATTGCCATAAACATAGAACAGTTGGAGAAGTATGATCGCGGAGATGTAGTGGATGAAGGTTCTTTGTTGGAGAAAGGCATTATTAAAAAGACAGGCGATGGGGTTAAGCTACTCGGGAAGGGAGAAATCAAAGTTCCTCTGACTGTGAGAGTTCAGAAAGTGACGAAAAGTGCGCGTGAAAAAATTGAAGCAACTGGCGGTACTGTAGAGGTCATATAAATTGCTGAGCGGGTTTAAAAATATAGGAAAGATTCCGGAGCTGCAGAAAAGGATATTGATCACTTTCCTGCTTTTGGCTGTATATCGGGTGGGTGCGCATGTACCGACCCCCGGTATAGATACGCAGGCTCTCGCGGCCTTTTTTGAACAGGCGAAAGGTTCCCTTTTAGGTCTCTTTGATATGTTTGCAGGCGGAGCATTAAGCACACTTTCCGTGTTTGCACTGGGAATTATGCCGTATATCAGCGCATCGATCATATTGCAGCTTTTGACGGTTGCAGTTCCTCATCTGGAGAAGCTCTCAAAGGAAGGGGAGGCCGGAAGAAGAAAAATAACTCAATATACGAGATATGGAACAGTAATTTTAAGTATTATTCAGGGATTCGGGATAGCAGTGGGCCTGGAAAACATGGCAGGCCCGTCAGGGCTTTCCGTTGTAATATCTCCAGGATGGGCATTTAGAATAATGACCGTAATTACGTTGACCGCCGGAACCTCTTTCATTATGTGGTTGGGTGAAACGATTACGGAAAAAGGGATAGGAAATGGAATATCGCTGATAATTTTTGCGGGTATAGTATGCCGGGGCCCCGAAGCCGTGCTTAACACTTTACGGCTTCTTTCCACTGGAGAAATGGGGATTTTCTTTGCCATTATCCTTCTTGTGATGATGATTGCAGTAGTGGGAGTGATAGTGTTTGTCGAGAGTGCACAGAGAAGAATTCCGGTGCAATACGCAAAGCGGGTAATCGGAAGGAAAATGTACGGAGGACAAACCACCCATTTACCACTGAAAGTCAATACAGCAGGAGTGATACCTCCGATATTTGCATCTTCGATTATCATGTTTCCTGCAACAATAGCAAATTTTGTTCCGCACCCATGGATGAACGCCGTTGCAGGATTTCTCATGCCGGGACAAGTTGTGTATGAACTGCTTTATGTCGCATTTATAGTGTTTTTCTGCTATTTTTATACGGCGGTGACATTTAACCCGGTTGATGTGGCAGACAATATGAAAAAACATGGCGGATACGTACCGGGAATCAGACCGGGAAAGAAAACCGCAGAGTATATAGACAGAATTCTTACGAGAATAACTTTCAGCGGCGCAGTGTACGTTTCAGCGATATGTGTATTACCGAGTATATTAATAAGCCAATTGAATGTTCCCTTTTATTTCGGAGGTACGGCGCTTCTCATAGTAGTGGGAGTGGCACTTGATACTGCGGGTCAGATAGAAACTCATTTGTTGACGAGACAATATGAGGGATTTATGAAAAAAGGTCGCATCGGACGAAGAAAATAAAAATTGGGACAAGGGGTAATTTGTTCAAAGAAAATGAAATGATTGTCTTAAAATCTCCCGAAGAAATTGCGAAAATGAGGGAGAGCAATGCAATCGTTGCAGAGATTCTGGAAGGATTGCGAGACTTGGTGAAACCGGGAATCTCTACATTGGAGCTTGACAAATTTGCGGAAGAGACTGCGAGAAGCCGGGGAGCATTGCCGGCATTCAAAGGATATGGAGGATATCCTTTTTCTCTTTGTGCATCAGTTAATTCGGAGGTAGTGCACGGGTTTCCGTCGGAAAGGAATTTGGAGGAAGGCGATATTGCAAGCTTGGACTTCGGGGTTAATTACAAAGGATACTTCGGGGATGCGGCGATTACCTTGGCCGTTGGAAAAATATCGAAGAAGGCGGCCAGGCTTTTGAAAGTCACGGAAGAGTCGCTATACAGGGCAATTGCAAAGGCAAAAAACGGTAACAGGCTTGGCGATATCTCTCATGCGGTTCAAGAATATGTAGAGGGGGCTGGATTTTCCGTTGTAAGAGATTATGTGGGACACGGTATAGGAAAAAACTTGCACGAAGATCCGGCAGTTCCGAATTTCGGATCTCCTGGAAGAGGGATAGTGCTTAAGGCAGGGATGGTGATTGCAATAGAGCCGATGATAAACGAGGGTGGCTACGAAGTGCGGGTCAAAGAGGACGGCTGGACCGTAATAACAAAAGACGGAGGGTTGTCGGCGCATTTTGAGCACACTGTTGCAATAACGGAAAAGGGACCTGAAATTTTAAGTAAACTGTAGAAAACCTAAGTCGGCAAAGTTGAATAAAGTGTAAGGCATAAATATCTATGGCAAAAGAAGATTCGATAGTAGTGGAGGGAACAGTAATTGAACCGCTGCCCAATGCGATGTTTCGTGTTGAACTTGAAAACGGTCATCGCATACTGGCCCACATTTCGGGTAAAATGAGAATGCATTTTATAAAAATTTTACCGGGAGACAAAGTGACAGTAGAATTGTCACCATATGATCTAACGAGAGGCCGGATAACGTACCGGTCGAAGTAGCGACTAATCGAATATGGAGAAATTGAAGTGAAGGTAAGAGCATCAGTTAAGAAGATATGCGACAAATGCAAGATAATTAAAAGACATGGTGTACTAAGAGTGATTTGTGAAAATCCTAAACATAAGCAGCGTCAAGGGTAAAGGAAGGAGATTTGCAGAGTGGCACGAATTGCAGGCGTTGATTTACCGAAAAGCAAGCGTATGGAAATAGCCCTTACATATATATATGGGATAGGAAAGTCGAAAGCGAAGGAAATATTGGCAGAAGCCGGAATAGATTTTGGTACAAAAACGGATGATCTTGCCGATGACCAGATTACCGCGATTAGAAATATAATTGATAAAGAGCATAAAGTTGAGGGTGATTTGAGAAGAGAAGTATCTATGTCTATAAAACGCCTTATGGATGTAGGAACATATCGTGGTTTGCGGCACAGGAAGGGACTTCCCGTAAGAGGGCAAAGGACCTGTACTAACGCGAGAACAAGAAAAGGGCCACGACGGGCGATCGGAAGCGGCAAAAGAAAGAAATAGGTGAATTGGAGGAATAATGGCTCGACCATCTAGAAGAGGTGTCAAAAAAAAGGAAAAGAAAAACATCAGTGAAGGTGTCGCACATATACAATCAACCTTCAACAATACGATAGTTACAATTACTGATGTGAGCGGCAATGTAATTGCCTGGTCTTCAGGCGGATCGCAGGGATTCAAAGGTTCCCGGAAGAGTACTCCTTTTGCGGCGCAGATGACTGCATCAGAAGCTGTCAAGAAGGCGAAAGTGCATGGATTAAGAAGCGTACAAGTGTATGTGAAGGGTCCGGGCGCGGGTCGTGAATCAGCGCTCCGGGCATTACAAGCAGCAGGCCTCACGATTACTCTTATAAAGGATGTGACGCCTATCCCCCATAATGGATGTCGCCCGCCGAAGAGAAGAAGAGTTTGATCTAAAGAAGCAAGAAGCAATAATATTCATGGAGGAATATTTTGGCACGATATACAGAATCAGTATGCAGAATATGTCGAAGCGAAGGTTTGAAATTATTCTTAAAAGGTGACAGATGTTATAGCGATAAATGCGCCATTGAAAGAAGAGGATATGCTCCGGGTGAACATGGACAGATGAGAGCCCGCAAGAAAAAATCGGATTATGGCATACAACTGAGAGAAAAACAAAAACTCAAGCGAATGTTCAGGCTCATGGAAAAACAGTTTCACGGCTATTTCTTCAAAGCTGAACGTGGTAAAGGAGTAACAGGCACAAAGCTTCTTATTATGTTGGAGAGAAGACTTGATAATATGGTGTATCGCTTGGGATTCGCGGGTTCGCGGGACGAAGCAAGACAGCTTGTACGTCACGGGCATTTCTTAGTAAATGGGAAAAAAGTAGACATCCCTTCATATCTGACAACCATTGGTGATAAGATAGAAGTAAGAGTAAAATCAAGGAATATTGCTAAAATCCTCGAAGCAATGGATACAGTAGCAAGGCGCGGTATTCCCCAGTGGCTCGAAATGGACAAAGATAATTTTTCTGGGCTTGTGAAGATGATGCCAAATCGTGAAGAGTTGACAATGCCTATTCAAGAGCAAATGGTGGTCGAGTTTTACTCCAAGTAAATAATGAACCATCTTACTTTATGAGGAATCAAAATATGCAAAAGAACTGGCGCAGTCTAATAAAACCTAAGAGAATAGAAGTTGATGAGGATACTCACAGCCAATTTTATGGTGAATTCGACTGTCAGCCTTTGGAAAAGGGTTATGGTATTACCCTTGGCAATTCATTAAGAAGAATTCTCCTCTCCTCCATTTACGGTGCAGCTATCACGTCAGTGCGGTTTGATGGAGTATTGCATGAATTTTCCACGATACCCGGTATAAAAGAAGATGTCAGTAATTTAATTTTGAATCTGAAGGGAGTTCGTCTAAAGCTTCATCAGGGGGAGCAAAAAACGATACACATAGATTCATCTGAAGAAGGAATCGTGACTGCGGGAGACATAATGACGGATGGTTCGGTAGAGATCTTGAATCCGAATCATCATATTGCTACTCTTTCCAAAGGGGCTGCCATAAAAGCGGAATTGACGGTAAAAACAGGAAAAGGCTATGTTCCCGCCAAAAGCGAAAAGGACATAGATCAACCAGAAGGTACGATAAATATTGATGCAACCTTTTCTCCGATAAAGAAAGTAGCATATTCTGTATCGAATGCCAGAGTGGGGCATATTACAGATTATGACAGACTTGTTATTGAGATATGGACTGACGGAGGCGTTCTGCCTGAGGATGCACTTGCATATGCTGCAAGAATTTTAAAAGAGCAGCTCGATGTCTTTATTAATTTCGAAGAAATAGAAGAGACAAAAGAGCCAAAGGAAGTAGAAGAAGAAGAAGAAATAAACGAAAATCTTTTTAAAAGTGTTGACGAGCTTGAATTATCCGTTCGGTCCGCAAATTGCTTGAAGAATGCCGGCATTCAGTATATAGGAGAACTGGTTCAGAAAACTGAAGCTGAAATGCTCAAGACCAAAAATTTTGGAAGAAAATCACTCAACGAAATTAAAGAGATACTTGGGGAAATGGGACTCGGTCTCGGGCTTAAAATAGACTTTCCCCCTCCTTCAAAAGAGCACGAAATTGAGAGTTAAAAGGTTAGAAAGGAATGAAGTGTCATGCGTCACAGAAAGTCCGGAAAAAAGCTGGGGAGAACGTCAAGTCACAAAAAAGCGATGATGAGGAATCTGGTTACTTCCCTCCTGAGACATGAGAAGATAGTGACAACCGATGCGAAAGCGAAAGAATTGAGAAGTGTCACAGAAAAAATGATTACTCTGGGAAAGAGCGGTACACTTCATGCCAGAAGGCAGGCGCTTTCATTTATTCGAGACAGGTCTGTTGCACAAAAAGTGTTTGAGGAGCTATCCTCTCGCTACAGCGACAGAGCCGGAGGTTATACAAGAATCATAAAAACGGGCAACAGAGTAGGCGACAATGCTCCTATGTCGATAATTGAACTCCTTCCTCAACCAGGTAAAAAGTAACAGAGCTACCATTTTCAAAAGATAGGCAAGGTTCAACCTTGCCTTTTTTATTCTTGATTTTTCCGAACGTGCGGTTATAATCATTGGTCATGTAAAATGTCCACGAGAATAAGGACATTTAATATTTACGCCTTATCAGAAGGAAGCAGGAGCCACAAGGCGTCCGCTGTTTCCACATGAACCCGGGGAGGTGGTATGATGGGAGAAGAAAAGATAGGCGAGGTAGTGAAATTTTTTGCAAAGCCAAGTGTTGCGGCTGTTAAGATTACTGCGGGCGAGCTTAAAGTAGGTGACAGGATTAAGTATTCAGGCCATACAACAGACTTTGAAGAAATTATCGACTCTATGGAAATTAATAATGAAAAGGTGGAAAAGGCCGTGCCGGGAGACTATATCGGCGTCAAAGTAACCGAACGAGTACGGCCCGGCGACGAAGTATTTAGAATACTTCCGGACTGAAAGAAAAAATGAAATAATCCGAAGCCATGGTAAAACAGTCTCTGTTTCGCCGTGGCTTTTTATTATCTGCAATGATGGGCTGGCAAATAGTCAGGAAAACTTGTGATTTAGGTGCTTTGCAACTGGGATTTTTAAAAGCCTTTTAATAGCGTGTGCTTAGTACTTTATGCGAGTCCATCACATTATAAGTGTCTAATTAAAATGAATCAGACTTTGAAGAAATATCAGGAAGCTGTAGCATACCTTAGCCAATTCGAAAGAAAAGGCATACACATGGATTTGGGTTACATTGCGAAGCTCCTTGCTGATCTGGGAAATCCTCATAAAAAATACAAATCTGTACATATAGGAGGAACCAACGGCAAAGGTTCAGTGGGTGCAATGCTCTCATGTATTCTGGATAAAGCGGGATATAAAGTGGGGTTGTATACATCACCGCATCTTGTTGATTTGAGGGAGCGGATCCGGTTAAATGGGACAATGATTTCAGAGAAAGACTTTTTATTCCTTGTGAATCGCATTCGGAGTCGTAATTGTGAGAACATAACCTATTTTGAATTTTTAACCTCAATTGCCCTTCTCTATTTCCATATTCAAGAAGTTGATATTGCGATAATTGAAGTAGGCATGGGAGGCAGACTCGATGCTACGAACCTCATTGAACCTGAATTATCCGTTATTACAAATATATCTATAGAGCATCAACAGTATTTGGGCAGGCATTTGGATGATATTGCCCGTGAAAAGGGGGGGATAATAAAAAAAAATAACTATATAGTTACGGGCGCAAAGCAAAAAAAAGCTGTAGCCATATTAGAAGAGATCGCAAATAATCAACACTCCTGCCTGTATAAAAACGGGAGAGATTTCAAAGTGATAAGTAAATATAAAAGTAGTTTTTCCTACTATGGAATTAAGAATAGTTATAGAAATCTCAATATCTCCTTGAACGGACGGCATCAGATTGATAATGCCGCACTGGCGCTAGCCTCTGCTGAATTATTGAAGGAGCGGGGATTTTATATCTCCGATCTTGCATTGCAAACGGGGATTGCCGATGCTCGGTGGGATGGGAGACTTGAACTTGTAAGCCTTAGTCCGTCGGTCGTTTTGGATGGCGCTCATAACCCTGCCGGAATTTCTTCTCTTTCCAGAGCGTTGAGAATGGATTTTTCGTACACTAAGCTTATTGTGGTTTTCGGGGTTATGGAAGATAAGAATTATATCCAAATGTTCAATACGCTTGCGAACATCGCAAATACAATAATTTGTACGGAACCGGAAGCAGTCAGGACGCTTTCAATGAAACGGCTGCAGGCTGCTGTCCGTCCCGGTCACGTGCATGTAGAATACGTGAAAATACCTCGTGAAGCGCTATTAAGAGCATCTCAACTTGCCTCGAGGGGTGATTTGATTGTCGTGACAGGTTCTTTATTTTTGATTGGTGAAATAAAAGCTGATTATCCCTTTTAATTTTTCAATTTTTCTATTTTATGGTAGGTAAAATTCAATTCAGTGAGAATGATTACATAGAGGTGAAAGCTTTCGTGATAAATCAGCTCAAGCGCTATTTTCGATGGATTATATTCGTAGTTTTCTTTTTTCAGGCGTCTCCTCTGTTGGCACAGCAGCAACGCATGGCAGCGGGACCATTCGATATTGATGCTGAAAGTCTCTCATTCGATCGTGAAAGTGAAACCTATAAAGCAGAAGGAGATGTCAATATCTCTTTTGAGGGAGGGTTTCTCAAGGCTGATCAAGTCAGCTTCGATAGGCGTTCACAAGAAGCCCAGGCAGAGGGGAATGTTGTATTTAAATACGATATGGATGTAATCGAAGGTGAAAGAGGTCAATTCAATGTAGGTCAAAAAACGGGCGCCGTGAAGAACGGGAAATTATTTATCGAAAAAAATCATCTGTATCTTAAAGGGAACAAGATTGAAAAGACAGGTATTGCTACTTATTTGCTGAAAGAAGGATCAGTCACAACATGTGATGGAGAGAGTCCGGACTGGAAGATAACAGCTGAAAAAATAGAAGTGACGATCGATGGGTACGGAACAATAAACCAGGGTTTTTTTAAAGTAAAAGATCTGCCCCTTCTTTATGTTCCCTATATGATATTTCCGGCAAAAAAAACCCGGCAAAGCGGATTCTTGTATCCAAGGATTGCCTACTCCAGTGATAAACTGGGCTGGGATATGGGAATTCCTTTCTATTGGGCAATATCGGAGAAAACGGATGCCACTTTTTACCAGCGATATATGGATAAGAGAGGATTTCAAGAAGGTGCTGAACTACGCTATTATCTCGGTGAAATGTCATTTGGGACTTTTTACGGAGACTATCTGAAAGACAATTTTGAAATAAACGGAACGGGGGAGACGGGCGAACTTTTTCGAAATTGGGAAGGAGATCACAATCGCTGGTCATATTACTGGGATCATGAAACTCGATTCAAATCGGGACTGTACTTGAGAGCAAATATTAAAAAAGTATCAGATAACTGGTATTTCAAAGACTTCGGATCTCATAATTATTATCTGGATCATTATTCGATAGCTGAACATGAGCGGTTCTCTCGTGTAGCCTTTTATGGTGATGAGGCACTCGCTTCCATGGATTCAACTGTCCGTCTTGTAAAGGATTGGAATTACTTCAATATGACGGCGCTTATGCAATATACAGATAATTTTCAAAGTTATTCCAACGATGAAACTCTTCAAAGGTATCCGGAAATAACAATAACAGGAATAGAGCAGCCTGTTTTTGATACCCCATTTCATTTTGCAATGGATTCTACGTGGGGATATTATTACCGGACAACAGGCCAGAGAGGATATCTCCTGGATGTATATCCGGTCATTTCTTTACCACTAAACTTTGGATCATATTTGGCGTTCACCCCTGAAATTGGAATAAGAGAAACTGCATGGGACAGCAAGGATACGAGCGGATTTACATCACCGGGAAACTCTACGAGAGAAGCGTATCACATTGCCGCAACTCTTGATTCGGAGATCCAGCGAATATTTAATATCGGAGGCAGAACTATTGATAAAATACGCCACGGAATCAGACCGGAAGTAATATACCGCTATGTGCCACAGCTCGATGAGATGGACAGACCCAATTTTGTTGAAGCTATGGCTGAAGAGAACAGGATAACATATGCATTGACAAACACATTGACTGCCAGATTAAAAGACGAGGGAACCGATATGGTTGCATATCGCGAGTTCTTGCACCTGAGGCTGAGTCAATCTTTCGATATTAATGAAGCAAAAAATAATATAGATCCCATTACTTATGAGCGACGCCCTTTCAGCGATATTCAGATGGAATTGGATTTTTCGCCCTTCGATTATTTCGCGGCAGATATAGATACCCTATTCAGCGTCAATTCAGGCGAATGGAGGCAGATAAACGGAGCACTCACTATGGCTGATCGAAGGGGAGATTCGGCGGTCATTCAATATCGATACACTCAGAATGTATTGGAAGAGTTGAACGTGTACTTAAAGGCACAAGCCACGAAAAGGATTAATTTGTCATACGTGTTAAGGCGTAATCAGTTGGATGAAAGAGATCTTGAAACGACATATGGCGTGGTGTACCAGAAACAGTGCTGGCAAGTTGCACTGCAGTATACCAATTCGTACGATGACCGAGGGTATATGTGCGTATTTTCACTTTATGGCCTTGGTAATGTTGGTAGTTTCTCAGGCGGCTAATCGGAAACAGGATTTTTTTCACTTTTATTGTCGATAAATGGTGTCCGGATCTCTGTAGCATCTCTGTCCGTAGCCGGACAGATTACGTGCGAGAACTCCGGACATATTATTTGCTCCTGACACACAATTTTTTTCGCTTGACAAACTGGCATTAATTTCATAGGTTACGCCTTCAGTTTTAATGAGATCGTATGGTGGAACATGAAAACTTACAGCGCAAAAAAGAAAGATATATCCGAAACGTGGCGTCTAGTTGACGCCGATGGACAGGTTTTGGGGCGGCTTGCCAGTGAAATAGCCAAGAGGCTGAGGGGCAAGCACCATCCAGTCTATACCCCTCATATCGATACAGGAGATTTCATTGTAGTAGTGAATGCCGAAAAAATAGTTCTGACAGGTAAAAAGCTTACTGATAAGAAATATTATCGTCACAGCGGGTATCCGGGGGGATTGAAAACAACAAGCGCAAAGGAACTCCTTGATCAAGATCCAGAGGCGGTATTAAAATTTGCGGTAAAAGGTATGCTGCCGAAGAACAGTCTCGGAAGACAAATGCTTAAAAAGCTGAAAGTTTACAGGGGCAGCGAGCATCCGCATGAAGCGCAGCGTCCCGAAAAGCTGGAAATAATGTAAATGTGACGATGAAGAAAGAGGACGACTATGGTTCAAAAGAGGTACTATGCAACGGGAAAAAGAAAGTCAGCCGTTGCACGAGTATGGATGGCTGAGGGTAACGGCGAATTCATTGTGAACAAGAGGAATTTGGATGACTATTTCGGTCTGGAAACATTGAAGCGATTAATTCATCAGCCTCTTGAAATTACTCAGACAAATGATAAATTTGATTTTTTCATTAATGTAAAAGGCGGGGGTATCACCGGTCAGGCGGGTGCCGTGAAACACGGAATATCAAAAGCACTGGTCGAATACGATGAAGAAATGAAATCTATTCTTAAAAAAGCAGGTTTTCTTACAAGAGACGCCAGAATCAAAGAACGCAAGAAATATGGTCAGCCAGGGGCGCGTAAACGATTCCAGTATTCGAAACGATAGTGAAGATACTGAACGAGGGGGGCTTTGCCCCCCTTTTTGATTAGGTGAAGCATGATAAAAGTGGGTATTTACGGGGCGAGCGGGTATACAGGACAAGAATTAATGAGGTTGCTGATTCCCCGATCCGACATAGAGGTGACAGCAGTAACTTCCAGAAAATATAAGGATGTTAAGGTTTCAAAAGTCTACCCTCATTTGGAAAAAATAACCAATCATGTGTTTGCCGATGCACTTCCGGAAAAAATAGCTTCCCTTTGCGATATAGTGTTTTTGGCAGTGCCCCATGGCGAGGCAATGAGAGCGGTACCTGTCTTTCTCGATGCAGGGAAAAAGGTCATCGATCTGAGCGCGGATTATCGGTTAAAAAACGTCGACATTTATGAAAAATGGTATGTAAAACATACTTCACCAAATCTGATTTCAGAAGCCGTATACGGGCTTCCCGAATTATATCGGGAGAATATCAGAAACGCGCGGCTTGTAGCGAATCCGGGCTGCTATCCCACCAGCATTATTTTGGGACTGGCTCCTTTACTGACGCGAGGTTTGGTAGAACCCGCATCGATTATTGCCGATTCCAAGTCGGGTGTAAGCGGGGCCGGGCGTGAGCTGCAGATGTCTTCGCTTTTTTGCGAAGTCAATGAAGGTTTTAAAGCATATAAAGCAGGATCTCACAGGCACACGCCGGAAATTGAACAGGAAGTGGGAATCCTGGCAGGGAAAGATGTTTCAGTTCTTTTCACGCCGCATTTGATCCCTATCGATCGCGGGATATTGAGTACTATTTATGGAACGCTTCAAAAGAGACTGACAACAGCCGAAATAGTAAATTATTATCATGAATTTTATGAATCGGAACCTTTTATACGAGTATGCGAAGAAGGTGTCTTGCCGAATGTAGCCTCGGTTAGAGGATCAAATATGTGCGATATCGGCATTAAAGTCGATGAGCGAACAGGTCGCGTTATTGTGATTTCGGCGATAGATAACCTGATCAAGGGAGCTGCCGGTCAGGCAATTCAGAATATGAATCTGATCTGCGGTATTCCGGAGAACTCCGGTCTCCATCTCATGCCGCTCTTCCCGTAATTCCTGTTAGCTCAATTCAGACCTATGACAGAAAGGGAAAAGTTAACCGGAGGCTGGAATTACGTTTTATTTATCCGGAGATGGAATGTCACTTCAAATTTACAATACGCTGAGTAAGAAAAAAGAAGTATTTACACCACTTGAAGAAGGTAAGGTGGGTATGTACTGTTGCGGTATTACTGCCTATGACGAATGTCACATAGGTCACGCTCGATCGGCAATTGTTTTTGATGTTATTTACCGGTATCTGCGCTACAGAGGCTTTAATGTTACCTATGTCAAAAATTTCACTGATGTGGATGATAAGATAATTGCAAAGGCCAATGCCGAAGGGAAGGATATTGCTGAAATAGCGGAACGGTATATAAAGGAACATAATGAAGATATGGATGCCCTGGGTTTGATAAGGCCAACCGTAACCCCGCGGGCGACAGAAAACATAAAAGGGATGATCAGAATGATAGCCCGGCTTATTGAAGCCGGGCTGGCCTACTGCGTCAATGGAGATGTTTTTTACTCAGTCGATAAATTCAATGGATATGGAAAACTTTCCGGCAGAACTCTCAACGATATGATGGCGGGTGCCCGTATTGAAGTAGATGAAAAGAAGAAAAATCCTTTCGATTTTGTACTTTGGAAAGCAAGTAAGAAAGGAGAGCCCTGGTGGGATAGCCCCTGGGGGAGAGGACGTCCGGGCTGGCATATAGAATGTTCCGTAATGAGTCAGCGCTATCTGGGCGAAACCTTTGATATTCATGGTGGAGGCGAGGATCTCATTTTTCCGCACCATGAAAATGAAATTGCCCAGGCAGAAGGAGCAACCGATAAACCGTTCGCCCGTTATTGGATCCATAATGGCTTCATAAAGATCTCGAGCGAAAAGATGTCGAAATCTCTGGGGAATTTCTATACTGTCAAAGATGTGCTGAAAAAATATCATCCTGAGGTCGTGAGACTTTTTATCCTTCAGAGCCATTACAGGAGTGTTATAGATTTTTCCGATGAAGCGCTTCGCTTTGCCCGTGGAGGAATGGAAAGATTTTACAGTACATTAAAGAATATTGAAGAAATGAAAAGCCGGAATGGGTCATTTGATGGATTGTCAGAAAAAAATTTGTCCGGTATTAACGAAAAATATTTAAAAAGAATCGATTTTCTCCCGGAACGCTTTGTAAAAGCGATGGATGATGATTTCAACACTGCGCGTGCCATAGGTTACATTTTCGATACTATCAGGCTTGTAAATGCCTATATATCGGATAAAGAATTTATTCCCGATGCGGAATCAATGTTTGTATTAGATTCGGCAAAACGATATATCAGGGAAGTGGGGAAAGTCTTGGGGCTTTTTCTTGATGATCCAGTTTCCTATTTTGAGCAGGACCGCAGGCGGGAAGCAGGTAAGCGAGACCTGGACAGAGATACGATTGAAGGACTTATTCACGCGCGCAATGTGGCCCGGCAGGAGAAACAATGGGAAAAAGCAGATAGTATCCGAGAAGAATTAAGAAAAAAAGGGGTGGTGCTCAGAGACAGCTCGCAAGGAACAATCTGGAGTGTTGAATAACGTGCATTTCCTTTATTAATAGGTGAAGGAAAGTGTAATAGATCCGAATGCATGCCCATCCCTCTGCTCTTCGAATTCTTTCGTTCTATAGACATATGCATAAGAAATCTTGAAAGGACCGGCGATCATGCTCAGGCCGGCTGTTAAATCCGCAACGAAAGGATTTTTGTCCACGCTGTGACTTGAAGTAAAAGTATTGCCTTCAAGAAAAATGTCCCGTGCGACAGCCCTTCCTTCCGCTGCGATGAAAAGATAAAGGCCGAAATCAGTCTGTTCTTGCGAAGACCCGGGACCGCTACGCTCAACGGGTGCATTTGTACTGCCGGCGGGACGAATAAGTCCTGTTCCGAAATCGAGGGGAATATTTAAACCAAACCTGGTTTCGAATCCTAAATTGCCGTAGGTATATACATTTCCCAAAGAAGCGCCCAAATGGGCTATCATGTCGAATCCCAGTCCATCTCCATTTTCAACGCGTAGCGTTCTCAACTTTCGTTCGTAGATGAAAGCAAGTCCGGGTTCATTTTTGATCTGATTTTCCCAGCCTTTGGGTTTTGCAACCCCTATAATATCATGCCACAGGTTCTGGGTCTTACCGGCATATGATTGGGGCCCTATCATGCCTGCCTGCAATTCGAATGAATCGAGGCGCCTGTCATTTTTGCTGTGAAGGGAGATGCTTCCATACGTCCAGCCTGCATAAGGTCTGTCATTGACAATCAGATCAGTACGCCCGGTGTCTTCCGGGGTATACATATTTTGTCCAATACTTAACGCTATATTCCGCTGAAGTCCTTTTTCATTGATAAAAGGGAGCATCTGCACTAAATGAAGTGCCCAGCCTGGAAGTGTATCACCTTGTGCATAACTGGTGAGATCAGGTGAAATCCAGGTTAATTTGATTCCATTCGTATAATGCCGGTCTGTGTTGGTAAATGTATCATTTTCTATATAAAGGCTGAACGTCCAGGAATTTTGTACTTCATCTCCGAAGGCGGGAGTCCGAAATATGAAAAAGAAGCAAAGAAAAAATAATAAAAAAGTTTTGACGACAGCAATCCCATTTTCGTGTGTTGCTGAAAAATCGGCAGATTTAAAGTTGTAATTGCAATTGAACCACATCAGGTTTTCATTCTGAAAAAAAGAAGCTCTCTTCGCACAGAGAGCTTCTTGCCATCTACCAGGATTTTTGTCTGTCAGCAGGCAGTTTAATCAAAGGCCATTTCCGTTTTCCACACTTCCCATACCCTGCCGACCAGATCCGGGCCTGGTTTCAGTGTCATCTTTCCGGGCCGCCATCCGGAAGGGGTTGCCTCCGTCCCCTTGCTTTTTCTAACTAATTGAAATGCCTGAATCTGCCGTAAAGATTCATTAACATTTCTACCTACCGGAGGCGTGAGTACTTCAAATCCCTGTACAATGCCGTCCGGATCAATTATGAACCTGCCCCTGGTTTCCACACCGGCATCTTCATCATAAATACCATACACTGATCCCACTTTTCCTCCTGCATCCGATAACATAGGGAAAGGAACACCTCCTTTCACCATTTTTGACAGCTCATTATCATTCCACATCTTATGGACAAAGACACTATCTATGCTCATCGATAATACTTCAACTCCCAAATTCTGGAACTCAGGAAATTTTTCGGCAACTGCCGAAATTTCCGTTGCTCAGACGAAGGTAAAATCACCAGGGTAAAAGCAGAGAACAACCCATTTTCCGAGATATTCCGATAATTGAATATTAATAAACTTACCTTGAAAATATGCCGGTGCTGTAAAATCCGGTGCCTTCCTTCCAACTTTGATCATAGCTGCTGTCTCCTTTGTGATGGATTCTTCCTGGTAAGGTGTTTCTTTTTTGCTTTCACCTACAGGTCCTCCGGTCGGCCGAGCACATCCTGCCTTGATTTCATCTGGCATGGGCAGTCCTCCTTCTCTTTGACGATAACGCCAGTATACACTATTTTATTAAGGATGGAAGAGTAAAAGAAAAAAGCCGCACCATCGAGTGTTTGTGTTTCAGAAAATTTAACTTTGATCCATGGAGCCAATATACAAAAATGTGTGCTGTGCTGGCACGTATCTTATTCCATAATTTCGAGCAATGTTTTTGTATTGTTTTTGACAGAGGCGGCCTGTATGATCGTCCTCATTGCAGAGACGGTGTTGCCGTTTTTACCGATAACTTTACCCACATCTTCTTTGGATACTTTCAAGGTTAAGACTGTGATCCGCCCTTCTCTGAATTCTTTTACATCGACCATTTGTGGGTTGTCGACCAGAGCTTGTGCTATGCGCATAACCAGCGTTTGCATTTCGCCTTTTCCGGAACCAAAGTTTTTCAAAGTAAATGAATCCATTGTTGAAAATCCAGGCATACGCTTCCCACCTTTCTTGGCGAATAGTTGACAATTACAGTTGTTGACAATTCTGTCTTGTAGTAACCATATGATTATTCTACTGATACGCACGATACATATCGCAATAGCCATGCCAGAATATAAGGTATTGAAAATGGTCATAAATATTATATATCCTGATTGAACTGTTCGAAAAGATGAACGTCTTTGTCCTTTGAAAATATACAAATGTTTTTCCGGCAGGTAAAAATAATGTACAATATTAAATTGATGTTTTCATAAAATTTTATTGGCAAAAAGTAGCTGAAATTGTTTATAAAAGGCTTGCAAGCCGCTGGATTTGACATGAAAGCAGTAAAAGATACCATTCCTCACGTAACGGTCACAAGCGCCTACGAAAAAAAAGGCGAGCTGAAAATATTTATTTTCGGTTCTCTTTTACTCAATACGATAGATGAAGTAATGGCGAAGGTGAAATCACAGACCGAAAACCAGAATGTGCAAGGAGTAATAATTGATCTCGGAGGCATTGAAGCACTGGATAGTGCCGGTGCTATGATGTTGCTGAAATTACAGAGAGAAATGGCTGACCGTTCAATTTCTCTCAGCTTGTTGAATCTGACGAAGGAATGTCAGAACATTATCTCTCTTCTTGATGAAACCGCTTTTTTGGTGTCGACGAAAAAAAAGGATGAATCTGTAAGCGTTTTTTCAAGAATCGGGAAAGCATCTCTTGAAGTATTACGTGACGCATATCTTCTTATGAATTTTCTGGGTACGATACTGATTTCTTTTTTCAAGTGCATCGCACGTCCCGGATCGATCAGGTGGAGAGATGTGATGCACTACATAGAAAAATCAGGTGTAGAGGGACTTCCAATTGTCGGACTGATAAGCTTTCTTGTAGGACTCATTATCGCTTTCATGTCTTCGCTGCAGCTAAAACTCATCGGCGGAAATATTTTTGTTGCCTCGCTGGTTGGAATTGCCATGGTAAAGGAATTGGCGCCGCTCATGACGGCAATAATAGTGGCCGGGCGATCGGGATCGGCCTTTGCCGCTGAAATAGGGACAATGGCGGTAAATGAAGAACTGGATGCGCTTTCTACGATGGGATTTGACCCGGTAGAATTTCTGGCTGTGCCCAGAATAATGGCAGCACTCATAGCGGTACCGCTTCTTTGCCTGTATGCAGACCTTTTCGGCTTAACAGGCGGGCTGGTAGTCGGGGTCTTGGGTCTTGACCTCACTGTGGGTTCTTATGTCGACCAAACAGCGGCCAGTATATCGATTGGGGATATTGCCACAGGTGTTGTGAAATCAGTGGTATTTGCAGGATTAATTGCAGGAATTGGTTGCCACAGAGGGTTACAAGTGAAACGGGGCGCCGAAGGAGTAGGCGCAGCGACAACATCGGCTGTCGTATCGGCCATCTTTTTGATTGTGCTGGCCGATTCCATTTTTGCTGTTGTGCTTAATTATCTATGATCGGATGACGATGAGCAATCAAGGTTGTTTTACTGGACGTGATCCAAATACAAATAATGGAAGGAAGGTACTCATTTCGGTTGACCATATGACCGCCGAGTTGGAAGGCAACATAATTCTGGAAGATATCAGCTTCAAGGTCTTCAAGGGAGAGATATTGGTTATCGTAGGAAGAAGCGGCTCGGGTAAATCGGTGCTCCTTAAACATATGATAGGGCTGTACCGGCCTGCAGAGGGACAGGTTCTGATTGACGGAATCGATATTCACAACGCATACGGGAAACAAATGAAACGGATTCGAGAAAAAATGGGGGTGCTTTTTCAGTCTAGCGGTCTGCTTGGCTCAATGACGTTGGGTGAGAATATGGAGCTTCCTCTTGCCGATTATCGATATATTTCAGATGAAGCCAAAAACATGATTATAAGAATGAAGTTGGGAATGGTACATCTTGCCGGTTATGAAAACTTGTTACCTGCGGAACTTTCAGGAGGTATGAAAAAGAGAGCGGGACTTGCGCGGGCAATGATACTTGATCCGGATATTCTTTTTTTCGATGAGCCTTCGGCGGGGCTTGATCCCGTTACCTCAGTTGAAATTGACGATATGATAAGAAGCATAAACAAAGCGATGGGAACTACAATGGTAATAGTCAGCCACGAACTTCAGTCCATTTTCAATATTGCCCACAGAATTGTGATGCTTGATCGAAAATCCAGAGGAATTATAGCTGAAGGCGATCCGCGTGAACTGAAAGAAGGATCTGCCGACAGGCGGGTTGTAAATTTTCTTAACCGGCAAAGTGATTAAAAGGTGACGCTATGGCGGGGAAACGGCAGACTTCCCATTTTATGATAGGCCTCTTTGTAACGATAGGTATCATTATGGGGATAATAGCTGTTATCTGGCTTGGGGCGGCGCAATATTTCCAGAAAGGCAAACGCTACGTATCCTATTTTGATGAATCCGTGCAAGGGCTTTCCGTTGATTCCAGCGTTAAATACAGAGGAGTGGAGGTGGGAAGGGTCGAGCGGATAAATGTCGCTCCGGATAACAGGCTTATTGAAGTTGTTATGAAAATCGACCTTGAAGAAAAATTTGCTGAAAATACTGTCGCCCAGCTTAAATCTGTCGGAATTACGGGGCTTGTATTCATTGAATTAAATCGTTACGATAAATCCATTCCCGATAGAGTTCGAATAGAGTTCGAAGCACCTTATCCCGTCATCCCTTCCAGAGAATCTGAAATCAGCCGAATAGTATCAAATATTGATACTGTAATGAAACGGATAACCGAGATTGATATTGAAGATTCATTTCAAAAAATCAAAAGGATTGTAGATGTGGTAGAATCTGTTGTTACGGATGAAAAACTTCAGAATATACTGGCAAATTTAAATGAATCGGCGGCACGTTTCGAAGGCTTGACCAGGGAAATGGAAAAAACGATGCGTGAATTGAGAGCGCTGACTGTTGAATCCCGTGAGATAATAGGCAGGCTGGAACTGGAAAAGACATCCTCTTCATTCAATGCTGCGGCGGTGGAAATGAAACAAACTTTATCCAGGGTGCAGGATCTTGTCGCTGAAATCACTGAAACAATTAGAGGAATGGAGTTCGCTGAAAGATCGGAAGAGGCGGAATCGCTTATGAGTGATCTTGATAATTCAGCCCGGCTCGCCGCAGTGGGCATAAGAGACGCAAGTGAGAGCGTCACAAGGGCGGCCCGGTCTCTTGAGACACTTGTGCAGAGGCTATCAGAAAATCCATCGGATATAATTTTCGGAAGATCCTCACGGGAAAGGAGGAATTAAACTTCATGAATCATATCATATGTGGAAATACAGGCTTGGTTAAGCTTTTTGGAGCCACGGTTTTTATATTCTTTTTGATTGCGGGATGTCTTGGCGGACGAAGCGAATTACCGGCGATCACCTCCTTCATCATCGAGTATCCACCTCCTTCCGTGAAAAGCACACCTGTGATTGATGCAGCAATCACGGTCAGCCGCTTTACTGCAGCCGATCTTTACAGCCAAAAAGAAATGATTTATAGAGAAGGGCCTTATACTCGTTCCGCCTATAATAATCACCGGTGGGAGATCAGTCCTTCGGGAATGATATCCGAACTTATATACCGAGATCTTGCACAGACAGAACTCTTTTCTGCCGTCCGTTCCGACATAAGTTATGAAAAAAGTCGTTTCCTTCTCGAAGGTCATGTCATGGAATTTCTGGAAGTACGTGGAGAAAAAGAAAGATATGCACTTGTTGCTGTAAGTGCAACTCTTTCAGACAGGATGGCGGAAAAACCGGAGGGGCGCGTGCTGTTTCAGAGGATGTATCGCATCCGAATGCCATTTGCTGAATATACGCCGGCAGGATTTGCCGGGGCAATGAGCAAAGCTGTGGAAGAATTGTCGATGAATATAATGCATGATGTGCAAAAAGCGATAATAGAAAGCTGATGTTGAGGAATTTAACATGCACATGTGATTTTTTTTGATTTGCACTGCCCTGAAGACAGCAGCAAAGTGGCTGAATGATGTTTATATTGAAGTCAGAATGGCAAAAGACAAGAAAAAATAACAAAAGGCGGTGTTCTACAGCATCAGTTTTTAAATCCCCAAAAGGAATTTTATATGGATCAGTTGATTGACTCAAAAAAAATTGAAAACATTATACACGATTTTATTGCCTGTTCTCCCGATAATTCCCTCATGAATTCAGGGGATGAAAAGGCATGGGAATTGCCGCTTGTGGGCTATTCATCGGGAAATGACACGCTTTATGAGAAATTCAAGCAGTACGTAGGTCCTTTCTTTATGACCCCACAGGAAATATTCGCAATAACTTTCAGGGACATAAGTGTTAAAGCCGAAGAACTCACTGTCATAAGCTGGATTCTTCCTCAAACTGAACCCACGAAATTTGATAACAGGCAGGAAATCGTGTATCCTGCCGAGCGATGGGCCCGTGCCCGTATTTTTGGCGAAGAAGTAAACGTGAAACTTCGAGCTCACTTGGTAGGTTCGTTGGCTTCTCTGGGATTTCAGGCAGTCGCACCTGTGCTTTCTCCGCAGTTCAGTACGAGGATCTCAAAAAAATACGGTTTTTCTTCCACCTGGTCCGAGCGGCACGTCGCATATGCATCCGGATTGGGAACATTCGGCCTGTGCGGCGGGTTGATTACAGCCGCGGGCAAAGCAATGAGGGCAGGTTCCGTTGTTGCCCGAATCCATATCCCACCCACACCGAGACCTTATACAACGCATACTGAATATTGCCTTTATTTCACTTATGGAATTTGTGGAAAATGCATGAAGCGTTGTCCTGTAGGAGCTATCACCAAAGATGGCAAGGATAAGGAAATGTGTCTGAAACATCTTTTCCCCGGGACCAGCGAGTATGTAACAAAAAATTTCGGATTTGACGGCTACGGCTGTGGCCTGTGCCAGACCGGCGTTCCATGTGAATCGAAAATACCCTTGAAAAAAGATGGATGAAATGATCCGGACTGCGAAAATCTTCAGGTTCCTGCCAGCTCACTCTTCTCTGACTTGCCATTTAGGGGCATGAGGTTTTGATGATTTCCTTTGACAGTAAGAAGCGGGCTGAGTTATATTCTCACCCCTGACAAAAAGTTTTATTTCCAGGTCAACCGGTTTATCTGCTTACCTCTTTTTTCTGTTTACGGCAGGTGCATTGAATTCTTTTATTCAGCTTTTTTCAAGGAGAACTATATGTCAAAAATCATCCGATCAGTCGTTGTGGTCCTTTTTGTCTCTTTCATTGTTACTCTCGGCTTTTTTCAGAGTCCGCCATCATCTCACGGCTTCGATATTTCTATTCAGGTTTCACCCAATACTCTCAATATCCAAAGCCAGGGAGAGGTCGTCACAGTTCATACCGGCATCGCCTACAACAGCGTCGAGGGTGGAACGGTCACTTTGAACGATGTCCCGATAAGCTGGTGGAAAGCCGACAACCAGGGGAATTTTGTGGCCAAATTCGAGATGAGCGAAGTAAAGGCCCTTGCCGATTCTGGAGACCTGCAGGTGCCGGGCGAAAATCAGATAATGCTTCAGGGTTATACGAAAGACGGAGCAGTATTTACAGGAAGCCAGATGATTTCTGTGATCAATGTCCAACCCTCGGGTTCCGGGGGGCGAGCCAGATAATTGAGGGCTTGTTAATTGATATAAAAAATAACTCTTACCCGCGAAGAGACCAATTTTGGTACCGAAATTGGTCTCTTCAGACCTACACCTCAACTTTTAACTGCTGCCAGCTAAGCTCGTCCAACCAGGAATCTGAAAAAGTCTGTAACTTCAGCCGCCAGTCACACGACTATTATTGTAAAAGGCAAGGAACCTCACGGGATCGCAAGGAAGACAGTTTGATAATGTCCCTTTCCCCGAATTGAGGCCGGTAAGCGAGGTATCAAGTAGAACAATTTACTCATTACAAGGAGGTCAACCATGAAAAGGGTCATTATTATCATAGTTGCACTTGCGGTACTTATGCTGGGATTGGCGGCGCCGGAACGGAGCGAGGCGAATGATTCATGGGTACCGGCGGCGATTGTCGGCGGCATCGTTATCGGAGCAGCTATTTCACAGGCGATGGATCCGGGTCCTGTGCATGTCTATCAAGCCCCCTCAGCGATATGTGTACAGCGGCCGCCGGCACGGGTATATGTCCATAGGCCGCCGGCGCGAATCTATGTCAATCCTCACCACCGCATGAATAAATGTAAGGAGCACTATTGGCACGGGGAGAAGTACAGAGACCGGCACAATAAAAAATATGCAGGCCCCTGCCACAACCGACGGCATTTCCATCGGTAGGGATCAGACCGAATCAAAAATAGGCAATACCGAGTTGATTATTCCCCAAACCCCATTTTCCAAAAGCCCTGTTGCCGCTTAAAACAGGGCTTTCACCTTTTAAATCGCTCTAAGTTCGAGTGGCACAGATTTCGTAACATGCTTCTTGCTCCATCGATTATCTTGAAACGTATACGTAACTTAAGAAAACAATGTTAGACAGGTTTCTGTACATCTTTAAAAAAACTTACGTTTTTATAAACTTACCAGACGTAGAAATCGAACGGCGGGACCGGCATAAGAATCTGTAATTCAGGGATGTTACTAGCACTAATAGAATATCCGCCAGATTGGGTTCATACTCGCATAATATTTGCTAATTTTCTTCATTGGCCTCCTTTTTCCCCGAAGAGATTAGATGGTTCGCTTAAAAGTTCATACACTAAGTCAGAATCCATATTCTTTTAAAGCTTTCTTATCACCCAGAAAAATCCCCGCAGGCAATCCAATTGGAGGAGTTCCTGACCGGCTTTTACAGAATTCATGTTTTACAGTTCACGAAGAAACTGAATTTTTTGGCGTTATTTTGGGCAAGGTTCAGCTGTAGTTGTCAAAAATTAAGCTGTAAAAGTTTCACTGAAAATTTCATTAAAGGCTATGGGATGATGCAGGTACGCAGATGGACTGATGAGCCTCGCCTGCAGAAAGCGCTTAAAATCATGGCTGAAATGCGCCTTTTTATGCATCTGTCTGCAGAGAAAAGAATTTTGTGCATCCAGAAAGGAGGGGGTACAGTGAAAAGAAGATTATGGTGTGCGTTAGGTGTGCTTTGTATTTTGTCGGGATATATTTTATTTCCCCACGCCGCAGCGGCACAATCATATCTGCTCTATGAAAGTTTCGGGGGACCCGCGCCTCCCGGATGGTTGTTGGTGGATGGAGGCAATGACGGCCGCTCATGGATGTATTCACATTCCAGACCTTACTGGAGCGAATTCTTGCATGGCTCATGCATCGTAGTGGATTCGCAGCATAATTCCTCTGACGAGCAGCTTATTACCCCCGCGATCGATCTGAGCGGCTGCAGCGGGTCCGTGTATTTGGAGTTTTGCCATGTATTCAGTTACGACATAAGCGGTTCTTCCGAAGTGGCCGATGTCGATATCAGCATGGACAACGGCGCGACCTGGACAAATCTTCTCAGAATGAACAGCACCAGCGTCGCTTCCGAAGTGAGAACCATCGACATCACCTCCTACGCTGCGGGTCAATCCAATGTCAAAATCCGCTTCCACTACTATAATGCCAATGAGGATTACTGGTGGGCAATCGATAATGTGAGGCTCTTCTGCACTGCCGGAGGAGAGACCACCGATCTTCTATATGAGGATTTCAACAGCATCCCCGAGAGCTGGACGACGCTGTCGTCAAGCAGCCCCGAATCATTCCCGTGGATATCCGTTTCAGCAAGCAGGTATTATATTACAAGTCCTTTCTCGAACAATTGCGCAGCAGTGGAGTCCAATGCCGCCGGCGCGGCGGTCCTCAACGAGACGCTCGTGACGCCAAGCTTCAACGCCGGCAATTGCCTGGGCTCGATCTATCTGGAGTTCGCCAACTGTTTCACGTGGTATTACTATGGCCAGGACGAAGTAGGCGATGTAGACGTCAGCGTCGACGGCGGACCATGGACGAACATCCTCAGGATGCGGGGTGCAAGCTACGGCCCGGAGCTTAAAAGTCTGGATATAACGACACGTGCCCGCGGGCATGCCGATGTGAAGGCCCGTTTCCATTACTACAATGCCAAAAGTGAATACTGGTGGCTGGTGGATGAAGTGAGGGTCAGGTCAACGCAAAGCCGGCCCACCGCCGATGCAGGCCAGGATCGCAGCGCATCGGCAGGGGAGACGGTGACCCTCGACGGGTCCGGCAGCTTCGACCCGGATCAGGAAAATATCACCTATTTGTGGACATTGATGTCCGTTCCCTCCGGCAGCGCCGCCGTCCTCGTTAATTCCGCCTCGGCACAGCCCTACTTCAGCATCGATGCAGCCGGCGACTACGTTATTTCCCTCATCGTCACCGACATAAACGGCAACAGCAGCCTGGCCGACGAAGTCGTCATAAGCACGATCAACTCGCCGCCCATCGCGAATGCCGGTCCCGACCGGACCGTCCATGCCGGCGATTCGGTCACGCTCGACGGGACGGGCAGCTACGATCCCGACGGCGACAGCTTCACCTACGCCTGGTCTATGGATGCCGCGCCGGCCGGAAGCGAAGCGGCCCTCGATGATCCGAGTGCGGCAACGCCTGTCTTTGTGGCGGACATGGTCGGCAATTATCGTATATCGCTCGTGGTGACCGACGCAAGCGGCAGCGCAAGCGTACCCGATGAGGTGATTATCGGCACCGAAAACTCGGCGCCCGTCGCCGATGCGGGCGATGCGCAGACTGTGCACACAGGGAGCATGGTAACCCTGGACGGGTCCGGAAGCAGCGATCCCGATAACGATCCAATTACCTATGCCTGGTCGATCGTCTCCGCTCCTACCGGCAGTTCGGCTGTTCTTTCCGACCCGGCGGCCGTAAAACCGACCTTTATCGCCGATGTCTCCGGCGACTATGTGCTCAGCCTGACGGTAACCGACAGCTACGGCACAGTGAGCGCCCCCGATCAGGTCGTTGTCAGCACGGAGAACTCGCCGCCGGTAGCCGATGCCGGTGACGATCAGACTATTCATGTCGGCGTACTGGCGACTCTCAATGGAAGCGGGTCCGATCCCGACGGCGACGGTATCGCCTTGGCATGGCAATTCACCGCAATACCGCAGGGAAGCCAGGCGATCCTGATCAATGCCGAAACGGCGACGCCATCCTTCACGCCCGATATACCGGGAAACTATACGCTCGCACTGATCGTCACGGATGAATGGGGCCTGGCAAGCGATCCGGATACCGTGACCGTGAGCACCACAAACACGAAGCCCTTTGCCGACGCCGGCGGTGATGTACCGGTCACCGTCATCGGTACAACCGTCTATCTGGACGGCTCTCAGAGCTACGATCCGGACGGCGACGCCATCTCCTTCAGCTGGTCCATCAAATCCTGTCCGGCGGGCAGCACTGCTGCTCTTGTCAATGCGATCTCATCGGCGCCCTATTTCGTGCCGGATCTCTATGGTGATTACATAATCGAGTTGACAGTGAGCGATCCCTGGTCGTCGAGCGATCCCGATTCGATGCAGGTGAGCTTCACCAATGTAAAGCCGGTGGCCAATGCGGGAAACAGTCAGACGGTGAATGCCGGAGACCCGGTCACCCTTGATGGAAGCGGCAGCTTCGACGCAAACGGCGACCCGATTACATTCCTGTGGACCCTGACGGTGCCGCAGGGCAGTCAGACCGCATTTCTGGATGATCAGACGCTGGCCACTCCTTCTTTTACCCCCGATGTTGCGGGAATCTACACGGCATCACTGGTGGTAAACGACGGGTACGAAAACAGCGAGCCAAGTGCGGTTACCATAGAAGCGACACAATCGTCGGGCGAACTTGTCACTATTCTTCAGGATGCCATTGCTTCTATCAATGCGATCAATGACAAATGCTTCAGGAACAGAAATATGAAGAAGACCCTGGTAAACAAGCTCAATGCGGTTCTGGCGAAGATCGACGAGGGTTCTTACGCTGAAGCCTGTAATAAGCTGCAGCATGACATTCTCGGAAAGATGAACGGCTGCGGCTCGTCACCCGGCAAAAACGACTGGATTATCTGCTGTGCCGCGCAGCTGCAGGTCAGGGATTTGATCGAGCAGGCAATGGATATATTGGCAGGCATGATGTAAGATTGTAAGCGCCAGACATTAAACAGGGCGGAGCCGGACGGTAACTCTGCCCTGTTCTGTTTTAAGGCAAGAGGGTGAATCCGCTGAATATCAGCGCTTTGTGATAGCGGCGGCGCCCTCTCTGGGTTGCGTTAAGAAAAGCCGGTCTTCATTGACTCCCTTCCTTGAAATTGGTCAACGTTTCAGAGAGCAGCCCGATTGCGTCATCTGATTTATTTGTACACATGAGCGCATTTTCCATATCTACCGCTGCAACGATCGCAGCATCATAAATCTTAAAGCCCGAGTGCAGTCTTTCCGGAAGCCCCATAGCGGTGCAGTGTGTGATTTTTTAAAAGATTGTATTTGAGATGATGGGTAGTGTATCCTTCTGATTAACTGAGGATGAAAGTGAATTCTTGTAAAGGACAAAGATAAAATGAAAATAGCCATATCGGCCGATGGCTCCACTATGGATGCGAAGGTTGCGCTTCGGCTCAGTGTCGCGAAATATTTTCTGATAGTAGATGTTGACAGCGGTGCATTTGAAGCCGTCCCTTCTTCGATCAACAGGCATACGCGTGGTGCCGGTGTGCAGACCGTCATGACAGCAGTCAACAGAGGAGCAAACGTCATTATTACCGGATATTGCAGTCCCGGCATAATCGATCAGTTGAAAGAGAATGGCATAGAGGTTCTCACCGAAATAAAGGGAACGGTGAAAGATGCACTGGAGCACTACAGGGCCGCTTCAGCCGATGAAAACCGTACCATGCCGGGCGGCAGCAGTAGAAGCGCCATACTTCGCGCGGTCAAAAATTCCGCCAGACAGTTCGCTGCCTTGCTGCCGGTTGTGATCGGGGTGGCCTTGTTAATAGGTTTGTTCGATGCGTTTGTCTCCAAAGAATTACTTGTTTCTGTTTTCTCCGGCAATATAATCTTTGACAGTTTCCGGGGAGCCTGCTTCGGCAGCATTTTCGCCGGAAATCCGATCAACAGTTACATAATAGGAGGGGAACTGCTGAAAAACGGAATCAGCCTCTTTGCAGTCACCGCTTTTATCGTGAGCTGGGTAACAGTAGGAGTGATACAGATGCCGGCAGAGGCGGCGGCTTTGGGCAGGAAGTTTGCGATTCTGAGAAACGGTATCTGCTTTATAGCGGCAATTCCGGTTGCAATTCTCACTGTCCTGATTGTGAATATTCTGGAAAGATGGTTGTCATGATCAGTGATACTGGTAAAGCACCACGCAATAAGCCGGCTTTGAAATATACGAAACTTTTTCCTGCTGCAGTCGTGGCGATGTATCTCATTCTCTTTTTTATCATGCCTGATAAAACCCTGCTGGCCCTTATCGGGAGCGGAAATATTCTGCTGAACATGCTGGCACCTTTTTTGTTGATCTTTATCATCTTGCTGCTGGTAAATTTTTTTATTAAACCGGCACGCGTTGCGAAATTCCTTGGAAAGGATTCAGGAATCAGGGGAACCGTATTGGCGGCGGTGGCTGGCGTTATTTCCACCGGACCGATATATGCATGGTATCCCCTGCTCAGGGATCTCAAGGAAAAGGGCGCGGGGAATTACACCATTTCTGTTTTTCTTTACAACAGGGCCGTCAAGCCTTTCCTTCTGCCCGTTATGATCGAATACTTCGGCTGGCTTTATGTGATTTCACTGGTCGTACTGACATTTTCGGCATCGATATGCATCGGCTGCGTCATGAGCGTCCTCCAGGGAGGCCGCTAGACCGGCAGGAATAATCATTGTAATGAAGTTGCACAGGTGCAACCTAATTCGTGAGCGACGGTCGCATCAGTACTATCCTGTTTTCGCTGACTGTGTTGTTTTTTCAGATCCATAGCCATTTTTTCAAGCCTTCTTTCCTGGCATAAAATATGCGTTCATATAGTACAGGTTATTTGGAAAAGATCAATTAGGGTTTCCATGAAGATATACTTGCTGAATCGAATCTCGAGACCTGTAGGACCTCGTTGTCGTGCCCGAATCGAATGGGAGAGGTTGCTTACAGATTCGAGACCGGAAGTAAATTTAAAAGGAAGGAGGAAATAACATGCCGGGTAGAGATCGAACAGGTCCTTTTGGAGCAGGCTCCATGACAGGACGCGGCATGGGTTTTTGTGCCGGGTATTCTACTATGCAGGATTGCACGAATTCCGGTCAGGGAATTTGGGGCCGGTTGAATCGCCTCATTCAGAACCGGAGGCATATAGAAACTTTGCCTGACAGAACATGGAATGCTCCCCCACGCGGACAGGGCATATACGGTCGTGGCTTGGGATTTGGAAGGGGCCGCGGTTACGGGTTACTGCGCGAGAATCGACGCCGGTTTTAATAAAAAAGCCGGTCACATTTAATAATCCAAATAGAAAAGGAGGTAAAAAAAATGCCAGGTGGTGATAGAACCGGTCCAGCAGGAATGGGACCAATGACAGGACGTGCAGCAGGGTACTGTGCAGGATTCTCAATGCCGGGATTCGCAAATCCGATACCGGGACGAGGATACGGGTACGGGTACGGACGCGGCATGGGTTTCGGATTTCGCGGGGGCCGAGGTCGGCGCTGGGGTGTTCCCTATGCATATGGATACGGCGTTCCCTATGCCGTACCATATGCCGAGGCTCCAACGCGTCGACAGGAGATCGATGCGCTCCAGGCTGAGGCGAAATATTTCGAAGAAGCCCTTGCAGAGATCAATAAGCGCATTAACGGTTTGGAAGAAGAACAGGAAAAGTAAATCTTTTTTTTCTGAATTCACCTGAGGATAAGCCGTCTAAAATACGACGGCTTATCTTTATAATTGGTGACTGCGAGTTTTTTCATGCCGACACAAAGAAGTGGCAGCACGATGGCACTGGTGCCTTTCGCGAGGTACATTTTAAGGAAGCCTCAGATTGAGTGCTGGTCAGAGGGGTAGAAATCCTGTACGAGGCGCCGGGATCAAACGCCGGCAGTTTAAAAAATATTTACGACCAATCTACGAGCGTAGAGGGGAATGGCAGATGGCAAGCGAAAGCGAACCTTTTCCGGAAAGACAAACCCGAATAAGAGGAATGGCTGCAACAATATTTTACGAGCTTAAAGTGCATGCTCCTTTTACATTATTCGGTACGATTACGGCATTTGCCATTTTATGGATTTCTTTAAGCGTTGAGGCATCCCGATCTATCTTTGATACATTGTTCTGGATTTTGCACCCTTTGCACGTTTTTCTCAGTGCACTGGTAACAGCAGGAATGTACAGGTTGCATGGACCGGGTAATTTTTTACCAACTCTGGCAATCGGGTATTTTGGATCAATCGGTATCGGCAGTCTAAGTGACTGCATAATCCCATACGCGGGCGAACTATTTTTAAATCTGCCTCACCGGGGTCTCCATTTGGGATTTGTTGAAAAATGGTGGCTCGTCAACCCGTTAGCCTTTGCCGGTATTTTTCTTGCGTACTGGTACCCGAAAACAAAATTTCCTCATGCAGGGCATGTACTTCTCAGTGCATGGGCATCCCTGTTTCATATGATTATGGCCTTGGGAACAGAGCTCAATCCTTTAATCCTGATCGTAATCGCATTATTTTTGTTTCTCGCAGTGTGGGTTCCTTGTTGTACAAGTGATATTGCATTCCCTTTACTTTTCGCGGAGTGGGGAAAAGTAAAAACTGACTGGAAAAATTCCATGCATCACTGAGATTTTTTTGTGCGCACATGTGATCTGACCGGGTCGGCAAAATGACAAAACCCGGTCCTTTAAATATAAAAGACGGTAAGCATAGGAATCTAATAAGGAGATAAGGAAATTATGAAATGCCAAGAAAGCATCAGCCTAGGTCCTGTGGAATTAAAAAATCGTTTTGTGCTTGCCCCCATGAAAACCGCTTTAAATAATCCTGGAGGCTGCGTCACCTTTGAATCAGAATCATTTTATCGCAGGCTAACGCAGGGTGGTACCGCTTTGCTTATTCTTGAACCCGCATCCGTATCGATTGAAGGCGTTGAGCACCATAAACAGCTGCGCATTCACGACGACAATCATATAAAAGAACTGAAAAAACTGGTTCATGCCATACACGAAGAAGGCGCGGCTGCCGCAATACACCTGAACCATGCAGGGCGAGCGGCAAATCCTAAAGCAATCTCTTCTGCGCCCCTGGCTCCTTCAGCTATGACATGCCCCGCAACAGGCATTGAGGCAATGGAACTGTCCAGCGCACAAATTGTGCGGATCATCGATGATTTCGGTTTGGCAGCAGAAAGAGCGGCGGCTGCAGGGGCGGATCTCATCGAATTGCAAGCCGGCCATGGGTATCTGCTCAGTCAATTTTATTCTAAACGGACCAATAAACGCGATGACCAGTGGGGCAACTCAAACAAATTTGTCAATGAAGTGCTGGATTCCGTCATGAACGCAGCAGGGCCGGTACCGGTAATTGTAAGGGTCTCCGGCAAGGAATTTGTTGAAGAAGGATTGGATCCGGAGAACCAGCGAGAACTTTTTGCTCTTCTGGAGCAGCAAGGCGTGTCCGCTCTGCACGTAGGTTTTTGAAATTCTTGCGATAATCCGGCCTGGTATTTTGGCCACATGGCACTTCCTGAAGAACCACAGTATGATGTACTACGAAAAATTCGATCAGAAGTATCGATTCCGATCATAGTAGCAGGGCGGATGGGATACCCCGAGCGAATTGAGAAAGTCATGAATGAAGGTATGGCTGATTGCATCGCACTGGGTCGTCCTCTCATAGCTGATCCGGATTTTCCAAATAAAATGTTACATGGCGAACCTGATTCCATACTGTTATGCGGCGCGTGCCTTCAGGCCTGTTTGAAAAAGGTGAGATCGGCTACCCCGATTGAATGTATGGCAAACCCCTGGGTTACGGCTTCGCCCCCGGGACCCGCTACACCTCCCAAACGCGTTATGATTGTGGGGGCAGGTCCGGCCGGTATGGCGGCGGCGGTTACCGCATCGGCAAGAGGCCACAAGGTATCGCTGTTTGAACAGCGGGATTTTACCGGTGGACAATTTGCTTTTGCAGTAAAGGCAGAGGGTAAGACTACCATGTCGCGAGTGCTTAAGGGGATGATCGGCCGTTTGCAGCAATCCAATGTTAGTATTCACCTGAAGCAAAAAGTTACGGCGGATTTCGTTATGCGGGAATCTCCCGACGTACTGATATTGGCGACCGGTGCTCGTCAGAGCGTGCCGGAGATTGAAGGTATAGAAGCCCAATATGTGATGACCGCATTTGAGTTCTATGAAAAAAACAAAAAAGTAAAGGGCGACAGAATACTTGTACTTGGTGCGGGCATGGTGGGCATGGAGGTGGCGGAAACGCTTTTATCGGAGGGAAAGGAAGTAGTTGCCTGCAGAAGGTCTGATGCAATTGCCATAGACATGGATCCCATAACCAGAAATTTAATGTTGAAAAGGATCGCTGATCATCCCAGATTGAAACTTATGCCATCTACAAAACTCTTAGATTTTACACCCCAGGGAGTGAAAGTTATTTACAAAGGAGAAGAAATCATTCTTGATCCCTTCGATACAGTTATAATTTGCTCCGGCATGGAACCAGATAATGCTCTTGCTGAGGCTCTGAAGGAATTCAGGGGCGAAAAACGCCTTATCGGAGATGCGGCGGAACCTGCAAATATTGAAGCTGCTTTTGTACAAGGTGTGACAGCAGGAAGTGAAATCTGAATGTAAAAGGAGTAAAAGGATAAAGCCGAAGAATTAATCAGGTAGTGAATCCGCCGGAATCTTCGGCTTCTTTATTGCCGGTGTTTTAACTTTTCATACGTGGAAAATCAAAGCGGTCGATTCATATGCGTCACTTATACAGGTTTATTTTTTCCAAAAGTATCTCTTTTGACATTGCTCCTATAATATCACCGACTTTGTTTCCTTTTTTAAATACCAGAAGGTCGGGAATAAACTGTATGTTATACCTTGCAGAAGTTTTGGGGTTTGTATCTACATGAAGCGTGCCAAACACAATATCCCCATCTTGATCCGATGCCAATTCTTCAATCATAGGTTCGATCTTTTTACATGGAGCACACCATCCAGCCCAGCAATCGATAATGAGAAAAGGATATTTCATAACTGCTTCATCGATGTTTTCATCAGTGATGATAACTGGATGGTTAGGCCTATTGTGCAGCGGTTGCCTATCGTTTCCCAACATCGCTCTATTCCCCTTCCTTTTTTTTGACTTCCAAAATAGCCTCGTGAATATAGACCGCATTTATTTTCTTTTTGCAGCCAGATTCAGAATATCCTTGATTATTTCAGGCTCTTTTAAAAAATAACATCGCAGGTTTCCATCCTTCCGGCAGTCGATGATGCCGCAGCGCTTCAGAACTGCCAGATGCTGAGAAATGTTTACCTGCCGTGTTCCCGTGAATTTTTCAACTTCTTTCACGCACTTTTCACTTTTGACAAGCTCCATCAGTATTTTCAGCCGTGTGGGATTGCCGGCAGCTTTAAAAAAATCGGACATTTTATCGTAATCAACACTTTTATAATGATCTGAAGATTTCATTTTTATACATTTTCCTCTTTACGCATGTCAGTTTGAAAATACAGTCTGAATTATTGCGACTTATGCAGATGCTTTTAGCGGAATGACTGCCTTGCATGCCGCATTCACGATCGGGTACATAATCGGCGACGAAGTAAGCGCAGGGTGGGTGCCCATCTGAAATTTTACGATATCGTCCGCCGTCATTCGATGCATTATACAGGCGCTCAGCACGTTTGTCATTTCCCCCACCGGTTTGCCCCCGCATATGGAACCGCCCATAATCACTCCCGTATCTTTGGCGAATATAAGTTTCACCTTTGTGTGGCAGGAATTGGGCATACCTCCGGGATGTGTATCCGGGGCCTCCGCCGTGCCGATGACAATTTTCGCACGCATCTGGTTTGCACATCTTTCGGTGAGGCCCGCCACTCCAAAAGCCCTTCCATTGATAACTGTGGAAAAGACGCTGATGGCGCCGCAATTCTGGTGAGTGGGAGAAAAAAGGTTCGCTCCCGCAATCCGTGCCTCCGAAGTGGCAATCGATGCAAGCATGACTCCTGTCGGCCTTCCGTCAAAAAATGATTGCTTTTCCGCGCAATCGCCGCAGGCAAAAATATCTGGATCAGTATATGTTTGCATGTATCGGTCCACCTTTATGGTATTCCTGAATCCGAGCTCCAGGCCCGCCTTTTTCGCAAGATCTGTGTTAGGCAGGGCGCCGATTCCGAGAATTATCATGTCTGCCTTGAGTTCCTTGCCGCTTGACAATTTTACCCCCGTTACCTTTTTTTTACCCAGAATGGCTTCTACCGTCTGATTGACCAGAATGCCTACTCCCGTTTCTTCAAGTTTCGCCTGCGCCTCTTCGCAATATTCATTATCCATTGCCGCTTGCAGGCAATGAGGCATGGCCTCGACTACAGTAACGTTTATATTCCTGCCCTTCCTGCATTCATCGGCAAATTCCATCCCGATAAAGCCCCCTCCTATAATTACAAGATCTTTTACCATGTTCATATGGCTGTGAACTTCCGATAAATATTCGAATTCTTTTTTGACAGGATATACGTTCTCTTTATCGATTCCCGGGATCGGCGGAACGAGCGGCACTGAACCGGTCGCAAAAACGAGTTTTTCGTATCCGATAATTTCACCGCCTTTCATGACAACTGTCTTTTTTTCACGATCTACTTCGATGGCCTCGCCTCTGATCAGTTCTATGCCGTTGCTTTCCAGAAGCCCATCGGGAATCACATTGTTTTCAGGGCCGCCCACCGTGCCGTAAATGTAAGGTATCCCGCACGGGATAAGCACTGTTCCTTCTTTTCTGATGAGAATTATCTTTTTGTCCGGATAGTGTCTCCTGCAGCTAATTCCCGCTGTAATGCCTGATAACCCGCCTAAGACCACGACATCTGCTTTCTTCATGTAACTTTCTCCTTTTTGGTATTTGAGCTGCAAACTGTTTTATTGATACTTCCTGCGTCTTCTGCATCATTCGTTGAGCTCAAATCGATGTGACTGCAGATTTTACGGAAACCTGATGCAGAAACAGGTGAAACGCTGAAGGATCTGTATCCAATTTGAAGGAGGAGTGGAATTGCTTCTGCCTGTGAAGCAATTTCCCCGCATATCGTTACATCGGATTCACGATTCACTTTTTTTGCCTGCTGGATTATAAATGTCATCAACCACAAAAAAGCCGGATCTTTCACATTCTGATAGTGGATAACTTGTTCGTTGTCGCGGTCGGCAGCCATAAAATACTGAAGCAGATCATTGGTGCCTATGCTCACGAAATCAACTTCTTGTAAAATGTCTTTTAACGAGACAGCTGCTGCAGGCGTTTCAATCATTGCTCCGAACGCGACATTTTCTGAAAAAGCAACACCGCTCTTCCGCAATTCCGCTTGTATGGAAAGAAAATGTCTCTTTACTTCCAGAACATCATCGATTGTGGTAACCATCGGAATTAATACCCCTACATTCCCGTGGGCGCTGGCTCGGACTATCGCACGCAGTTGAAGCCTCAATTCCTCTGTCTGGCCCAGCAAATGCCGTCGAATGCCCCGAACTCCCAATGACGGATTGTCTCCTGTGCATTCCTGAGAAAGAATCTTTTTATCGGCACCTACATCAAATGTTCGAATTATGACTGGTCTGCCATGGGCTTTGTTAACAAGATCGCTATATACTTGATATTGAACTTCTTCATTCGGCACACCGCCGCTTGCATATAAAAGAAACTCGGTGCGAAAGAGGCCTATTCCTTCCAACCCCTGACTGAGCATCAAAGAAACCTGATGAGGATTTTCAATATTTGCCTTCAATGAAATTTCTGTGCCGTCTTTCGTTACACAGTGCTCCGGCAACGGAATTGTTTCAAACACTTCGGCATCTCTTGTAAATTCTTGATAAAAAACGTGGGTTTCAAGGCATGGGCGAACAATTACGCAGCCGTTTATTCCATCGACAATAATTTCATCACCTTCAAATATGGATGCATGTAAGTCATGAACGCCGCCTACCGATGGAATTCCCAACCCCTTCAAAAGAATAGCCGCATGAGAAGTCAAAGCATCACTCTCGCTCGTAAATCCGGCTGCGTGTGTTCTATACGCGCGTATCACTGATGAAGGATATAAGTGCCGAGAGGCAAGCACCTTCTTACTTTCAGTTGCGGCTACTTCAAATGATTCACTTATTTGTGCCGATGTTAAAATCGAAAGAATATCGTTTACCATGTCCCGGATATCTTCTCCACGCGCACGGAAATAGGGGTTTTTCATCGCATCAAATTCGGCAAACAGCCTGAACCCCTCCTCCTCAAGGCACCATTCCGCATTTTTCTTTTGACTGGCAATCCTGCTGCGCACTCTATTATGCAACGATTCATCGGCAAGTATTGCGTTATGGACATCCAGAATAGCCTTAGTCGACAGCAGAGAACTCTCGTGGACTAACGAAACATGGTCTTGTAATGTATTTTGCATCGTTTCAACAGCGCGCATATAACGTGCCTGTTCTTCTGGTACTTGAGAGGGTTCTATTCTTACTTTATGAAGATGGATTACATGATCAACTAAATGAACATGACCGATTCCGATTCCGGGGCATATCGATATTCCGTGTAATCGAACTTCAGTGCCGCAGCTCATATGAATTCCTCGCTGAAAACAAATCTTCATTCCCCAGAAATACTGAGTCGTCATTATCGCCTCTATATCACAAATGCAGAATATACAAAAGAACGAATATACGTGTCTGACAATACAAATGAATTTTCGACCGGTTTGGATGAAATGGGGGGAAGGCTTTACAAAAATTTTGTAAGCCTTCCCCGGGGGACTGAATCTACTGAAGAGTTTTAAGATTTCGGAGTTCGTTAAGCGTCTTTTCAGCTATTGTTATAATGTTTTCATAATGTGTAATCCATCTCACAAGACATTTCTGCCGTTCCTGAGAATTCCCAAGATATTTTGCGCATGCCTCCATATTCGCTTTTGTTTTTTCCACATTCACTGTAACTTCGCAGGGAATCCTTTTTTTGTCATGACACACAGCATCAACAGGACATATTTCATGACAGGTTCCGCAGCGAATGCATTTAGTCATATCTATTTCGGCAACGTAATCACTTATGGCAATGGTATCAACCGGACATTGTTCAACACAGATACCGCATCCATTGCATAATTCGTCATTGATCCAGGGCATGTTTCACCTCTTTTTTAATACCTTCTTTCAACTCCCTCAAATCGGGTGATTTTCTTAATGTGCGAAAAACAGGACCCTGTTGCCCCGCATTTCTCTTTTAATCAGATGTCGATCCATCAATTCCTGCACATATTTAGCCGTTTCATTGCGGTGCAGATTCAATCCGTCCGATATGTCATCGACAGAGCAGGGCCGTCTTTTCAGAAGATCAAGAACATCCTCCTGTGTACGGCGGAATTCACCCACACTGTGAACTTTCGAATAATCGGCGATGACTTCACATTTTTTACCAAAAAGACTTCTGAGTTCTTCCATTTTTTCCTTACCGACCATATCCACAAATCCCTCTGCGGGAATTCTAACTGCAGTATTGAGTTGTATGCGATCAGGTGCAATACAGTCAGCCCACTTTTTGATCTTGAGTATTTCCCCCCGGATATCCGTTACACCGCCGATCAGGAATACCTCAAGCCATATTGGATTTTTATAGGTTTCCCGAAGACGGCATAATCCCTCTACTGTTTTTTCAAATGAAATGCCTGAATGAGGCCGGTTGACATAGGCGAAGATGTTTTTATCACCGGCATCGAGCGATGGAATAATAAGATCGGCTTCCTTCACGGCCGCCCGTATTTCATCGATCCAAAACAGCGATCCGTTAGTCAGAAGGACTACGGGAATATCTGTTGTTTTTTTAATGCCTGATATGATTTCTTCAATAGGGCTGTACAGAGTGGGTTCACCCGATCCTGAAAGGGTTATGTAATCAGGGCGCGGGATTTCCTTCAAGCGTCTCAGCACATCTTTAATTATATCCCTGGGAGCGAAGAATGTTTTACGATCCATTCTTTTGTCCGTAGTTTTCCCCAGCTGGCAATAAATGCAATCAAAAGTGCATGTCTTAAAGGGAACGAGATCGACTCCCAGCGACCTCCCTAAACGTCGTGACGGGACGGGTCCGAATGTGTAACTCATCAATTCAATCTTCCTCTTCTTTTTTATTCTTTTTTATTCCTCAAAATTTTTGTCCGGGGGCGCTTCAGTTTCCTTGCCGTTGAAAGGCGCCTTCAGCAAATCTTAATCTTAAAATTTACAGACCTTGCTTCCGGGATTTCGCCTCCTGCAATTTTTAAAAAGCCCATCTTCTTTTATTTTAAAAACCTTTTTGCATGGTTCTCTTTAGCACCAGATCACCGATATCACAGCCGATGCGCCCGGCTATAAGGGAGCATTTGGCGCGAAGCAGAAAAAAAATATTCTCATTTCTATCGCTCAGTGATTCATAATTTCCCTGACCCTTTGCAAGAATCATATCAGCGTGCCGGTAATGATCCAGGAACTCGTCGGAGCATGATGTCAGATCGATGCCGGGAATGTCAGAACCGCTTTCGATGACCGGTACAATATCGGTCAGCCCTGTCGACCGGGCATCTTCAAGAGTGGCATCATTAATTACCGGTTCACCTCTCACTGCATAAGTGATGTCAAGCCCTCTTTTTTGAATGAGCAGGCCAATCAGTATTTTATCCAGCACGATTTCCCCGGCATTATCACCTATGTACAGAAGAGTTTTAGCAACATTGAGTCTCCTTTCGAATAAAAGATAATCGAAGACCTTAGAATTACTGTCTATATTGTAAAATATCTCTGCAATTTCATGCCACCTGCGTTCCGGCCCCATATCGATGAGATTCCCCGTTCCGGCCAGCTTCAGTGCATGAACGAGCGGCAGGGATGCTTCATGTACGAGTCTGGTAAGATGAGCCTCCATTTCAAGAACCTGCTGATTGTGAATTTTTTTTATTTCTGAATATGGATCGGCATTGCAGGTAACTTCTCTGACTGTCCGATGTACGAGTCTTCCGATCTGCGGCGGGGTCATCTCATCTGAAAAATCACTGAGGAGGAGCATGAGCGAATGCAGGACCTTCTTTTGCGCCTTTTCGTCCGCGCCGGCTATTCTGCTTGCCTCCAAGGCCTGCCTGAGGAAACATGGGTAACAATCTAACGCGATTTTCATCCACAAATTACCTTTCGAATCAGCGCAATACAATTGCTTCGACAGGACACTCATTGATGCATGCACCGCAGCCCGTACAGATATCTTCGTCAATAATGGCATACTCATTTACAGTGATGGCGCCGGCAGGACAGATCCCCTCGCAAAGCCCGCATCCCGTGCATACCGATGAATCCACATGGGCAACACCCGGTTTGACTCCTCTTCTTCTTGTTCCGATCTGTGTTTCCAACTCCTGCAACTGCCGTTCGAGATCTCTCTTTTTTTGCAGAAGATTGCTCTTCCTGTCCTCGGAAGTAGTACCTGATCGCATATTAAAATCCCTTCCGCTTTCGATTCTCTCTATATCCTGATTGGCTGCCATACCACGGAAAAAGCCTCTGCCGCCCATGCCCATGCCACGGCCGCCACCCATGCCCATGCCACGGCCGACTCCTGTTCCCATCCCACGGCCGCCGCCCATGCCCATCCCGAAATGGCTTGCGACATTGGCCTGGCCTGCCGGTTTTACGGACCCGGTTTTGAACTTCTCGACAGCATTGCGTACGATGCCCGAAACGCCTGAAATAACTTGAATGCCTGCGGTCCCGAATACATTGAAAGCGTTGGGACCGCAGTTTCCGGTCAGTACATAGCGGACGCCTCTATTTGCCATAAGCTGTGCTGACTGTATTCCCGCACCGCCCCCCGCGGTTACATTGGGATTCTTTATCGCATCGAATTCCATTTTTTCCGTATCGACTAATATAAAATAGGGTGCCCTTCCAAACCGGATTTCTACCTGATCATCCATGGAAGGTCCTGTCGCAGTTATTGCTATTTGCATTGTTCGATTCTCCTTTTTCAGCAGCTTTCTTTTTTAACTAGTTGTTAGCTTCACTTTATAATATTAGATCAATAGAACTTATTTCAAAAAAATAAAACTTCGATTCGAAGCGTTTCATTTTTCTATCAAAGTTGATGATTTGTAACATTGCCTGAAAGCCGTCAAACTATGCGTATTACTTACGGGAATTTCCCTTGCTTTCAAGCATATCAGCTCTCAAATTTTTCATTTGTTCCAAACAATTTATATCCGGTTCAAATCCTTGCGCGCAATTCTTTGCAACACCTTTACATTCTTTGTTCCTGTCGGAACAGTTTTCTAAAATTTCCATGAATCTCGTCAACTGTTTAAGTGTAAGAGGGCTTACCGCATGCTCCATTTGACAGGCATCTTTTTCCGCCGTTCTTTCGTCGACGCGCAATATTTCTATTAGAAATTTACGTACCGTCAGATGACGCTTATGAATTTCAGAGGCAATGTGCTTTCCTTGATCTGTAAGTTCTACATGCTCGTATTTTTCATGTTTTACCAAATTACGCTCGGCGAGGTTATTTACCATGCTGGTTACTGTTGGCAATCTGACCTTCATTTTCTCAGCAATATCCCTCACCCTGACGTACCTTTTTAAAGTTTCAAGCGTGAAGATTGCTTTAAGGTAATCTTCCATAACTGCGCTGAGTATATTTTTAGGTGCCGGTTCCATAATTCTCATCCATTAGATCCATCTAACTTTGTTTCCCTAACTTACACAAGATCTCCAAAATGTCAAGGCTGGAATTGCATTCGTATTGATGGAATAGAATGCTCATATGATAAAGACCTCCATTCGCAGGGTCCCAGGCTCGAGAGGATGCGTAATTATTACTGCCAATTGGAGCGCATTCTACCCAACGTGGGTCAGTAGAAAGACTGGGACAATTCACTGATATTTTCAGTCGTGTCCGTTACCGGCCACCCGGCCTTCACCCTCCACGAGGTTTGCAACGCTATGTCCTTTGGACGGGAGCAGCCTCAATGGCATCTGGGACACCGACGAGGCGATCTGCCGCTTCCGCACCCAGGGCAATCTTTCCTGGATGAAGGTACAGAGAAAACTCTTTCATGTCGCCGCGGAGGTTACTTCATCATTGAGACGCTGAACCGTCTGGTTGTTATCAGAAAGGGGATTACGATCTGAACATTTCGGAGGAGGTGCAGTTGCGGGCTTGGTATCAGAAACGGGCGGAGAAGCAGGATGGGGCGACTGAGGCGAAGGTCGAGCGGGCCCCGGAACGTGAAGAAATACCGTTTCCAGAAACAGGTGGTCGGGAAAGTTAAATGGTCATTTCTAAAATCTCGAGGAAGCTGCTAATAAAATGGCGGAAGTGCATGGGAATCGAACCCACCTGAGACGTTATTAGCGCCCCACACCGGATTTGAAGTCCGGGAGGCCCACCAGTGACCTTGGCACTTCCGCATAGCGTGTGAATACAGAAAATCCAGCCTTCTGTCAACGACCATCTGTATGATCAGAAGGGCAGGTATTCCGGTTTCGGCGATGAAAGGAACGAATCATCTATAAGCTGCACCGTTACCTTCTCGCCTTTTTTTACCTCCGTAACATCCCGGGGAAGGACAATTATTCCGTTGGCAAGCACCATGGATTTCAGGATTCCCGAACCCTGATCGCCCGTCGTTGCCACATTGAAGCCTTTCTCATGGCCCGTGACCTTCCCTCTGATAAAGTACGTGAGACCGCTTTTTTTCTTTATGTCTTCTTCAAGCGTTGCCCTGATGGTTTTCCTGAAGAGATCGCGGTGACCGGTTATTTTTCGTATGACCGGTCTGACGAACTGCTCAAAGGACATCATCGCCGATACAGGATTTCCAGGCAACCCGAAAAAAAGAGTTCTCCCTTTTGTTCCAAACGCAAAGGGTTTTCCCGGCCGTTGTGCGACATTCTCTATCTCGAGTGTTATTCCAGTTTCACTGACTACGCCTTTTACATAATCATAATCACCTACGGAAACACCTCCCGATGAAATAATAATATCTGCTCGCTCAGCTGCTTTGAATATTGCAAGCAGGTCGTTAATATTGTCTTTTGCAATGCCGAGCTGCATGGGCATTCCGCCGCACTGGAGGATCTGTCCGTACAGCGAATAGCTGTTGCTGCTGACGATCTTGCCTGATGCGGCATCTCCGTCGATATCGATGAGTTCGTCGCCTGTGGCGATCACTGCCACGAGCGGCCTCTGATATACGGGTATAGAGGCATGGCCAGTGGATGCCAGCATGCCGATGTGGGCGGGTCCTATCACAGTTCCCCGCGGAACGATGAGTTCCCCGTCAATGACATCTTCACCGCGGGCGCGAACGTGTTCGCCTGCGGGCGATGGTTCGAAGATTTGTACGAGGTCCCCCTCAACATCGACATCCTCGATCTTGACCACCACATCGGCGCCTTCGGGAACAGGGGCTCCCGTCATTATCCGCGCTGCTTCCCCCCTTCCGATCGCCTTTTGTGGGAAATAGCCGGCAGGGATGTGCTCCACCGTATGGACTGCCACAGGATTTTGACGGGACGCGCCGTCGATATCTTCAGACCTAAGGGCATATCCATCCATGGCCGAGTTGTCCCGGGGCGGAATGGATCGCTGCGAACGGATGTCTTCACCGGCAACCCTGCCCAGAGCCTGAAGGATGGAAATCTTTTCGAGACCCAGCGGCACTGCGGAATCGAGAATATGTTTCAAGCTTTCTTCAACTGTTTTCATTTGTGCCCGCTTTGTGTGAAATGAGTGATTCACATATATCAAAGCGATAATATTGTCAATATTTTACACTTGAATTAATGTGCCGGCTGGTATAAACACTCATGGTTAAACTAAATTATATGATACCGAAAAAGAAGCACATTCATGTGTAAGGGCGAGAGGTGAAACGGGGAAAATTTTCCGGGGACCGAAACCTTGGGCCGGGATGAAATAGACGGTTCGAAGAAAGAGGCAATAATGACTCCAAGTGAAATGCAAAAGGAAATCAGAGCGCTGCTGAAAGAAAAAAACGCAATTCTTCTGGCACACTACTACCAGTCCGGCGAAATTCAGGATACGGCCGATATACTGGGCGATTCCCTTGCATTGAGTATGGAAGCCGCCAAAACCGATGCCGATATCATTGTCTTTGCAGGCGTCCGGTTTATGGCCGAGAGCGCCTATATACTATCCCCAGAGAAGGCGGTTCTCCTTCCAGTGCCGGATGCAGGATGCCCCCTGGCCGACAAGATTACCGCCGCGGAGCTCATGGAAGAAAAAAAGACGTATCCCGGCGCCGCGGTAGTTACTTATGTGAATTCATCGGCACAGACGAAGGCGGAAAGCGATATCTGCTGTACTTCCAGCAACGCAGTCAAAATAGTCAATTCACTCGATGCCGATCAGGTGCTCATGGTGCCCGACGGAAATCTTGCCCGCTATACGGCCCGCTTCACCTCGAAAACGATCATCCCCTGGAAGGGGTTCTGCTATGTCCATGATCAGCTCTCCGCCGATGATATCGGAAAGGTGAAATCAGAGCATCCCGATGCCCCCGTGGCGGTGCATCCTGAATGCAGGACGACAGTCATCGATATGGCGGATTTCGTGGGCAGTACCGCTGCAATCATCGATTTTGCAAGGAAAACAACGGCCCGGGAAGTCATCATAGGAACTGAATTAGGAATCATGCACCAGTTGAAAAAGCTCAATCCGGAAAAAACCTTTATTCCGGCATCGAAAAATCTCATCTGCCGGGACATGAGGAAGATCGGGCTTCGGGATATTCTCGTCTCATTGAAGGAAATGAAGCACATCGTGACCGTTCCCGAGGATGTGCGGGCGCCTGCCTATAAAGCCCTGGAGCGAATGCTTGCCGTCTCATAGGTATCCAAGAATTACGATCAATGAAAAAAATAGTTGAAAAGAGGCGTTTTGAATCAGATCCAGCCTTGAATTCCTTTGTTCAGGCAGTGATCCGGCGTGAGCAGGATCTCTTTGTAGAAGGGCTGGAAGGGGCTTCCGGGTCTTTCGTACTTGCGCTGCTCTTCAGGAAAATTAAAAGAACCATCATAGTCGTGACAGAGTCGCAGCAGGAGGCTCAGTTCATGTACCGGGACCTGAACTTCTTTCTCGATGCCGGTGATGTTTTTCTGCATCCCCCCTGGGATCTGCGGCTTCTCTCTTCGGATGATATGATCTCTTTTCAAAATGATGTCATAAGAGATCGAATTACTGCTCTTTCTCGTCTTTACGCCGGCGGGCCTGCCGTAGTAATTGCGCCGGTCGAATCACTTGTGCAGCGAGTCATGCCTGTAGAAGTACTGGGGGAGTATCTTGACGTAATTTCAGTTGGAGATACACGGCCGACGGAAAGTCTGGTAAAAAAGCTTTTAGAAGGCGGCTATCAAAGAGTGTCTCTTGTAGAAGATGCCGGGGAATTCAGTCTGCGCGGCTATATCCTTGACGTATTTCCTGCGGCGAGCGAGTTTCCTCTGAGATTGGAATTCTATGGAGACGATATAGAATCGATAAAAGTGTTCAATCCGGAATCACAGCGTTCCTTGAAGGCTGTCGATTCTTTCATCATTTCAACTGCTTCGGAAATTATGCCGACAGATCAGGCGAAGGAACAGGCAGTGAGAAATCTAAGAATACGATCGGCTGCCCTTGGTATTCCCCGGCAGAAGAGGGACCATTTGGCTGGTATTCTTAATGATGAAAACGGCACACTTGCATCTGCCGGTATTCAGTATCTCCCTCTTTATTACGATTTTTTTCCTGATGGAGAAGAACCGGGCAAAAAAAAGCTTGATACTCTGCTTGATTACGTCTCCGATTCAGGCATAGTGGCATTGATAGATCAGCGGGGAATCAAAAAAGGCGAACTGGATGCCTTTGCCCGTATTGACCGCTTTCTCGAAAAAGCTGCTTCCGAAGAACGGTTCCATCTTGAAAAGGGGAGCAATTTCATTTCGCTCGATGAGCTTTTCGAGCGCTTTTCAAATAGACAAAGAATTTATTTTAAAGAGTTCGGCGAGTACAAGGGCAAGAGATCTTTTAAAATTGAAGTCGAGCGGACAACAGGATTGAAAGGGGAAACTGGGTTTACTGACTCTGATCAAGGATTATTGGCGCCATTTGTACAAAAGGCGAGGGAGTGGCTCACCCGGGGTACGCTCATAGGATTTCTAAGCGGTGAAGAAGAATCTTTACGTTTGGAGCACCTGTTTCAGGGATATTCTCTCCCCGTTGAACGGTCAACGTTATCTTTCTTCTCCGATATGGAAGAGCATGACGGTTCGGGGCGTCTCGTGATTAAAACGGGAAATTTAACCGAAGGATTTTATTATCGAAATCTCAATCTGGCTTTGATCTCCCAGGATGACGTCTTCGGGAAAAAAATAAAGCGGAAACGAAAACAGCGTGCGCGGGAAGGATATTTTTTAAAATCTTTCGGCGAATTGAAAGAAGGTGATAGCATCGTCCACCTTGAACACGGAATAGGTAAGTATAGGGGACTTTTCCGTCTTTCAGCGGGTGGAATCGAGAATGATTTTCTTCTGATCGAGTATTTGGGTGGAGACAAACTTTACATTCCCGTTGATCGTCTCAACCAGATCCAGCGCTATATAGGGGCCGATGGTCACGAACCCGCAATGGACCGGCTAGGAGGCACTTCGTGGGATTCCGTTAAAAAAAAGGTAAAAGAATCAGTTCGAAAAATCGCAGAGGATTTGATTGCTCTTTATGCTGCCCGTGAAGTTATGGACGGACACAGTTTTTCCCGCCATGAAAGATACTATGAGGAATTCGCCTCTTCTTTCGAATTCGAAGAAACGCCGGACCAGTCGAAGGCCATTGAAAGCGTTAACGAAGACATGGATGATATCAAGCCTATGGACCGCCTGATCTGCGGTGATGCCGGCTTCGGCAAAACGGAGGTCGCTCTGCGGGCTGCCTTTCGGGCGGCAATGGATGGAAAACAGGTTGCCATGCTTGTTCCCACTACAATACTTGCCGAGCAACATTTCCGGACATTTGCCGGGCGGTTTGCCGAATACCCTTTTCATGTTGAAGTGCTCAACAGATTCAAAACGAAAAAAGAACAGAATAAAATTGTGGCCGATCTGAATAAGGGGCTTGTCGATATTGTAATAGGGACCCATCGGATTTTGCAGAAGGATGTCATTTTTAAGGATTTGGGACTTGTCATTATAGATGAGGAACAACGCTTCGGAGTCGCCCATAAAGAAAAGCTCAAGAAGCTGCGGACGGTTGTAGATGTACTGACACTGACGGCGACGCCGATTCCAAGAACCCTTCAGCTCTCGCTGGCCGGTTTGAGGGATCTTTCAGTAATAGATACGCCTCCTGAGGGGCGGCGTGAAGTAAAGGTCTATGTGGCTGAATTCGACGAAAGTATTATAAGAGATGCGATAATGTTCGAGCATTCACGGGGGGGGCAGGTGTATTTTATTCACGACAGGGTTAGATCAATTGATGGTATCGCCCAGGCTGTCCGCAGAATAGTTCCTGAAATTAACGTTGGAGTCGCTCACGGGCAGATGAGGACAAAAGAGCTTGAAGATATTATGATCCGTTTTCTCAGAAAGCAGATCGATGTTCTCATCTGTACTACAATCGTAGGTTCGGGAGTTGATATCCCTGCCGCCAATACAATAATTATCAATCGCGCTGACCGTTTCGGATTATCACAGCTTTATCAACTGCGTGGAAGAGTCGGCCGTTCGAAAGAAGAAGCATTTGCCTGGCTTTTGATTCCTAAAGGTGCTGTTCTGTCAAAAGATGCAAGAAAAAGACTTCGTGCAGCGCAGGAATTTTCCGAGCCCGGTTCAGGATTCAAGGTTGCTGCCTATGATCTTGAAATTCGCGGGGCCGGCAATATAGTCGGGATATCGCAGTCGGGTCACGTGTCAGCAGTAGGATACGAATTATATATGGATTTGATGGAGCAGGCGGTCATGGAAATAAGGGGTGAAAAAACTCCGGAAATGAAATTGCAGCCGGAAATCCATTTGGGTATCGCTGCATTTATCCCTGATACCTATATTGCCGATACCCATAACCGTTTAATCATCTACAAAAAAATGTCAATGGCCTCCTCGGAAGAAGAACTCGACGATATAAAAGAAGAGCTTGTGGACCGATATGGCCATATCCCATCGGAGGCGGATAATCTCATTCAAGTTATTCGTTTGAAACAGAAGTTGAAGGACATGGGAGTCAAAGAGATGAAATACGACGGAAAATATCTTTCCCTCGGTTTTTCTCCCGACACTTCTGTGGATCCGGGGATAATTGTTGAACTTGTTCAAAAGAAAAATTCCGGCATGAGTTTTAATTCAGACAATCGTCTTCGCGTGTTTCTTCCCGATCTCGATGAGAAGGAAAGAGTGAATGAGGCGGGAAGAATAATGAACGTTCTGAAACTTAAAAATCATAATAATTCCGGAATCGCACAGTAGCCAAATTCGATTGAATAATGGTTTGGATTCTGGTACAAAAATCATCATTCAAGAAAAGTTGGCGGAGGAAATTCATGAAAACAAGAAGTCTTGCCATAGCGATTACCGGCATAATGTTAATGCTTTTTTCTGTTCCCGCCGGCGCACTGGAAGATAGAGTCGTGGCGGTGGTTAACAGTGATATAATAACTCTCTCAGAACTTAATGAAGCGTTTATCCCAATGTTAAAAAGGATCAATGCCGATAGTCGCAGCAAGGGTAATAAGAAGATATTACATGAAGCAAAAAGGGCTCTTCTGGAGCGGCTTATTCAAGAGTTGCTGATAGGTCAGGAGGCTTCAAGATTAAATATAAGTGTAAAGGAAACGGAGGTCGAATCTTTAATAGAGGAGCGGTTATCCGAAAGAAATATGGATAAAAAGGGTCTCCTGAAGGCCCTTGAAAAAGAGAATATCGCCTACGAAACCTATACGGATAATGTAAAAAAAGAAATTATGCGGATGAAATTGCTTCGCAGAGAAATCCGGTCGAAAATTGCTGTCTCGGATGAAGATATAGGTGAGTACTACAGGGCGCATAGAGATCTGTATGAAGGGAAGGAGGCAGTGAGAATCCAGCAAATCCTTACCATGCTGCCCAGAGAATGCAGTAGGGAGATGAAAGAACAATTAAGACAGAGAGCCGGGAAAGTCCTGGAACACCTAAAATCAGGTGACAGATTCGATCTTGTGGCAAGGGAGTATTCACAGGGGCCTGCTGCCAAAGAAGGAGGTGATCTGGGTTTTATTGAAAAAGGCATGATTCTTCCCGAGCTGGAAAAAGTTGCGTTTTCACTTTCTGTAGGAGAAGTAAGCGGCATAATTGAATCCCCGGTGGGGTTTCACATCATTAAGGTAGCCGATAAAAGGGGTGCCGGCACTAAACCGCTCGAAGAGGTGCGCGAAGAGATAATTGCCGAAATCGGCAATAAAAGGATGGAAGGGGAATTTATGGAGTGGCTTGATGAACTGGCAGAAAAATCTTATATAGAGATTCGTCTCTAAGCTATTAAGGAGCCTCACTGAAGAGGAACTTTGAATGACAGACTTTACGTATGAAATATATCAAAATCCGCGGCGCCTGCCAGCATAATCTTAAAAATATAAATGTAAAAATTCCGAGAAATAAAATAGTCGTGATAACCGGTGTAAGCGGTTCAGGCAAATCATCTCTTGCCTTTGATACTGTATATGCCGAGGGGCAGCGGCGATATGTGGAATCACTTTCTACCTATGCCCGTCAATTCATAGGACAATTAGATAAGCCTGAGGTAGAATCGATAGAAGGCCTTTCTCCATCTATTGCGATCGAACAGAGAGCTGCAAGCCATAACCCCCGGTCGACTGTGGGAACTGTAACGGAAATATACGACTATCTCAGGCTTCTTTTTGCAAGAATCGGCATTCCGCACTGTTATAAATGCGGCCGCGAGATTCGGTCACAGAGCGTTGCTGCAATAGTCGACCAGGTTCTCTCGATTCCCGATGGAACAGGAATACAGATTCTTGCGCCGATAGCGAAAGGAAGAAAAGGAGAATTTCAAAAAGAATTGACGATGCTGAGGAAAGGAGGATTCGGGCGCGTTCGGATAGACGGGGAAATCAGGGATTTGGCCGAAGATATTAATCTGGATAAAAATAAACATCATGATGTCGATGTTGTTATAGATCGTCTGGTTGTAAAAGAAGGAATAAGAACACGCCTCAACGATTCTCTTGAAATCGGCCTCGGACTGTCAGAAGGGCTTATCAGAATTGCTGTTGAGGCTGAAGAAGAAATGATCTTCAGCGAGCGCTATGCCTGTCCTGTATGCGGCATCAATATTGCTGAAGTAGCACCGCGTATTTTTTCATTTAACAGTCCCTACGGCGCGTGTCCGGAATGTGGCGGTTTGGGGACGAAGGTGTATTTTGACGAAAATCTTGTTGTTCCGGACTGGAGTCTGTCAATTCGAGAAGGCGCCATTGTGCCGTGGGAAAAAAGGAATTCCCTGTATTTTTACCAGATGCTGGAGTCGCTTTCGGCGCATTATGGATTTGATATCAATACTCCTTTCAGCCAGCTCGATAAAGAAATTCAGAACGTCCTTCTCTATGGTTCCGGTAATGAAGAAATCGAATTCAGATTCGACCGGCGGGGCAGAAGGCATTTTTACCGGAGGACATTCGAAGGAGTGATGCCGAATCTCGAAAGGCGCTACAGGGAAGCCGAATCGCACGAAGTCAGGATGGAATTTGAGCGATATATGAATGTAAATGATTGCCCTGTTTGTAAAGGTTCCCGGTTAAAAAAAGAGAGCCTGTCGGTAACAGTAGGGGGAAAAAACATTCATGAAGTTACGAAGCTGTCGATTCGCAATACCATTAAGTATTTTGAAGATCTTGCACTTTCGGAGGAAGAATCTTTCATTTCAGGCCCGATTCAGAAAGAAATCAAAGCACGGCTTCAATTTCTCATCGATGTGGGAATGGACTATCTCAGCCTTGCCCGTTCTTCCGGAACTCTTTCAGGAGGAGAATGGCAGCGCATACGATTGGCAACGCAAATCGGATCGGGACTTGTAGGGGTCCTGTATGTGCTTGATGAGCCCACTATAGGACTTCACCCGAGAGACAGCGCCCGGCTTATATCGACACTTATACGTCTTAGAGATATCGGGAATACGGTTCTTGTTGTAGAGCATGATGCGGCAGTCATGAATGCAGCAGATTATATCATCGATATGGGACCGGGAGCCGGCAGTCTTGGCGGAAAAGTCATTTTTAACGGCACTCCTGAACAGGCCCGCCAGTCAGAGTCATCTCTTACGGGCAAGTATCTTTCCGGTGTTTTGTCAATTCCCGTCCCGAAAAAAAGGCGTCCCCATGCCGGTCAGTTCGTAATCATCGAAGGGGCAGCGGAAAACAACCTTAAACATATCGATATAAAAATTCCTTCAGGGCTCTTGACGTGCGTCACCGGTGTGTCGGGTTCGGGCAAAAGCACAATGGTTATCGAAACGCTTTACAAGGCTTTGAGGCGCCGTCTTAACCGGTACAGAGGGAAGGCAGGCAAAATAGGACGCATGAGAGATTTCGGCGGCATTGAAAGGGCAATTGTAATGGACCAGCAGCCCATTGGAAGAACTCCGCGATCAAATCCAGCCACATACACCGGTGTCTTTACTCATATTCGAGATCTTTTCAGCAGGCTTCCAGAAGCGAAAATGCGCGGCTACAAGCCGGGACGGTTCAGTTTCAATGTGAAAGGAGGCCGGTGCGAATCCTGTCAGGGTGACGGATTGAAGAGAATTGAAATGCATTTTCTCCCGGACGTATATATCACATGCGATGTCTGCGGAGGGAAGAGATTCAACAGGGATACCCTTGAGATCCTTTATAAAGGGAAAAGTATAGCCGACGTGCTTGATATGACAGTCGACCAGGGGCTGGTTTTTTTTGAACACATTCCTGTTATAAAGAACAAGCTCGAATTGCTTGCCGACGTTGGGCTGGGATACATCAAATTGGGTCAGTCAGCGACGACTCTTTCGGGAGGCGAGGCGCAGAGGATAAAACTTTCGCGGGAATTGGGCAAAAGGCAGACCAGAAATACTCTCTATGTTCTTGATGAACCAACAATCGGTCTTCATTTTGCGGATATAGAAAAACTGCTTTCCGTTCTGATGAAGCTGGTGGAGATGGGCAATACAGTGGTAGTAATTGAGCACAATCTCGATGTGATCAAAAGTGCAGATTATGTGATCGATATGGGCCCGGAAGGTGGCGATGGAGGAGGCCGGATAGTGGCATCCGGTACTCCGGAAGAAATACGCGATTTCCCCGATTCCATTACGGGGCGCTTTCTTCGCTCTGTATTGTAGAGATGATCTGATACAGTCCTTTGGGTAATAGGGAGGAGCGGAATTAGCCCAGCTCAGCCTGACAGTTTGACGCTATACTATACGTGGTAAAGCTTATTTGCGTGAATATAGTTGCTTACGGTATCGGGAACCAGGTAACGGATCGAAAGACCTTGTGCAAGACGTTGCCTGATGTCGGTCGAGGATATATCCAGTTGTGTCAGTTGCCTGAAATAGATATAATTATTTCCAATCCCTTTGTAGCCTTCTTGCTCATGCTCATACGTGAATGTAGAAGCAAAATCGGAAGGAAGTATATCGATGAGCTTCTCAATAGTGTATCCGGGACGCGACATAATTATGAAGCTGCAGCTTGTCAATAGCATTTCCCACTGTTTCCATTGAGTTATATCTTTAAAGGCATCTTCGCCGAGTATGAAATAGTACATATCGCCACTCATGCCTCGATTTTTGAAATAGTTTACAGTGTCAATTGAGTAGGAATACCCGTTGCGGCGGTTTTCGAGATCCGAAATCGAAAAAAACTGATTATCGGTGATGGCGCAATTAATCATATTTTCACGGTGGTGAAAAGGGAGAATTGTCTGCCCCGCTTTCAGAGGCTGATGAAGGGCCGGTATAAATACAACCTGTTTGAGTCCGAACATTTCCCGGACTTCTTCGGCGCATCTTAAATGTCCGAGGTGTATCGGGTCGAAAGTCCCTCCAAAAAGCCCGATTTTCATGTTCGCAACTGTCCGTTTCCATAAATAATGAATTTGGTTGTTGTGAGTTCTTCCAGGCCCATCGGACCGAAGGCGTGCAGTTTTGTTGTGCTGATGCCTATTTCTGCCCCCAGTCCGAGTTGAAAACCGTCGCTGAATCTTGTGGAAGCATTGGCCAATACTGTTGAGGAATTTACTTCATTTATAAAACGGTGTGCGTTTTTGTAATTGCGCGTTACGATCGATTCCGTATGAAGGGAACCATATTTCTCGATATGCTCGATCGCCTGATCTATGTCATCGACAATTCGTACGGCGAGAATGAGATCAAGATATTCTTCGTACCAATCGGATTCCCGGGCAGGTTCAATGCCGGAAAGGATTTCGAGGGTCCTTTCGCAGCCCCTGAGAGCCACGCCTATTTCGTTAAATTTTGCCGCAAGGCGAGGAAGAAATGCAGCTGCGATATCTTGATGGACAAGAAGAGTTTCCATCGCATTGCAGACACCGGGGCGCTGAGCCTTTGCATTCAGAGATATGTCAATTGCCATTTCCAGGTCGGCATCAGCATCTACGAATACATGACACACCCCTTTATAATGTTTGATTACAGGTATTTTAGAGAGATTCACCACTGTTCTTATCAGTTCTTCTCCACCCCTGGGGATTATGAGATCTATGTACTCTTCCAGCTTCAGCAGTTCGGAAACAGCGGCGCGATCTGTCATAGGTACTGCCTGAATGGCTGCCTCGGGAATTTCCATTCTTTTGAGGACGTTCTGGAGTATGTGCGCGATTGCCAGATTCGAATTGATAGCCTCGGAACCGCCCCGTAAGATGACGCTGTTTCCAGATTTAAGACAAAGGGCTGCAGCATCCGCCGTGACATTGGGCCGTGCTTCGTAAATGATGCCGATCACTCCGAGAGGGATTCGCATTTTCCCCACCATCAGGCCGTTAGGACGCTTCCACATGGAAGTAACGTTTCCTACCGGGTCGGGTAACTGCGCTACCTCAATGAGGCCTTTGGCGATTTCATTGATTGTCTTTTCATTTAAGGTGAGTCTGTCCAGCATCGCGCCGGAAAGCCCTTTAATTTTGGCATCCTTTACATCCTTTTCATTTTCGCGTATCAAATCGGATGTTCTATTCTCAATTTGCAAAGCCATTTCTTTTAGGGCTCTGTTTTTTGTCTCAGTAGGAATATGTGCCAGGATAGCTGCCGCTTCCTTTGCCTTCTTCGCTATCGTCATAACCTGACGGGATAATTCGGACATGGTATCCTCTCCGGAACTATGAAATTGCTGATTGCAGGCGTTTCGTAAAATTCTTTTGCCTAACGAATTTTTATAGTATAAAAGATGCCCTGTCAAGGTCGACCGTACGGAAAAACTCCCTTGCACATATTCAAATGGTTGCCGGATACGCATTATGTTACGTTCCGGCATGAAATAAATTTTGCTTTGAAACCCTATTGGTGTGATTTACATGTTCCATATCGGAATTCGCGCGGGTGAGAATGTCTATAAAATGATCATGAATGACGGTGTGCAGCCGGATAGTATTCTCACGTATATTGGACCTGCTGTGGGACCCCGATGGCTTGTTGCAAGTGGATTTGATCTTTCACTTTTGAATTCCGGCATGTTAGGAAACAAATATCCGGTACAGCTAATCGGCGCATCTGCAGGTGCGCTGCGTTTTGCCGCATGGGTGCAGCCGGAACCTGAAAAAAGCTATATGGAGCTGATTAATTCTTATATCTCGATGATATTTGGGCGGAAGGAATCATCGAAAAGTATTCTTGATACGCTGCAGTGGCTGATAGACAGCTATATAGAAGATGGAGCAATTCCTTTTGCTTTGGCAAACAGAAGATATCGCCTCTCTGTTATTACTGCGCGGGCCAAACATCTGGCCGCCTCCGAGGTAAGACTTTTTCAGTTCCTCGGCCTGGCTTTTGCTGGCAGCTTGAATGTCTTCAATCCAATGGGGTTGAATGCTTTTTTTCAGCGTATTCTTTTTCATAGTGGAGCCTTACCCCCTCCATCATGCATGAATGGCAGCTTTTCAGGGCTTGCGGTTGCGCTTAATGAAGCAAATTTTAAATCTGCACTTCTTGCATCCTCAGCAGTGCCGCTGGCTGCAGCCGGAGTCAGAAATATTTTCGGAGCGCCCCGTGGTATCTATAGGGACGGAGGTATGGTTGATTACCATTTCAACCAGAATTACGGCAGGAAAGGAAAGAGTGATGTCGTTCTCATGTTTCATCATGAAGCACGGTTAATTCCAAGCTGGTTTGATCGATATCTGAAATACCGCAAACCGTCATCTTCTATGACCGAAAATCTGCTTCTGATACATCCGACGGAAGATTTTGTGAAACGGCTTCCGGGTGGAAAAATACCCACACGTCGAGACTTTTATGAATTTGCGGACAATCCGCCGGAAAGAATCAAAAGATGGAAGGATGTAGTACGGGAATCGGAACATTTAGGAGAGGAATTTATCGAACTTCTTCAAGCAAACAAGTTGAAGGAAGTGACCGTCAGAATATAATGATACCAGGGTTTATCGGGCTTTTTGAAAAAGGGATACTCGGATTGCGTGAAAAAAAACTCGCAGAGATCATTCGTTCGTGTTCACTGTGTCCGAGAAGATGCGGTACCAACAGATTAAAGGGTGAACATGGTTTTTGCAATCTTTCCGCTTCTCTTGAGATCCAAAGCGCTCTTCCTCATTTTGGTGAGGAGCCTCCCATTTCCGGGGAGAAAGGAGCGGGGGCAATTTTTTTTACTTCTTGTAACATGAGATGTATCTATTGCCAGAATTATCAGTTAAGTCACCTCCACTTCGGCAGGTCTGTCAATACCCAGGAATGTGCCGAAATAATGCTAGATCTTCAAGATCAAGGATGTCACAATGTAGAATTGATATCGGGTACACCTCATTTGGCAGGTTTTTTCGGCGGATTGATAAAGGCCGCAGAAAAAGGGTTTTCGCTTCCTCTCGTTTATAATTGCGGAGGATACGAGAGCATTGAATCGATTAAATTGCTGCAGGGAGTAATCGATATCTATATGCCCGATTTCAAATATGCACCGGGAGAATGTGCGTCTTCCCTGTCCGGAGTAGGCGATTACGGGATTCATGCTCTGGAGGCGATAGGGGAGATGATCCGCCAGGTGGGGGACGGGCTGGAGGTAGAAAACGAAATTGCCCGAAAAGGGATAATAATACGTCATTTGGTATTGCCCGGAATGCCTGAAAACAGCTTCAGGGTTTTGAGGGCGATACGGGAAACGTTTTCAGCATCGGTCCCTCTGAGCATTATGTCCCAATATACGCCAATTCCGCTGGTGAAGGGACATCCATTTTTAGGGCGCAAGGTGACCCAATTGGAATATGACCGGGTTGTGAACAAGGCTATGGATTTAGGGTTCGAATACCTGTTCATTCAGGAAGGCAATAGTGAAAATTTTCTTCCTGATTTCAGTAAAACTGATCCGTTTGGCAGCTTTTACACAAGAGGGAAAATATGAACCTGGTACCGCTTGGAAAAATACTTATTGTGACAGGACTGATAATTATCTTTTTTGGCGCCCTTCTGGCCTTTACCGGAAGATTTCCTTCATGGATTGGACAGCTTCCGGGAGATATTCATCTGAAAGGCAAATATGGAACCTTTTATTTTCCAATAGTTACATCTCTCATTATCAGCGTGATTGTTTCTTTTCTCATTTACATTTTTAAGGGGAGATAACGAACGGCATCCCCGATCAGGAAAGCTTTTCTATTTTTACTCCTGAAGGAGGTTCGTATTCAAAAAGAGAATCGGGCAAGCCTTTGTTTATTAAAATATTCTGAAAGACATATACATTTTTGTTTCCATATAAATCAGTGAGGCTGTATCCTGTCACAAAATACTCTGACTTATCGATTGTAAGAGTAAGATTCCGGATACCTCCTGCCGGTCCTTTCGGTGTCAGATTGATTAAATAATTTCCTTCTTTATCGATATGGGAAGGCTCCTTAAAAGTGATCTCAAAATCCTGTTTCAGATTCCCCAAACCGGCGAGGAATTTCACTGCAAGCTGGGATTGAAGGGCGGCTTCTGTTTCCTGAACAAAGACTTTATTATCGTCCGGCAAATAAAACCACATGAATTCGGGATTTACGACAATCGTCTTTCCCTCAGGCTCTTTGTACTCCCAGCGCAGCCGTTTGGGTTTTTTATAGAAAAAAGTTCCATGTTCAATGATAATATTTCCCGTAATCCTTACGGGGACCTTGTGGACGAATGATACTTCAAAATCTTCGGTGTGCTCGTAGAAATTTTGCACCTTCATTACAAGATGGTCAAGAGTTTCTTCGGAAAATGCATCATTCCCGAACTGCATCATTGCCATGAATACGGCAAGGAAGAGCATAAACAGATATTTTACTAATCTTTTTAACATTTGTACCGCTGCCTGCTATTTGTTGATTTACCAATACTGCTCTTAAAGGTTATTTTACAATACATTACGCTATGATATTTTTAGCCTCCAGCCGAAAGGATCTTCTTTATTGCCGTACTGAATCTGCAGTATTTCATTGTAAAGTTGCTCTGTAAGCGATCCGACCCGGCCTCCATTAATAGCATATTCCGTCCCTTTGTAATGGATCAACCCTACCGGAGAAATTACAGCGGCTGTACCGGAGGCAAATACCTCCTTCAGAGTCCCCCTTTTCTGGCTTTCAATTAATTCATCAATTGCCACCTGTCTTTCTTCGACAGGTACACCCCAACTTTTTGCAAGGCAAAGTACTGAATCGCGGGTAATGCCGGGGAGTATGCTTCCCGCTAATGGAGGTGTGGTGAGCACTCCGTCTAAGACGGCAAAAATATTGCTTGTTCCTACTTCTTCTATGTACTTGCGATGAATTGCATCAAGCCAGAGCACCTGCGTATAGCCCATTTCTTCTGCCTCACTGCTGGCATACAGGCTGGCGGCATAATTACCCGCCGCCTTGCAGTTTCCGACTCCGCCGGGACACGCCCGGACATACTTGTCGCTCACATAAATTTTTGTTGGACTGAATCCTTCAGGATAGTAAGCGCCTACGGGACCGAGAATTATAAAGAAGATGAAGGAATTTGACGGATGAACCCCCAGGGCCACTTCAGATGAGATCATGGTCGGTCTTATGTATAAGGATGTCCCCTCGCCATGCGGTATCCAGTCTTTTTCAAGAAGGACCAGTTTTTTCAAAGCATCCATAAAAAAATCGGGATCGACAAGAGGCATGCAGAGACGTTCGGCCGAAATGTTCATCCTCTTGATATTTTCCATTGGTCTGAAAAGATAAATGTTGTCATCTTTCCCTCTGTATGCTTTCATGCCTTCGAAAATCTCCTGACCGTAGTGAAGGCACATTGTCGCGGGGTCGAGTGAAAGAGGGCCATATGGAATGATTGAAGGGTCATACCACCCCTTTTCACTTTTATAATGCATTATGAACATATGATCGGTCATCCTCTTTCCAAAGCCTAAGGTAGATTCATCGGCCGGTTTCGGTTTTTGAGCTTCCGGAGCAACGTTTATTATTCTGATCTCCATGATTGATCCTCTCTATTCCAAATATCTTTTCGAATTCAGTGATGAACATGCGTTCATGAATTTCTAGCACTAAATTGCAATTCTATCAAGATTTCTATACTGTATGGCTTCGGAAACGTGATGGGACTCGATGGATTCTTCACTTTCCAGATCGGCAATTGTGCGGGCTACTTTGATTATTTTTGTATAGGCCCTGGCAGAGATTCCCAGAGTATCTACAGCCATTTCTATTAATTGTTTTGATTTTTCATCAAGACGGCAGTGAGTTCGTATTTCCTCATTCGTCATATGAGCATTACATTTCTAATTGCCGCTCAGCCGGGATTTCTGTATGAGACGAGCTCCCTCAACACGCTTTTTTATAATTTTTGAGGATTCGCTGTCTCTGGTCATAAGATCGCGATATCGAATAGAAGGCACCTCTACATGAATGTCTATCCGATCGAGAAGCGGACCTGATATCTTTGCACGATACTGGCGTATCTGTTGAGGTGTGCATCTGCAGGTATGCTGCGGATCAGTGAAATAACCGCACGGACAGGGATTCATTGCAGCGACCAGCATGAAGCGAGCCGGATAACGCGCCGTCAAGGCAGCACGGGTGATAGTTACAGCGCCTTCTTCGAGCGGCTGCCGGAGTACTTCTAATACATTCCGCTTGAATTCGGGAAACTCGTCTAAAAAAAGCACTCCATTATGGGCGAGGCTTATTTCTCCGGGGCGGGGGATATGTCCTCCTCCGACAAGTCCGGCATCTGAAACTGAATGATGCGGGGCACGAAACGGGCGCGATTCCATCAGCATTGAGCCTCGTTCCCGAATGCCGGCAACAGAATGTATCTTTGTGGTTTCTATGGCTTCTTCAAAAGAGAGGTCAGGAAGAATTGTGACAAGTCTTTGTGCAAGCATTGTTTTACCGGAGCCGGGAGGGCCAATCATCAATAAATTATGCCCTCCGGCTGCAGCAATTTCAAGGGCTCTTTTTGTGTGCATCTGGCCGCCTACCTCACAGAAATCGAAGGAATACGTGTGACTTTTGAAAAAAAGATCCGCCCTGTCAATCCTGGTCGGCTCTATTTCCCGGGCACTATTAAGGAAGTCTACGACATCGGACAGATACTCAGCGGCAATAACATCAATAGAATCCACCATGGCTGCTTCCAGACGGTTTTGCCGGGGAAGTATGATCCCTTTAAACCCTGACTGCTTTGCCTGAAAGGCAGCTGAAAGGATCCCATTCACCGGCTTTATGCTGCCATCGAGAGAGAGTTCTCCTATAATCATATAATTGGCAAGTCGGGATTTTTCAATAATTGACTGGGCTGCCAGTATTCCAACTGCAATGGGAAGGTCGAACGATGCACCTTCTTTTCTGATTTCTGCAGGTGCCAGATTGACGGTAACTCTGTGTTTAGGAAAACTGTACCCCGAGTTTTTGATTGCAGATTTAACTCTGTCTTTGCTTTCCTTTACAGTAACATCCGGAAGCCCGACAGTTGAAAATTGAGGAAGTCCTTGTGAGACATCAATTTCAACATCAACGGGACGTGATTCGATACCGATTATGGCGCCGGTAGCTACTTTAACAATCATTCGATTTCCCCTTTGTGAGGCTGGATCTTATTGAATAAGATCTGATAAGGCAAGATTTTTGTTGTGACTTTGACAATTAAACTGCTACACTCCAATGAATCATTTTTTTCCCCTATTTTGCATATGTGTTGAGGTGCAATTTTTTATGATAGGTTTTTTCGATTCCGGTTTCGGTGGTCTCACTATAATGAAGAGTGTAGTCAATTTTCTTCCCGAGTACAATTATCTCTACCTGGGAGATAATGCACGAGTTCCATACGGAACCCGCTCGCCTTCCCTTGTATACAAATTTACCAGACAGGCGGTCGGATTCCTTTTTAATCAGGGATGCCCCCTCATTGTAGTTGCCTGCAATACCGCTTCAGCAAATGCATTGAGAAGGATCCAACAGGAATATCTCCCGGTTGCCTTTCCGGACCGCCGTGTTCTCGGAGTTATTCGGCCTTCGGCTGAAGCAGTATTCGAAAAAGGATTTAAAAGTGTAGGGATCCTCGCTACAGAGGGAGTCGTAAGATCCGGTGCATATCTAACTGAAATCCATAAACTCGATCCGGCTGTTCTTATCGCGCAACAGTCTTGCCCTCTGCTTGTTCCTATTGTAGAATCTGGGGAGCAGGATTGGAGAAGCACAGATGTGGTCATTTCATCGTATATTGAAAAATTGTTCGAAAAAATGGCTGAAATTGAAGCCATCTTGCTGGCCTGCACGCATTATCCTATCTTAATGAAAAAAATTTGCCGGCATATACCCGAGGAGGTGTCGGTTATCGAACAGGGACCTATAGTGGCCGAAAAAATGAGAGACTATTTGAGTCGGCATAAAGAAATTGAAAGAAAAATAGGTAAGCAGGGAAAGAGAATATTTTTTACAACTGATGATTGCGCCAGATTTGACAGGCTTGCCTGCCTGTTTTACGGAGAGCACGTCACGTCGAAACTGATATCTCTTGAAGGCGAATACGAATGATCCCTTCGACTTGACTGTAACTTGCTGCTGTGCTACATTCCCGCATCCTGCTTACAAATAGTAATACAAAGAGAATAACGTTCGAATATGAGTCAGTTTACGCATTTAGATGAAAATGGCCGTTCAAAGATGGTCGATATTACGGAAAAAAATGAAACAGTCCGTGAGGCCGTGGCGAGCGGTCTGGTGTTGATGAATCCGGACACTGTAAGGGCAATCGGAGAAAGGGAAATACCGAAAGGGGATGTATTGGGAACTGCGAAAATTGCAGGTCTCTTGGCTGCAAAGAAAACAAGTGATATTATTCCGATGTGCCATCCATTATCACTGACAAATATAGAGATAGATTTTTCTGCAGACAGTGAGAAAGGCAAGATTTCAATCAAGTCAACTGCCAGAACAATCGGAAGAACCGGAGTGGAAATGGAAGCCTTAATGGCAGTGAGTGCGGCAGCTCTCACTATCTACGACATGTGCAAGTCAGCCGATAGAGAAATTATTATTTCAGACATTAAGCTGCTCAAAAAAAGCGGCGGTAAGAGCGGAGTCTTTATCAGAAAAAAATAAGGTGCGTTTCAGATTTTAAAAACAAGATTTAATTAGTTTCTTAAAAGCTTCATTATGTGGAAAGTAGTTAACTACGCAATGCTGCTCGTTTGGTAACTCTCAGTCATTTAGAGGCATGAAATTTTGCCTGGCTCAGAACTGTTTTTCGATCATATATTGTCTTGCGAATCTGTTCCGGCAAACTCCATGCTTTGCGCTCAGCAGAGCCGGGACCGGCGCTGCGCATCGACTGCACAGTACACCGAAGATAGCTGCTTTGAGGGTAAAACCTCATGATCCTGAATCGGAGAATAAATGACCTCTCACATAACATACTTGGATGTCAGCTCAATTATGATGCAGTATTTTAGAATGGACGATGCCAGTGATTACACCCAAAGTATATAAAACACGCAGGAGTTTTTTGGTTCCTTTTGCAATTGACATGGCACTGCTTTTTGTGCTTATTATAATGTCATTCAGTACCAGTGGAACTCCCCAGGAATCAATTATTCTCATACTCGTATTTATTCCGCTTGCCTTTCTCTTTCTGGAACTGACTGTTCGTAAAACTGTTGTTGATCTTGAAGGTATAAAAATACGCAAATTCCTAAGAAAAAAAGAGTTGCAGTGGCGGGATATTACTAATGTAGATCTTATGATTGTGAGGAAGAAAGTATATCTGCTTTTGACCTCAACAAAGGGTTTTCACGTTCTTTCCAGTGCCTACGCCGATTTTACAAATCTCGTTCATGACATTATCCGGGGAGCAGGGGATGATAAAGTGGAAGAGAGGGTGCAGGAAATATTCCAAAGTCCGGTAAAAAGAATTGCCGATGCCGTTACTGCATGGTTTGCGGTAGTTATTTTAATTGGAATCATTTATTTGAAACTCTTCAGTTGACGCTTCAAAATGAAACAGCCGCTTCAATGAGTTTAAGTGGAAATGAGAGAAGTGATATTGCATACACTGATATATGCGCTTACTTATTGTCGGATTGGTATTGCAGGAAAGGATCGGTGCAGGAGATATGAATGCGCAGGAAAAAGAGAACCTCAATATTTCATCATTTCCCTCTGTAGAGAGCATAATTGAAAAAAGGCTGGAAGAGATAGTTACGATCCTCAGTACGGAATCTCAATCTAAAAGTGCCCTTTATGAAAATGTACTCTCCATGGTTGAAAGAATTCTCATTCGAATTGCACTGAAGCGATCCAGCAATATTAAAACGGCCGCGGCTTTATTTTTAGGAATAAATCGCAACACGCTCCACAGTAAAATGACTAAATTGAATATCACCGACAAGTCAAAATAAAAAGAATTCACTATTTTCTCATCGGTCTGCGGGGATACGAAAGGGATTCGTATGCTTATTCATCGATTCGAACCGAATGATATTCGAAGAATGGGGATGACGCCTTCAAGATGCTGATCATTTCGTCATGAATTTTGGCGTTTGAAGCAACAATTGCCGGTGCATAAATATCAAAATCATTGGTTTCCATATCCGTTACAATTCCTCCCGCTTCCCTGACAAGGAGCTGACCCGCAGCAACATCCCAGGGATGGAGCCGTAATTCCCAGAATCCATCAAAGCGTCCTGCCGCAAGATATGCAAGATCGAGAGCGGCTGCTCCCGCTCGTCGAATCGCTCTGGCCCGATAGGCCATTTCTATAAAATATGTTATGTTGTTATTGTTATTTACGCGAATGTCATAAGGGAATCCGGTAGCAAGAAGGCTGTTTTGTACTAATGTGGTATCTGAAACAGTAATTGATGATCCATTGAGGCGTGCCCCGCCTCCCTCAGTGGCCACGAAAAGTTCGTCCAGCATAGGATTATAGATTACGCCAAGTGTCACCGCGTTTTTAACTTTTAATGCTATAGAAACACAGAAAAAAGGGAATCCATGAGCGTAATTGGTGGTTCCATCAATCGGATCAATGATCCAGCAGTAATCTGATCCTTTATCCGTTTTGACCGATTCCTCTGAAAGGATATCATGTGTGGGAAATCTTGCTGCTATTTTTGAGACAATAAGTTCTTCCGACAGTTTGTCGGCTTCTGTTACAATATTGATATCTCCCTTGAAATCAACCGTATGTTTCTGAGAAAACAAGTTTTTAAGAAGGGCCCCGGCATCTCTTGCGGCTGAGGTTGCGAATATTTCCATTTCATTCATGGTATCATTTCTCCTTAGGCTCAATAACTGTTTCTTATCATTAATGAACTTAAAAGACGAGACGATTTCTGTTGCTTAGGGATGTAATTAGTGCTAAGTGTGTCTAAATTTTGATAAAAACGGTTGCGTTTTCTATGGAAGAACATAAAATTACCGGCGATTCGGAAACTCGATTACAAAATATCGAACCGGAAAAGGGGCTGAAAGAGCTTAGAGAATCAAGAGGAATAAGCCTGAGGACAATAGTCGAGGCGACAAAAATAAGTCCCGTAATATTAGAAGCGATTGAAAAAAACGAATTTGAGAAGCTTCCAGAGCCTGTATACACGCGGGCCTTTTTAAAAGCGTATGCACGGGCTCTTGGTGTTGAAAATGATAAAATCCTTGCCAAATATGAAAAATATCTTTCCGATACGAATACTTCCGAGCCTCCTCCAATATTAAAAAGTAAGAAAGGTGAAAAAAATTTTTCTCTGACAAGGTTCTTGGTACTTTTTATGATTTTAATTCTTGTTGTGTCATTTGCTGCTTTTTACTTCTTTTACCAAACTCCTGGAGAAGTGCAGGGCGGACGAGCGGAAAATACGCTTAGCATACGTAATTTTTTTTCGGTGCTGAAGGGAGAATTTTCAGGCAGCCATGCGGCACGCAACTCTATAAAAGAAGAGAAAGTGTCGCCGGTTATCGAAAAGGGAGAAGATGAAATGAAAGCTCAAATACCCTCTGAAACCGGAAGTGTAAATTCGACCGTACCTGTGGATTTATCAGAAATACGAGAGAATATGGCGAACCTGGCCGAGCCTGAAAGTGAACAAAATTTTGCAAAAACAGATACGGCCGAAGAAATTGATTCAAGTGCAGACATGCCGGAAAAATTTATCCTGAAAATAGTGGCGGAGGAATTGACCTGGATACAGATCATAAGAGACAAGGAATTGCCGGAGGAAATATTTTTAAAAACAGGGGACAGTATTACAAGAGAGGCAAATGCTAAATTCGATGTGATTATCGGAAATGCCGGAGGGGTTGATATAAACTTTCAAGGAAAATCCGTAGGACCTTTAGGTACCAAGGGAGAGGTCGTCTTCCTGACTCTGCCTGACGACCTCAAAGATCAGTAAAGATCTGTTTGACAAGCCTGTTATAATAAATTACATTTTCCAATACAAAATTAAAAAGAGGGATTTCCCTCTAAGTGAGAGGTAAAAACCGTATGTTTGGAATCGGAATGCCCGAATTACTTATTATCTTGGTAATTATCTTAATAATATTCGGTGCCGGTAAACTTCCGGAAATAGGAGGTGCGATCGGTAAAGGGATAAAAAATTTTAAAAAATCCTTTCAAGAGCCAGATGAACTGTCTGATAATAAAGATTCCGAAAAAATAGAAGAGAAGAACAAATAAGTGTTAAAACGGAACATCATCTTCAAATGTGCCGGCAGCTTCTGAATTGGGGAAATTTCCCATTCCAGTCGAAGACTGTTCATTTTCGTTGCCCTTCCTGTCCAGCATCTGCATGGTTTGAGCTACAATTTCGGTTGTGAAGCGTTTGTTTCCATCTTTATCATCCCATGATCTTGTCTGTATGCGACCTTCTAAATAAACGAGGCGCCCTTTAGATAAGTAATTGCCGCAAATCTCGGCCAGCTTCCCAAAAACGACAATGCGGTGCCATTCGGTTCTCTGGACCCTCTCCCCGTTTTTATCCTTCCACTGTTCATCAGTGGCAACCCTGAGGGTTACTACCATCGTGCCCTCTTGCGTATACCGTACTTCCGGATCCGCCCCTAATCTGCCAACGAGAATGGCCTTATTAATCATGAAATCCTCCTGAATTCGACTGTGAAGGTTTTTGTAAAAAGTCCATCTGCTGCGTGTGCGCTTTTTCATTTGCTACTTTATATGGCATTTCCACATGAATCGCGCTTGCCTCTGGAACTTTTACGAAACGCCTTGAACTGTAAGTGTCCCGGACTTTTGCGAGTCCATCAACTGCAAGCTCTGTAAGAATTTTTCATGGCACTATATCATGTCAATTAATTCAATAGCAATATCAATGTCAAAAAAACCTGCGCTTTGAGAAACCGGAAGAAAACAAGATGCAGTGATAACTGTTGACATCGATTGGAATATCCAGTAAAAAATTCACGTGTGCTGCAGGTGCTTAGGGATATCATATAAGTAGGGGATTCTGTCATTTGAGTTTTTGGGAAGGCATCATACTGGCAATTGTTCAGGGACTTACGGAGTTTCTTCCAGTGAGTAGTTCGGGTCATCTGGTAATTGTTCAGAGTCTCCTCAGTGGATTCGAACAACCTGGAGTTCTTTTTGATGTAATGCTTCATTTCGGAACCTTGACGGCGGTACTCTTTTTTTTGAGAAAGGAAGTTATTGCCATCGTAAAAGCTTTCATTCCAGGAAAGTCGGATAAAAAGACCCAAAACAGTGCAGAAAGAAAGATTGCGTATGCTGTATTAATTGCTACCGTCGTAACGGGAAGTATCGGAATTGCATTTGAAAAACAAGTACATGCTCTATTTCACTCGCTGCACACGGTCCCTTTCATGCTGGTAATTACTGGCATTCTTCTCTTCATATCAGACAGGATCAAAAGTGGAGAAAGAGGGGATCAGGAGGTCACTTTTCTCGATGGCTTTTTGCTGGGACTTGTTCAGGGAATATCTCTTATTCCGGGCATATCGAGATCAGGATCGACGATAGCAGCAGGAATATTCAGAGGGTTGAAAGGAGAAACTGCGGCGCGATTTTCGTTTCTCATTTCGATACCCGCGATTCTTGGCGCCATGATCCTGGAAATGAGATATGCGATGCTGGTGCCCGCAAAAATAATGCTGATCTATTTCATTTCAATGATAATAGCTGGAATTACGGGTTTTATGACTCTTAAGATGCTTTTATATGTGATATCAAAGCGCCGGCTGAGTTTATTCGCATATTACTGCTGGGCGCTTGCTCTCGTAACCTTTTCTATGGCAGTAATTTTATGAAAGCGACAAATCAACAGGAAAGTGGCTCTAATAGATCAAGGGAAATCATCGGAATTCTTCTTTTTGCGGCGGCTCTTTTTATTTTTGCAGCCCTTTTTTCATATGATCCACGAGACCCTTCCTTAACTCATTATGCGGCCGGGAAAGTCACAATACACAATCTCGGAGGTAAAGTAGGATCCTACTTTGCGGACAGTATTTTTCATTTTCTGGGAATTGCTGCGTATTTGCTTCCGTTGGCCCTTGCAGTCTTTTCCATGGCACTTTTTATCGGAAAGATGAAAGCTGTTTCATTGTTCTGCGTGTTCGGCTATATCGGAATTATTATTTCCATTGCCGGTCTTGCCGGTGCCAAGTATCCGGATTCAAAAATATTTGGAATAGATGCAGGAGGATTTCTGGGAAAGGCTTTATCTGTTACTTCTCAACAATATCTGAATAAAGCAGGAACTTACCTCGTTTTCATCGCCATCTTTCTAATATCGGTTATAGCCACATTTGATATTTCACTGCGCTCCTTTTTGCGAAAACTTAAGGATATCGTATTGATATTTCTGGGAAGGACGAAAAATTTCATTGCCATAAGGATTGAAAGAACAAGGCGAAAAAGACGGGCAGCACCTCCGAGAAAAAAAGCAAGCAAAAAAGACAAGAGTGTTCCGCATATTGCAGAAGAGATTTCTATTTCTTCTCAGAAATCTATAAAGAGCAGAATCGAGCAAACTTCATTTGATTTTATACAGAAATCAGACAAATTTCAGCTTCCTCCGTTGTCTCTTCTCGAGAAAGTAGAATCTAAAGATACAAGGATGAAAAAGGAAAGTCTTGTTATGAATGCAAGACTTTTAGAAAAAAAATTATCGGATTTCGGAGTTGAGGGTAAAATCGTGGAAATAAGGCCGGGGCCTGTGATTACTATGTACGAGCTTGAACCGGCTTCTGGAGTAAAAATCAACCGCGTTACAAATCTTTCAGATGATTTGGCACTGGCAATGAAAGCGCAAAGTGTGCGAATCATAGCACCCATACCAGGGAAAGCGGCGATTGGAATAGAAATACCTAATCAGGAGCGGGAACTGGTCTATTTGAGAAGTGTTCTCGATACGGAAGTATTTTTAGAATCCAAGTACAAACTGCCAATTATTCTGGGAAAAGATATTGTGGGGAATCCAGTGGCAGCGGATCTGGTTAAAATGCCGCATCTTCTTATTGCCGGGACGACCGGATCCGGGAAAAGCGTTTCTTTAAACGCAATGATTTGCAGTATGCTTTTTAAAGCGGGGCCCAATGAAGTAAAGTTTCTTATGATAGATCCTAAAAGACTGGAGCTGTCAGCTTATGAAGGAATACCACACCTCCTGCATCCGGTCGTGGTGAATCCGAAAAAAGCTGCCCAAGTGCTCAAATGGGCTATCGACGAAATGGAACGGCGCTATGAATTAATAAGCGGACAAGGTGCCAAAAGTATAGAAAAATATAACCGGCTTATTGAAAAAAGGAAAATTGAAGACGGCGTGCCTGAACCAGGATCCGGACAGTCCGGGGAGAGCACTCCACCGAATATGAGTGAAACGTTGCCTTACATAGTGATTATTATAGATGAGCTTGCCGATTTAATGATGGTGGCCCAGCGGAATGTCGAAGCATCTCTTGCAAGGCTTGCACAAATGGCAAGGGCGGCGGGAATTCACATTATTTTGGCTACGCAGCGACCTTCAGTTGATGTTATTACAGGAATCATCAAAGCCAATTTTCCTACAAGAATATCATTTCAGGTGTCATCAAAAGTAGATTCGCGTACAATTCTTGATCAGTTGGGGGCTGAGAAACTCCTTGGCGCAGGGGATATGCTTTTCATTCCTCCGGGAACATCGCAGCTCGTAAGAATTCATGGCGCGTTTGTGTCCGACCGTGAAATTAAGGAGATCGTTTCCTTTTTGAGAAAACAGGGTGCTCCGGACTATGATGAATCGATATCGGAGTATAATACCGATATAAAGGAAGGCGCAACGGCCGAAGATGATGTTGATGATCGCTATGATGAAGCAGTAGAATTGGTTACAGATCTTGGGCAAGCTTCAATATCGCTGGTGCAGCGATATTTGAAAATCGGCTATAACAGGGCAGCACGAATAGTTGAAAGGATGGAGGCTGAAGGTGTGGTTGGCCCCGCCGATGGATCAAAGGCCCGCAAAGTTCTGGCAGGAAAGCTCCCGCGGTAAAGTGAAAAAAATAAGTATTATCAGTTTAGGTTGTCCTAAAAATCTGGTCGACTCGGAAGTCATGGAAGCCCTTCTCATGGAAAGAGATTATGATATTGTGAACTCTTCTGAGAAATCGGAAATCATAGTTATAAATACCTGCACGTTCATTGATGATGCAAAAGAAGAAAGTGTAGATGAGATATTCAGGGCGATAGAACTAAAAAGAATCGGTCAATGTGATTTTATAATTGTTTCAGGATGCATGCCTCAGCGGTACGGCTCAATTCTGGAAAAAGAATTACCTGAAGTGGATCTCTTTATCGGGACAGGAGAAGTTCCGAGAATTGCGCAGCATGTGATGGAACTTGTTGATAACGGCCGCCTGTATTCAAAAACTATAATCAAGAATCCTGATTTTCTCATGAATTCATACTGCCCACGTATGATTTCAACACCGGCTCCGTATGCCTATATAAAAATTGCCGAAGGATGTTCCAATTGCTGTTCTTATTGTGTCATTCCATCGGTAAGGGGAAAATTCAGGAGCAGGCGGGTTGACGACGTGCTTCGTGAAGCGGAAATACTTGCGGCAAAAGGTGTAAAAGAGCTTGTACTTGCTGCCCAGGAAACGACATGTTACGGTGCCGATCTTCCGGACAAGCCGGATATATCTATTCTTATGAGAGAACTGTGCTCCATAAAAGATCTTCGATGGATTCGATTATTGTATACATATCCGTCGCACCTGTCTGATAAGCTTTTTGAGACAATGGCAGACCATGATAAAATTTGCAAATATCTCGATATACCTGTGCAGCATATCGACGATGATATTTTAAAATCGATGGGCCGAAAGGGAGATAGCGGACTGATTCTCGATGCCATCAAACGTGCCAGAGCCAATATGCCGGAAATCGTATTGCGGACCTCTCTTATAGTAGGGTATCCGGGGGAGACAGCAAGGCAATTTAATCGCCTGCATGATTTTGTAGTGAAGACGAGGTTTGATCATCTCGGCGTATTTACATATTCAAAAGAAGAGGGAACGAGAGCGGCTGAGATGCCCAACCAGGTATCTGCACGAATAAAAGAATCAAGAAAGAAAAAAATAATGGAAGAACAGGGAGTAATATCCCTGGAAAAAAACATGTGTCTCATCGGATCGGTGCAAGAAATGATTATTCAGGAGGAATCAGATCTTTCCGAATATTCGTTCATAGGAAGGATACGGGGGCAGGCACCGGATATCGATGGTATAACTTACATCAAAGCCCCCCCGCTTGGCATTGGAGAAATAATCAATTGCAGGATAACAGGTGCAGACATGTACGATCTTTTTGCGGAGGTTATTTAAGAGGTGAGCCTCATTACAATAAAAAGGGGGGAAATAAAATGATACCAAGAATAAAAAAAATTCTTTATGCAACGGATCTTTCGAAAAATTCAGCGTATGCCTTTCGCTATGCAATCAATACGGCGCAAAAACATGAAGCGGAAGTTGTCACACTCCATGTGATTGAGCCGTTACCTCAGAATGCTCAAATCTGGATGGATCTTTATGTAAAAGATAATAAAAATAAATACCTTGAGGAAAACATGAAAAAAGCCGCTGAGACGATACGGGAGCGGTGGAAGATTATTAAAGAAAAAGAATTGGCCGATTATCCCGAATCCGCTGTCCGCGAGGGTAATATTCTGGTTGAGGAGGGATATCCTGCAGAAGTTATACTGAGAGTCGCCGATGAAAATAATTGTGATGTAATTGTAATGGGAACCCATAGCAAGGGCGCAGTTATGCATACATTTCTGGGAAGTGTTGCCGAACGGGTGTTGAGAAGAACGCGAAAACCTGTTTTCATTATACCGCTTCCAAAAGGTGAAACCGACATCAGCTTTCATACTATTTAGAATTTAATATTATTACTTGTACGACAGGATCGACCTGCAGTCATTGAGAAAGTGTGTGCAAGATCTCCTGTCGAAATATACCATACAACTATCAGATTATTTTAATAGAATTCTTCAAGCAGTGACAAAAAATTCTTTTCTTCTAACGGCACTGGATTGCCAGCAATATTCACCACGTCTTTTGATGCTTCAAACGCGATCCGGGGCAAGTCTTTTTCGGGAATGCCCAGATCACTGAAGCGGGTGGGCATTCCTACTTCTTCATATAATTTCCTGAGACCTTCTTCCAGGCTATTTGATCTATTCAGGGTCCAGGCCAGATCGTCGAAATCACTTTTGCACGCCTTTTCATTTACCCTGGCAAAGCAAAGTAACCCGGGAGCAATCGACTTTCCATGCGATATATGATACCTGGCGCCTATCACATGTCCAAGGGTATGCCCGATGCCCAGTCCCTTTGTAAAAGCTGCGCCACCGTAAACAGCCGCCATTGCCATATCGGTTCGTGCCCTGAGATCTTCTGGATTATGGTAAGCCCTGGGGAGGCTTGAGCCGATCAATTTAATTCCATAATAGGCCAGAGTCGAATAATATGGATGGTAAGGCAATAAGGTTCCTACAAATCCCTCTATACAATGGGCCAACGCATCAATCCCTGTTTCGGCTGTAAGGCCGGGCGGCATTGTTTTTGTCACATCCGGATCTATAATGGCTGTCTTCGGAACAAGAATTTCGCTCATAATGATGAATTTTATCCCTCGCTCGGTATCAGTGATCACAGAATATGTATTTGCCTCACTTCCTGTTCCCGATGTAGTCGGTATGCAGATGACAGGCGGCAGGATATCTTTTATTTTTCCTGTACCTCCGGCGAGACTTTCGTATTCGGACATGTGGCCCGGATGGGTTACCCGCACTGCGAGAGCTTTCGCGGCATCCATCGAGCTCCCTCCACCCATGGCGATAATGCCGTCACAGGCTTCCTTTCTGTATATCTCACCTAGATTTTCAATTTCCCATATGGGGGGATCAGGCTCTATTTCAGTAAAGAGAATAGTCGTTATTCCGCTTTTTTTAAGCGTATGTATTGCTTCGTCCGCGCGGCCAATGTTCTTCATTACAGGATCGCAAATGAAGAGGGCATTTGTAATTTTCAGCTTTCTTGCCTCGCCGCCGAGTTTTGAAAAAACCCCTTCTCCGATTATCATGTGAGGAAGATGGGGAATTCTTACTTCAAAATGTTTCTTTTGCTCTTTATATGAATCGATTCTATTCCATATATCTTTGATTTCATTTTCCTCCACATCGAAAACCCTGTTGGTGGGAGGCAGAGGCTCTGTCCGGTAGAAATCAGGGCAGGATTCCCAAATCTTGCTGAATTCAGCCTTATTGTTGAATACATTTTCATCTTTAAGGGTCTGCTTTCCAATTTCCACAAGATCTTCCACCGCGAGATTCATCCCATAGCGTGCATTGAGGAGATCGGCGAAAAACTCATAGATCGATATTTGCCCGCCAGGTACGGAATTCAGGCAGTACCCTATTGTATCGCAGGTGGCCGCCCGTATCTGAAAGGCAAGAGAATTTTCAATCTGGCCCTTTTTTGCTCCTGGAATTTTATAGGTGAGTCCTGCATTATGATCGGCCCCCATAGGACTGGTGGCATATGTAACGCCGATGCCTTTCGCAGCCCTTCCGTCGTGGGCGGGGATCGCCTGGCCTTTGAAAACGGGAACTCTCTTCACTGACAGTTCCTTCGCCGTTGCAAGAGCACCGTTTCCCAAAACGGCACCGAATTCGGTGCCCTTCTCTATTTCTTTAATGAGATTTATCGCCCCTTCAGCATCCCCCATGGCAAGTGTGCCGCCTGTCATTGCAACGGCAAGGGACCCGCCCATTTCTATAAGATCAAGACCAATATCATCGCAGAGAAATTTGAGCCTGGCTATAGCATCGAGATCCATAATGTCGAGATTGGTACCTAAAAGTCCTATAGCTTCGTATTCAAGGGCTGAGCAGAGCCGCTTTCCGTCAGCTCCGTTGTAGATAATTGAACACTGAACAACGCACCCGGGCATACAGCCATGCATTTTTCCGCCGCGTTCCCAAATATTATTTTTTATCGCATCACCGCTCACTTTTCTGAAATCCTCATGCCTTCCCGATGTATTCCCTTTGGCAGGCATACTTCCAACCATGCTGAGATTTGAGACTGCGAGAGGCGTTCCGAAAGTATGAAAAAGTCCGCAGCTTACATCTTTTTTAATCACTTTAACCCAATTCCTGGTAACTTCTCTGAAACGCGAAGGATCAGCTAGAGGGACCTGTCCTGTGCCTTCAGCATCAATAACAATAGCCTTGAGTCCCTTGGATCCCATAACGGCGCCTACGCCTCCCCTGCCTGCGCATCGCGACGGGTCACCATATATATCCCCCAAGGAAATTGATGCACCTTTGTACTTTCTCTCGCCGGCGATACCTATAGTAATTAAAGTGACTTTATTGCCGAAACGTTTGTAAAGCGCGTCTGCAAGTTCATAATTCTTCATTCCCGAATATTCATCAGCATTCTCCAGAGAAGCGCCTTCTTTTGCAATCTTAAGAATATACCATATGCCTGCCGGAGCAGCTCCCTCGATAATAACCGCTCGTATCCCCATTTTATCCAGTTTCTGGGCCGAAGGACCTCCGACATTCGATTTTTTAATTCCCATGGTAAGAGGGCTTTTACAACCAAGGGATATCCGGCCGAGTTGAGGTGCCATTGTGCCCGCCAGCGGTCCCGCTGCTATAATCAATTTATTTTCCGGTCCCATCGGGTCAGCTTCGGGTGGCACTTCTTTGTTCATTATTTTTGCAATCAATCCTCTGCCGCCGATCAGTTTCCAGTCTTCGGGCAAATTTTCCATAACTGCCTTTGGTTGTGATAAATCAACGCGCAAAATCTTCAAAGTAGTAATCCCTCCTTTAAGACCGTAGATTCATTTCCCGGAATGAAAGAGAATTTAACGTTTAATTATTATTATCGGAGTCTTGGAATTTCTGATCACCTGTTCTGAAACTGATCCCAGAAGCATCTCTTTTATATTGCTCATGCCATGGGAACTCATCACAATATTTGATACTCTTTCTTCATTTTCAACTTTCAAAATAATGTCGAAAGGCGTCCCTTCTTCGATTCTGATCTTCACTTTCAGGCCCTTTTTTTGAAGGAAATCGGCGAAAGTGGCCATTTTTTGCATTGCCTTATCTCTCGCTTCATTTCGTGCATCCATGAGATTGAGCGGCGAATAGCGAATCAACGCATCAAGATTGCCGGTATCAATAACGTGAAGTAGAATTACTTCTTCCGTGCCTGCATCTTTCAATTTAACAATATACGACAGGGCTTTTTCCGATAATTCAGAAAAATCAGTGGGAAAGAGAATTTTTGCAAACATTGGAGACACTCCTTATCGTCAAGCATAATGGCTTCGCAAAACGTATTCATTGCGCTTCACTTCATGCTATTGCGAGTGCGCCTATGTAAGCCTCATTCATCAGCATTCGCGCGGTCGTTCAGCAGGCACAAGAAGCTTTCTTACGAAACCATCTCGTAAATTTATTTGGCTTTCAGCGATTCCATCATCTTGGTCTTTTGAGGGTATTTTCTTGTAAAAAAAATTATTAATCAAGAAGTAATTAAAAAAAATAGCATGTTCTCTATGGATGGAGCATCGGGAATCTACAGGGTACCACAGATTTATATGGCTGATAATTAAATAATTATATTGCGTTATAAACTTTTTATAGTATGATTTTTGTAAGAAATATCAGAGCAAGGAAGAAGATATGTGTGGCCGGTTTGCATTATTTAGCGATCTTGAAGAAATAGGTAAAGAATTTAATATAGATACAGAGGGATTCAATAACAGGAAGAGCTATAATATTGCACCCGGAAGCATAATTGCGGCGGTTATTTTTTCTGACAGAAAGCGTTTCGTTCCACTGCGATGGGGATTTATATGGTCAAGGCAAAAAAATGTGTTTAAACCTATAATCAATGCGCGTGCAGAAAGCCTGAGGTTAAAACCCAGTTTCCATTGTGCCTTTAAGAGGCGCCGCTGTCTCGTTTTGGCAAACGGGTATTTTGAGTGGCGAGTACATGGCAACCAGAAAATACCTTATTTCATAAGGTTAAAGTCCAGGTTGCCATTCGGTTTTGCTGCACTGTACGAGTCTTTTTGCACAGATGAAGGAAAAGAGCTTCCTGCCTGTGCTATTATTACGACAGAAGCCAATGAGCTTACATCCCGGATCCATAATCGTATGCCTGCCATAATTGCCGGAAAAGATCAGAATATATGGCTTCACACTGAACAGCCATCCTATGAAGAACCATTTAATTTATTAAAGCCCTATGAGTCATGTGAAATGGAAGTTTTTGAAGTTTCCAAACTGGTCAATTCCCCTCGCAATGATACTCCTGAAATTATCCAGCCCAAATTGATACATCCGGCGGCAAATATGTAAATTAATCAAAGGTCAGGAAATGCTTTGACATTTTAAAATCTTTGAAATATATGGTCCCAGATGGTGTGTAGGGGATTTTTATGCAAATAGAAGATATCATACTGACTTACGAAAAAGACCTCAAGCTTGTGGAGGAATTTCTTGATAAAGAGCAAAATTCCTATGTCAAGCTGATACCGCAAATTTCAAGTCACATAATTGCAAGCGGCGGTAAAAGATTAAGACCACTGCTGCTTTTGATAAGCTCTGATCTCTTCAAGTATTGCGAAGAGAGGCGCCACGTTCTCGCTGCGGTTATAGAATTTATTCATACAGCATCACTTCTGCATGACGATGTCATAGATCATGCAAATATAAGAAGGGGAAGGGCGGCTGCAAATAAATTATGGGGCAATACAGCCAGCATTCTTGTAGGTGATTATCTCTACGCGACTGCGTTCAGGCTTCTTACGGAAGATGGTGATCCTGTTGTACAGAGAATAATTTCATCCGCTACCACCACAATGGTTGAAGGAGAAACAATACAATTCATAAAGAGTGGTGATGCAGAAATAACAGAACAGGAATATTTATCAATTATAGAAAAAAAGACGGCTATTCTTATGTCGGCATCATGCGCGCTGGGGGCAGCTCTCGCAGGGCAACCCCAGGAATCAATACGTACGCTTTCCTCGATTGGATTGAAAATTGGAGTAAGCTTTCAGGTGACTGATGACACGCTCGACTATGTGGGAGTGAAGGAGGAGTTTGGAAAAAATATAGGTATGGATCTCAGGGAAGGTAAAATGACACTTCCCCTTATATGGGCTCTTAAAAAAGGTTCGCTGGCGGAAAAAGAAGCTGTAATAAAAATTATAAAACATAAGTCTGCAGAGGATGAGGATATATTAACAATAATAGATTTTATAAAAAATTATGGAGGGATTGAGTACGCTCTGGGGAAAGCAGCTCAATATATAGGAGAAGCAAAGGCCTTGATAAAAAGTTTCCCGGATTCCTCAGCACGTAAATATCTTCTTTCAATAGCGGACTATGTATTGAATAGAAATAATTAGGTTATTCAGAAATTAAATATGCCGATTTACGAATTAAATGGAAAGATACCCGGAATCTCTAATACCACGTTTGTCCACCCTGATGCAGTCTTAATAGGAGAAATTTCAATAGGAGAAAACTGTTTTATAGGCCCCGGTGCAATTATCCGGGGAGATTTTGGTCCAGTATTCCTGAAAGATGGGATAAGCCTCCAGGATAATGTTGTTATTCATGTAAGCCCCGGCTCAAGCGTGATCATAGAAGAAAATGCCATAATAGGCCACTCGGTAATACTTCATGATGTGCATATTGCGCCGCGCGCTGTAATAGGAATGGGGGCAATACTTCTTTTCAATGTGATTTGCGAAGAAGATGCTTTTGTCGCAGCAGGGTCGGTGCTCAAAAAGGGGATGAGGGTTCCCGCGGGCATGATCGCAGGAGGCAATCCAGCGAAAATTCTACGTAACGCATCGGATGAACAGATCAGGCACGCTGCAGAAGGAGTGCAACTTTATCAGGATCTTGCAAGACAATACAGGGAAACGCTTAAGCGAATCTAGGGTCAAGTTCTCAGGAACATCAATTCCCCGGCGTGCCGTATTCTTCAATCATTTTTCTTTCTATATGAAGACGGACCGCTTCCAAATCTTCAGATGAAGGTCTTTTCGGAATATGTTCCAGACAGCCAAATTGAAGGAGCACTCGACTAAAAGGCTTTGGAATCATAAATTTGTCCCAGCTGTTGAAAACCCAGGGATTACTGTAATGTATATACGCAGGGCATATGGCGGCGCCCGCAAGCTTGGCAAGGAAGACGATGCCGGGTTTGATAATGCAGGGGGGGCCTGTAGGGCCATCGGCAATATGACCTCCGATACCGTATTTTTTCACATGTCTGACCATTTCGCGCAATGCTTCACGTCCGCCCCGGGAACTGGAACCACGTGCTGTAATCCATCCTATGCGTTGCGCTATCCCTGCTACAAAGCTGCCATCACTGCTTTGTGATATCATAATTGCAAGAGGACGGTTCAAATTTCTGGGAAGATAAAGTCCGCCGAAAAAACGCTGGTGCCAGGAGCAGATAACTATTCTTCCTCCACGAGTGATGTGGGCAAGGATTTTCTCTTTCCCTTTGATGTCAAAGGTGAGAGTTTTTGCATAAAGATGAAGAATCAGATATATAAGTGTAACTGAAATGCGGCTTTCGAGAATTTTATTTTTAAATTTTTTCATTTTCAGGTTTCTAGTTCCTTCTAAATGGGATTAAGGGTATAAGAAAAAACGAGGACTGTCAAAAAGAATCATTTGAGTAAAAATTTTTTTACGAAGATAAAAAGCGGGAATGCCGGGCTATTCTGTGTATCCAGGTACTTGCGTGAGTGAAGACAGGAGCAAAGGAGATAAAATGATGATAAAGAACAGCAATAACCGCAAAAACTGTACATCTGTCTTCTACAGGAAAATCCCTTCGCCCGTTTTCGGTGAACTGATATTTTTCTGGACGCGCAAAGATGATAACCCGCGAATAATAGAAATTATGCTTCCTGAAAAGGAATATTGCATGGAGAAAATGAAAACCGCATATCCTGATCTGCGGGAAGATACCTGTTCTTATTTTGATTTTTATGAAAATGATTTGAGATTGTTTTTAAACGGGCAAGAAGCTGCTTTTTTGACAGAGTTTCTTGACTGGGAGCGCTGTTATACTTTTCAAAAACGGGTTCTGCAAAAAGCCTTTGAGATACCAAGGGGGAAAGTTACCTCCTATGGAAGGCTTGCTGAGAAAATAGGAGCTCCTCGCGCTGCGAGAGCGGTGGGAAGTGCCCTCGCGAAGAACCCATTTCCGATTGTCCTCCCGTGCCACCGAGTCGTAAGATCTAATGGTCATCTTGGAAATTTCGGAGGAGGGATTCATCAAAAGAGGACTTTCCTGTTGATGGAAGGGATTAATATCGGCAAAGAGAATACAATTGATCCCCGATCCTTCTGGTAATTTTGAGCCGGTAACATATGGTCTGGAATCATACTCCGCAGACGGAGCATTCAATCGTGCTTCTTGAAAGTGCTCATTAAAAAAACAAATCTGCTATTTCTTTGTCCTGTTTGTTACTGCCATATTGTCACGGTGAATTATTTCATCGTACGGCTTGCTTCCAAGAACCTGTTCAATGCGAGTTGTCCTCAAACCTTTAATTCTATTAATATCGGCAGAAGAGTAATTGACCAATCCTTTGGCGATACTATTTCCTTTCACATCTACACAGGTAACCGGGTCACCTATCGAAAACTGACCCTCCGTGCGGATAATACCCGAAGGGAGCAGGCTTTTCCCTTTGCCGATAATTGCCTCGACCGCTCCTTCATCAAGGTACAGTTTTCCTCTTGAACGTAATGTGAAAGCGATCCAGTATTTTTTACTCTTCATATGTTCTTCAGAAGGTAAAAAAAGGGTGCCTGTCTCTTTTCCATTGAATATGTCGTGAAGGATGCCTTTTTTTTTGCCCGGGGCTATTATGCAGGGAATTCCAAAAGCGGTAACTTTGCGGGCGGCCATGATTTTGCTTTTCATTCCGCCCATACCTACTGGATCAGCCTCGGAAGAGGCGGCTGCTTCTATTTCTTCCGTAATTTCTCTCACTATCGGAATTAATTTTGCGTCTGAAGAATCCGAATGTGGATTTCGATCGTAAAGTCCCTCCGTATTGGTAAGATTGATGAGAAGATTCGCTTCCATGATATTAGCCATCATTGAAGCCAGTGTATCATTATCTCCGAATTTAATCTCATCAACCGACACTGTATCATTTTCATTTATTATGGGGATAACCTTCCAATCCATGAGAGTACCCAGGGTATTTCGAGTATTCAGGTATCTCTGACGGTTTGTGAGATCACTCATCGTGAGTAATATCTGGGCTACGATAAGTTCATGTCTTCCGAATGATTTTGAATATATTTCCATCAGGTTTCCCTGTCCAATAGCTGCCGCTGCTTGCTTCTGAGGGAGGCTTTGAAACTTGCCTTTAAACCCTATTCTGCTTCTTCCGGAGGCAATCGCACCTGAAGATACCATAACAAAGCTAAGGCCTTTCGAAGCAAGATCGGCAATTTCGTCAACCAGATTTTTAATAATTCCGCGGTCGATTCCATCGGGTGTCGTAAGAACGCCACTGCCGATCTTTACTAGAATTCGTCTGGCATTTTTTAGAATGTCATTTCTTTCAATTGCCATTTGAATTAGTGTCCTCTCTTTTTGTAAGTTCTATTGCGACTGCACTAATCAATTCACGAATACCTTCTCCGGTGGCGGCGGAAAAGGGGAAAATCTTTATTCCCTTTTTCTCGAACTCCTCCACATTCTGAGTGAGAGTCTTTCTCGTTTCCGTCAGATCAATCTTGCTGATGGCTACAATCTGAGGCTTTTCTATCATAGCGGGGCTGAAAGATACAAGTTCGCTGTTAATTATTTCAAAATCCTGCAATGCGCTGTTGCAGCCCTGCCTTGATATGTCTATGATGTGGACAAGAAGAGAGGTCCTCTCTATATGGCGCAAAAACTGGATCCCCAGTCCCGAGCCAAGATGGGCGCCTTCGATTAATCCTGGGATATCAGCTATAACAAAACTTTTATGCTCATTTAATTCCACAACGCCCAGAATTGGCGCAAGCGTTGTAAAAGGGTAATCGGCGATCTTCGGTTTGGCAGCAGAGATGCGTGAAATAAGGGTTGATTTGCCGACATTTGGAAAGCCTATAATCCCTACATCCGCAAGAAGTTTCAGCTCCAGCTTAATCCAGCGTTCCTCTCCCGGAACGCCGTTTTGAGCATAGCGGGGCGCTCTGTTGGTGGCGCTTTTAAAATGGGCATTTCCCTTTCCGCCCATTCCGCCTTTTGCAGCGATACAATACTGGCCGTCTTCTGATAGATCATCTATGATTTCACTTTTTTCCGCATCCCTGACAACAGTTCCCACAGGGACAAGGACTTCCAGGTCTTCTCCCTTCTTTCCGGTCCTGTCGCTCCCCTCGCCATGTCCTCCTCTTTGTGCTTTGTGATGTTGATTATATTTAAGATCCAGTAAGGTGCGATGGTTGGCGGAGGCTCGAATGATCACATCGCCTCCATTTCCGCCGTCACCACCGTTTGGACCGCCCCGGGGCACGAATTTTTCCCTTCTAAAGCTGACACAGCCTTTTCCGCCGTCTCCCGCCTTCACAAAAATTTTTGCTTCGTCGACGAATCTCATATACCGGCCCTGGGCTGACGTATTACAATAACGATATGAAAGATTCTGAAAGAATCCTCATCAAAAAGGTTCGGATGAAAAAAAGGTGTTAGCATCAATTTGTCTAACACCTTTTAATCAAATCAAATGGACGATGATTTTATGTGAGCCTCCGGGCTTCATTCCTTTCAGTTTGCGTAGACACTGACCTTTTTCCGAGTTTTATCTTTTCTTTCGAATTTTACGACTCCATCAATTTTGGAATAAATAGTGTAATCTTTTCCCATACCTACGTTGAGGCCCGGATGAATTCGCGTTCCAAGTTGCCGAATTATAATAGAACCTGCGGTTACCTGCTGTCCTCCGTAAATCTTAACCCCTCGCCGTTGAGCATTGCTGTCCCGGCCGTTCCGGCTGCTTCCCTGGCCTTTCTTATGAGCCATATTCCTGATCCTCCGCTAAGATACTATTTCCTTTATTTTAAGGCTGGTCAATTTCTGCCGGTGTCCGGTTTTTCTTCTATATCCCTTTCGCCGCTTCATTTTGAAGATAGTAATCTTGGGACCCTTGGTCTGGGAAATAATTTCTGCGTTCACTTTCGCTCCTTCCAATATCGGAGTCCCCACTTTGATGTCTTCGCTGTCGGCGATCATCAAAACTTCATCGAAAGAAACCATATCACCGCTATTTCCCTCTATTTTCTCGAATTCAAGAATATCCCCTACTGAAACTTTGTACTGCTTCCCTCCGGTTTTTATGACAGCGTACATTATTGACTACCTTTTATAGTTAAATTGATCGTGACGGCTTCGCAAGAAATCCATATGCTGTACTGCGCCTTACCCTTCTCATTGCAACGTATGTCGTTTCTCGGGATCCGTGCCACTTGCCTGGAGCTTTCTGCCAAGTTGTCTCGAATCGTAAGTTTTCCCGGACTTTTTAAAAGTCCATTCACTGTGGAATTATTATAAAAAAAAATATTTTTGTCAAGATCCGGTACGATACCGGACCGCATAACGGCACCGCATGCGTCAAGTGAAAGGGTGACATAACCGAAACCAAAGATAAAATCAACTATTTTTTAATAGGAACTGATTATTTTCTTTTATCTAAAGATTGTGAATCATGGTGACAGGCTTAACGTTCTTTTATATATGACTATTATCGGTGATGCAAGACGCGGGTATATAGGGTATAAATAGACAATCGTGACGGGTACTATCTCCTAAAAATTGAAAAGGACAGTGAATGTATGGCAGTTTTTTTGATAATAATCGGATTCATGGTTGCTTTAGCCGGCATCGTAGGCTGTCTTCTTCCGACAGTGCCGGGACCGATCATCGCTTATATATCTCTCATTATCATCTCTATTGCCAAGAACTGGGCTCCCTTCAGTGAAGAATTTCTCGTTATCATGGGAATTCTTACCCTGATCGTCTCTTTTGCGGATAACGTGCTTCCGCTGGGTGGTGCAAGAAAATACGGTGCCTCCAAATTGGGAGTGGCAGGTGCTACTCTCGGTATGTTAGTGGGTATATTCGTGATACCTCCGTTCGGAGTATTCCTGGGCGCTTTTGCAGGAGCAGTAGCGGGGGAACTTTTTTCCCGTAAGAAAGGACAAGAGGCGCTCAGGGCAGGCTGGGGCGTTTTCGTAGGTGTGGTTTTAGCTATAGGATTCAAGCTTGCCTTTACTCTTGCTGTGTTAGGTTTTTATATAAGAGCCATTTTCAAATAGATACTACCCGCGGCATGCCAAAACATCCAACAGCATATTGAAAAGACAGCCGGATTATTCTTCCTGACCCCACTGTATTTCTTCCAGGAACTTCAGTAATTCTCTGTTGAACAGGTCGGGGGTTTCTTCATGAGGCGAATGGCCTGCACCCGGTACTGCAATCAGCTTTGATCGTTCGATCGATTTGTTAAGAAGGAGACTCGCTCCTTGAAATGGAGTGTCTTCTTCTCCCCAGAAGATTAATGTGGGGGCTTTGATTTTCCAGAGATGGTCTGTTACAGGCTTCCAATTCCCGAATGATCTCGCCACATAGATATAGCCGTTTACGGAAGTGTTAAGCACTTTGCGTTTTGCAACTTCTCTTTGTTCGGGATGAAGCCGAAATCTCTCTTTCCTGATTGGATTGTGTGCGGCATCGTATTCGAACGCGGCTTCAAGTCCTTCATTTGCGGCAAGCTCGTCCAGCCGCGCTCTTAATTCGGCATAACCGGGCGGAGTATCGTACGGTCCGCTCGAAGTATCCACCAGCACCAGTGCCGCCACTAATTCAGGATGATCGAGAGTGAATTGAAGCGCCACAAATCCGCCCATGGAATGGCCAATAAGACAGCATTTCTCTATTGAAAGCTTTTTTAGAAGTTCAAATATATCAGCTGAAAAAACCGGTATGGAATAATCTGTTTCTTCTGAAGGATCACTTGATCTTCCATGCCCGCGTTGATCAACCGCAACAATGCGCCAGCGCTTTGAAAATAGCTGAACCTGATGCTCCCAGTCCCTGGAGCTTCCCGTGTAGCCATGCAGAAATATGATTGCCTTTCCGTGTCCCGCCTCATCATAATGAAGGCGTGTTCCGTTAATAAGTTCACAGGGCATCTTTTTTTCCTTTCTATTCAGGGAGGATTGCCACTATTCTTGCAGGTGCGGCACTTGCGTTTTCAATTTTCAAAGGAAAGCAGGCCACTTTAAACCCGAAGGATGGAAGTTCTCCCAAGTTTATCAGCCGTTCCATATGGGAATAGGAGAGATCTGCCTGATGGGCCGCCCAGAACACTCCTTTTTCCCCTTTTTGCAAGGCCTTTTCAGCCTCCTTGTCGAGCGGCAGGTCCCATCCCCAGGCATCGATACCCATTACACGAATACCCTGGTCATAAAGCCAGTGAGTAGCCTCTGCTGTCACTCCGCATCCTTTGAATATATAATCGGGTTCACCATAATAAATATCCCGCCCCGTATTCACCAGCACTATATCTAAAGGTTTCAAGGTATACGACACGCGTGCCAGTTCGTTTTTAATATCGGCTGTCGTTACAGGGTCTCCCTCTGCCTTTGCTGTCATATCGAGTTTTATCCCATCGCCGAAAAACCATTCGAGAGGAAGTTCATCAATGGTGAAAGCCCTTTTACCTTGTATCAGGCTATTATAATGCCATGGGGCATCAACATGGGTTGAAGAATGGGTTCCGAGGTAAGTGATTGTATCTACTGCCCACCCCTCGCGATTGCGGAGAAGTTCCTGTGAAACGCCGAAGAGGGCCTTGATGTCTGCCGCTCCTTCGGCATGGCTGTGATAGGCTATTTCTGTTTTGAGAAAATCCGGTGTACCTTCAGGACTCGGTCTTATGGTTGCAGATAAATCTATTGCGCGCATTTCATTTCTCCCTTCTTGTTATGAAAGTGTACTGCCTATACCATTGGAGCATTGTCCTTATCCTATAAAAATATACTTTTCGATGCAATTTTAAAAATTTCGAATAATTAATGGTTCTGACACATTGTTGTCGCTTATAAATTTTTATTGCGTTACAAGGCTTAATTTACAATGTTTTGGGCTTTTAAGCTTGCTTCTGCCTGTCAAAAATTAAATTTTCTCCTTTTTTTGTTTGGCAATTGCATCTAATTCTGATATTTCGTCCTACAATTGGAATTTTTTACTTGCCGTAAACGGTTCAACGGAGATCAGAGAAGAAGGAGGATATATGGCTCAGGCAAAGGTAATGAATCGGTGGTATGTGGTTATTGGTGCAATACTTATCCAGCTGTGCCTCGGAGCAATTTATGCATGGTCGGTTTTTACACCCAAGCTGACCTTGCCGATTGCAAAAGGAGGGGCATATGGATTCAGTGCAACTCAGGCAGCATGGATCTTTTCAATCGGTCTTTTAGTATTTGCTATCGTCATGGTTTTTGCTGGAAGAATGATGGTTCGCGTAGGGCCTAAAAAACTTGCAATGGCGGGTGGCATCATTCTAGGGGCAGGCTACATTCTGGGAGGATTTCTGGGAAGCACATTCGCTGCGCAGCTGATTTGTATCGGCATCATAGGTGGTGCCGGAATCGGTTTGGCGTATGTTGTTCCCATTGCCGTCGGGGTCAAATGGTTCCCCGATAAGAAAGGCATGGTTACGGGACTGGCCGTTGCCGGATTCGGGTTTGGTGCAACTATATGGGTAAAATCAGCTGGTTCCTGGTTTGGGCTTCTTGATAATCTGAATATTTTTGGTTTAGGTGGGGTTCAGAGTGTGTTTTTAGTCTACGGTATTATCTTTCTGATTGCCGTGCTTCTGGGAAGTATGGTTATGGTCGACCCGCCTCCAGGATATGTCCCAGAAGGGTGGGAGCCCCCCAAGGCGACCGCGTCTGGAGCTTCAGGAGGTGCAGCCTCGGGAATGACCGATTTTGCATCCGGAGAAATGATGAGGACGCCCCAATTCTATATGATCTGGTTTACGTTTTTATTCTCTGCTATTGCAGGTTTAATGGTTATTTACTGCATCAAACTGTTCGGAATAGATGCATTGAAAGCATCTGGAATGACAGTCGCTGCAGCTTCCGCCGCCGCTGGTACTGCTATGGCTCTTTATGCTATATTCAATGGGCTGGGCCGAATCATATGGGGTACCGTTTCAGATAAAATAGGTCGAAAGATGTCTATTTTTCTCATGTGTCTTCTCCAGGGTATTATCATGCTACTCTTTTATAAAATGGGAGGAACCGTAGCGTCTCTGGTAATAGGAGCCTGTATTATAGGTTTTAATTTCGGCGGCAACTTTGCTCTTTTTCCTGCCATCACCGCTGATTATTTCGGCAATAAAAATGTGGGACTCAATTACGGTTTCGTATTCTTTTCTTACGGCATCGCAGGAATTGTCGGTCCTCAGATTGCGGGTTACTTCAAAGATGCTGCAAAAGGGAGCGGAGATCCAAGTGTGTGGATAACCCCCTTCATGATTGCCGGTATTGCATGTCTGGCAGGAGCAGTAATTACAATTATATCCAAACCCCCCCAAAAGATGTGAAATAAAGGGACGCTTCCTTCGGTACGGAAGCGTCCCTTTAATCCTTTGCATAGCTTCTGAAACCGGACAGCAAAAAGTGCAGGTACGTAATGTTATGCATTGCAAATAGGTAATTTACCCTATTTACCTGTCTCCATCCTTTGACTACAATCACTTCAAAAATAGCATTCTCTCTTGGAACATTAGCGCAGCAGTGGGGTAAAGAGGGAATAAATCGGAAAAGCCGCTTTTGGCGCCTGCTTTTATCGACTAGCGCAGATATTACCTTAAGCATGTACATTAACGCCAATATAGATTGAAATGTGGCGAAGTACAGCTTTTATTTTTTTGCAGATGATGTTCGGACGATACATGGCAAAAGCGAGTGTGCGGAAAGGAAAACGAAAGAAAGGAGATGAAAGATGAATGTGAGAACAGCCCAAGTGAAAAAACTTCGCAATCTTTTGAAGGGGAAGATGGTAACTATTCAACATGCTGCTGATGAAACTTTGAAGGATTTACGAAATCATGATGAAAACCCCCCCGATTTTTACGATCAGGCGACTATTGAAACAGATAGGAACATCAATCTTCTTTTAAGAGAACTGGACCGGCAGTCTGTCCAGGAAATGGATGAAGCCATTCAAAGAATTCAAAAAGGTACATTTGGCAGGTGCAAGGCCTGTAACAAGCAGATATCCGCCGGACGCTTAAAAGCCAATCCAATGGCGACTCTTTGTATAAATTGCAAGAAAAAAGAGGAAAAGGAAAGTATGAGGATGGCCAAATCAGGAGGCTGGAGCCTTTATGAGATGGAGCCTTCAGACGTATGGTAAGGTTGAACTTATGAATCTTATCTGATGAATTAAATGATTCTTAATGAATGTCTTACATTGAACCATAAAGAAAAAGGCATTTTCACCGGCACAAAAATTCGGTACACGGAAATTTTAGGAAAGATCGGAAAATTTGTAACCAACACCTCTGACGGTAAGTATCAGTTGAGGATTCAATATATCAGTTTCGATCTGGGAACGGAGCCTTCTGATGTGGACATCCACCGTCCTCGGTTCGACGAAGGCATCGTCTCCCCAGACATGATCCAGGATCTGATTCCTCGTATACACTCGTCCGGGGCGGCGGACAAAAAAGTGTAAAAGCTTGAATTCCGTGGGGCTGAGATCGACGGGCGCCCCGTGGACGGTTATAACATGGGAAGTGAAGTCGATGAAAAGGTCTTTGAATGAAAAGGTTTCTTTTTCCGATTCCTTTTCCTTCAATCCCGCTCGCCTCAACAGGGCCCTCACGCGGGCCATCAATTCCCGCACGCGGAAGGGCTTGGTCACATAATCGTCGGCGCCCATCTCCAACCCGAGGATCGTATCGACCTCCCCGCTCTTCGCTGTAAGCATCACAATCGGCAGGTTCGCTGTTTCGGGATTGTTGCGAAGCCGTTTCGTCACTTCCATCCCCTGCATTCCGGGAAGCATGAGATCGAGAATGATCAGATCGGGCCGGTCCTTTTTCACGGAATCCAAGGCTCCTTCGCCATCGTATGCCTTTGTGACGGAAAACCCTTCCTTTCCCAGGTTATAGGAGATGAGCTCTACGATGTCTTTTTCATCATCGACGACAAGTATTTTGGAGGGCATGTAAGTACCTGTTGATGTGTATCGATCAATCTTGACGGCTTCGCAAGAAACACTCATCTTTTGTCACCGCAAATGCCTCGCTCCCCAGGACTCGCATGTCTTGATCTGGAGCTTTTTGCTAAGCCGTTTCCTATCGTTTTTAGACTTTTCCGAATCTCTCAATCTATGAATGTGTAATCGCTTTTTGCTATTGGAAAAAAGAGGCTGATCGTCGTTCCTCTTCCCGGCCTGCTGTCAATGCTCATTGAGCCGCGATGCGCCATCAGCAGGTGCTTGACAATGGAAAGTCCCAGTCCGGTCCCGCCCATTTCGCGGGATCTCGTTTTGTCCACCCTGTAGAAGCGCTCGCCCAATCTCGGTATCTCGGCTTTGGGAATGCCGATTCCCGTATCGCTTATGCGGACGGCCACTTTTCCGTCTCCATTGTCCTGGGCGGAAATGGAAACCGTTCCTCCTTCATCGGTGAATTTCACTGCATTGTCAAGAACATTGAGGAAAATCTGGATCACCTTGTCCCTGTCCGCCTTTACCAGCGGCAGTTCTTCCGGCAGCTCCGTTTTTACGGTGATATCCTTTTTGCTCGCCTGCAGTTCTATAATCGGAAGAATTCCTTCGATGACCGGGACAAAGGATATGTCTTCAAAGGATATTTTCGTTTCGCCCAATTCGATATCGGAGATGGTCAAAAGATCGTCCACCAGCCGATTGAGGCGCTGGGCGTGATTATGGATGGTCTGAAGAAACTGGAGGGCGATTTTCCTGTCGTCGATGGCGCCTTCCTTCAGCGTTTCGATAAAACCGAGAATGGCAGTAAGAGGGGTTTTGATTTCGTGAGTCGCATTCGCCACAAAATCGACGCGCATTTTTTCCAGCTTCTTGAGTCGCGTGACATCATGAAAGACAAGCATGGTCTTTTCATCGCCCCGTGGAAGCCCTTTGACAGGCGATATGGTGACATCGACGGTGCGAATGTCCTCTTCCCCGAGAGAAATTTCCTGTGCCACGGGGGCGCCCGTTTCTCTGAACCTATCGAGCGCCTTCTGGAGATCGAGATTCTTGAAGGCGTCGAGCGGCGTTTTGCCCACGATATCGCCATAATGCACGGTAAACATATTTTTGAAAGAACTGTTCAGATGTTCGATAGTCCCTTCGCCGTCAAGAATAAGCACTCCGTCGGCCATACTCGCGAAGGCAGCCTCCAGCTTTCCCTTTTCTTCCCGGGCCTGATCGATTCGCTCCTTTAGTTCCGTCACCATATAATTGATATTCCGGGCCAGACTTCCCCTTTCGTCGTCGGCGTTTATGAGCAGCGTGCCCGGCATTTCGCCTTCCTGCAGCCGTTTTGTAAATTGTTCCATTTCCTGAATCGGCGATACGAAACGGGCCGAAAAGATAAAGGCGACCAGGAAGGACAGGGCGCCGGCAAGAAGAAAAGATTGAAGGAGCACTATATTGAGTGCATTGACCGCTTTCTTCACTTCCGTAAGGGGGCGGGCCAGGCGAATATAGCCCTCGATTGAGCCGTCTCTGGTTACGGGGACCGCCACATAGAGCGTATCGATTCCGAGCGTTCTGCTGAAACGGGTCGCGCTCCCCTTTCCCTTGAGGCGGGCCTCCTGGATCTCTGTGCGGTTGAGATGATTATCCATTTCGGAAGCTGCGGTCTCGGAATCGGCGATAACCCGCCCGTCGGCGGCGATCAAGGTGACCCGGGCATCGGTTATAGAAGCGATGCGGCTCATTTCTTGTTCTATTGCCGGCAGAGAAGAGAGTGATGATGTCAACGTGATGAGTTGCGACCGTATCATGAGGCTCTGTTCGATACGATCGCGCATTGCCTTTTTTATCTGGGCCCCCATCTGGAAATCGATAACTAAAATGGCGACCAGCGCGATGACTACATAGGTAGCGAACAACTTATAGAACAGATTCATTTTCATCTTCGATTTCCTTATCTCAACATCTATCCTGTCTCTATCCGGTTATGTCCGTCTCAGTGCCGGTATGTCGCACATTTTTCCCGGTAATCATATAAATGACGGTATCGGCGATGCTTGCGGCATGGTCGGAAATCCGTTCAAGGCTCTTCGAAACCTGCATGATGAGCAACGCTCTATGCGTGGTTCTGGGGTCTTCCATCATAAAGGTAAGAAGTTCCCGGAAAATCTGTTCGTTGAGATTATCGACCTTTTCGTCTTCCATGCGGACCCGGTAGGCCAGGTTGCGGTCTTCATTGATCAATGCATCCAGACTTTTTCTGATCATTTCCTGGGCAATTTCCGCCATACGGGGAAGATCGATATAAGGCTTCAGCTGGGGTTTTTCATTGAGCGCGAGGGCCTTCTCCGAGATCTTTGCGGCCATATCCCCGATACGTTCCAGATGCCCGTTTATTTTTATTGCCGTGGTAATGAAGCGCAGATCCCTTGCCGTGGGCTGTCTGAGCGCAAGAAGCCGGACACACATTTCTTCGATTTCTTCATCTATGTCGTCGATTTCGCTGTCCGCCGCGATTACCCGGCGAGCCAGATCGGAATCCCGCTCGAGGAGCGACCGCATTGATTCCCGAATGGCCTTTTCGGTCAAGGCGCCCATCAGCACAAGATTTTCTTTTACTTCCTTCAGTTCCTTTTCATACTGGGAACTGGTGTGAACCTTCGTTTCCATTGATTTTCCCCCCTCTATCAGCCGAATCGACCGGTAATATAATCTTCGGTCTGTTTTACGTCCGGTGTCGTAAACAGCCTGTCGGTCTGATTGTATTCTATGAGTTTTCCTAAGTAAAAGAACCCCGTATAATCGGATACCCGCGCGGCCTGCTGCATATTATGGGTCACGATGATGATGGTGTAGTTTTTTTTCAATTCTTCTATCAGCTCTTCTATCTTCGCCGTCGAAATAGGGTCCAGGGCGGATGTGGGTTCATCCATGAGCAGCACATCCGGTTTCATCGCCAGTGCCCGGGCGATGCAGAGGCGCTGCTGCTGGCCGCCCGAAAGCATCATGGCTGACTGGCTCAGAATATCTTTCACTTCATTCCAGAGGGAGGCCTGGATAAGGCTTCTTTCTACAAGCGCCTCCAGGTCGGTCTTTCTGGAAATGCCGCTCAGCTTCGGTCCGTAAGTAATATTATTGAATATCGATTTTGGGAAAGGGTTCGGCTTTTGAAAGACCATGCCGATTCTTCTTCTGACATCGACGGGATCGACATTGGAGGCGTAAATATTTGCGCCTTCGAATATCACCTCGCCCTCGACGCGCGTTCCGTCGATGAGATCGTTCATCCGATTGAGCAGACGCAAGAGCGTCGACTTACCGCATCCGGAAGGGCCGATCAGGGCGGTTACCTTGTTCTTTTCGAAATCAATGGTGACATCGATAAGGGCTTTAAAGCTCCCGTAGTAAAAATTCACATTTTTTGCCTGTATGATTATATCATCGAGCCTAATCATATGTTACCACCGTTTTTTCTTTCTCACATAACTTCGCATAATTATGGCGATTAAATCAACCCCGAGTACGAGCGCCACCAGGACGAGCACCGTGCCGAATTGAAGGGGTCTTGTTTCTTCGATGTGGGTTCCCGCCGTGGCCAGTACGTAGACATGATAGGGGAGGGCCATTACCTCGTCGAATACCGATGAAGGGAGCTTGGCCGTGAAAAAGGCCGCCGCCGTGAACATGATAGCCGCTGTTTCGCCGGCGGCGCGGCCTATACCGAGGATCGAACCGGTCATGATGCCCGGCAGTGCGTTGGGAAGAACAATCCGTTGCGTCGTCTGCCATTTTGATACGCCCAATCCAAGCGATGCTTCCCGGAAGGTTTGTGGCACCGCCTTCAACGCTTCTTCCGAAGCGCCTATTATAGTCGGCAGAATCAGGAAACCCAGTGTCAACGCGCCGGAAAGAATACATGACCCGAGCTTGAGAAACACGACAAAGAGACCGAGACCGAAAAGGCCGAAAACAATGGAAGGAACGCCGGCGAGACAGTTTATGCCGATGCGGATCGTTCTCACCATTGGTCCTTGCTTTGCATACTCGGTAAGATAAATTGCCGACACGACACCCAGAGGAAGGGCGAGCAGAATCGCGCCGGCCGTCAGGTAAAAAGTGCCGAGAATGGCCGGCATGATCCCCCCTTTTGTCATGGAATCGTAGGGTTTTTCAGTCAGGAATTCCCAGCTGATGGCCCCGATTCCCTTTACGGCAATGTAGACGAGAAAGGCGCCGATCGATAATGCAATAACGAAGGCGGACATGCGTACAATAATAAAGAAACAGGTTTGTTTAAAATATCTCCATTTCATAACGTGGCGGAGCCTACCTCTTTAAATTTATGGGATATATAATCTGCAAACAGGTTAAAGCCCAGTGTCATGAAGAAAAGAACGATTCCTGTCGCGAAAAGGGCGTGATAGTGATCGCTTCTGAAAGGCGCCTCGCCCATTTCCGCGGCGATGCTTGCCGGCATGGGACGTACGGAATCGAATATGCTTTCCGGGATCGCGGCGGCTCCTCCCGCCACCATAAGCACTACCATCGTTTCACCGATGGCCCGGGCCATACCGAGGATCACCGCTGTGGAGATGCCCGACAACGCCGCTGGAACCACAACCTTGGTAACAGTTTCAAAAGGGGTGGCGCCCAGGGCATAGGAGGCCTCCTTGAATTCCTGGGGTACCGAGTAGAGGGCGTCTTCCGCGATGCTTGAAATAGTGGGAATCGCCATCAATGCCAGAATGAGCGAGGCGTTGAGTATATTGAGTCCCGTCGGCAGATCGAATGTCTGCTGAAGCCAGGGGGCCAGAATGGCCATGCCGAAAAATCCAAGTACCACTGAAGGAAGACCGGCAAGAAGCTCGATGACCGGTTTGAAAATTTCCTTGACTAGAGGGGGCGCAAGTTCTGCGATGTAGATCGCGGACAGTACCCCCAGCGGAACCGCGATCAGGGCCGAGAAGAACGTTACGACTATGGAGCCCACGATAAGCGGCCATATGCCGAATTCGGGGGGGTCGTAGGTAGGATACCATTCGGTGCCGAAGAGAAAACCTTTTAACGACACCACTCCGAAAATGGGGACCCCTTCCATGAAGAGAAAAATGATGATAAGAGCAAGTACGATGATTGAAACCAGGGCGAAAAGAAAGAGGACATTTTTTATAATTTTTTCTTTGAGTGCACGCGACATGGCAGTATTCGAATTCAAGTTACTCCACCGGAAAGCGGTTCAATCCGCTCCCCGGTCGGATATGAAATAGTGAAAAATCTTTTCTGGAACCCATGCCAACTTTTCTAATACAGCGGAATGAATCCCTCTTTTTTTACCACTTCCTGCCCCTTCGGGCTCAAAAGGAAGTTGATAAAGTCCATGGTGACTCCTGACGGCCAGCCCGCAGTGAACATGAACAGCGGCCGCGCAACCGGGTAGGCGCCGGACAAGGCCGCATCCATCGAGGGAACCACTCCATTTACGTTCACGGCTTTCACTTCCTTGTTCAGATATCCGAAACCGATGTAGCCGATGGCGTAAGAATTCTTTGAGATGGTCTGGTGAACGGCGCCGTTCGATGCTTGCAGCTGAGCCCTTGGCGTTACTTTTGCCTTGTGAAGCACCAGTTCTTCCCAGACCTCATAGGTGCCCGAACTGGTATCGCGGGAAACAACGACAATCTTCTTATCGTTTCCTCCCACGTCTTTCCAGTTTGTGATCTTCCCCTGATAGATGAGGCTGAGCTGTTCAATAGTGAGATCTTTTACAGGATTTTCAGGATGAACGATGGGCACAATCGCGTCAATGGCAACGCGATGCGAAACAGGATAGGCGCCCTTTTCAACAGCCATCTTGACCTCCTTGTCCTTGATGAAACGGGATGAAGTGGCGATATCCGTCGATTTATCGATCAGCGCCTTGATACCGTTGCCGGAGCCGCCGCCGGAAATGGAGATGTTGACATCCTTGTGCTCAGCCATATAGGCTTCCGCCGCGGCCTGCGCGACAGGAAGCACCGTGGTCGATCCCTTGATCACAATTGTTTTGGTTTCGCTCAGTGCAGAAGTTCCAAAGACGCAGACGAAAAGAAGGATGAACCCGATTACAATCATTTTTGTTGTGGTTTTCATGGTAAAACCCTCCTGAAATATTTTGTGTCTGCGACGCTACACCATTTACGTGACAGTAATATTACAATCCTGTGACACTCTCATTAAATATTTGATACCCTTACACCTTTATTGTTACAGTTTGATGACGAAATTGTTACGGAATGATGAAATTAAAAGCACATTCCTAAAGATATTCTTTTTTCAGGAAGGTAAAACGGTATTGGGATTCTGTGATATAAATCTGTTACTTTTTAAAATTAGAGATCATAGAGAGTTTCATCGATCCGAGGCCGCCTGTTCTTCGATCTCGTTTTTTTGGAATCGAAAGAAAACGGCATCTCATCACTGAAAACATCTCCCATTTCTTCTTCTATCTTTTCAGGGTCTTCTCCCTGTTCCATGCGACTTAGAGCCTCTTCCATTTCCGTGTTGAGGTTAAGTCCCGCTGTTTCGGCAAGCCTTCGCATCATTTTTGCCGCCTGCCGAGGGTCATCTTCGTTAATATTTTCTGCTTCCCTGGCCAGCATCTCCATAGCCTTTTCCATCTTTGATTCATCTACAGGCGGTACATCATTTTCCTCTTCCTTGCTTCCGATTGTTAATGTTGCAAACACGGACATCTGCCGTTCCAGGGGAATATCCCCGCAATCGGGACAGAAAGGAATTTTCTCGGTATTGATCGTTTTTGAAAAGAAATTATAAATAGTATTGCACCGCGGACAGTAAAATTCATAAATCGGCATAATTGAACCTCAATTCAGGTTATTCGTTTTTTAAGGGATTTGATTTTTTTTTACAACATTTTTTTACAAACATCAGGCGATTTAAAATCAATCACTTGCTGGAACTGAAACTGTGTTTGAAGGCTGGCCGTTTTCCAGAGACCGAAGATAGCCAATGCGATCCACCAGAGGTGGATGGGAGTAGTAGAACCAGGCATATAAAGGATGAGGATGGAGATTGGCAAGATTATTTTCCGCAAGCCGCATCAATGCTTCGGAAAGCGCTCTCGTAGAACCGATTAGATCTTTTGTGTAATCGTCGGCCTGCCGTTCGTATTTTCTTGAAATGAGCGAATCGACAGGTTTCAGAAAAAAAACAACAGGACCAGTCAGAGCTGAAAGAAGAAAGAGGCCTGCATAAGGAAGGTTCACTTCAAACCCGAAGGTTCGGTACATCAAAGTCCAGTCTAAAAGTCGCCAGAAAAGATAAAAAACAAGAAGGGAAACCACTCCTATAATAATCAGTTTCTTTATAATATGCTTTTTTTTCCAATGCCCGATTTCATGAGCAAGAACTGCAAGTATTTCATCTGTGCTGTGGGAGGCAATAAGTGTATCATATAAAACAATACGTTTCGTTCTTCCAAAGCCGGTAAAGTATGCGTTTGAATGCCGGCTCCTTTTTCCCGCATCGACCTGGAGGACGGCTTTCGTTTTGAGGCCGGCACGTTCGACAAGCGAAACAATACTGCGTTTCAAATTATGGTCAGCTACAGGTTCATATTTGTTAAACAGGGGTGCAATTAAGACCGGATACAGCCATAATGCCACTATTTGGAAGATGGAAAAGAAAAGCCATGACCATATCCACCAGGTTTCCGGTGCAACACTCAATAAAATAAAAAAACAGGAAAGTAGAAAACTGATTATAAAAATTGATATCAAGAGGCTTTTTACGAAATCGATGCACCACAATCTGAATGTTGTCGTACTGAAGCCGTACCTCTTTTCAATTACGAAAGTACCGTATAGATCAAAAGGAATATTGACAATACCACTGACGGCTCCCGGTACCGCGAGGAATAAAAGGGCCTTTGCAACAAAAGGAAGATTCGATTCTTCAAGAATTTCTGCATACCGGGGGAGAACTCCGCTTAAAAGAATTAGAAGGAGAAATCCGTCATCGACAATTGAATTAAAGGACCTTAACCGTGTAGAATCCACTGTGTAATCGGACATCCTGGCCAGAGTAATCTGCTTGATTCTCCCTCCGAAATCAGAAGGTATCTGGCGACCATGGGTTTTCAGATGCTGAATATTGAGCCACGAAAGATATCCTGATAAAACTGTTGCTGACAGAAAGAATACGAGAAAAAACCATAAAAGCTCATTTAAAAGAACCATAGGATTTTTCCTCAGGAAAGAATTTTTTTGTGAAGATCTTCGAAAACATCCTTTCCACAGGCGAACATAAGAGAAACAGGCATGACAGATCTTCCCAGACGGATCATTTGCTGCGCAGTACTCCGTATATCCCATTGAGCATGTACATCTTCGCGAAGCCGTGAGATGTGGTGCAGTTCTCTTACATTTACTTTTATGAGAACCCTCTTCCTGTGAGCGTTTGTCAAAATATAGGGTGCCGCAGCTGGAGAAACAGAAAAAATTTTTCGATATATGTCGTTTGTGCGTTCAATTGCCTCTATGAAGAGGGACTCCATACCTGTTTCGTGGATCATCGGCGGGATTGTCACTCCAAGATCAGGATCATATTGCTGGCTTATGATAGTGGCCATACGGTGCCGCTTCAACTGAGCGAAACAGGTTGCGCTTACAGTTGCTTCGAATATCATTTCTGCGGTTTCGAATTCACGAAGCGGGATGTTATATGAAGCCATATGCCTGCAGACCGTTTTAATTAACGACTCTTTTTCCCCATTGGATAGCCGGGAAGCAAGACGGCGGCATTCGGCGAGAGAGCGATTTGAATGAGAGTGGAGCAGAGAGGCCACTATTACATCATCTCCATCAGCTGTAGCATTGATAAGCACTACGGAATTTTCCTGTCCGAGGAACGTACCGGAGGCGGGGAAGTCATTATGCAGTTCCATAAGAGCATTCACATTGTGTTTCAGATCCCTCCTTGTTTCCTTTTCAAAGGCCGTTGCTTCCGTGTAGCGAATTAATGATGGCGCTGCTCCTTTAACTGCCTTGAAGAGCTTTTTCCCATATTCATTTGCTTCGTAAAGAGGATGTGAGGCGAGCCTTCGAAGCATTAACTCGAGAGTTCGGGCGTTTACTGTCATACCTAGCTGGGATTCCGTCGCCAGCGATACAATATACCGTGCGTCTTCTTTCGCCCACCCCTCAAATGTGCCTGCGCTTGCTTCTGATGAAGCATATTGTTCAAAGATTCGTGTTTTAAGTTTTTTGTAAAGATTGTGATAGAGGGAATTCTGCATTGCTATGGTTTCAATGAAAAGATCGGTAAGTCCGGCTTGTTTAATTTCTTCCGGTATCACAAAATCGTTTCCAAGACGGATATATCTTTGTGATTTTTCCGTATAGGAGGCAAGCCTGAACTTTTCTATTTCTTCCACAATTAAACGTGAAACACCAATGATATCTATATTGAAAACGGCATGCTCGGCAATTGAATTATGCCCCATATCAAAAACGATATTCTGATTCGACTTGCGTGCTTTTTCGATTTCCTGCCGCGAAATCTGCCGTAATTCGTTTACAGGTTTTGGATTCCGGCTTATCCTGGCATAGGCTGCCGAAATTGTTTCCGGAGTTAAAGTATCAAGACGGGAAGTACTCTTTTCGAGTTCTTTCAATGTTTCCCAATCGATATTGATGCCAGCAAGGATGACTTTCACAAATTTCCCTTATATATATTTATTTATTTAAATTTATAACAATAATATGAAGCCCGGTCAAATCTTCATTTGAGTGAATAAGTCATGTTGAAATCAAATAAAATAATTATCTGTAATTCTTGACAACACGAGCGCACATTCCTATAGTCAAAAATCATCTGATATGACAAGCTGTCCCTGAGAAAAAACAACCTTTCAAATAAATTTTTTATTTTCCTTGGAAAAATGATGCTTGCGTGTTCCTTGCTGTTTTTGTTTTGCTTCTGTACGTAACGGTGCGGTGAATTGCGCCTGTTCATATCGTTTCTTTTTAAATGCATGACAGCCAACGTATTATCCGATTGAGGGGCATGAGGTTCTGACTGCAAAGCAGCTATGCTTTGAATATAATGAGCTATCTGCATTGTCTCTGAGCATTATTTTTGTAAAAAAGTAAATTTACAGTCAAAAAGGGAGGGTTACAATGAAAAGATACGGGACATTCATTGATGATGAAAGCAGGAGGTTACTCCAAAATGTGCGAAATTTTGTAAACAGGGAAATCATGCCTGTTCGACAGGAACTCGATGAAAGCAGAGAGGCCTGTGAGAAAGTCATTAAAAAGCTGGTAGATCTCGGTATGCAGAAGTACGGACTATCTCCTAAATACGGCGGCATGCCCATTAGATCAGCCGCCGAATATTGTGCCGTTTGTGAAGAGCTTGCCCGTGGAGATTCAGGAATCGCAACAGAAATGACTTGTCCGGAGTGGCTCTTCGGTCCCGCAATGAGAGGACGAAATAAGGTGGTGCTTGAAAAGTTCATGGCTCCTTTCTGCTCCGATGAAAGACATACCGCCTGTTTTGCGCTGACTGAGCCCGCCGGAGGCTGTAATGGAGAGGATTCGACACAACATGGTATGTCGCTTCGCACAACTGCGAAGCTTGATGGTGACGAATGGGTAATCAACGGCTCAAAAAGATGGCCAGGCGGTGCGGGCATTGCGGATATTTACGGAGTTCTTTGTACCACAGATCCGGCATTAGGTGAAGAAGGGGTGGCTCTTATTTATGTGCCCGACGGCCTTCCGGGTCTCACCTTCGGCAAGCCTGAAAATAAATCAGGTATGAAATACAGTGACGTAAATGCCGACATCTATTTCGACAATGTACGTGTTCCCAAAGAATACAGGGCATCCGGTCCTGGAGAGGACTGGATGCTGTTTCGAGGAGCACTTTCATGGGGGCGCCTCAGTTCTTCCGGCTTTGCCATAGGCAATGCTCAGGCTGTCCTGGAAATTGTCATCGATTATACTGCGAATCGCTTTTACAAAGGAAAATCGGTGAGAGAACATACGCTGCAGGCAGCTATGATCGCCGACATGATCATGGGAATTGAGAGTGCCCGCGCATATTATTTAAGTGTTGCTTCGATGTTCGATACGCGAAGTGAATTCGGCGATCCCGGAGGCAGTTTTCTCATGGGCAAGGCTACCGGGTCAAAGGTGTATGCCTGTGATGTTACAGAAATGGTGTGTAATCGAGGTATGGAACTGATGGGCGCGTACGGGTATATAAAAGAATATCATGTAGAAAAATATCTCAGGGATTTTAAAATAATTCAGATATGGGAAGGAGGAGGTCAGTTAGGGCGTATCGAGGTGGCCAATGGCTATTATCCCCTGGGATAATCTCTCCGATGTTAACCTGCAAAGAGAAGCAACGGAAATACGAGATTCGGCAGGAGAATCGTCCAGCTTTATCGCCCTGAATGATACATTAAAGAAGAAGCTCGTTTCTGTCGATTCTAAGGCAGCTCATTATTTTGATGTTCCCGGAGTTGTTCGCCAAGTCGTCCAATTCTGAAATATTGAATCAGTTTTATAAAGGAAGGATTTTCGAAAGGGTCGTTTTTCATTCCAAAAAGATGTGTTCGACAGTGACAGTCCGATGATCCGAATCCAGGTATCTCCCAGTGGGCAAATGCTTCTAAAGCTTTTGCTATCCTGCATTCCAGAGATTCGTGCGATCGTACCGGGAGGGCGCTAACAAAATCTGACAAATCTCTGAGATAATCGATATGCCAATGAAATTTTTTTCGTTTTCTCAGGTGGCGCGAAATTCTCCGATTCAGATTTTTTTTTGCGGAGCCGACATAAAGATAGTATCCTTTTCTAAACAGTTGAACTCCCAATTTCCCCGTTTCAATAAATGTGTCATGGGTAAGTGTAAGTATCAGAATATAACTTCCGCAGTCCTGGGCCTCTCTCTCGACTAACTTCCACGGAATTATCAATTCCCTTGAACAGGGGGCGAGGCTCAAATCTTCTTTCCATTCTACGGCGACCGGTTTTACAAGTATGTCTTCCTTTATTTCGAAAAGTGTGCGGGCAAAATTAAGATCATTATGATAGTCGGGCAAAAAATACCGGGCTTGAGGCCAGCCTGTAAGAAAAACCACACCTCCGGCAATTCCTTGGCCGGCTTTCTGCGCGAGTTCCAGAAGATGGCGTCTGCCACGCTCTGTGACAGCATCAGGGAAAAGAGCAATATTTTCTTCAAAAAGCGAACAGGATTTAACCTCGAGAATAAATGGTTTACCCTCTTTTTCAAGAAGAAAATCAAAGCGGCTGTGATCGATGGCGACCTCGGAACGAACAATGGTCACATCCTCCAGCCCCGGTATGGCATTATGAGCCAAAAGCCATTTCACCGCCTGATTCGCTACATGGGTATGAAGAAGAACCGGTCTGCCGCTGCGCTCTACTGCAACCGCGGTATAGGGATATTTGCCGGTTGAATTTTTGATAAGATAGATCATACTTCCAGGCAGAAGCAGCTCTCGTAATCTTCCTGGATTAGGAAGATATGCATAGCATATTCTATTTAGAAGGGTGCATTCAATGAGGAATCGATTCAACCTTCTGTTGAACAGGCCCGGATAAAGATGTTTGAAGGGCTTAAACCGCTGTCCTTCGGAGAATATATTCTGCATGTCCGGTTTTGAAGCTTCTGAATTGTGGGCTGCAACATGATGCGCGCAACCGTTTTTTACTTTATTATGATAGCTCATAAACCGGATTGAAAATTGATTATTATGTCTGTAGGCCGGAAAGGTTCTCTTTTATTTTTTCATGGATCAGTTTTGAAGCAAGACTATTCCCGCTGAGACCAACCCGTACAGACACCATCGTGTTTTGATATTCAATATATTTGATGGATATTTTAACACTTTCTCCTTCAACAACTGCATCGAAGGATCCTTTTGCGATTTTCTTTTCTACATCTTTTATAGTTGCATTCATATCGGAGAGTGCTTTTTGACTTGCATCCCAGACCTTTTCAAACGCCGCATGGTAATTGGTTCGTAAGGCTCCATCAGTATAGAAGAATTTGCCTGAGCGTACACCGACGACTTTGTCACCGACCATGAAGGCCGTATTGCATCCTGCGATAATGAATACACAGTAAATGACGAGAAGTAGCGTATAGGTGCGACGATTCATTTGCATTCTCCTTTTCAACTCATTGTCTTTCGTTGGTGATTGCGGTTTGTAAGAATAACTTCCACATGCATAGATGCACGTCACTATAGGAAATTATTGATCAGGTGTCAATTGCTTAAGAATGAAACCTAATCTCTTTTCGGTTGAAGGGATCACACAGAAAAAAATGTAAAATATAAAACCCTGAGAACTGCCCATGCGAGCACAAAGACGGTTAAGATAAGGCATGCTGTTGCTATCATCCGATCTACTTGATTTTCGATACGCTTTTCATTATAGCCGAAAAGAAATCCAGTGATTATGCCGGCCGCTATCCCTCCCCCATGTGCCCAGTTATTGATGCCCGGGACAATAAAACCGAATACGGCTAAGACCACCACCCATCCCAGTACCTGTCTGTAAATAGCTCTGCCGAAACTGCCGCCTCTGCTTTTCCCGTAGAAAAGAGTAGCTCCGATGAGACCGCAAATGCTTGCTGATGCGCCTATTGTGAAAGAGATTCCTGCAAGATAGGAGATGAAGAATCCGGCGATTCCGGTTAAGGTATAGATGGTAAAAAAGCGATGTGAGCCAAACTCGTTGCGGACGAAAGGACCAAGTTGATAAAGTGCCATCATGTTAAAAAAGATATGAAGAATTCCCCCATGAAGGTATGACGCTGAAACGAGCGTCCACCACCAGCCAAACTGATCGATAGGGATAGTTCCTGTCGCGCCGAATAAAAGCAGGCTGCCATCCGAAGGCGAAAAAAAAGTAAGAAGATTTTTTGATAATGCTGATGAAGAGGTGTTGAATACAACTGAAAGAATAAAGAAAATCACATTTGTAGCAATTATGACAGTAATCAGATCAAAACGCCTGAAAAGGATTGAAAAAACATCCAATCGCCAAGGGCTGGAGGGGTTTTTTATTCCGCAGTATGGGCAACGTTCTTCATAGGAACTTATTAATTTTCTGCAATTCGGGCATATGATTGATTTTCGTTCAAAAGTCGGCATCGGCTTTCCCCGAAAAATTTATAAGAGCTTCATCATAAGAGGTATGGCAATAAATGTGCCGATGGTGCTTCCCAAGTTTACCAATACGACTATTAAAAGAATTCTGGTAATTTTATTTTGCCAAAAACCTCTTACTGATCCGATATCGGATCGAAGTGCTATAAAATCTTTTACTTGCGGCTTTCGGAGTGTCGCCTCCGTAAGTCCTGCAATCCAGCCGGCTGCAATCATAGGATTCAATGAAGTAAAAGGAGCTGCTGCAACAGAGGCAAGGACAGTGACCGGATGCGCGAACACAGCGAGTGCGCCGAGGCCGGCAAGTATCCCGTTTACTGCAATCCACCACTTGATCATGTTAATGCTGGTTTCCGCTCCGGAATGGAAAAAACCATAAATTATAAGCCCTATAACGGCAAAGGATATCCCCCATGCTACTATTTTCCCCCAGGATCTTTTTGGAGGAATCGCCGATATGGTTTCAAGATCGATATCCTTGCCGATATTCGATAGTATGCCCGGGACATGTCCTGCACCAACAACGGCAACAATCTTCTTCCCTTCTGCACCAGTTATGGAGGAAGCGAGATACCGGTCACGTTCATCGATTAATGTGGTCTTGATTTCAGGAAGCTTCTTTCCGAAATTTTCAAGGGCTATTTCAATACTGTCCTTTTCTTTCAAAGCTTCAATTTCTTCTTCGGTAATATCATCAGATAAAAAAAGAGAAATGGGCACTTCGAATAAAAGTCTCAACTTGCTTGTAAATCCGATATTTCGCCATGTCCGTATCAAAGTCGTTCTAATGTCCCGGTCGGCAAGGACAAGACTTGCTCCTATAGAATCAGCTTTTTGAATGGCTCTTAACATTTCTTCGCCCGGTTTTATGCCAAACCTGTCGGCTAATTTTTTTTGTACAGATGCCATAAGGAGCTGAAATAAAAGGAGGGATGTTCGCTTTTTTCTCACAAGACCGACGAGATCGGTTTTTTCCCATGCATCCTTTTGTGTGATCGCGTCATAACGAGACTGACAAAGCTCCACACACACGGTATCGGGTTTTTCATCTTCAATGATGTTTTCGACAAGATCGGCACTTTCCCTTGATACATGAGCTGTTCCTATGAGTATTATATCCTTGTCGCCTGATCTTATTCGCCTTATGTCGTTGTTTCCCATTGCAAGCCTTTTTATTCTTAAAGCGGCACGCTAACAATATTTTTCATTCTTGTAAAGGAAAATGAAACCGGCTATTTTACTTTACGTAAGGAATTTTTTTATTAATATTTTACCGCAACGCAAGGAAGTTAAAAATAAAAATGCTTACCGTAAAACAAAGAATCATTATCGACATCATATCAGTTGCATTTGGCGGCTCGGGTATAGGGAGATTTGAGGGGCAAGTTGTCTTCGTGCCCTTTACAGTTGATGGCGATAAAGTAGAGGCTGAAATAACTAAAATAAAGAACAGGTATTGTGTTGCGTCACTTACACGGGTGCTTTCGCCATCGCCTTATCGAGTTATCCCTCGCTGCAGCCTCTTCAAGGTATGCGGCGGCTGTCATTATCAGCATATCGAATATGAACACGAATTGGCAGTAAAGAAACGTCAGATTGTGGATATCTACGAGAGGATAGGGGGAATTACTTCTCCTCCTGTCGAAGATGTAGTCCCATCGCCGGAAGAATATGCGTATCGGCAGAAAGCCGATTTTCATTGCAGGAAAGAAAGAGGGAAAACTTCTGTGGGATTCATGGGTCTGGGCAATATAGATGTAATAGATGTCACCCGTTGTGAAATTGTCGATGAGTCAATTAATGAAGAATATAAAAATGTGAAGCATCGCGTAATATCAGGAGAAGTAGATGATATGCGTTTGCGTATTTGGTCCGGTGTCCCCTATAAATCGGATTGGCGTATTGAAAGGAAAGTCAAAGACAAAATTCTGACCGTGCCCTATAATAGTTTTTTTCAGGCGAATGCCACGCTTGCAGATGCACTTGTTGATTCAGTGGAAGAAGCCTGCAATCCACTGTCAGGTTCTACCGTTTTTGACTGTTATTGCGGATCTGGTATTTTCTCTCTTTTCCTTGCTTCCGGTGCGAGGAGAGTCATAGGATGTGACACCGACAGCAGCGCACTCAGATCTGCGGAACATAATTTAATCAGTAACAACTTAACCAGTGCTTTTTTTTATCATGGCTCCGCGGAAAAGATCATGAGAAAACTGCGACAGAAATCATTCCCTATAGATACAGTGCTTCTGGATCCTCCGCGAGGGGGATTAACCGCAGGGATATCCAGAGAGCTAATTGCGCTCGGTCCCACGAAAATTATTTATCTTTCCTGTAATCCTGCTACCCAGGCGCGAGACATACAATGCCTGGAGGCAGGTGGATATATGCTGAATAAAGTAAGGCCATTCGATATGTTTCCAAAAACAAAACATGTCGAAGTTCTGGCCATTCTTAAAAAAGGATTTTCTAAAAATTATCTTGACCCTTAAGAAAAAAACTGAATAAGTGGTATGAAGTTTCTGCCTGAAACAGTTCCGGGAGTATTTCGAGTGTGGTTTTAAAAATGAAGGATCGGGAAGTGGCTCATTCTGTTTGCGCCTGAGTAAATTGCATCGAAAGGAGAAAGTGATGGCGGTTACACCGCGGGATGCTGCGACAGTTATTCTGCTTCGGAAAGCAAGAAGCGGTAAAGATGAGGATTTCGAAGTTCTCATGGCGCTGAGAAATCGTAAGAGCAGTTTTGTGCCAAGTTCATACGTTTTCCCCGGAGGAAGAGTTGACGACGAAGACTGTCTCACAAAATTAGAGAAATTTTGTCGCAGGTCCGACCTGGAAAAAGCAAAAGCATCAATTGAAAAACCATCGTTTCCCGAAATAGACCTGGGCCTCTGGATTGCCGCAATCAGAGAAACCTTTGAGGAGATGGGCCTTCTATATGCATACCGGAAAGATGGTTCTTTCATGCGGTTCGATGGCAGTAATGATGAAATTGAGAAATATAAAGCATACCGAAAAAGCCTGGCGGACAGGAGCGTAAGTTTTGCCGAAATCCTTTCAGAAGAAAGATTGACTTTGGCCTTGGACCAGCTTTACTATTTTTCTCACTGGATTACGCCTGAATTGTCACCGAAGAGGTTCGATACAAGATTCTTTGTTGCCGAGGCTCCCCGCTTTCAAACAGCGCTGCATGATGGACAGGAATTAACGACGCATCTCTGGATTAGACCCCGGAAGGCTCTTGAACAATATTGGCGGCATCAGTTTCATATGGTGGTTCCTACCATTGTGACTTTGGAGGAGCTATCCCGCTTCAAAAGGATTGCAGATGTCATTGAATCCACCAGGGGTAAGGAAGTGCAGAGTGTTATGACACGTATAGTGGTTACAAATGGCGAAGTCCAGGAGCATGCTCCTGATGGGAGAATCTTCAGAAATCTTGTCGCTTCCGAATAAAAAAAAGAAGTGGCCCGTGCGTTTTCTATGTTTCCGGTTGAAAAATAAAAAAGTCCTGGCTGATCTGATGAGAAAGATGCATCCGATAAAGTGCATATGAAATGAGGAGGATGTCTATGGAATCGAGTGCGATCGAAAACAAGGTAATGAGTGCAAGAGAGGCTATCAATCGCTTTGTGAATGACAATGATGAACTGATAATCGGAAATTATACAGTAGGTACGTGCTGCGAACTAGTGTACGAGATTGTCAGGCAGAAAAAAAAGGGCTTTACTCTTTATTCTCAGTCGGGAATTCTGGACGTCGATGTGCTTGTGAATGCCGGATGTATTGACAGACTGGTCAGTACGTACGTCTTGCGTTCGGGAGGAAAAAAGGGAGGGGGTGCCGTTGAGCGCGCCATGCGAGCAGGGACACTTGAATGGGAAGATTATACAAATTTTAACTATAATGCACGACTTGTAGCCGGTATGCACGGGTTTTCTTTCATCCAGGTTCTTGAGGGAGTAATGGCGACTGACCTTTTCAAAAAAAGGGGCTTTATGGGTGAAGACAAGTATCGTGTGATACAATGCCCCTATACCGGAAAAGATATACTGACTGTGCCTGCTGCAAATCCCGATGTGTGCATTGTTCATGTCCAGAGAGCAGATAGAGACGGAAATGCCCAGTACTGGGGAGCAATGGGAAGCGTTGCCGCGGCTGCACTTTGCAGTAAGCGTATCATTGTGTCATGCGAAGAGATAGTCGAACATGATGTAATTAAATCGAGTCCTCACTTAACTATAATTCCCTCGTACAGAGTAAATGCTGTCGTAGAAATCCCCTGGGGAGCCCATCCTACTGAAGTTCTGGGTTATTACAACCTGGACAGGTTTTTTTACGGCATGTTCATGATGTCCAATGCTACTGAAGAAGGTGCAAGGGCCTGGATGGATGAATGGGTATACGGTTGCAAAGACCGGGAGGCCTATATCGATCATTATGCCCAAAAATTCGGATCAGGTATGCTCGACAAATTGAAGGCAAGGGCATTTTTTTCGGCGCCTGCGAATTACGGATCGGCATTCATATCTTCCTGGGATGAAAACGGAAGAGAGCGGACCATGGGGATTACATTGGAAACTCTGGAAAAAACTATGGAAGAAAGGGGAATGCTTTGTGAGTAAAAAATACACGTTAAACGAACTGCTGATTATTACATGTGCAAAAGAAATAAAGGATTACGAAAATGTTATTCTTGGCGTGGGGTTGCCCACCACAGCCGGTGCATTAGCTAAAGCGCTTTATGCGCCGCATACGACATTAATGATGGAGTCGGGTATTATCGATTTCGAACCGTTGATTCCTCTCAACCATATTGCAGATGCTCATTCATGCAGGGGCTTTTCCTATGCCACCGATCTTTTTTCAGCTTTTACAATGACCTATAGAGGGTTTGTCGATGTCTGTTTCCTTGGGGTCGGCCAGGTTGATAAATACGGCAATCTGAATACAACGTGTATCGGGGATTATTATAAGCCTGATCTCAGGCTTCCTGGTTCGGGAGGTGCAGCAGATTTCATTTCATATGCAAAGCGAACTATTCTTACAATGCGAGGCGGTCAGTTTGTAGAAAAACTGGATTATTTTACTTCGCCAGGATATCTGGAAGGAGGGGAAAGCAGAAACGGATCAGGATTATTTCCTAAGGATTCGGGACCTTCTATGCTGCTGACCACCAAAGGCGTTTTCAGGTTCGATAATGAGACAAAAGAGATGTACCTGGATAAAATTCATCCAGGAGTTACTGTCAACGATGTAAAAAAAGATATTCCGTGGGATTTAAAAATCTCTTCTAATTTGACGACTACGGAACGCCCTACGGATCGCGAAATCGATTTTGTAAGGTATTTTGCACCGGTTGAATCTGCAGGAAGGGAACTTATGATGGAATTGGCCGTTACTTCAGTATTCAATCACGCTCAGGAAAGAGGTAAAATGTGAAAAATGAAATAAGAAAGGCCGCAGCATTAAAGCGGAGCGGCCTTTCTTCAACATGGTAAATTTTTTTAATTAATCACGGATTTTTTTTGGCTTTCTGTTTTGCTATTTCCTCTTCTCTTAAAACTTTCCTAAGCACTTTTCCTACAGCAGATTTAGGGAGTTCTTTTCTGAATTCAACCTCTTTAGGTACTTTGTATGCAGTAAGTTTTTCTTTACAAAATGAAACTATCTCTTCTTCAGTAAGTGTGACTCCTTCTTTCGGCACAATGAAAGCCTTAACTGTTTCTCCTCTATATTCGTGGGGAATGCCTGCCGTTACCGCATCCTGAACCTTCGGATGCTGATAGAGAACCTCATCTACTTCGCGAGGATAAATATTGAATCCTCCGGCTATTATCATGTCTTTTTTCCTGTCTACGATAAAAAAGTAGTCATCGTCATCCTGGATGGCAATGTCGCCTGTATGGAGCCATCCGTCTTTGAGTTCTTTAGCGGTTTCTTCAGGATTATTCCAGTAGCCTTTCATTACGAAGGGAGATTTAATTATTATTTCACCCGGTTCTCCTTTAGGAACATCCTCATTGCCATCCTGCAGATCCACAAGGCGAATATCGGCGCCTGGAATCGGTATCCCGATACTTCCGGCTTTCTTCAGTCCTAGAATCGGATTTGACATTCCAACTGATGTAGTTTCGCTCATACCCCATCCTTCGCTGAAGAAAATGCCTAAATCCTGAACTTTTTCTATTAATTCAACGGGCATAGGAGCGGCTCCGCTGTTGAGAAGCCCCAATTTTTTTCCGAGATTCTGTTCAGGTGCTTTGGGGTGACTCACAAGAGCGGTAATGAGAGTAGGCACGGTAGGGAAGAACGTGATTTGATCATAATTCGCAATCGTAGCAAAAAGTTCGTCTATTTCGAAGCGAGGAACTTGAATCTGAGTCGCACAGCTCCACACAGCCCAATTCATAACGACAATATTTCCGTAGACGTGAAAATAAGGAAGTACTGCAAGAACATTCCGCTTCTCCGGTGGAGTAAGCGGTACCGTAGGATTTCCCCATAGGGCGCAATTAACGGTAGCGGCTATAATGCAGCTATGAGTAAGAACAGCGCCTTTAGGTACACCGGTGGTGCCGCCTGTAAACTGGATAACAGCAGGATCATCGGGGCTGATTGATACGCCGGGCCGTTTTGTATTCTTACATTCATCGAGCAGTGTAGAGAAGTGAAACCATCCTTCTTCCAGATTAAGGCTCTTGGCCGAACTTAACGGCATTCCATTTATAAAATCAGTAACTCCGGTGACAATAACTTTGGGAATTTTTACCTGCCTGGTCAATCCGCGGATAGTATCGAGAACCATATCAAATGTTACAAGAGCCTTCAAACCCGTTGTTTCAGCAATCAATTTCAGTTCGTCCTGTGTATAAAGGGGATTCATATTAACAACAATAGCACCGATTGAAAGCGCTGCATAATACGCAATCGGATACTGGGGACAATTCGGCAGATGAAGGCCGATTCGGTCGCCTTTTTTAATTCCTGATTCTCCCAGTGCATTCGCCATTCTGAGCACCTGCCGGCGTAATTCCCAGAAGGTTATTTCCGTTCCGAAATAGTTAAGGGCGGCTTTATCAGGATAACTGTTTGCCGGTATTTGGAGCAACTCAGGAACAGGTATACGTGGATAGCGAATATCAGTTGGAACATTATAATCATAATGTCGCTGCCATGGTCTGTTTTGCATCACACACCCCCTCACGCTAAAGTCTTCTTGAAAAATTTGTAATTATTCCGGACCGCCGCTGTTGTTGCACTCCGGTGCCACTGAATTCCAATCCGCTCCGGCCGGATTTAGAAAAAAACCTGCATTCATACGATTTTTTAAACTTCCAAATATTGCCTCTTTATCTCCGGCTTTTTGGCAAGCTCTTCAGGGGTTCCTTCGAATCCCACGTGCGCCTTGCCCATAAGATAGAGGCGGTGGGCCATTGCAAGGGCAACTTTGATGTTATGTTCTACAAGAAGAATTGATACTCCAGCTTTATTGATTTCAATCAGGACGTCTCTTACTTCTTCTACCATAACAGGTGCCAGACCCTCAGTTGGCTCGTCTATCAAAAGGAGTTCGGGGTTGCCCATGAGTGTCCGGGCAATTGTGAGCATTTGCTGCTCGCCTCCGGAAAGTTGAAAACCCTTATTCGAACCTCTGGTTTTCAAAATCGGAAAATGCTCATAAATGCGCTCGAGCGTCCAGTCTTTTCCTACTCCCTTTGAGTATTTACCTTTTTTAATTCCTAAAAGCAGATTGTCGGTTACAGTCAAATTCGGAAATATTTCTCTTGTTTCAGGGACATACCCGATTCCGACCCGTGCAGTTTTATGGGCCGGCATTCCGAGGATCTGCTCTCCTTTAAAATTTATCAATCCCGATTTGGGCTTCACCAGCCCCATTATGCTTTTAAGTGTAGTGCTTTTTCCCATACCGTTTCGTCCCAGAAGGCATACAAGCTCACCTTTTTCGACTGTCAAGGAGATGCCTTGCAGAACATGGCTTTCACCATAATATGTATTGAGATCTTTAACTTCAAGAAGCATGCTTATACCTCCGTTTCACCCAAATAGGCATCTCTTACCTGTTGATTGTTTTTTATATCCTCTGGAGCGCCGGTTGCCAAAATCTCGCCGTGATGAAGTACGGTAATACGATCGGCAAGTGAAAATACGACATCCATGTCATGTTCGATGATGACCATGGTTTTGCCCTCACTAAGATTGCGGATCAGATTTACCGCATCATGGGTTTCATCCCGTGACATCCCGGCTGTTGGTTCATCGAGCATAATCAGATCGGGATCTGACGCAATGGCCATACCGAACTCGAGTGATCTGTTCTTTCCGTAAGAAAGTGCCGATGCAGGGAAATTTCGTTCGTTGAAAAGATTGAGCTTTTTCAGAATTTCATCTGTTTCATTGGTGATATCGCCAAGGTTATCAACTCGTCGCCACATATTGAATCGAATTCCGCGGCGCGACAAAACGACGGATCGTATGTTCTGAAAAGCCGTTTGACGGGCGAAAGTGCTTGTAAGCTGAAAAGAACGGCCTATTCCATGACGAAAAAGTTCATGGGGCGTTGCATGAGTAATATCGTGCTCTTTAAAAATGACCTTTCCGCGGCTGGGGATCAATCCACCTATTATGACATTGAATAAAGTCGTTTTTCCGGCTCCGTTAGGGCCGATTACCGCATGCCGCTCGCCTTTTTCTACTTGAAGACTGATATCAAAAAGTACCTCCAAGCCCTTGTAATCAAAGTATATTCCTCTCGTTTCCAGTATATTCATAGGATAGTCCTCCTTGCTAGGCCTTCTGCAATTTGCTTTTGAACAACCATGCCTTGATGGACCACCAGAGTCCTACGGCACCATAGGGAGCGTACATGACAACCAAAATGAAAATGAGCCCATTTACAAGGTCGACGCGTTCCGTATACCTGGATGTGAGTTCGTCAAAGACATGGAGGAGACCTGCCCCGAAAATAGGTCCAAAGAAACTGGCAATGCCGCCTATGTACGCACCCATTAAAGGATAGAAGGAAACGAAAATCGTAAGGACGCCATCGGTGGATACCAGATTATGAAAAAGTGCGTAAACCCCTCCTACAATACCGGTTACTGTACCCGAGATAATGAGTACAAGCGCCTTGGAATGCTTGACCCGGTACCCCAAATATTCAACCCTTTGAGCGTTATCTCTGATGCTGATCATAACGCTTCCAAAAGGCGTCTTCACCAGCCACCACATGAAAAATGCCAAAAGTCCGAGAACAACAAAGGCAAAATAATAAAAATTGGTAGGATCTGTGATATCAACGTTCGTAAATCCCAGGTGTATGGGGGGGGTATCATAACCTGCTATTCCGTCTTCTCCGCCGGTAATTTCCCTGAATTTGAGGCAAATAACATACAGAAGCTGCCCGAAAGCAAGGGTCAGCATTGCAAAAGCTGTTCCGGTCACGCGCGCTAAAAGAGGAGCGACAATGCACGCGAGAAGAAGTGCGCTGATGGCGGAAATGAAAATGACTCCGATAAGTGGAAATCCCTGTATATGAGTGAGCGACAGGGCGGCTGCGTATGCGCCTATGCCGAAGAACATCGCATGCCCGAAGCTCAGGAGGCCCGTGAATCCGAGGAGAAGATTAATGCTGAGCGCAAACACGGCATCCATCATGAAAGTGACGAGAACATTTGTATAGACTATGCCTATGACATGCGGGAGAATAATCACAATTATGAGACCTATCAGCCAGTAGATGGTAAGTTTCAGCTTTCCGCTCATTTGCTATGCCTCCCTTTCGCCAAAGAACCCGGTAGGTTTGATCGCAAGAACTATAACCATAAAACCGAAAGTGATGACCGGTACAAGGCGCGGTACGAACTGGACGCCGAATGCATTTAGTTCGCCTATGCCCAGTGCCGCTATAAAGGCGCCGAGAAGACTTCCTAATCCTCCGGTGACGACAACGACGAAGCAGTCCATTCCCATCTGGTCGGCCATTCCAGGAAAAACGGTCAGCAAAGGAGCGGCGCAGACCCCCGCTATTCCGGCGAGCCAGGTTCCGATGCCGAATACGAGCATGAATACAACAGGTGTGTTTATCCCGAGAGCACTCACCATCTGCGGGTTTGTCACGGAAGCGCGGACGATCTTGCCAAGTCGGGTCTTAAAGAGGATGAGAGCCATAAAAATCAGAGTGACGCAGGCTATCACTATGATGAAAAGCCGGTATATCGGATAATTTATGTCCAATCCCAGATTTACCAGGCCTGTCAGGGATTCGGGAACCGTGATGATCAGCGACTCGGTTCCCCAAAATACTTTAACTGCTTCGAGAATTACGAGCGACATGCCGAGCGTAAGCAGCAGCTCTGCTATATGGCCGGATGCATGAACTTTCCTGAGGAGAAACCGTTCGGCCAGGACTCCGAAAAAGGCTGCAAATACGGGGGCTATTATGAGCGCCGTCCAAAAACTTCCCGTAACTTGGAGCACGGCATAACAAAAATAAGCCGCCAGCATGAAAAACGAGGCATGGGCCAGATTTAAAATTCCCATCATACCAAATATCAGAGTAAGTCCTGAAGATACGAGAAAAAGCAACATTCCGTAAACCAGTCCATGTATACCCTGAGTAATGTACATTCCAACAACCGAACTCATGTGCGAAATCTCCTTTTCTTTATTAGTGGTAAGGCTTAAAAAATTCTTACATCCGACAGTTGTGCTATTTTTTTACTTACTTCCAAGTCTAAAGAAGAGGCTTTATTTCTGAGTAAGAAACCTGGCAGACATCAATTCCAAATCTTGTTCACGCAAAGGGCTTCACTTGTTCTCTTTGCATGGAACAAACGGGGTAACCCCTATAATAATTTTCTCCTTGAACGATTTGCTGATAATGGTTTGCAGGAATGGTACTGAAGGATTTAGATAAATAATGTATTTTTTTGCGACGATTGATCAGGAAAAATCTCTCATTTTGTGAGGATTTTTTCAGTACTGGATTTGCAGCCGATAAGACGATTAACGTACGTGCCGGTTTTGGAATTTCCAAAAGTGCGTTCACGCATTCGAACAGGTGTAAGGGCATAACATTCCCTCGCTTTCATGCGCGATGGTACCTTCGAAGCGCTTCATAGAAAAAAGATCAATGTATCAGCATCCCCACAGTGCCGCCGGACCCTCTAGAGTTCTGGTCCGGGTTGAAACTAGCCAAAGAGGAGAAGCTTGTCAAGTAAAAAATAAAAAGAGAAATTGAGGCCGGGAAAGATCGAAGGCCAGAATGTGCAGCACATGTTTGCTATGTGATTGAAAAAGCGCATAGTGTTCTTCCTTTAAAAAATTTGCAAATATTGGACTGCGATTCCGGTGCTTCAGCCACTCGCAGTGATAAAGAGGAAAAATTTTTTGCATCCTTTCCTGATGTAATGTAAAGACAAGAAAACACACAGACTCGTAGTATCATTGAATTGAAAAAGATGTATTGTTTGAGAACATCCAAATAAGATCTTATCTCATTCAATTAAAAGGGGGCTTTTATGAAACTGCAGGATCTTTTCAGATTAAACGGGAAAATTGCTCTCGTAACCGGAGGAGGCAGGGGAATTGGCAAATTTATAGCGACAGGTTTTGCCGAAGCCGGTGCCGATGTAGTGATTACTTCGCGAAAGATGGAAAACCTTCAAGCGGCTGCTGACGAATTGAAACGAAAGTACGGCGCTGAAATTCTGCCAATTGCCTGTGACATAAGCAAGGAATCGGATATAGATCTGATGCTGAATGCCGTAAAAAATAAATTCCCCAGGATCGACATTTTAGTCAACAATGCCGGTGCAACCTGGGGCGCTCCCACTTTGGAATTTCCTCTTGAAAAATGGGATTATCTTTTTGATGTTAATGTAAGGGGGATTTGGATCCTTACCCAGAAAGTTGCAAATCTCATGAAACAGCAGGGAAAAGGGAACATCATTAACATATCATCCGTTATGGGATTCAGAGGTTCGGATGAACTTGGGCACCCGGCTGTGCCCTATAATTCTACTAAAGCAGCAGTTAATGTGCTTACAATGAATCTTGCCGTTAAACTTGCACCCTACAATATCAGGGTGAATGCGATTGCACCGGGATTTTTTGGAACCGATATGATGGCGTATGTAAATAAAGAAGAATTTAAAAAGGTTCGTGAAGCTATTTTAAATGTTGTGCCTCTGAACAGAATAGGCGGTGAAGATGATATGAAAGGAGTAGCCGTGTTTCTTGCCTCCGATGCTTCGGCCTATATGACAGGCCATGTGCTGGTAAATGACGGCGGCCAGCTGGCCAGATAATCCTTGAAACCGGGCTTCTGAAAAAGCTGAAAACCCCGCGTGAGCGGCGGGGTTCCTTTTCTTTAAATGGTAACTACTTCATCCAATATGTTCAGTTCCGGTTTGCCGTCCAGCAACTGTCCTATTTCCTTTGAGAAGTCTTTAAAATGCGAGCTTGATGAATGTGCCTGGATTGCTTCCATGTCCCGGTATCGTTCGATAACAGTAAGCTGATTTTGATTCGCCTTGTCACGGCATATGGCGTATGCAAGAGTACCTTCTTCTTCACGGACTTTCGGTACTAAATTCTTGAAAAGTTCAATGGCTTCTTCGATTTTGCCTTCTTTTATTTTCATTTTTGCAATTATAGCAACCATAATAGTATCCTTTCAGAGTGCCGGCAATTACCGGGAAATAATGGATCCGGCAGCCGATTATGGAAAAAAGTGATTTTTCATTCGATTATCAGGCCATCCCCCCACACCATGTCATCGTTTGACAAATGTGAGGGGATGGTGATTTGTCACAGGCAATGATCTACTTCTGGGTATAATCGTACCATCCCTTGCCCGTTTTCTGGCCGAAATCTCCTCGAGCCACCCTCTTTACCAGTTCAGGTGTGGGCAGCTTCGATTTATCGCCTGTTTCCCTGAACAATTCCATGCCGATGTCGTAAGAAAGATCCAGGCCGGTCAGGTCGTTCAGGCGGAATGGGCCCATGGGATGCCCGGCTCCATACACACATGCTTTATCGATGTCTTCAAAGGATGCGACTCCCATTTCGAGCATCCACATGGCTTCACCGGAAATGGCCGAAAAGATTCTGTTAAGGACGAATCCCCATACTTCTTTCTTTATGTGAATAGGAACCTTGCTTATTTTTTCACAAAGCTGCATCGAAATTGCGGCTGTTTCATCAGAGACATGCGGTCCCTGGACTACTTCCACAAGTTTCATGACGAGTGCCGGATTGAAGAAGTGAAGATTGCATACTTTTTCCGGTCTTTTCGTTGCGTCAGCAATTTTTGAGCTTACTATCATCGAACTGTTGGTTGCCAGTATGGCATGCGGCGGCGCAACTTTGTCCAGCTGTGCAAATACCTGCCGCTTCAGAGCCAGTCTTTCCAGAATTGCTTCAATCACATAATCGGCGTCTTTTGCAGCTTCTTCGAGATTGGGGGTAAATGAAATATTGCCTCTGATCTCCTTTGCCTGGTCTTCAGTCATTTTTCCCTTTTTGACGCGACCTTCCAGATAACTTCCGGCAAAATCCTCTGCCTTTTTGAGAATTTCGGGGACCACATCGGTGCACTTTACTTTATAGCCGGAGATGGCACACTGAAGCGCAATCTGGTGACCCATATTGCCGGCGCCGACCACACAAATGTTTTTTACATCTTCAATCTTCATGATAATGTCTCCTTCCGATCTAGTATTTTCAAGCACGAACTCTGTACTCAAAATTTGAAGGGGCGGTCTCCTTTGCATCGGGGAGACCGCCTAAGAAAAGGCATGCTTTGATATTTTATCTTTTAAGATTTTCGATAACCGTGGCAACACCGAGCCCGCCGCCGCAGCAGGAGCCGAAAATGCCGTATTTGCCGCCACGTCTTATCAGTTCGCGCATAGTGAACATACAGATACGGGCACCCGATGCACCATTGGGATGGCCGAATGCAATAGCGCCGCCATTCGGATTCCATTTATCCATATCTACTTTTTCGCCGGTCTGTTTTTCGATCTCCTTGATGACGGCAAGATTCTGCACGGCAAAGGCCTCGTTGCATTCCATAACTTCCATATCCGACAGTTTCAAGCCGGCGCGCTGAAGTGCCTGTGGCATTGCATATCCGGGCGCTATTCCCATGATTCTTGGATCTACTCCGTAATCGGCGCCGGCAATCCATTTGGCCATTGGCTCATAGCCGAGTTCTTTGGCTTTTTCTTTTGTCATCATTAATACGAAGGCGCTGCCGTCATTGCGGCCCGAAGAATTACCTGCCGTGACTGTTCCATCCTTCTTGAAGACTGCAGGAAGCTTGCTCAGAAGTTCCATGGATGTCTCACGCGGATGTTCATCGATTTTGAATATGATCGGCGGTTTTTTCTTGCCCTGCGGTACGGTCACCGGAATGATTTCTTCATCAAAGTAGCCGGCGTCCATGGCTTTTTTTGCAAGGACCTGACTTCTCAGCGCGAATTTATCCGATTCCTCACGGGGGATATCATACATGACCTGAAGGTTTTCAGCCGTCAGCCCCATGCCTATGCACTCTTCCGGGACAGGCGACAGCTCAGGCGTGATCGGCATAGGTGGAATCAATTGATAGGGGGGCGAACTCATGGAAAATTTGGCAGGAATCTGACTGTATGCTTCCATACCGCCGGCGATTACTATATCCGCCTGGTTACAAAGAATTTTCCATGCCGCATGGTTGATAGAATCAATTGCGGAACCGCACTGCATCTCGACATAACTTGCCGAAGTGGAATAGGGCAGGCCCGCATAGAGAAGAGCCCATCGGGCAGGATTCATTGCATGTGAGCAATGTGCCGCTGAACCTAAAAACACGCAGTCAACATGTGCTTTTTCATGAATCTTGGTCTTTTCTATCAATCCTTTAATGCCGATGCCGGCCATTTCAGAAGCATTAATGTCACGCAGTGTTCCGCCCATTCTCCCGAAGGGGGTACGCATCGCTTCAACAAATACAACTTCCCGTTCACTCATTCTTGAATTTCCTCCTGTTTAGTATTGAAATTATCTTTTCTATACTGCCAATTCATAATTGTTATACGCCTTCTGATTCGCGCTTTCAGTTCAATGTTGATTCCCGCTTCGGACATAGAAAAACTGCGCACAGAAACAGTTTCTGGAAAAGAAGGCGAATAGCTTCGATATCAAACAAACAATCCTGAAAAAGCTGACTTTTTCTTTATTCTCGAGTGTGGTAATGTTGCATAAAGCCTTTTAATTGTCCAGAAAAAATTTATTATTGCAACAAGGCGAGTAAAAACAATTCAGCCATGTAAATAAATATCCTTCCTGCCCATTTTTTGATATGAATAGTTGAAATGCAGTTTCTGAATGATGAGAGAAGCAGGTTATGAACCGAAAGTTCAACCTTTTGCATAAAACATAAAAGAGGAAGGGCTTTGGAATTTACAGGCCCATCTATTGCTTCGAAAGGAATATCCGATGAATATTCAGGCATGTTTCAAATTAAACTATGGAGTGTATATCGTATCATCTTTTCTGGGAGAAAAAATAAACGGACAAATTGCAAATACGGTGTTTCAAACAACTTCGGAGCCAATTACGCTTGCAGTGAGTATCAATAAGCAAAATCTGACACACGAATATATCTCCGGAAGTGGTGTTTTCGCAGTATCTGTATTGGCACAGGATGCTCCGATGGAGTTTATCGGAACATTTGGGTTCAAGTGCGGACGCGATATTGCAAAGTTCGAAAAAGTGAATTATAAAAGGGGTATTACCAATGCGCCCATTGTTCTGGATCATACAATCGCTTACCTTGAAGCGAATGTAACCACCTCAATCGATATAGGGACCCATACTCTTTTTATCGGTGAAGTCGTCAATGCCGATCTCATCGCCGAGGGTGAACCAATGACGTATGCCTACTACCACCTGATCAAAGGGGGGAAAACACCACCGAAAGCGGCTACGTATACACGGGAACAACAAGAAAGGAAAACAGCAAAATATCGGGCCAGATATATATGTGCGATCTGCGGGTATATTTATGATCCGGAGAAAGGTGATCCTGACGGGAATATCCCGGCCGGTACACCGTTTGAGGATATTCCCGATGATTGGGTTTGTCCCGTCTGCGGTGCCTCTAAAGATCAATTTGAAAAGGAATGAAGAGCCCGTTGGGCGGGCGCTTCAGGTAGGTATCTTAAATGCAAAGGAGCACGCAATGAGCAGTGAATTTGAAACGAGCGATATTTTTGAAATTGCAGTGAGAATTGAAGAAAATGGAATTAATTTTTACCGGTATGCGGTCCAGATTGCCGGCGACGAGAAAACGAAGCATATTTTTGAATTTCTTGCAGGAGAGGAAGAAAAACACAAGAATACATTCAGAAGCATACTTTCCCGTATTGAATATCATACAGTGCCTGAGACGTATTCAGGAGAGTACGGGGCCTATCTTAGAAATTATGTTGACAACAATATCATATTTACCAAAGAAATTATGGACCGGGAAATGGCTGCAATAAAAAACGAGCTTGAGGCAATTGATTTTGCGCGCCGCAGAGAATTGGATTCTATCCTCTATTATCAGGAAGTAAAGCAATTTGTATCAAAGGATCATCATGGCGATATAGATAAAATTATAAACGAAGAGCGCAACCATTTCAGAATGTTATCGGAACTGAAGAAGAATCTGTAAATAAATTTGCGCAGTAATCCATTCAAACCTGTAAAGGAAAAAGGAAGGAAAGACGGAGAAATTCGAGAACAGCAAATTTATGGGGAGGCTTCGATATGAATTTAGCGGAGTATTTTGATTCAGTGAAAGGATTGGGAGTTATGGCAACTGCCGACCCGGGCGGAAACGTAAATATCGCGGCAATTTCGAGTCCGGTTATTATGGATGATGAAACGGCTGCCTTTATCATGGCCGGTCACCTGACGTACAAGAATCTTCAGTTGAATCCAAAGGCTGCGTATTTATTCAAAGAGAAAAACGGCTATGATGGAAAAAGACTCTATCTGACGAAAATTGAAGAGAAACAAGATATTGATTTGATAGAAAAAATAAGAAAAAAACGATATCCGATTTTCACGACCAAATATGATAATGAATCGAAATACGTGATTATTTTTCATCTGGATGCCATTGTTCCTCTTGTTGCCGACGGGGTTATGAAGCCGGGAATAAAAGAAGAATAAGAGAATTCATGAAGGGGGAGGTATGATAAGATTTTTTAAAATTGCTTTATTGATTGCCTCGGTGGCGATCTTCCCTTTTACTGAAGTGGGCATTGCAAATCCGCCCGAAGCAGGAGAGGTATTTCGGCAGCTGAAGCTTCCATTTCCTGAAAAGAAAGAGCATCGGCAATACCTGGGAGTAAAAAAAGGTGAAAGTTTTCTGATACGGGATATTGAAGCCGATGTCGTTATTGTGGAAGTTCTAAGCATGTACTGTCCTTTCTGTCAAGTAGAGGCGCCAAAAGTAAATGAGTTATTTTCAATGATCCAAAGTGACGGGAATTTAAACGGAAAAGTAAAAATAATAGGAATTGCGGCAGGAAATTCCAGATATGAGGCGGAAGTATTTACTCAAAAATATGCTGTGCAATTTCCTGTTTTTCCCGATGCCGATTTCACGATTCACAAGATGCTTGGAGAGGTCCGGACACCTTATTTTATAGGCATCAAAAATGAAGGAAAAAAAAGCCGGGTCTTCTATTCAAAATTGGGAGCATTTGGGGATACAGGAGATTTTCTGAAACAACTCATAAGTATGTCGGAAATAGAAAATCAAGGAGTATCAAAATGAAAAAATGGAGTATCTGTTTCTCAGTTGCGGCGGCAATGACAGTCGCAAGCTGCTTTGTAGTTTCTTCTGTCTATGGATTATCCGCTGCATACGAGAGCAATATTTATAATCCGAAAGATCTTAAGCCGACTGATAGTATCTTGAAAGTCGCGAAAGGAGATCCTGCTCCCGATTTCTCCTTGCCCTCGGTAGCCGGTGGATTGATAACCTTGAGCAGCCTGAGGGGGAAAAACGTAGTTATATCTTTCGTTCCGGCTGCCTGGACGCCAGTATGTTCAGACCAATGGCCCGGATATAATATCGTGAAAGAAATTTTTGATGAAAGAAATGCACTACTTTTAGGGATAACTGTGGACAATATACCAACGCTGTATGCATGGACAAAACAGATGGGCGATTTATGGTTCCCGGTTCTTTCCGATTTTTGGCCTCATGGAAAAGCAGCTGATTCTTTTGGAGTTCTGCGATCGGATGGCATGGCGGAACGGGCGATCTTTGTTATCGATTCACACGGTATTATCCAATATATCGATGTTCATGACATCAACAGTCGCCCTTCTCTTGAAAGCATCGTAAACGCTCTGGATGCAATTGTTCAATGAGTTTTAGACTGCTTTTGCCATTGTTCGAAGAGCTTTACGAGAGGTACAACCGGCGGTATTTTGTTTATACCGATCCTCTTTTTTTTCTTTATAATTACAAGGATAAACAAAACCGTGAAATTGCGGGCTTCCTGACTTCCGCTCTTGCCTATGGCAGAGTGGCGCAGATCAAAAAAAGTGTCGCCTGCGTGCTCGGGGAAATGAAACCCGATCCCTACCGATTTCTCATGAGCGGATCAGAAAAGACATTTAGTGAAATTTTCAATTCTTTTAAACATCGTTTCACCACGGGACAGGAGATGGCGAGTGTCTTGACAGGATTGAAGCGGGTAATAGAGAAACATGGTTCTATCGAAGCCTGTTTTATTTCAGCTTTTACGGCACACAAAAAAGATATCTTTCCGTCACTTTCCTCATTTGTTAAAGAAATACAGGTAAAAGAGCAAGGGACCTACAATAGCCTTCTTCCTTTTCCGTCACGTGGAAGCGCATGCAAGCGCCTCAACCTTTTTTTAAGGTGGATGATCAGAAAAGATGAAGTTGATCCGGGAGGATGGGCCGGGATTGCACCCTCGGCACTTATCGTACCTCTGGATACTCATATGTACAAAACGGCAGCCATATTGGGGATGACAAAGCGCCGTCAGCCTGATATGAAAACGGCGATTGAAATTACGGAAGCTTTGAAAATTCTTGCGCCCGAAGATCCGGTTAAGTATGATTTTGCCTTGACGAGGCTTGGAATATGCAATGATGCCGATCCTCTGTCATTCATCAACCGCTGCCGGGCGGTTACATCGGGCATTCACACATATGGAAGGAACTTCCGATATGAAAATAGATAAATGGAAACTTGCCTGGGGAATTTTACTGATATTTCTGTCGATCTTTTTTTATGCGGTGCATTTTATCGTATTCCGTGATCCTCATCATCTATTCATTTTTTTTGTAGGCGATATTGCATTTGCATTTATCGAAGTGCTCCTCGTAACCATGATAATTCATGAGCTTCTCAATTATCGTGATAAAAAGTCGGCGATTGAGAAACTTAATATGGTGATAGGGGCTTTTTTCAGTGAGGCAGGAACTGATCTGCTGAAAATATTTACTTCATTTGATCGAAATGCCGATAAAATCAAATCCTGGCTTATTGCATGCGGAGAGTGGCCCGAAGAAAAGTTTGAAGGTGCTGCCGGCCAATGTCATCTTTATGAATACAACCTGGATTGTCATTCGGGTGATATGAAATATTTGCAGGATTTCCTTGTTCAAAAGAGAGGATTCCTTTTAAATCTGCTTCAGAATTCAAATCTGTTGGAACATGAACGTTTCACAAATCTGCTCTGGGCAGTCTTTCATCTTACTGAGGAAATGGCGGCAAGAACAGATGTGAATCGCCTTTCGATCACTGATTACAAGCATCTGGCTCATGATATGGAAAGAGCATATATGCTTCTGGTTTCTGAATGGCTCGAATACATGAAGCATTTAAAGCGGAATTATCCTTATCTCTTTTCACTGGCAATGCGAACGAACCCCTTCGATCCGGGGCAACGGCAGAAGTAATGAAATAAAAGGCGTGCTTTTTAACCGAACACTCAGGTTCAGGATATTATACTTCCAGTGCCAGGTGACCTTCTATATGAATCATATTCGTACACGATTGAGAATAGCTCTTATTAGTCTCGGGGCTGTAATGATAGTTGGAACCTTTGGATTCACCGCAATTGAGGGTATGCAGCTTCTTGATTCCTTTTACTTCAGCATCGTAACTATTGCGACTGTAGGTTACGGAGACATCAGACCTGCAACAAGTGCGGGTAAAATTCTGGCTGTCATACTGATTATTTCAGGCATCGGAACTTTTCTCGGCGTTGTAGCCAACGCGACCGAGCTCATGTTGAGCAGGAGAGAACAACACCATCGAAGGGAAAAGCTGAACATGGTGATAGGCGTTTTTTTTAGCGAAATAGGGATATCCCTGCTTTCATTTTTTTCTGAAGCGGATCAGTCCGCTGAAGAGATCCGCAACGAACTCACTATAGAAAGCAGCTGGACAGAAGAAGATTTCAAAAAAGTTGAGGCATCTCTTGGAATATATAAATATGAGTTGGCAAAGGAGAAATTCAATTTTGCAGAATTGAGTGCGCTGGCAACCCCCAAAAAAGACCTTTTGATCAGGCTTATGGAGAACCCGGCGATTCTTGAACATGAGAGTTTTGCAGAATTGCTGAGGGCGGTGTTTCATTTGACTGAGGAATTGAATTATAGAACCGGCATTCCGGAACTTCCTGATGCCGATCTTGCCCATATTGTGATTGATGCAACGCGAGCTTACAGATTGCTGGCCTATCAATGGATAGACTATATGAGACATTTGAAAAGGAATTATCCCTATCTTTTTTCTCTGGCAATGCGGACCAATCCTTTCGACAGTAATGCCTCTCCTGTAATTACAGAATGATCTGTATTCACGGTGCTGTTTCTGAGTACTCACAGCCGATTTGCGGTCGAAATCTCGTGCCTGCAAATATGCAAAAAACAAGCATATGAAAGCTTCACTTACATACCATTATAGTGCCGGCGCGGCCGGCATCTTTTTACGAGAACATCAAAATTGATTAATTCACAAGGTCGTTTTTCCTCTTCTCTGGTGAGAGAGGATTAAGGAGAGGAGAAAGTAACTTATTGTAATGGTATGATTAATTGCCCCCACTGTGCAACCTTCTCCCCTCAAGGGAGAAGGAGTTTTTTGATTTTTAGAATCCATGAAAATTGCTTTTCCTGAAAAAATATACTAGATACAGTAGCTGAGTATGACAAGGCGGTATGAAAATCGAAATGCATGCGGCGGAATTTTCAGTGTCAAAGAAATTATAAGGGAAAAGTATGGATATTTCAGGTAAAACGGCCATAGTAACAGGATCGGCGCGGGGAGTTGGGGCCGCCACTGCAAAACTGCTTGCTGAAAAAGGTTGCAATGTCGTTATCAATTATTCAAAAAGCGATGAACAGGCCAGGGAGTCTGAAGAGATCTGCAGAAGGTGTGGGGTAGAAACTCTGTTATGCCGTGCAGATGTTGCAGATGATACAGATTGCCGAAGAATGGTGGATGAAACCCTGGGGAAGTGGGGGCGTCTTGATATTCTGATTAACAATGCCGGAACAACGAAGTTTTGTGCACACAGCGATCTGGACGGCCTCTCGAAAGATGACTTTCTGCGCATATATGGTGTAAATGTAGTAGGAACCTATCAGATGGTGAGGGCTGCTGCCCCGCATATGAAAAGGAAAGGGAAGGGGTCGGTCGTGAATGTGGCTTCCGTTGCCGGTATTACAGGAATAGGAAGCTCAATTGCCTATGCAGCGTCAAAGGGTGCACTGATTACGATGACGCTTTCTCTGGCGCGCATTTTGGGTCCGGAAATAAGAGTAAATGCCGTGTGCCCCGGATTTATTCAGGGCAGTTGGTTGCGCGAAGGAATGGGTGTAGAAATATACGAAAAACTAAAGCTGGATCTCGAGGCTGCTGCGCCGTTACATATGACTGCAACACCTCAAACCGTCGCGGAATCTATAGTGCATTTTGCAGCAGGCATGCCCCTGGTAACGGGAGAGACTTTGATTCTGGATGGCGGATTTCATTTGAATACGACTCCCATGGCGCGCCGATAATGTGTGGGAAGCAAGTACCTATTTCCTTGTTTCATTTTTAGCAGCTGATAAATTTAATTCATAAATTTTTTATCCGGCACGTCGCCATTGATTTTTGTAAAGGCCTGCTCAAGAAATTACAAAAAAGCAAGTTCTCCAGGTGTTTTGATAATGAAATCAGGATCGGCTGCTCTGAGCCTGATTTCCGAATGCCACCCCCATGTAACGGCAACAGTGTGTACTCCGGCTGATTTTGCTTCCCGAATGTCACCTGCAGTATCACCTATGTAGTAAGTTTGAGACGGAGATTTCCCCCACCGGTCCATTGCATAGGTTATTTTTGCAGTTTTGCTCAACATGAAATCAGCACCTAATATATCACTGAAATACCTGTCGATTTTTTCCCTTCGAAGAGTTTCCCGAACCATTTCTTTGTAGTTTGAAGATATTACTGCAAGAATGCCGGTCCACGAAAAATGCGTAAGTATTGATTTTATTCCCTGAAATGCGCATACATTTGAGTAATCAATTGAAGGCCCCAGGATTTTCGATGCCCTTCCGAAAGCTTCCAGTGATACCCCTTTTTTTGCAATTGCCTCATAAAAATTTTCCTCGAACAGATCCAGAAAATCTTCACGTGTTTTGATAATATGACAGTCGATTTCTTCGAGACAACTCCTGATCGCTTTTTCATAGAGATTCAAAGAATCGACGATAACTCCGTCAAAATCAAAGAGATAAAGTTTTTCTGTCATTTTGTTGTTCCTTCGAATAATGCCGAAACATTTTCTTTCGAGGGGTTGTACACGATTCCGGACTCTGTAATAATGCCTGTAATATACTGGTGAGGAGTTACATCAAAAGCGGGATTGTAGGCACCGACCCCGCAAGGAGTCGTTCTTATTCCTTGGAATGCAAGCACTTCATCTGTATTGCGTTCTTCAATAGGGATATCTTCACCGCTGTCGATACCGATATCAACCGTTGAAAGGGGGGCCGCTACATAGAAAGGAATTGCATGTTCTTTTGCAAGTACTGCAAGAGTATACGTGCCTATTTTATTTGCCGTATCTCCATTCGAAGCGATCCGATCGGCACCTACGATAACAAGGTCTATCTTTCCTTGCTTCATAATGAAACCTGCCATATTATCGGTGATGACAGTTGCGGGGATGCCTTCACTGAACAATTCCCAGGCCGTAAGCCGGGCACCTTGCAAAACAGGTCTTGTTTCACAGGCAAATACATGCATCCTCTTTCCTTCTTCACGGGCAGCCCGGATTACTCCAAGAGCCGTACCGTACCCGCCTGTCGCCAGGGCGCCGGCATTGCAGTGAGTTAAAATTGAAATATTATCGGAGATCAAGCAGCTGCCGATTTTGCCTATTCTCCGATTGATGAGTACATCCTCTTCAAGAATAGTAAGTGCTTCTTTTTTTAAACATACTTTCAGGTGTTCACAATCAGAACGGTATTCATTTTCTTCGAAACACCGCTTCATTCTTTTGATAGCCCAGGAGAGATTGACAGCTGTCGGTCTTGTTTTTGAAAATTTGTCACATAAAAGAGTAAAGATATGCCGGAATCTTCCGGGATGTTCGTCCTTAACCTGTACCATGCCGAGGGCAATACCCAATGCCGCAGCGATACCGATAGCAGGAGCTCCTCTTACAGTTAGGTTTTCTATTGCACGCAGTATCTCATCAGGGTGGGTGCACGTTACATAGCGCAGTTCTCCCGGTAATGCCTTCTGGTCAATGAGAACCACTCCCTCTGCTTTCCATGTTATGGGTCTGATTATCATTTCGAAAGCTTCTTCTGCAAAATTTCATTCACTATTTTAGGATTGGCCTTTCCCTTCGTCGCCTTCATAACTTGCCCTACAAAAAAGCCGAACAGTTTATCCTTTCCCTTTCGATAATCTTCCAACTGGGACGAATTATGTTTCAGGACTTGATCGATAACTGCTTCGAGAGCGCTCGAATCGGTGATCTGTACAAGTCCTTTCTCTTCGATTATTTCCTTTGGATCTTTAGCTGATCTCCACATTTCTTCAAAGACATCCTTGGCAATCTTTCCGCTAATAGTGCCATTTTCTATGAGTCCTATCATGTCACTTAATGCCTGGGCACGTATCGGGCATTCTTCCATAAGAAGTTTGTCTTCATTAAGATGTCCCAGCAAATCTCCCATCACCCAGTTGCTTGCGAGTTTCGGGCGCCCACTTTTAATAGCCACTGTTTCAAAAAAATCGGCAAGGGCCCTGGAAGCTGTAAGAACACCCGCATCATACGGGGGAATTCCATATTTTTTTATAAAGCGTTCGCGCTTCTCAAGGGGGAGTTCGGGAAGAGAACCCCGGATTTCTTCAATCCAATCGCCGGAGATAACGACAGGGACAAGGTCGGGATCAGGAAAATAACGATAATCATGCGCTTCCTCTTTGCCCCTCATCGAATGAGTCATACCCTGGGAATCGTTCCAAAGGCGGGTTTCCTGTACTACCGCATCGCCGTTATCCAATACATACTGCTGGCGCTTGATTTCGTACTCAAGAGCTCGCTGGACATTCCTGAAGGAGTTCATATTCTTCAATTCCGTTCTGGTTCCAAAAATGTCCTCACCTTTTGGACGGAGTGATACATTGGCATCACACCTGAAACTTCCTTCTTCCATATTGCCGTCACAGATCTCCAAATATACGAGAATTTCATGGAGCCTTCTGAGATATTCGGCTCCTTCCTCCGGGCTCCTCATATCGGGTTCGCTTACTATTTCTATAAGCGGTACTCCCGTTCTGTTGTAATCCACATAGCTCACCGGGTTTATTTCATCATGGATCAGTTTTCCCGCATCCTCTTCCATATGAATTCTCGTAATGCCTATTCTTTTTGTACTACCGCCTAATTCCAGGCTTATATAGCCGTGTTCTGCGAGCGGCTGATCATATTGGGATATCTGATATCCCTTGGGAAGGTCAGGATAGAAATAATTCTTTCGTGCCCATACATTGGATGAATTTATAGTGCAATTAGTTGCCAGTGCCATTTTAATAGCGTATTCAACTACTTTTTTATTGAGTACCGGGAGCACACCGGGCATTCCAAGGCATACAGGACAGGTATGACTGTTTGGCTCGGCTCCGAAGCGTGTGGAACATCCGCAGAAAATCTTTGTTTTTGTCAGAAGCTGAGCATGAACTTCAAGCCCAATTACCGGCTCATATTCCATGAAGCAAGGGCCTCCTTTTTTCTAAATTGATTTGCTTTTCGAAAGCGGACGCAGCCTGTAGCAACTTTTCCTCTTTAAAGTATCCCGCCAGAAGCTGAAGCCCTATAGGAAGACCTCCTTCAGAATAACCGCAGGGTATTGATATGCCGGGAATTCCGGCAAGATTGGCTGGCAGCGTAAATACGTCGGACAAATACATCTGAAGCGGATCATCGGTTTTTTCCCCTATTTTAAAGGCCGGGGTGGGGGTTGTCGGGGTCAGAATGACATCACATACTTTGAAAGCGTCATCGAAATCCTTTTTCATGAGACTGCGGATCTGTGATGCCTTTTTATAATAGGCGTCATAATAGCCTGACGAAAGCGCATAGGTGCCTATCATTATTCTGCGTTTAACCTCTGCTCCAAATCCCTGAGAACGACTCTTTTTGTACATATCCATAAGATTACTGCTTCCAGCCGCCCTGAACCCGTATTTCACCCCGTCATAACGGGCCAGATTTGAACTCGCTTCGGCGGGCGCCACAATATAGTAGGCGGCGACACCATATCGTGTATGAGGCAATGATATATGACAGGATTTCGCACCGAGTGCCTCTATAAAAGCTATGACCTTTTCAACGGCAGACGAAACTTCCGGGTCCATTCCTTCGATGAAATATTCTTTCGGGATGCCAACTGTCCAGCCCTCAATTCCCCTTTTAAGAAAGCTCTCATAGTCCGGAACTTCGGCGGGGACCGAGGTTGATTCGTTCGAATCATATCCCGCTATCACATTCATCATAATTGCGCAGTCTTGTACGTCCTTTGTCATTGGCCCGATCTGGTCCAGTGAGGAAGCAAATGCAACGAGGCCGAAACGAGATACTCTTCCATAGGTAGGTTTCAGTCCCACTACACCGCAAAGAGCGGCCGGCTGACGGATAGAGCCTCCGGTATCGGTACCGAGAGAAGCAATACATTCATCAGCGGCTACAGCTGCTGCAGAGCCCCCGCTTGATCCACCGGGAATTCTTTCCGGATCCCAAGGATTTTTCGTTATTCCGAAATATGATGTTTCGGTTGACGACCCCATGGCAAATTCATCCATATTTGTCTTGCCGGTGAAAATCGCTCCTGCATTTTTCAGCTTTTTTATCACTGTCGCATCATAAGGGGGTATAAAGTCTTCCAAAATATGTGAACCGCAGGTGGTCTTGATTCCACGTGTGCAGAGCAGGTCTTTAACAGCAATCGGAATTCCCGTAAGTTGAGACATATTGCCTCTTCTTATTTCAATATCCGATTTTCGGGCTGATTCGAGAGCATCTTCTTTCAAGAGTGTGATATAGGAATGTACTTCTTCTTCAACGGCTTCTATTCTTTCAAAAACAGAGGCGGTTATATCGAGGGAAGTCAATTCGCCGCTTCTCAATTTTTCATGTAGCTCATGAATGGTTAATTCGTACGGTTCCATAAGCCCCTCATTCTATTACTTTTGGTACTATAAAAGAATCGCCGTTATCATCTGGGGCGTTGGCAAGCGATGCCTCTACAGGAAGTGATTTCATTTCCACATCATCTCTGAATGCATTGTGAAGGGGAGTCGCATGGCTCATCGGTTCTAGCCCCTTCGTATCCACTTTGTTTAATATATCCATATAAAGAAGAATATCGTTTAGTTGAGAAGTGAATTTTTCATACTCACTTTCAGTAAAATCAAGTCGCGCCAGATGAGCCACATAGGCAATTTCATCTTTAGTTATTTTCAAATTTTAATTCCTCCTTTTTACCTAAAACACTTTCCAATAAGGTTGAATCCTTTTTATAATTTTATCGATTACTTTCTGTACCGATGGTCCTGCGCTTTGCTGAATTGTGTCTAGAGAGCAGGGGGAGGTTATGGTCATTCCGCTCATTTCCATGAGAACTGCTTTTATGGAATGCGTCATTATATCAACGTTGTAGCCTCCCTCGAGAGTTGCCACCAGCCTGCCTTGACAACATTTTTCGGCGATATCGAGTAATACCCGCGTAAGGGCGGTAAATCCCCGGGAGGTGACTTTCATGCCACCCAGCAGGTCCTTTGCGCAGATGTCAAATCCGGCAGAAAGTAGAATAAGCTGAGGCTTGTACTCGCATGCGACCGGTTCGAGAATTCGTCTGAACACAGAAAGATATTCCGCATCTCCCTGTCCTTTGGACAGTGGCACATTGACCGTATATCCCGTACCCTCTTCAATACCTATTTCTTCTATACTGCCTGATCCCGGATACAGCGGATACTGATGAGTTGAAAAATATAATATGCCTGGATCTTTATAAAATGTATTCTGAGTTCCATTGCCATGGTGAAGATCCCAATCGACAATTAAAATCCTTCCCAACCGGTAAGTTGTCCTGGCATATGCAGCAGCGATTGCAATATTGTTAAAAATACAGAACCCCCCCGACCGGTCGGATTGGGCATGATGCCCCGGTGGCCTGACAAAAGCGAATGCATTTCTGACTCTTGCAGCCATAACAGCGTCTACCGCATTGATCAAACCGCCTGCAGCAAATATGGATGCTTCGAATGAATCAGCGGAGGCAATTGTATCAGGATCAAGGTATGTCGGCTTGTTGCCTGCTGTGGAAGCGACTCTGTCTATATATGATGGCAAGTGGATGGAAGATAACTCCTCGTAGGAAGCTGAGCGCGGTTCTATGCGATCAAATCGACCTGCCATTTCTTCCGACAAAAGCATTTCATATAACGAGACAAGCCGGCGTGAGGATTCGGGATGGAAATCTCCTGTATTATGCCGCAAGTAACGTTCGTCTGTCACAATGCCTGTATTAAAAAACTTATGCAAAGACATGGAACACCCCTTAATAAATGACGGATTTTTGTATCACATGCCTTGCGGAAATGCAATTGAGAAGGAAGTGTCGGCAGTATAGCAATCAGATGACGGAGGTGCAGGAAAAGATGAAACAGTTGACAAAGAAAGGAAAGTAAATATATATTCAGTAATCTAATGTAAAAGAGGAGTTGTTATGTTTGGCATAGGAATGCCCGAACTAATTATTATTTTGATTGTCGCTCTTATCATTATAGGGCCGAAAAAACTGCCGGACCTGGCCAAATCTCTTGGAAAGGGCCTGGCCGAATTCCGCCGGGCAACGGACGATGTAAAAGAAACGATTAATGCAGATAAATTTAAAGATGATGCAAATGAAATTAAAAACTCCCTTCTATACGGCGATGAAAGGGACACGTCAGATACAAAAACCGAAAAAGAGAAAGAATAGCGGATGTATCTGTGTAAATGCTTCTTCAAGTAAATCCGGTTAATGCTTCCACCCATGGGAAACCGCAATCATATTGATGAAAAAATGCCCTTTACTTCTCATCTTGAAGAGCTCCGAGTCCGATTGATGCGGAGTCTTGCTGCTATCGGCATAGGGTTCGCGGTGTGCTACTTTTTCAAGGAGAGACTATTTTCATTTCTCATGCTTCCTCTTGCCGACATTATGCCGGAAGGAAGCGGCATGATATTTACAAGCTTACCGGAGGCCTTTTTTACCTACCTTAAGGTCTCATTTTTTGCAGCTATTTTTTTGGTGAGTCCGTACGTGTTGTATCAAATATGGAAATTTATATCTCCGGGCCTCTATGATTCAGAGAAGAAATATATTTTTCCCTTTGTCTCGCTTTCCTCCATCTTTTTTATAGGCGGTGCCCTTTTTGCCTATTTTCTTGTTTTTCCACTTGGATTTAAATTTTTTGTTGCCTTTGGAACTGATTTTATAAAACCGATGCTCTCAATGAAAGAATACCTGTCTTTCTCGATGAAGCTCCTTATAGCCTTCGGCATCATTTTCGAGCTTCCAATTTTTATGTTTTTTATTGCACGAATAGGCCTGGTGGATTCCGAAACGTTAATTAAAAAAAGAAAATATGCCATATTGCTTACGTTCATAATAGCAGCCCTCCTGACTCCTCCTGATGTAGTGACTCAGGCCATGATGGCCGTTCCTCTTATCATATTGTATGAAATCAGTTTATTTGTTGTGAAGCTGGGGGAAAAAAAGACAGAAGCGAAAAATGAAAAAGAGAACGGCGGAAATAATGAAAAATAGAGAGTCAAAAAAATTTGGAATAAAAAAAATCTTGTTTACATGCGCAATTGCAGGGTTCTCACTTTTCATTATCGCTGTATTATTTGCGGGATGGGGACTTTATATACTTAACAGAGATCTGCCAAGCATTTCTTCACTCAAGGATTATCGGCCCAGTATAATTACCAGGGTGTATGCAGATAAAAACGATTTAATAGATCAGTTCTATCTCGAAGACCGCAAGCTTATTCAAGCAACTGATTTGCCTCGCTTTGTCATACAGGCTTTTGTAGCAGCCGAAGATGCCAGATTTTTTCACCACGGAGGAGTTGATATTCAGAGTATTGTCAGGGCGTTTTTAAAAAATCTTAAAGCAGGCACCATTGTGCAGGGGGGAAGCACAATCACGCAGCAGGTTGCAAAATCCCTTTTTCTCACTCCCGAGAAAAGTTATCTGCGAAAACTGAAAGAGGCCATGCTGGCGTACAAGATAGAGCGATACCTCGATAAGTACGAGATATTGAATCTTTATCTGAATCAGATTTATCTTGGACACGGAGCGTATGGTATTGAAGCGGCTTCACAGCGCTATTTCGGCAAACAGGCAAAAGAACTCAAGCTTGCACAAGCGGCACTTTTAGCAGGTCTTCCAAAAGCTCCCAGCAAATACAGCCCTTTTTATCACTTCGATCTTGCCCGTAACAGGCAGATATACGTTCTGGAAAGAATGGCCATAGATGGCTATATAACGGAAAAGGAACAAAAAGAAGCCATAGAGGAAGTTTTGGCATTGAAAGAAACAGGCCAAACAGAGAAAATTGCCCCCTATTTTACAGAGAATGTGCGCCGTTATATTCAGTCAACTTACAGCACTGATGTCCTTTACAGAGAGGGGCTGGAAGTCCATACGACCTTGGATGTCGAGATGCAAAAAGCTGCAAGAGATGCCGTAAAGAGGGGACTTCGTGAGCTTGACAAGCGTCAGGGATACCGAGGCCCGGTTGATCATATACCGCTGGATCGCTTTGACAGCTATCTGGAAACTGCTGCACTGGAACAGAAAGGCAGATCATACGAAAAAGGAGAAATGGTCCGGGCTCTTGTTGTCGGTGTTGAAACTGATGGTGTGTCTTTAAGAGTCGGCAATCTTCGTGCGTCAATGGCTCTCAAGGACATGGACTGGGCTCGGAAACCTGATCCAAAAACGGCGTACAAGGCTTCTCCCGTTGAAGATGCAAAAGAGGTGCTCAAAACAGGCGATGTGATCGAGGCATCTGTACTCGAAATTAAAAAAGATGTTAAAGGTAGTTTCCCGTTTCTGGTACTTGCTCTGGAGCAGGAGCCCGAAGTGCAGGGAGCGCTTGTATGCCTGGATGCGAGAACGGGTGAAATAAAGGCTATGGTGGGGGGAAGGAGCTATGGAAAGAGTGAATTTAACCGCGCAACACAGGCCAAAAGGCAGCCCGGCTCCGCTTTCAAGCCTTTTATTTATACGGCAGCTTTCGACAAGGGAATGACCCCTTCAACTATTATCATGGATTCTCCTATCATATTCAGAGATACATTAAAGGACAGTCCTTGGAAACCTCACAATTACGAGGAAACATTTTACGGTCCGACTATGTTGCGAACTGCACTAATTAAATCCAGGAATCTGGTGACGATAAAAGTGCTGAAAGATATCGGGATCGATTATGCCGCCGATTATGCGAGAAATATGGGGATTTCTTCCCCATTGGCTCATGATCTGTCAATGGCATTGGGAAGTTCGGCCGTTACACTGCTCGAGATGGTGAAGGCTTATGGTACTATAGCGAATAGTGGAAAGAGAGCCGAACCGTTTTCCATAAAAAAAATAATCGCAAGAAATGGAACAATACTTGAAGAGACACGGCCAAAAACTGCACAAGTAATAGATCCGCAAATTGCCTACATTACATGTTATCTTCTTCAGGAAGTTGTTGAACATGGGACAGGCTGGCGAGTAAAGGCCTTGAAAAGGCCGGTCGCAGGAAAAACGGGAACGACAAATGATCTTTTCGATGCCTGGTTCATAGGATTTACACCATCACTTGTAACGGGTGTTTGGGTGGGATATGATGATCTCAAACCGTTGGGAAGGCATGAAACAGGATCTCGCGCAGCAAGCCCTGTTTTTCTTTATTTTATGGAAAAAGTGCTTGAGTCCGAACCGGAGGAATCTTTTGCGCCTCCGGAGGGAATAGTATTTGCCAACATTGATCCAGAAACGGGAATGAGCGTCAAAAAGAAATTGCCAAACTCGGTAGTGCAGTGCTTTGTGGAAGGTACAGAGCCTTTCGAAGAAAATGAGAAAGAGGATTATGCTGAAAGTAATAAGAGAGGCTCTCGCAAACTCGATCTTGATAGTTTTATGAAAAGCGAGAGGCAGGAATTTGCGAATTAGTGGCATTGTATTCGGGCATATATTTTTGATTCTGCGAAAGCCGCTCTGATCGATCCGGAAAAGCGACAGAGGATGTAATTTTTTAAAAAAAATGCTTGACATAATTTTATTTTAAAATATACTCACTGGCCTAACATTGGGAGAGAATGATGAAAGATAAGAATGTGGTCGTACTTAGCAGTGTATATGTACTCGTAGTAGTACTTACGGGGACTGCTGCTCGACCGCACTGAAAAAAGACAGCAAATCGAGCCGCAGGCCCCGAAAAGCCTGCGGCTTTTTTATTACGAAAAGCCGCTTTGTACAAAAAAAAGCGGCTTTTTACATTGATAGACATAAGGGAGATGACAATGGAACGATCAGGTGCAGAAATATTGCTGCAAACTTTAAAAGAGGCAGGAGTGGAGCATATATTCGGATATCCCGGTGCTAATACCCTGCCCGTTCATGATTGCCTGGAAGAAAGCAGAATACGCCATTTTCTTGTCAGACACGAGCAGGCTGCTGCTCATGCGGCTGACGGCTATGCACGGGCCACTGGAAAAATCGGGGTCTGTTTGGCTACATCGGGACCTGGTGCGACCAATCTGGTGACGGGGATTGCCACGGCATATATGGATTCGACCCCTATGATCGCTCTCACCGGTCAGGTCACTACCAATCTTCTGGGCAGTGATGCTTTTCAAGAGACGGATATAATCGGCATAACTATGCCGATTACAAAACATAGTTTTTTACTGACCAATGAAAATGAAATTGCCGCCACCGTAAGAGAGGCAGTTCACATTGCAACAACGGGCCGTCCCGGCCCTGTTTTGATCGATATGCCAAGGGATATTCTCGCAAAACGAACCAATTCAGAAGAACAGCATAATTTCGAGATTTCAGATTCAAAAGCTGCTCTTTTAAGTGATCCTGATCGACGTCAGCTGCAGCAGATTGCCAGATATCTGAATGCGGCGGAAAAGCCTGTCCTGATAATCGGCGGAGGCGTTAAATTGGCATCCGCGTTTATTGAAATGACGAATGTGATCACAAAGGGTAAAATTCCTTTTGTGACGACAATGATGGGAATAGGATCGGTGGCATCTACCAACGGGTTCAATTTAGGTTTCATTGGAACTCATGGAAACGATTTGGCAAATCGAATAGTACACCAATCGGATTTTATCCTTGCCATCGGGGCTCGTTTCAGTGACCGGAGTACCTCTGTTATAGAAGAATTCGCCCCGCTTGCGAAGATCGCTCAAATTGATGTCGATCCAACTTCGATCGGAAAAAATATCAAAACAGATATGTCTGTAATCTGTGATATCAAAGTCGCTCTGGATGAGTTGATCACTTTGATTGATGACAAGGAACGTTCCGATTGGTGGTCGAGAATAAAAAATGAGCGAATTCAACTCAAAAAAAATGGAAGTGCGAATGGGTGCGGGCCTGCCGGAGATTTAATTGAACAGGTGCAGGAGGCAATGCCGGAAAAAACGATAGCAGTTACCGATGTGGGATTAAACCAGATCTGGACTGTGAGGTCCTGGAAAGTCGGTATTCCCCGCGGCCTCATTACCAGCGGCGGTATGGGGACAATGGGATTCAGTGTTCCAGCGGCCATGGGTGCAAAAATAGGAGCGTCGGATAGAGAGGTTGTCGTTTTCACGGGTGACGGCGGTTTTTTTATGAATATTCAGGAGCTGGCGACAATCAGCAGTTATAATCTCCCTCTGAAAATAGTCGTTTTCAATAATGGCCATCTGGGAATGATACGACAGATTCAGGATCTCTTTTATAACTCCCGCTTCAGAGACAGCTGTCTGGCAGGGAAAATAGATATTTCCCAAATTTCCAAAGGATTTGGGATTCCGTCTGAAAAGGTATCTGTCCGGAATGCCGGAGAAGGCATTCAAAGGATGACCGGTACAGACGGCCCATTCATTTTAGAGGTGCTCGTTGATGAGGATAATTATGTATATCCGATCATTCCTCCGGGAAGATCAAATATGGAAATGATTTACGGTCGTTCCGATTGAAACGGGTCGAAAAATCAGCAATCGGGCGCGGTCTTTTCTTGTGAGGAACAGCGCCCTTAAACAGTACGCGGATTTACACCGGAAAAGGAAGAGAACATGGAAATACGGGAACATGTAATATCTATGCTGGTTAATAACAGGCCGGGGGTTCTTGCTCGTGTATCAGGTGTTTTTGGCAGACTCGGCTATAATATCGAAAGTTTGTGTGTGGCGGAAACCATTTCGCCCAAGGTATCGAGAATCACATCGGTCAGCAAGGGAGACTCGCAGTTTATGGAAAAGGTAAGAAAAGCGTTGAACCGGCTGGTTGACGTAATTGAAGTAACGGAATTGGAAGATACGCATTCCGTGAAGCGGGAGATGATGCTGATCGGACTTTCTTTTGACGAGAAAGCGAGGGCGGAGATTGGCCAGGCAGTATCCATGTTCGGTTGTTCAGTTGTTTCAATGAAAGATAATTACTGCATAGTTCAGGCCGTAGGAAACAAGATGGAGGTAGAAACGATCCTCAACTATTTAAAACCGATTGGTGTAAGGGATGTATGCCGGTCGGGTGCGATTGCGCTCGAGAATAAATGAAAAGGAAAAAATAAAGTCTTGACAGCAAAAGGCATATCTGATAGCAACACCTTCTTACACGGATGAAGGAAGAAAGATCAGGTATGTCAATGGCTGCCGAGAGGAATTTTCTTATTAGCGGTATAATTATAATTATCTCCTCCCATACGAGGGGCTGGCTAATGGTCTGATCTTTTGCCATATTATGAGAAACAAACCGTTACCGGCTCCCCGGTAGCGGTTTTTTTATTAAAGAGGAGGTGTCGCGTGGAACTTACTGGTTCGCAGATATTAATTCGTTCGTTGCTTGAGGAGGGAGTCGATACAATATTCGGCTATCCTGGCGGTTCGGTTCTCGATATTTACGATGAACTGTACAAATCCTCAATAAAGCACATTTTGGTTCGCCATGAGCAGGGAGCCGCCCATGCCGCGGATGGGTATGCACGTTCTTCGGGTAAGGCGGGAGTCTGCCTTGTAACCTCCGGGCCGGGTGCAACAAATACAGTGACAGGTATCGCAACGGCTTATATGGATTCAATTCCAATGGTCATTCTTACGGGGCAGGTTCCCACACCATTCATAGGGAGCGATGCGTTTCAGGAAGCTGATATTACAGGCATAACAAGGCCTTGCACGAAACATAATTTTCTGGTCCGTCGTGTAGATGAGCTGGCGAAGACAATACGCGAAGCCTTCTTCATTGCGAGATCCGGCCGACCCGGTCCGGTACTTGTCGATCTTCCAAAGGATGTCATTCAGGCGAAGACCGCCTACCGCGAAGGGGGAATTACAAAATCGAGCATGAAGGAGCCGGTGTATCTGCCAGATTCGAATCAACTGATGGAAACTCTTGAATTGATAAAAAAAGCCAAAAAGCCGGTGATCCTCATAGGAGGAGGTATAATCCACAGCCGGGCCAGTTCCGAACTTGCCGAACTGGTTCGCAAACTTAAAGTACCGGTGGCTTCAACACTCATGGGACTCGGGGGATTCCCCGGAGCCGATCCTCTTTGGCTGGGAATGCTTGGGATGCATGGGACCTATTATGCAAATATGGCAATAAGTCATTGCGACCTTCTTCTGACGCTCGGTGTCAGGTTTTCCGATCGTGTGACCGGTCGTTTGTCTTCTTTTGCATCGAATGCGACTATTGTTCAGGTCGATATTGATGCTGCATCCATCAACAAGAATATTCTCGTTCAAGTTCCAATCGTGAGCGATTGTAAATCCGCGCTTACTCAATTGAACGTGATGCTGGAGAAAAACGGACTCAGCAAGATCAGGGAGCAACGGAAAGATTGGCTTGCTCAGATCGAAAAATGGCGGCTTGAGGGTCCTATGACCTACTGCAGGAGCGATTCAATTAAACCTCAAAAAGTTATTGAAACAATCTATGAACTTACGAAAGGTAATGCTATTATCGCGACCGAAGTAGGACAAAACCAGATGTGGACGGCACAATTCTTTCGATTCAATGAACCCAATACATTTCTGACATCTGGAGGATTGGGGACAATGGGCTACGGATTGCCTGCGGCAATCGGTGCCCAGGTTGCATTCCCGATAAGCTTGTCATTGATATTGCCGGTGACGGAAGCATTCAAATGAATATACAGGAATTGGCGACTGCGGCAAATTATAATATTCCTGTAAAAATAGTCATCTTGAATAACGGATATCTGGGCATGGTACGCCAGTGGCAGGAACTGTTTTATGAAAAGCGATATTCCAATACTGATATTGGCGGAGGGAAAACGCCTGATTTTATGAAGGTCGCCGATGCTTACGGTATTCTGGGCGTGAGAGCGACAAAGCCGGAAGAGGTGGAATCGGCTCTCCGAAAAGGTTTGGAAGCACGGGGGCCTGCAGTAATGGAATTTATAGTGGAGGCCGAAGAAGGCGTATATCCAATGGTAAATCCGGGTGCGGCGCTTACTGAAATGAAATTAGTGCGTGATCTTGGGCTTTAATTCAGCAGATTCATCCCGTTGACGGGCAGAGAAGGTTTCATGTCGAAGAAAGGACTATAGACGCATGGAAGTAAAGAATCATACGATTTCACTTCTGGTTAAAAATAAACCCGATGTTCTCGCAAGGATTTCGGGTCTTTTGAGCGGACGGGGATTCAATATCGAAAATATCAGTGCCAATGTAACGATGAACCCGGATGTGACTAAAATTACAATGGTGACCAAAGGTGATTCGAATACGGTTTCCAAGATTGAAAAACAAATGCAGAAACTGGTCGATGTTATTGAGGTGACGCCGGTTAGAACAAGAACATCCATCCAAAGAGAAATGCTGCTGATTCGTCTGAGCATTACACGGGACAACCGGAAAGAGATATTAAAGGCAGTTGATGAATATAAAGGAAGAATTGTGGCTGAGGGGCCGGATTACTTTGTGATCGAGTTGACGGGAAGCAAAAAAGAAATTGATCATGCTTTGGTATATTTTGAGGCTGCAGGAATCGAAGATATGAGCAGATCGGGAATGGTAGTATTATAACGAAAAATTAATAGAAGGGAGAATAGAATGGCTGAGATAAAGATCGGTGAAGTTGTCGAAGAGGTGATTACGGCTGAAGAATTTACTCTGGAAAATGCCCGCGAAGTCCTGAAGGATGAGGTTATTGCTGTGCTCGGTTATGGAGTACAGGGGCCGGGGCAGGCGCTTAATATGCAGGACAACGGGTTCAAAGTGATTGTGGGGCAAAGAGAAAGTGAAGAATATTATTGGAATAAGGCTGTCAATGACGGTTTTATCCCGGGTAAAAGTCTTTTTTCTTTGGAGGAAGCAGCGCAAAAAGGTACCATCATCATGCTTCTGCTTTCGGATGCGGGACAGGCAGCTGTCTGGCCGAAAATCAAACCTTTTATGACGGCGGGAAAAGCGCTCTATTTTTCACATGGTTTTTCCATTGTTTACAAAGAGCAAACAAAAATAATTCCCCCTTCCGATATCGATGTCATAATGGTAGCTCCTAAAGGGTCTGGTCTCACAGTGAGAAGAAATTTCCTGGACGGAAGCGGCATTAATTCAAGTATCGCCATTTTTCAGGATGCGACCGGGCGGGCCCTTGAAAGGACCAAGGCTATCGGTATCGCCGTAGGTTCGGGTTACCTCTTTCCAACCACCTTCGAAAACGAGGTTTACAGTGATCTGACCGGCGAGAGGGGTGTGCTCATGGGATGCCTGGCCGGTGTCATGGAAGCGCAGTATAATTGCCTCCGGCAGCACGGTCACAGTCCCAGTGAGGCCTTTAACGAGACTGTAGAAGAATTAACCCAAAGCCTGATCCGGCTCGTAGGTGAAAATGGTATGGATTGGATGTACGCCAATTGCTCCACTACAGCACAGCGTGGCGCACTCGACTGGAAAGGAAGATTTCGCGATGTCGTTGCTCCTGTTTTTGAAGAACTTTATGAAAGTGTGAAATCGGGAAAGGAAACCGAGATTGTCATGCGGGTGAACAGTGCCCCCGATTATCGGGAACGATTGGAAGAAGAGCTGAGCGCAATGCGCAATATGGAAATGTGGAAGGCCGGTGCCGTTCTCCGGGAATTGAGACCGGAGAGAAGGGGCAAAAAATAAATTTTTTGTACAGGGAGGAAATAAGGAGGAGAGTTTGTGTTTAATAGCATGCAACTTCTTTGCCCTTATTCCTTATTACATAGCCGCTGTTGTATGATGGATCGAAAAGGATGAGGAAATGAGAAGTGATCTTATGAAAAAGGGTCTTGAACGAGCGCCGCACCGATCGTTGTTCAAGGCCATGGGCTATACCGATGAAGAGTTGTCCCGTCCTGTCATTGGCGTAGTAAACTCTGCCAATGAAATTATTCCGGGTCATGTTCACCTCAATACAATTGCCGAAGATGTCAAGGCAGGCATCAGAATGAAGGGAGGAACACCAGTTGCATTTCCCGCAATAGGAGTCTGCGACGGAATCGCCATGGGGCATGCCGGGATGAAGTATTCCCTTGCGAGCAGAGAGCTGATTGCCGATTCGATCGAAATCATGGCTACGGCTCATCCTTTTGATGGTCTCGTCCTGGTAACGAATTGTGACAAGATCGTACCCGGTATGCTGATGGCTGCGCTGCGTCTCAATATTCCCGCCGTTGTGATAAGCGGGGGTCCAATGATGGCCGGAATAAATGATGGAGCCCCTGTCGATCTGATACACGTATTTGAAGGCGTCGGCAAGGTCAAGGCGGGAACGCTGAACCAGAAGCAGCTGAAACAGCTTGAGAATTGCGCCTGTCCGGGATGCGGCTCCTGTTCGGGCATGTTTACGGCAAATTCCATGAATTGTGTCACCGAGGCACTGGGACTGGGCCTTCCGGGAAACGGAACGATTCCTGCTGTCAACGCTGCCCGCAGACGGCTCGCCAAAGAGGCGGGGATGGCTGTAATGAATCTTGTCAATAAGGACATAAAGCCGAGGGACATTGCAACGCTTGAAGCCTTTAAAAATGCCATTGCCGTCGATATGGCCCTGGGCTGTTCAACCAATACGGTTCTGCATATACCGGCTATTGCCCATGAGGCAGGTATCGATCTCGACCTTGATATTTTTAACGATATCAGCAGAAAAACTCCGAATATCTGTTATTTGAGCCCTGCCGGCCCCCATCATGTCGAGGATCTGGACGAGGCCGGAGGAATTCAGGCAGTTATGAAAGAAATAAGTGCCCGGGGAGTTATCGATCTTGAAGCCCTTACGGTAACAGGGAAAAAAGTGAAAGAGAATTTAAAAAAGGCTGCGATAAAAAATCGAACCGTCATCCGACCGGTAGATGAACCCTACAGCAAGGAAGGAGGAATTGCCATTCTGAGAGGCAATCTTGCGCCTGATGGCGCTGTAGTAAAACAATCGGCAGTTGCGCCCGATATGATGAAAAATGAAGGCCGTGCCCGTGTGTTCGATTCGGAGGATGATGCGATAGAGGCGATTCTTGGAGGACTGATTAAAGGGGGCGACGTTGTCGTAATCCGTTATGAGGGTCCCAAGGGAGGTCCTGGTATGCGCGAGATGCTGGCGCCCACGTCAGCCATTGTCGGCATGGGGCTTGACAAGTCGGTGGCTCTTCTGACTGACGGGAGATTCAGTGGAGGGACTCGCGGCGCCGCCATCGGGCATATATCCCCTGAGGCGGCCGAATGTGGTCCCATCGGTCTTATCGAAGAAGGCGACATCATCGAAATCGATATCCCGGGGAAAAAGATCGAATTAAAAGTCGATGCAATGGAGCTGGATCGTCGCAAAAAGGCTTTTACGCCCAAAGAGCCGCTTATCAAAACGGGATATCTGGGGCGCTATGCAAAGATGGTCACTTCGGCAAGCACAGGCGCCGTCTTCAAGGATCCGGAGTAATTATGAGGTGGAATGTCCTTCTCAGACCTGAAGGACATTCCTGTTGTTTCTAAAAATTACTCAGATTACTTTTTACACCGTTCAAGGTCATCAGGCAACGGAGGCGTGCAATACTGAGAAGGCACCATGAACACTTCTCCATATCCTGCATCTCCTTCGAACCATTTGTTAGGGTATACCAGTTCCGCCACCGCCATATCCCGCACTACCTGGTGATCGCAGGCCCTCATCTTTACGACCCCGTTAATCGCTCTGTATTCATCACCTTCCCAAGTGGCGATTATCTTTTCCGGATCAACTGTTCCCGCCCTTTCAATTATATCCATGAGCCAGTAATACATTGCAGTTGTCGCTCCCATTGATCCTGTCGGATACTGCCACAGCCTGCTTTCATATGCTCCGCCCCACTTAGGCCACTGTTCCGTCCAGGCTTTCACAAGCGCTTTGTTTTCCGGAGTATCGATGGCAAGACAATGATCATTTGCCACAACCAGTCCGGCCCCGGCCTTTCCTTTGACAGCACCTATAACGACCGGTATATCTGTTTCATATCCTGCAACGGGTATATTGCTGCCGAGTTCACGAACCTGTTTGATGAGGTTGATTATATCGACGCCCCAGTTGGCGGATAGAATCACTTCAGCGCCGCTGCCTAAAACTTTGGTGAGGTAAGGCGCAAAATCTTTTAAAAACAGGGGATGATATTCTTCACCAACGATCTCGGCATCAGGTTTATGCTTTTTAAGATTATCTTTAACCGCATCCGCCCAGGCATGACCGAATGCGTAATCCTGACACAGAATATAAAATTTTTTCTCCGGTCTTTGAGCATAATAGTATCCGAGCGCACCCAGCATGCTTGTATTCTGACGAACTCTGAATGTATAACGGTTGAAATTTGCCCCGTTCATCAATTCATCTGAATACCCGGCGTAGCTCATGAAAGGAATTTTATATTTCTGGGCGACATTTTGCACGATAAGAGTGAGATGGCTTCCGGTAACCCCTGCGAGAAAGTTCACTTTGTCTTCTAAGCAAAGTTTCTCGGCCACTTTTTTTGTAATAGCCGGTTTGGATTGATCATCCCCTTTTATTATCTGAATTTTTTTCTTTTTACCGTCTACCAGGATCCCCCCTCTTTTATTGATATCGTGGGCCACCCAGCCCGATACTACATTGTAAGCATCACCGGAAAGCGCCCCCGGCCCTGAGAATGCCTCTATAAGTCCTATTTTAATTGTGTCTCCCGTTGGAACTGCAGGGTTATTGGGATTATAGTCTGACATGTCGGACATTTTGGTCATGTCAAATCCCGGCATGGCATAAGATACATTCCCGGATGTAAAACCTGTGAAAATTATAACGAGCAAACACAGGAAAGCCGCGACGATACTTCCATCATTCTTTTGCTGTTTCATACTCCCTCCTTTTTGTTTTAAATGATAGTTACTATAATGGACCGTTCTTTCTGCCTTCACCCTTTGAAGATCCGGCGAAGCAGTTTACTGCACAAAGAAAAAGGATTACAAGAGTTAAGCAGAAGTGAGGCTGATGCTGATACCTTCCGTTGCAATATACAATGCAAAAGCATTCCTGTGATTTTACCTCGGCGACTATCGAACCATCTGATAGAACAACAGCAGAATTATGTCACCAGGGATAGGGTTTTGTCAGGTTCAGACCCGGCTGTACTGCGTCTCGCTAAGCTGTTCCCGCAACTAGTGGAAATGATTATACGCGTATATTATTAATTGCCGATTGTCAAATGTTTCATAATTTTTTCAGTCATTATACATTGCTTCGATTTCTTCTTTGTATTTTTCCTCGATCGTCTGGCGTTTCAAAGTCATATTCGATGCCAATTCTCCTGCTTCTACTGAAAGGGATTTGGGAAGAATACTGCAGTACTTGATCTGTTCGTGATGGGACAAGGTACTATTTACCTCATCAATATTCTTTTTTAGAAGATCTTGAATCTCTCCGATTCGGAGCAGCTGCTGTTTGGTCTCGGCCTTAAGTCCCCTGGATTCGGCGTAGTTCTGAAGGCAGCTGAAATCGGGAACTATCAGAACTGTCAGATAGTTTCTTCCCTGACCGGTAAGTACGGCCTGGGCAATATAAGGTCTGGTAGTGAGCGCAGTCTCGATTGGCTGGGGCGCAATGTGTTTGCCGCTTAAAGAAACAAATAGCTCTTTCTTGCTTCCCTTTATGGTCAAATATCCATCTGCATTCAATTCACCTAAATCGCCCGTCTTGAACCAGCCATCCTTTGTAAAAGCATCTTCGGAATCTTTCTTACGATTCCAGTATCCTCCGAACACCTGTGGTCCTTTTACCAATATCTCTCCATCGGGAGCGATAGTTTCTTTTGTAAAGACTGCCGGATTTCCCACTGTATCCGGTTTCATTCTCAGATGATGGCCGACAGTGCGATATGAGATTAAAAATTTTATCGTCTTCACAGGATTCCTGAAGGGGTTCTTCCCCTGTGCGCGTTCTTTCACAAAAATATCGGTAAGCCATTCTACCATTCTAATTTTCCACGAACCGGGATTTTTTTCGGGAAGACCGATAAATTCGGGTTCATTCAAATTAAGGACGGCACATGTTTCCGTGAGCCCATACACTTCGCTCAATTGAATACCCGCCGATCGAAAGAATCGGCCTGCTTCTTCAGACAATTGCCCTTCGCCTGACAAGGCCACGATAAGCCGTTCAAGGCCAGTCTTTTTTCTTATTTTGCCAAACACAAAAGTATGTGCCAGCGCCCATTCTAAGGATTCCGCAAATGACATTCGTTTTCCTGATGCTATCGCAATGCTGTAATTTTTCCCTGCTTTCATTGCCCATTTGAAAAGTGATCGTGCAAAAAGCGGCTGCTTTTCTGCCGTATGTTTTACCGTACTGTATATATTTTCGTATACCACAGGGATGCTGATTATGGCGTGAGGGCGGACTTCAGCAATATTTTTCACCAATCTTCCGTAATTTTCAGCAAATACAAGTATACCGCCCAGGTAAAGTCCTCCTAAATGATAATCCATTGTACGGCAGTACGCGTGACAAAAAGAAAGGTGTACAAGATGCGTAAGGCGAAGCCCTCTCTTTTTCTGCCGCTTCATCAGGATGGAATTTGATGCCTGGTACATTGCGGCAATCCAGTTTTTCTGGGTCAATATGACGCCTTTTGCATATCCAGCCATTTCTGAGGTATATATGATTGAAGCCACATCATCAGGTTTGACGGCAGCTATGAGCTCTTCAACTTTTTTTCTTTCGGGGCGTCCCATCTTCATCACATCAGAAAAAGTATAGAGTCCTTCAGGCTTTGCTCCCTCCCAGGGTCCCATTATTATCACTATTAGATCTTTCTGTGTGTGCATTCGGATTTCGAGAGCCATGGATGCCTTATCCGCTGTTGAAACAATTACAATCGAAGATGCACTGTCCCCGATACAAAAGGCCAGTTCTTCCTGGGCCAAAGCCGGGCAAAGAGTCACTCCTATGCAGCCTGCAGCCTGAATTGCCTGATCCGCAACAATCCAGCGCGGACGGCTTTCGGAAAAAAGAGCAATTCTGTCTTTTTTCTTTGCACCAAGAATAATAAGACCACCGGCAAGATCGATAACCTGATCGCGCGCAGCTTTCCACGTCCAATTTATATAGGTTGAAGAAGCGTTTCCATCATGGTCGAATTTTGCCGAAAGAAACACATCTCCACTGCCGCAGCGCAAAGCCTGTCGGTGAAAGAGATCGCACAACGTTTGAATTTTATGATCCATAAAGCCTTTGAGTATGAGATCAATTAGAAAAACACTTTTTCTTCAGATTGGATGCAGAAGGAGAAATTCAAACGGCACTATTTTGCCGAAAGGGAAGCCCTGAGCCTGGTATTCATTAAAAAGTGATTTCTACATTTCATTTAAATGCCCTTTTTCAGCACCTGTATAGCTCGGCGGGAAAAAGCCAATCAGTTAAATTTAAAGGTGCATTGTTTCTGCCTTGAAAGTAAGTTTCGTTCCGCTCATATTTAGAATGAATTTTTCCGGCATTTTCCTTTCAAAATGCATCATAGCGGCTCTTCCCGTACAATGACAAGGAATCACAAAGTCGGGATTTATGCTTTTGATTTCTTCCGTTGTATTTTCGATGATCGGTTCGAAAAGTGGACCGGAGAGGTGGAATCCACCCATTACTACGTGCACGTGCTCAATACCTGTTATCTTTTGAGCGTATTTCACTGTATTGACAATTCCTGAATGGGCGCATCCTGACAGTATGATAAGCCCCTTGCCTGCAAGATGAAGTGCGAGAGCGCTATCGTCTTCAATAGGATCCCATATCTCTTTTCCGTCTTTTTCTCTATATGCGATAGGGTAACCTCTTTCGAAACTGGTGATTCTTTCTATTTCACCCAGAAACAGTGCCTGGCCATCAAGAAGTTTTAACGGGTTTCTGGTTTCGATAAGAGTGGCACCGGCTGATGCTATATCTTCACGGCGTAATCGGGGAAAAAATAGCTTTAGATTTTCAGCGGGTTTGATATAGCGTGGATATTCAAACGCAACAGGATGAACTACAAGTTCTATTCCTTTTCGCCCGACCATCCGGGTGAGTTCTTCAATTCCACCCGTATGATCGCTGTGGCCGTGCGATAAAGCCATTACCTCTATATCTGCCATAGATAATCCCAGGGCTCTTGCATTGTATGCGGCACCCGATGATGAAAAGCCGAAATCGAATAGCATGCTCCTGGTTAAACCATTTTTTGTAGTTTTCACTATTGCTGAAAACCCGTGCTCTGCCTGAATGGAATTTTTGATTTCTCCGTCGCGGATCGGTAAAGCCCTTGCAACTATCGCATTTGAGTCGATTGCACTGACATCGATATAGTTGTCCTGCAGAGTTATGATTTCAATTTTATCAACTTCAGTAATATCAGACATTTCTCCTCCTTTCCGGTACGCGCTCTTTTACAGTTTTGATACACTTGCTCAATGCCTTTTGAAATGTCATGGCCGCCAGAAGCGCACAATGCCTGTGGTCTTCCGGAATATTGGGAAGTTTCGCAAGGATCGTGCTTTCGTTAATAAGGAGGCACTCTCTTATTGTTTTCCCTATGCTCATTCCCACGGCCGTTTCAGCTGCAGCCGCAGTAAACATGCACCCGTCTGTAGAAAATTTTGCATCCTCGATTATTTTCTCCCTTTCCCGAAGGAAGATTTGTACAGTATCTCCTCACGTGCCTGTTACTACGGCATATCCATCAGGATTTGCTATACTTCCGTAATGCCTGGGATTGAGGCCACCTTCAACCAGAGGCTTCGAGTAGATTTCAATTGCCTTTTCGTAAGCCATTCCTAAAAGAGCTTCAATTATTTCCTGGTCAGTCATAGATGATATATCAGTGATCGCAGACATTGTCTCCTAAAACCAAAGTTCCTTCCATAAATGTTTGAATAATATTCGCAGGTGTATCCGATGGGGCTCCTACGGAAACGGATATACCTTGTTCGGCAAAAAGATCACGGGCGCGCGATCCCATTCCCCCGGCGATGATTATATTTACATTATTTTCGCCCAGCCAGCGCGGCAGGAGACCGGGTTCGTGAGGAGGTGCTTCTAATGCTTTTTCCGAAAGAATTTCTTTTTTTTCCAAATCGACGTCGAAGATAGCGAATTCATCACAATGACCGAAATGCGGGCTGAGGCGGCCCTGGACCACAGGAATGGCAATTCTTGTCGCGTTACCGGGCGTATCCTCTTCCCGGGGTGCAGGCATATCAGACCCAGTTCGCGATTCAAGGTCCAATAAAGGCTGAACGGCATTTCGAAACGCTGTTGCAGCTTCCGAATCAGAATAGTGATACACAAATGGCATCCCCTTGTCCGATGCCTCGACGATATTCGGGTCGATAGGTATTGTCCCCAGAAAAGGAACACCCATTTCTTCCGCCATTTTTTGTCCGCCTCCTGATTTGAAAACATCGATAAGGTGGTGACAATTAGGGCAGACAAGACCGCTCATGTTTTCTATTACACCGAGAATTGGAATATTGACCTGTCTGCAGAAACTGATACATTTCCTTACATCGTTAAGGGATAAATCCTGCGGAGTAGTTACTATTACTGCACCATTACTTTGTGGTATCAGCTGAGCGACGGAAAGCGGTTCATCACCGGTTCCTGGAGGAAAATCAACGATGAGATAATCCAGTTTCCCCCAATTTACGTCAGAGAGCAGCTGTTTTATTACATTCATCTTCATCGGACCTCTCCAGATCACTGCATCATCACGGTTTGGTACGAGGAATCCTATTGACATTACTTTAACGCCTTCCAGGTATTCAATCGGGTAAATGGACGTACCGTCACTACTCGGTCGCTTTCCATCTAAATTAAGCAGAGTCGGGATGCTCGGACCATGGAAGTCCGTGTCGAGAAGACCCACCTTTTTCCCTTCCATTGCAAGGGTAACCGCAATATTGGCCGCCACTGTACTCTTTCCCACTCCGCCTTTGCCGGAGAGGACCATTATTTTATTTTGTATTTCATCCATGCGGCGTGTTAAAAGCTGACTTTCCGTATAGTTTTTCAGTTTTTGGTCATCGGCCGGCGGAGTGTTTTTGCCGGGGTCTTGCTGATTGTTTTCCTTGCTGCTCATATAGTATCTCCTTTCGGCATATAGCCATTCTTTTTTACATTAGTTCGCGATACATTTCAATTTAAGACGGGTTATTTTCCGTTACTTACATGAAGGGATTGCCTTATTGCCCGCCAAAGGGCTTTTATATCCAAAGAGGCTCCTTCATCAGTATATTCAATAACTGTTGTTCTTTTGATTTGAGCTTCTGTAATTGCTTTATCATATCGAACACGGCCGGCCACTGTGAAATCCTGAAGTGCTGATTCTTTTTCTATTGATCCGGCGATTTCAGGATTCAAATCCCATTTGTTGATACATACCACAGCAGGGATTCGAAAATGTCTGGCCAGTTGGGTGACTCTTGAAAGATCGTGTTTCCCGGAAAGAGTAGGTTCTGTTACAACCAGGACAAGATCCGCGCCGGTAATTGATGCAATCACAGGACAGCCGATTCCGGGGGATCCGTCGACGAGAACATAATCCAAAGCTTTTTCAAATGCGATTTCACGGGCCTTTTCCCGAACCAGACTTACCAGTTTCCCTGAGTTTCCTTCGGCAATACCTAAACGGGCATGCACCATTGGACCGTATTTTGTTGACGAGATGAAAAGCTCGCCGTTTACTCTCGGTTCAAGGAGAATTGCTTCGGCAGGGCAAATGCGTCCACAGAGCCCGCATCCCTCGCAGTAAATCGGGTTCACTGAAGGAATATGCTCGCCGCCTTTTTCTTTGCCAGGGCCGCAGGATATGGCATCAAATCGGCAAGTATCGATACACTCACTGCAGGCAATGCACAAGTCTTCTACTATCCGTGCCTTTTTTCCTCCGCTGAAATCTTCGCGGTGCTCTATCGAGGGGTTCAGAACGAGATGAAGGTCTGCTGCATCTACATCACAGTCGGCAATAACCTTATTTTGTGCGAGAGCTGCAAAGGAAGCTATTATGCTTGTTTTTCCCGTGCCCCCTTTCCCGCTGATTATTACTATTTCTTTCATCCTTCAGTAACCCTCCGTCCAATTCCATCTTTTTCAACAACCCGGTCGATTACTTCATTCCAGCATGATTCGAAAAGGTTCCGGTATTCCGGCAGGGTTTTTATAATCATTTCTCCTCTGGAATAGGCTTCGGCAATCCGGCGATCATCGGGTAGTTCAAATATGATATCGATACCTTCAGAGATGCAGTAATTTTTCAGCTCATCCGTTCCAATATCACAGCGGTTAAGTGCTACAGCAAAGGGAAGTTCCAGTTGCCTCACCATACCTACTGCAAGCGTCAGATCGTGAAGACCGAAAGGAGTCGGTTCTGAAACCAAAATAACAAAGTCGTTTTCTTTCACCGCTTCTATCACGGGACAGGAAGTTCCCGGAGGTGCGTCAACAATGATATGACCTTCTGAACCTGCAGCCTTTCTTACCGCACTGATTACTGCAGGCGACATTAATTCGCCGATATTGAGCAGTCCCTGAATAAATGATATACCATTTGCGGTCCCTTTTTCGAGAATTCCGATGTTCCTCGGCGTCTCTGTAACGGCATTTTCGGGGCAGAGAATACTGCATGCTCCGCAACTGTGACAAAGTTCTGGAAAAATAAGCACTTTTTTCTTTATCACAGCGATTGCATTGTATTCACATACTTCACCGCACAAGCCGCATCCTGTGCAAAGAGATTCAATTACTTCCGGTTTCTGAACTGCCACCGGTTCGGATGAAGTTATCACGGGATCGAGAAACAGGTGACAATTCGGTTCCTCCACATCACAATCTGCGAGTACGATTTTTTCACCCCTCCCAGATGCTGATAAGGCCAAATTTGTGGCAATTGTTGTTTTTCCTGTTCCTCCCTTGCCGCTTGCTATTGCTATTTTCATATTTTTTCGTCTTTCGTTTTTCAGCATGTCTATTCTTTCGATAACCTCAGCGTGCTATTGCTGTTTTCACATTTTTCCTTCTCTCAGCAGTTCATGTGGCCCTGGCCCTGGTTGAACATACGGATAGGATGTACTCAAGAATTATGCCATCTAAACTGAGAAGTTTAAGAATTAATTTCTCTTCTGATTCACCGGTATATACCTTCCGGCATTTTTAACTTCCTCGCAATGCTGCAACCCCGGTATCAGAATTGGTTGCCAAGTTGCAACCTCGGCGGCTTCATAAAAAATCCGTATGCTGAGTCGAGTTTCATCCTTTATCGTTGTGGCGCATGTCTGTGTACGCTCATTTCTCCGGATTCGCGCGCGTGCCTCTGAAGCTTTTTTATGAACGTTAATAACAGATCGGTTTATACCCAATGTCCTTCGCGGGTAGGCGCATTTACTTCTTTAAGAGATCCCTCTTTCCAGAGAGAGAGGGCATCTTCGACCGTTTCTGCGTTATTCCCGAACAGGTAAATTTTTATGGACGCCGCTTCCAAAGTACGGAAAGCGTTCGGCCCGACATTGCCGGTTAGCACTGCTTCGGCTCCTATGCGTGCTATATTCTGGGCAGCTTGAATGCCTGCTCCATGAGAAGCATCAACGTTTTGAGCATTTGAGTGGGCTTCCACTGCTCCCGTTGATGTATCAATAACTACGAACCATTTGGCCCGGCCGAAACTTTTATCCACTTTGCTCGACAGATCCTTGCCTGTTGAAGTGACTGCCAATTTCATGAATTCACATCCTCTCTTGTCTTGTTCAGAAGTATTTATCGCCCAAAGGCTACTCATTTTTCTGCTGAAGTGCTATGTAATACACTTATATAAGCATATCATATGAAAACACAAATAACCAGAATGCAGACTGTTGCTGCCGATTCTTATCTTTTTTCTTCAGGCATCTCGTGTACAGAGTAAATAGAGAATTGCTGCTGAAGCATTCAGGAGCCGGTCTGTTGAAAATGAAAATACAATAAATCAGGTGAAGCGATCGGCGACATTAATCGTGAGGCTTGATCGAAATATCGACAATCTCAAAGCGCCGCATGCCTCCCGGTGTTTTTACTGATACCTCTTCACCCACTTCTTTGCCTATCAAAGCTTTACCAATGGGCGAGGTGACCGATATTTTGTTTTTTTCGATATCAGATTCAAAAGGACCGACAAGGAGATATTCAATAATTTCCTCTTTTATTATATCTTCCATTTTGACAGTGGAGCCGAACACAACTCGCTCGTCGGTGAGATCTTTTGGATCTATAATCGTTGATGTGGCGAGTTTATTTTCTATTTCCTGAATCTTTCCCTGAAGAAATGCTTGCCGTTCTTTCGCAGCTTCATATTCGGCATTTTCCGAAATATCTCCATGTGCACGTGCCTCTTCGATATCCCGAATATTTTGCGGAACGGCTATCCGCTTCAGATGATCCAGTTCTTTTTTTAGTTTGTTGAATCCAGGTCTCGTGATCGGGACCTTTTCCATAATGCGCCTCCAGTTTAATTTTACTTTTTACTTTTCTTTTCCAGGTTTTTTAATTCCTTTTTTTTCTGTTTCTCCAAGGCTTTTATTTTCTTCTTTTCAATCTTTTCCCTTTCTTTGGCTGTTTCCTCGGCAGGCATGGAACCCGGCCCAATTTCTTTCTTTGTTTCTGAACCGGAAGCAGCTGCGTTACCCATTAATTGCTTTTCTTCTCTTTTCTTTTTGAACCTTGCCTTTGCAATAAAATGATTGGCGAGCATTTTCCCAAACTGGCCTATAAATCCGGCAATCAGAACTATAAGAATCCATTTAATTAATTTCAGCCAATTAATTTCATCCATACTAAATTACAATTATTGCTCAGCAAAAATCCATATGCCTGCATTTGATGGCCCGTAAAAAGTACAAATTCAAGCGGCCTTTGTAGGCCGAGATCAAGGCTTGTATATCGCAGGGAATAATAGGCGCTTACGGTACGCTGCAATAACGAGAAATGCAGCGTAATCCAGAGGCCGGACTTTTTACAAGCCGCATATTTACTTTTTCAAATCAGAAGGAGGAACTCCCTTTTTTAAAAATTTTTCTTCTATCAAGAGGACCAGGCCTTCTATATCGTTGATATCATACAAAGGAACGTCTTTATCATAAATTGCATCGGCTGCGATTGCAATGAGGTTATCCTTTTTTGTGCAGAGAAGCGCATGGTGCGATTCTTTTCGGGATACTTCTATTTTCGGGAACGGATTATCTTTGAACCCTTCTGCCAGGATCAAATCGGCATCCCTTATATACCGCTCGGCAAGTTCCTCTATGCGTAAGTCTTTGCCGGTATCTTCCACCAGCGCCGCTTTTCCCGGTGACGCAATTACGGAGGCGAAGGCACCGGCCTTTTTATGTCGCCAGCTGTCTTTACCTTCATGATCGATATCGAATCCATGCCGATTGTGCTTAATGGTTGCGATCCTGTAACCTTTTGCAACAAAAAGAGGAATCATTTTTTCTATGAGAGTCGTTTTACCCGAATTTGATTTTCCTACAATCGAGAGAATGGGAGGCATGTATGCTATCCTTTTAGAAAAATAAGTTGATGAACCGCAGGAATGGACGCATGGCAGGAGTCCCGCCTCCTTCCGAGATAACCTGCAGTATCTTTTTGTTGTCAAGGCTTACTGAACCACCGAGGTGGTGTACCGGAGTATCCCGGAAGACTTCAGGACAAAGCGGTGTCGAGGGCCCCAAGATTGTTACATATCTTGCACCAGTAAGTTTTTCCAGTATTGATTCGACGGTATCGTTCAGTATTGAGGTGGCCGTTACAATTGCAACAGTTGCATCGGAAAGGATTTCGCTTTGACGTTCGCTGTCTATTATGCCGGGACGGTTCGGATTTCTTTCAATAATGGAAAGAGTTGCTCCTGTGGCTTTTATCTTTCCTACAAGTGGTCCGAAAAAGCCCACCATGGCAACGTTGTCATTTTTCGTAAGATTCATTACATCAATTGCATCATCCTCAAAATCAGAGTACCCGGGGCAGACGATGGCGTTTGCCGTGGCCAGCCCCAAACCTTTTTCCAGCGGATTTTTTGATTCCACTATGAACTTCAAAAGATTCGATGCGCTCTGTCCACTTAGCGTTCCCGCTTTAGGGAGTGCTGTACAGCTTGCTGAAAAATCCTGCTTCATTACGGCGGCCAATCCCAGCCGACCGTCATCGAGAGCAATCCCTATATACCCAAGCCCGATTCTGACGTCAGATACCGTTCTTCTTTTGCCTTTTTCAAAGGCATGTTCGAAAAGATTTTTACTGATTTGCCCTTTTTCTATCATATTTTTCACCTTTTGTTTTCTTTTAACTAATTGCTTTCACAGGGTCAAGGAAACATTCTAAGTGGAACAACGTGGAAATTGCAATTGCCCTATGTTTTATTTCGTAATATTCTGTACATCAGTTTTTGATAAATCCCGTGAACGAAAGGTATTATCTAAATAAAAACAGATGATTAGTCAAATTAAGGAAAGAATTTCGGATCAATTAATATAGGCTTGATCATTTTCATTTAAAGAAAATGCAAAAATAAAAGGGACAATGAGAGAAGGAAAAAAATGAAAGACCGCCTTCGCAGAGCTCTGTGGGAATCTGGATTGATTCTTGCGTTTGCCGTTGTGGTTGGTATAATCGCAAATATAATCAGATCTGTTCCTCTCCCTCTCTGATGAGAAAATTTATGAAGCATCGAAACCAACGAGAAGAGCTGTATCGGCGCGGTATAGATATCTTACTGGGAGCTCTTTTTCTCTATGCGAGCATACATAAAATTATCGATCCCGAATCATTTGCCGTGGCTATCTACAATTATCGAATTCTTCCTTTCGGACTTATAAATATTGCCGCTGTTATCCTCCCTTGGCTTGAGCTGGCGATAGGCCTCTGTCTTTTTTTTCGCGTCTGGTATTTCGGTGCAGTTTTGCTGGCAGACCTCCTTCTTTCTGTATTTTTTTTGGCTCTTCTTATCAGCTCTATTCGAGGCATCGACATACAGTGCGGATGCTTCAGCACCTCCAATGAGGTAACCCTTGCCGGTTCCATGCTATGGTATCTCATTCGGGATGGATTGCTTCTTTTTCTTGGGATATATCTTTTTATAAAAACCTTTGCCGCTTTTTCACATGTAAAAAAAGGGGGGATTAAGGCAGAAAAAAGCCGGCAGGAAAGTATTAATGGGCATTCCTGAAAAAAGCAGAGATATCTCTTTATATCGGAGTGATTCAGGGCGACAGGAAAGACGTAAAGGATACATCTGATATGATGCGAAAAATTTATAAATATACTGCCTCGGTCCGGCTTACAATATTTCTTTTTTTTACTCTGGCCGCGACATCTGTTTTCGGTACTCTGGTGACGCAGGGTTTGCCCGGAGAACATTATGAAAAAATTTATGGTCCCGGTATGGTTTCTTTTTTGGATTTTTTCGAAATCACCGATATGTATCATTCATGGTGGTTTATGCTTCTCCTGTTTCTTTTAGCCGTGAATATTACCGCCTGCACGATCAGGACACTGCCGGGCACTCTGCGGGGGATGTCCAGGAAGAATCGTGATCTTGAGGAGACGGTCACTCGTTTATGGCCCATACAGTATGTCTGCGAAAGCGCTTATCCTGTTGAAACAATGGAACAGAAGCTTACATTGCTGGCAGGGCGGCTTACAGGAAAACCGACTATAATAAGGGAAGGTGAAGAACGGCGTATCTATTCAGAAGGGGGTGCATATTCACGTTTAGGTGCTCCGGTGGTCCATATTAGCATCCTTCTTGTTCTTGCAGGCGGTCTTATCGGATCGATAATGGGCTTTTCGGGTCGGATGACGATTATAGAGGGAGAAATGTCCAGCATCGCCCTTCTTTTCCCGGGCGATAAAGAAGAAAAACTTCCTTTTTCAGTGAAGTGCGACGGGTTTGCCGTGCAATTTTATGATAACGGGATGCCGAAAGAATACCGGAGCGATATAACGATAATAGATGAAGGAGAACCTGTGGCGTCAGAATCCATAAGAGTGAACGATCCCTTTACGTACCGGGGATTCAAATTGTGCCAGGCTTCTTATGGAATAGCAGAAGCCTCTGACTTCAAAATCTCCGTTACGGAGGAAAAGAGCGCTACAACGTCAATATGTACCCTCAATCTCATGAAGAAAGTGCCGCTACCGGGAAGTGATAAGTCCTTTGCCGTTGCCAGATTTGTTCCCGATTTGCAGGGACTGGGACCAGCAGTTATGGCAGTGATTCTTGCACCCGGGGCGCCTCATGACATTTTTTGGATACCTTCCGGCTTACATCAAGCTCAGGGAACAAAACGGCAAGGGTATACATTTAAAATAGAAGGATTTACAGCACGCTACTATACGGGCCTGCAGGTGGGGAAGGATCCAGGCGTTCCTCTGGTTTGGGCGGGATTTGTGCTGATTCTTGGGGGGTTTGCAATGATTCTATTTAAATCGCACCGGCGCCTGTGGATGAAGATTACGCCAGTTTCTGAAGGTTCTCGTGTTGAAGTTGCAGCCAAAACAGACAGGAAAGACGGCAGCAGTTTCGAAAAATCAATTACCCAAAAATTCAATAAGCTTTGCAAATATGATTGAGATGAACGATACGTTTCTTGTCAGTATTTCAACGTTTTTTTATTTTTTTGGAGCACTGGTATTTTTTGCCGCTTTTGTATTTCAAAAAAGAAGTATGCAGAACGCTGCAATACTATTTGTTGTTGGAGGATTTAGCATAGAGACCGCGGCTATTATTATACGCTGGGCCTTTTCTTATCAAATGGGATTCGGTCATGCCCCGCTTTCCAATCTCTACGAATCGCTTGTTTTTTTTTCCTGGTCTGTCGTAGTGATTCTGTTTGCCACCTGGAAACGCCACAGAAATGACATTATAGGAACTCTGGCGTCTTTTTTTGCATTCATTCTGCTGGCATATGCGTCTCTGTCGGGAAACGTTACCACACAAATACAGCCGCTTATCCCAGCTCTTCAGAGTAATTGGCTTATAAGTCATGTAGTAAGTTCGTTTCTTGCCTATGCCTGCTTTGCTATCTCTTTTATCACCAGCATTCTCTATCTCATAAGAGTAAGAGCGGGGAGAAGGATTGAGAGGATACTGCCTGATTACGATGTCTTTGATGATCTCGGTTATCGGATCACTTCAATCGGTTTTGTTCTGCTCAGCCTGGGAATCATTACGGGCGCCGTATGGGCCGACACGGCCTGGGGAAGATACTGGGGGTGGGATCCGAAAGAAACCTGGTCACTTATTACCTGGATGATATACGGAGCTTACATTCACGCCCGACTTGCGCGAGGTTGGAAAGGTACCTCCATGGCCCTGATATCAATTATAGGATTTATCGCAGTCATTTTTACTTATCTGGGCGTCAACTACATCTTGTCAGGTCTCCACAGTTATATGTAGGAATTGGAATGATATATGACTTGACTTAAAAAAGGAATTCCTTATCATAAAGATATTAGCTATTTGCCGTTGTTCTTTTAAAACTCCCTCTCTTTAAGTTTCCCTCTGCTACATTGAATAACCTGAATGTCGGGGAGAAAAGCTGTTATTTCATATCTCCTTTGGGTATTTTGATTTTTATGAAGTATGTGAGATTAGATTGTTTCTCTGTGCTCGTTAAAAGCGGGTTGATGCTATGTCTCAAGATTGTAAAAAAGGAGCCACCGTTGTTCTAATTTCAGGAATTAACCATAAAAGTAAGAAGAAGGAGGTGTAATATGGCTGAAAATACATTTTCAGAAAATAAAGGTGTTACCAGAAGAGGGTTTCTTAAAACCACGGGAACTGTTGCAATTGCCGGTGTGGCTTCCGGTGGTCTGCTTGCCGGTGTTCCAAGGGCTTTCAGTGCCGAATTACCCCAGGAGTGGAATGAGGAAATAGACGTGGCTGTTGTAGGAAGCGGATTTGCAGGACTTGCCGCGGCTATAGAGGCAAAAAATGCGGGGGCTTCAGTCAAAGTCTATGAAAAAATGCGCGTTGCCGGAGGTAATTCTATTATTAACGGCGGTGTTATGGCTGTAGTTGGTTCAGATATGCAGGAGGCAAAAGGGATTCAAGATTCACCGGATTTGATGCTGCAAGACATGATGAAGGCCGGTCTTTACCTGAACTATCCTGAGCTGGCTCGTATGGTGGCGTACCAGTCAAAAGATGCTTACAACTGGTGCAAGGAGTATCTGGGCGTCGGCTTCGGAAGTGCGGCCCAGCTTCTTCACATGGGTGGCCACACGGTTGCGAGGAGTTGTCCTACTTCCAATTACAGCGGTTCGGCTATCGTAAACAAGGAATTGGCTAAGCTGAAAGAGCTCGGTGTGCCGGTAGTAACCCAGGTATATCTGGAAAAAATCTTTAAAGACAAGGATGGAAGAGTTGCCGGTATTCAGATCCGGGAGGGATATCGCTTTCCAGATGAAAAAAGCGGCACGATAAAAACTGTAAGAACAAAAAAGGGTCTTGTTATGGCGACGGGAGGCTTTTCCCGGGATGTTCGCTACAGAATGACTCAGGATCCGAAATTGATCGATACGGTCAATTCCACTAACCAGCCGGGGGCCACCGCTGAAGGGTTGCTGGAAATGTTCAAAATAGGCGGGAATCCCGTACAGCCGTCGTGGATTCAACTGGGTCCGTGGGCAAGCCCCGACGAAAAAGGATTTGGCCTGGGACCGCACTTTGCAACGGGCCCTGTATTTTCTTATGGGGTAATGGTCGATCCCGCCACTGGAAAACGCTTCATCAGCGAACTTGCCGACCGGAAAATAAGAGCCGACGCTATTATCAGAACGGGCCATGCTGCGATAGGTATTTCGGATTCTGAAGGGGTTAAATCGATGGGAGGTCCTCCCGGCGCTCTGCAGAAGCTTCTGGAAAGGAGCGTCGTAAAGAAATTTGATGCACTCGATGGGTTGTGCGAGTCCTACAACATGCCCTGTGATGCAGTAAAAAAGACCATTGAAGATTATAACAGCTATGTGAAAGCCGGGACGGACAAGGAATTTAACCGTTTCATTCAGCCCGATGCCAAACCCATGACTAATCCTCCATTCTATGCAATAAGGCTATGGCCGAAAGTCCATCATACAATGGGCGGCGTCCAGATCAATGACAAAGGTGAGGTTATCGATGTTGAAGGAAACTCGATAAAGGGTCTTTATGCGGCAGGCGAGGTGGCCGGGGGTGTCCATGGTGCAGTTCGACTGGGAAGCTGCGCTGTGGTAGATTGTCTCGTATTTGGACGAATCGCAGGTAAAAATGCAGGTGCTTTGTAATTTCGGGAAAATGAAATGCGGCAGGGTATGGTTCCCGAAATGCACTGGTTCCAGAGTGCATGAGTTTTCGCATCGCTTGCCTAGAAGCTTTTCGCCACCCGAGCTTGCAAAAAAAAACAGGAAGTAAGTGAGGGCTCTCGCAATGCTCATTTAGAGTGTTCTGCCATTCAGGGGCATGAGATTTGACCGGGCTTGGACCTGAGTTTCGACCGTGCATCGTCTCGCGAAGCTGTCCCGGCACACTTGCATGTGGCAGGTAAGATATAGCCGGGGCGGACGCTTCGCATGGATGGCATGGTATCCGAAACACAGCCGATTCACGGTCAAGAGCTCATGCCCGAAATGGAGAATGCAAGAGCGTTCGCATTACTTATTTAAAAACACTTTGCGGGATTGCACTTCATCCTTTGTCACTGAGGCATACGACTGATAGGCCTCACCCGGGATACTCGCCCTGCCTCCGAAGTTTTTTATGGAGACGCCGCGAATAATAAATATTATGGATTTTTGAGAGCCATCATTTGCAGTTAACCGGTACACAGTTGAAGGAAGCTATAAGTAGTTTTTTGAGAAAAAATACTGTTTAATTTTCAAAAAATAAGAATTTTATCGAGGCGGTTTCCATTGACTTCCGCACATATTTCTTTAAAATTTTAAGGAAATAGGGCCGTTTGTCTGGTGGAAGATTCACCTGCTGAACTAAATTTTCTTCTTTTTTCATTGAAGTTACCCAAACATGTTTTAACCGGATAAATTCGGTTTTTCTTTCACCCGAAGATATCTTCTGAAAAAGGAGGTATCTATCCCTATTTTGAGTTTCTCATTGGGGGGCTCGAAATTTTAAAAAGTCGAAAGGAGCAAATGATGAAAGAAAAATTCGATGTAAAAAATGGATTGACGAGGAGAGGATTTATTAAAACCACCGGAGGTGTCGCTTTGGCAGGTATGGCGGCAGGATCCTTGTTTGCAGGACCTCTCAAGGCATTCGGTGCCGAAATGCCTGAAAAGTGGGACGAGGAATTCGATGTTATAGTGGTGGGAAGTGGCTTTGCAGGCCTTGCCGCGGCAATAGAAGCAAAACAGGCGGGTTCTTCAGCAGTTGTGCTGGAAAAGATGCGTGTCCCGGGAGGAAATTCCATCATTAACGGGGGAGTATTTGCCGTTGCGGGATCGCCAAAGCAGGAGGCTGAGGGCATAAAAGATTCGCCGGAACTGCTTTTGGAAGATATGCTCAAGGCAGGACTTTATCTGAATCACGTGGAGTTGGCAAAAACAATCGCCGAAAAATCAAGAGAAGCAGTGCAGTGGACGGAATCGCTTGGAGTGCAGTATAAAGACCGGGTAACCCATCTGGGAGGCCATTCGGTGCCCCGCAGCTATTCGACCCATAACAGCAGCGGATCGGCGATAGTAACAAAGCAGTTAGATAAGGTGAAGGAGCTTGGAGTCGATGTAAGGACCCAATCATACGTGATGTCTATCATTCAGGATAAAGAAGGAAGAGCAGCCGGACTTAAAATAAAAGAAGGATATCGCTTCCCTGATGAAAGTACTGGAACAGTCAAGTATCTGAAGGCTAACAAAGGTGTCGTGCTCGCTTCAGGGGGTTTCGGGAGGGATCTATATTTCAGAACGATCCAGGATCCTAAGTTGACTGAAAATGTAGATTCGACAAATCAGCCCGGCGCCACGGCGGAGGTTCTAATGGATGCCCTTCGATCCGGTGCGACCCCCGTACAGATCTCCTGGATACAGCTTGGTCCCTGGACCAGTCCCGATGAAAAGGGGATGGGGATCGGCTATGTTTTCAATGCCATGGCCGGTTTTGTCTACGGCGTGATGGTCGATCCCGAGACGGGAAAACGATTCATCAATGAGCTTGCGGACCGGAAAATCCGCGCCGATGCAATTATCCGGCTCGGGCATCCCGCTGTTACCATTGCAGACAGCCAGGGGGTCAGAAGGGTGCACAATCTTGATAGGGCCTTGGAAAAGGGGGTAGTTAAAAAATTCGATACTCTTGATGCATTGGCTGCAGAATATAACATCCCGCCGGAACCTCTAAAAGAGACGATCAATGCATGGAATAGATATATCAAACAGGGTCAGGATAGGGAGTATGGACGCTACCTGCAGACCGATTCCGAAGCAATCGCGAATCCGCCCTACTATGCATGCCGTGCATGGCCAAAAGTGCACCACACAATGGGAGGCATTCAAATCAACAATAAGGCACAAGTCATAGGACTTGACAAAAAGCCGATTCCAGGACTTTATGCGGCGGGAGAGATTGCCGGTGGCGTTCACGGTGCAGTTCGCCTTGGCAGCTGTGCAGTGCTCGACTGTATCGTCTTCGGGCGAACCGCGGGACAAAGTGCTGCGGCAAAAGTGTAATTCTAAATCAGTGTGTTATGAGAGGCGGGATATGATGCATCCCGCCTCGGAAGGTAACCGTCCGATAGCAAAGTGTGGTTGATAAAGAAAGAGGAATATACAAACTGACTTTATAATAAAGCGGAACAGGATTCGGCAGATCATGAAAGCTGTTCGGGGGGAATAATGACTCACAAACTATTTTTAAAACGGGGTTTACCCTTTGGAACAAAAGCCATTGGTTTAATTTTCATTATTTTTTTATTCTCCCTCTTTCACACGGGTCCGGAGGAAGCTTTTTCTCAGGATCCCACCCGTGTCAGAGACGCAAAGCCGGGAAACTGTGCATCCTGTCACAAGGAGCAAGTGATTCCCTCGGCTCATCCGGATACATCGGGCATGAACCTCACTCAGTGCCTGTCCTGCCACAAGGAAGAGGATCCGAAGCTCACTAATACATTTCCCCTGAGCCACAGTCATCTGCTGAGCGGCGTTTCCTGCGCCGGCTGTCACGGCGAGGCCGATCCCCCCGAATTCGTCGGCACGGGGACCTGTCTTGGCTGCCATAAAACGGAAGACCTCGTGGCCGCGACAAAGGATGTCAAGGACGCCAATCCGCACGATTCACATTACGGTCCCGAGCTGGATTGCGATCTCTGCCACCACGCCCACAAAGAGTCGGAGAATTTCTGCAATCAGTGTCATGAATTCGATTTTGTTGTTCCTTCTCCGATCGTGAAGCCGGCGAAAGCCGTGAAGCGTGCGGCGCCTGTGAAAGACGCTGCCCCTGTCGAAACGGCTCCAAAAAAAAAGATGGACAGGGCGCCGCCTGATGCAGGCAAACCGGAAGAAGCCGTTCTGAACTGCCGCGGATGTCACAGTGCCCCTGAATACACGGAAAAGTTCGACCGGTCGGTTCACGGCCTACTGGCCTGCACTACCTGCCATACCGGAATTGAAAACGTGGCCCAGCACATGAAGAAAGAGACGAAGACAGAGCTCACACCCTGTGCTGCCTGCCACAGCGCAATCTCTGTGCAATTTGAGGATGATGTCCATGGTGTAGAAGCAAAGATGACCTGTGCTGCCTGCCATACCGATGTCCACATCCGTATGGCGGGGGCGGGCGGTACGAAAGCAGCCGTCATCAACCGCTGCACCACCTGTCACAGCAAGGATCAGTACGTTCAATTCGGCCATGCCAAGGAGGTTCTTCAAGGTAACGAGGATTCGGCAGGCTGTTCGGATTGTCACGGACTCCATGATATCGCCGTTTTTAAAGAAACCATTGAAGACAAAGCGTTACAGAGGGAGTCTTTTATGGCCGCATGCATTTCCTGCCACGATAACCAAGAACTGGTAAGGCGGAATAATCTCTCGACAGATATTGTAGAAAGTTATGAAGAAACATATCATGGCAAGGTCCTGCATATCGGATTCCCCGAACGGGTTGCCGGATGTGCCGATTGCCATAACGGCCACAACATTCTTCCCGCAACGGATCCGCAGTCGACGGTTCATCCAGACAATCTGATAAAGGATTGCAAGGCATGCCATAGTGGTTTTCATGCCCGCTTTGTCAAATTCGAAGCCCATGCCGATTACAGCAATAGCGAACGCTATCCGGTCCTGTTCTGGACAAATGCCTTCATGATTGCCCTCCTTGTCTGTGTCTTCTTCTTTTTCTGGGTTCACTCAATCCTGTGGTGGCGAAAGGCCTATTGGAAAAAGTGGAAAGACAGAGGCGCTGCACCGACAGAGGAAAATATTCCCTTTGCCCTTGAAACGGTTCTTTATGTGCAGCGTTTTTCCTGGCGCGACCGGATCATGCATATCCTTTTGGTTGTCTCATTCTTTTTGCTCGTAATGACCGGTTTTCCGATCAAATATGCCGAGTCGGCCTGGGCTGAGGTATTGATTAACCTTATGGGGGGTCCGCAAATGACCGGATTGCTGCACAGGATATCCGCTATTGTACTGTGGGCTTTGTTTTTATATACCTGTTGGCTGAGCCTGAAATTTCTTTTTCCGAAGAGGCAGGTGCGAGGGTGGACGAAGCGCCTCTTTGGGCCGGAATCTCTCTTTTTCAACAAGAAGGATTGGGAAGATCTTAAAGGAATGTTCCGATGGTTTTTCAACCGCGGCGAAATGCCGCAATTTGAGCGGTGGACTTATTGGGAAAAGTTCGACTTTTTCGCCGTCTTCTGGGGAATGTTTGTGATCGGCCTTTCCGGATTGATGCTGTGGCTGCCGGAACTCTTTTCCTACATATTGCCGGGATGGATGATCAATGTGGCCACTGTAGCACATTCAGAAGAAGCTTTCCTGGCTGCGATCTTCATTTTTACGGTTCACTTTTTCCATAACCACCTTGCCCCAAACAAGTTTCCAATGGAATCGAACATATTCACGGGCCGCTATACCGTTGCAGCACTCAAAGAAGAGCGCCCGGAGGAATATGAACGGATGATCGCCGAAAATCGCCTGGCTTCTCTGGAAAGAAAGGCGCCCAGTGTGCCGAGCCGCTTCTTTGCCGCCTTTGTCGGCATCGCCGCCGTTCTTCTGGGACTTTTGCTGACGGTGCTGATTTTCTGGGCAGCTTTGTTCTATTAAAAGTAAATATTTTCTAAAACAGTATCATCCGAGAGTATTTGTCCGGATAGGGTACCAAGTTCAGCCGGAATCGACGTTGGATAGAGGTAGTTGGCATGTCGTTTCCGGTTTTTTTACGCAATTAAAAAGGAGGCCATAGCCATGAATAAAAAAGGTATGACGCGTCGCGGTTTTATTGGGGGACTCGGAACGGCGGCATTGACGGGTGCCGGCCTGACACTGGGATTAGGTCTTAAAAATGCAAATGCGCTGCCTGCGCCCGATGCCTGGGACAGGGAAGTCGACGTCGTGGTTGCAGGGACCGGTTTAGCCGGTCTTTGTGCCGCCATTGAGGCGGCCTCGGGCGGAGCAAAGACTCTTCTTCTCGACGCCTTTGCCGTTGTGGGGGGAAACACAGCATTGTCCACGGGATGGTTCAATGCTGCAAATTCTCCCATACAACAAAAACTGGGGATCAAGGATTCGGTTGAAGAATTTTATAAAGATTCCATGCAGATAAGCGAAGACAGGCGAGATCCCGATTTGACGAAGGTGGTGGCGGAGCAAAGCAGCGAGGCCATTCAGTGGCTGATGGATCAGGGGGTCAACTTTCGTGATGTGGCGGAACCTGCCATGGGAAGCCCGAAACCGAGGGCGATACAGGCAGAGGGGTATGGTAAAAAAGTAGTGGAAACGCTCTCATCAGTCGGCAAGCAAAAGGGTGTCGAGATTGTAACCAGGGCGCGAGTTCTTTCCCTTTACCGCAAAATGGAAAATGGTGCTAACCGAGTAGTCGGGGCTGAGGCGGATATGAATGGAAAGAAAGTCCGCATCGGGGCCCGTGCCGTAGTGATCGCCACGGGCGGATTCATGCACAACAAGAAACTGGTGGACCGGTTTCTGCCGCAGTGGTCCAAATCGCTTGTCATCGGAACGCCTGCAAACGTGGGAGACGGGCTCATAATGGCCGATGTGGAAGGGGCCGATGCCGTGAACCTGGACAGGGCGCTCGTTACACCGACTCTCGAGGTCAAGACAAAGACGTACCTGACTTCTGGGGCGCTTTCGGGCGGTGCAATTCTGGTGAATGAAAATGGAAAAAGGTTTACCAACGAATTGCAGGGCTATACCGAAGTCAGCATGGAAATGCTGGAACAGGAAAAAGTCTATGAGATCATGGTGGAAGAAGTTCATCCCAAAGTGAAGGAATTTATCGACAAGGGGATTGTAAAGCGGGCCGACAATGCAGAAGAATTGGCGCAAAAAATCGGTGCCGATCCCGCTACTCTGAAGCAGACAATAGAGTCATTCAATCAGGCAACGGAAAGTAAAACCAAGGATTCCTTCGGCCGAACGGTGTTCAGGGAGAAGCTCGAGCCTCCCTTCTATTTTATGCAAGTCCTTCCAGTCCTGCTTCTGACACTGGGCGGACTGAAGATCGGCACGGATGCCAGGGTCCTCGACATGCGCGATAACGCAGTGCTTCAGGGACTTTATTCAGCGGGCGAAGTTACCGGAGGGTACATCGATTATGGATATAGAACGGGTGATTCACTGATGTTTTGTACCGTTTTAGGAAAAATTGCAGGGAAAAATGCTGCCGAGGAAACAAAAGCATAGACAGAATACTTCCGGAATACAGGCGGGGTTTTTAAAACCCTGCCTGTTGCATGGACTGAATGTCTTCTTCATGGAAAGGCTTGCGACGAATATTTTAACGTCGAATTCAATAGTTTAGATCCGGGCCTCTATGTTTTTTTACATTCACTCATCAAAAGATATTACTTTTCGCTGCCAGTTCATCGACGGCCTTGTGAAGTTCGTTCAGAGTTCCATCGTTTTTGACCGTATAATCCGCTTTTTCTGATGCCTCTTCCAGACGGAAAAGCTCTTCCTCTGCCTTATCCTGCGCCAGAAATTGTTCATAGTCGGCGGGATCTCTTTCTTCTGCCCGGGCGACCATGCGTTCATAGCGAAGTCTCGGATTGCCTACATCCACTTTAATCAATATGAAATCAGGTCCGAACATATTCTTTAGAATATTTACATCCGAAAAGGATCGTATGCCGCTTATGCCTGTAATGTCAGGCTGTTCATTTTTAATTTTTTCACCTAAAAGCTTCACGAAATATCCTTCACCGTTTTTTTTAAAATATCTTTCCGAAATCTCGCGAAGGTTTTCTCTCGTCGGTTCGACTCCTTCTTTCGACGCGATAGTACGTACCATATCGCCTGTGGAAAAAAAGGGGATACCATACGCCCTCTTCATATATTTGAGAACTTCATCTTTTCCTGAACCGTTTTTACCGATAGTGCCGATCACTTTCATTATGCGGGCTCCTTAAAATAAGGGAAGTACAAGCCAACCTCGCCAATACGGGTTGCGTGACAATTATTTTCCTTACGAAGTTAAAACAGAGTTTTTTTACGGATACAGGCCTGTAACACATCCCTGCCCAATATTCTATTTGAAATATAGAATTATACGTCAAAGAGGGAATGTTAAAAGATGCCAAACTCGGATTTTCAGGATGTCATCAAGTTTTTTCTTTATCGGATTCAATTATGCTGGCAAGTCCTTGGTATGCAGTTTTCATCAGATCCGCTGTTTCTTTTTCCAAGGTATCAAACTGGTCGATAAGTATTTTGGCTTTCTTTGTAAGATGCATGCTTTTGCCCTGAGAGCGATCTACCAGTTGGATTCCGAGCCTTTCTTCTGAAGCTTTTAACCGTCCCCATGCGGCCCTGTAGGACATATTAAGTTTTTTTGCTGCCGCACTCAAACTTTGATATTCTTCTACCGCACGAAGCAGCTCTTCGCGGCCGTGCCCGAAAAGAACTTGCCCATTTTTCTCAAGCCATATTTTATATTTGATCTCTATTGTAGTTTCGTCCTTTTTTAGGCTTACCGGTTCTTTTAAAAAACGGATTCTTAGTTTTTATTCCAAGGAATCCTCTTATCTGAAAAATCAAAAAATAGATCCTATCGTGCACCTTTAAAAAATCGGATTTCATATTGCCGGGGCACTCCCGGCGGTGTATTTTTTAAAGTCAAAAGAAAAATACCATAATAGGAGAAACGGTGCAAGTATCTTAACGGGGCTCGGCAGCGGAGATCATGTGCCAAATATGGCATAACAAGTAGTATTTATTGTTTTTTTCGTTAAAAATATCTTGACATTGATACTTCTCATTGTTAAGAACTATTCACTGACCCGCGGTCATAATTTCCCTTTCGATGTAAGGGCTTAAATTTTCTGGGGTAAATGCCAGTAGTGGACGAGGCAGTAAAATAAGAAAACGTCCTGTATATAAATTTGAAAGTTTCTTTAGAAATGCTGAACCCCCGATTTCCAAATAGTGTAGACTTCTTAAGCAAGAAAAAAGATTTTTTGTTTTTGCAGGTTTACAGTGGCGGTGATAACAGGGGATGATTGTTTCTTGTCCAGGAAATAGAGCAAACAGAGAATTTTACGATAGAAAGGAGCGTTGAGTATGGATGTAAGCAGGCGGGGTTTCTTGAAGATCTCGGGTGCTGCATTAATGGCAAGTGGTATCGGCATCAATTTAAGGCCGGTGTCCGCCTATGCGGAGCCGTTGAAGATTAGGTATGCGAAAGAAACCACTACGATCTGTCCATATTGTGCTGTCGGGTGCGGTATCATAGTATCCGCCAGAGACGGGAAGGTGATCAACACCGAAGGTGATCCTGATCACCCGATCAACAGAGGGACCTTATGCAGCAAGGGAGGCTCGATTTATCAACTTTCCGTCAATAAAAATCGCATGGATAAAGTGCTGTACAGAGCGCCTTATGAGACTGACTGGAAAGAAGTGACATGGGAATGGGCTGTCGATAAAATAGCCAAAAATATTAAAAATAGTCGGGATGAAAGTTTTACTTTCAGAAATGAAAAAGGGCAGACGGTGAACAGGACCAATGGAATAGCTTCTGTGGGCAGCGCTGCCATGGATAATGAAGAATGTTTCCTGTACCAAAAATTCTTGCGGGGGTTGGGCCTGGTCTATATTGAACATCAGGCCCGTATCTGACACTCCGCAACTGTTGCGGCTCTGGCAGAGTCGTTCGGACGCGGCGCGATGACCAATCACTGGATTGATATAGGATTAAGTGACTGCATTTTGATAATGGGGAGTAATGCGGCTTCGAACCATCCCATTTCATTTAAGTACGTAACCAGGGCTATAGAAAAAGGTGCTACTTTGATAAATGTGGATCCGAGATTTACGCAGACTTCTTCAAAGGCGCATATTTATGCACCACTGAGATCAGGAACCGATATCGCTTTTCTCGGGGGTATGATCAAGTATATACTTGATAACAATCTGATTCAGGAAAAATATGTCAAATATTATACGAACGCCCCTTTCCTCGTAAATCCTGATTTTAAAATGCCCGGGGAAAACGAGGGTGTCTTTTCGGGACTTGAAAACGGAAGTTATGATAAAGCAACCTGGGGATTCCAGCTGGATCAAAATGGTGTCGTAAAAAAAGATATGTCCCTTAAAGATCCTCATTGCGTTTTTCAGTTACTGAAAAAGCATTATTCCAGGTATAACCTCGATATCGTGTCACAGGTAACAGGTACCCCCAAGGATAAACTGCTGGAAGTTTACAAGGCTTATTGCAAAACAGGGCAAGTCGGCAAAGCGGGAACCATAATGTACGCAATGGGATGGACCCAGCATACTGTTGGTGTTCAAAACATCCGCACAATGTCGATTATTCAGCTTTTGCTCGGAAATATGGGAATTACGGGTGGCGGAGTAAATGCGCTGCGCGGCGAATCAAATGTGCAGGGTTCTACCGACCATTGTCTGCTTTTCCACATTCTGCCGGGCTATCTGAAAACACCGACGGCTTCACTGTCTACTTTTGAAGAATATATCACAAAAGTGCCTCCTCAGACGATGGAGCCCAATAGTCTGAATTGGTGGAAGAATTATCCAAAATATATTGCGAGTCTGCTAAGAGCGCACTACGGTACGAATGCAACATTGGAAGAGGCCTACCGATATCTGCCCAAGCTTGATGACGGTAAAACATATACCTGGCTGGATATCTTTGACGAAATGTACAGAGGTAAATTCACCGGATTCTTTTCATGGGGGCAGAACCCGGCATGCAGCGGCGCCAGCTCCAATAAAACAAGGCAGGCGCTGACGAAGCTTGATTGGCTGGTCAATGTGAATATCTTCGACACGGAAACCGGGAATTTCTGGCAGGGACCGGGTATGGATCCCACAAAGATAAAAACGGAAGTATTCAGTCTCCCCTGTGCCGCTTCTATAGAGAAGGAGGGGAGCATAACAAACAGCGGCCGCTGGATGCAATGGCGCTACAAAGCGGTTGATCCCCCCGGAGATGCCAAGCCCGATGGCGATATTATTTCTGAACTTTACTATAAATTAAAGGAACTTTATGAAGAAGAGGGCGGTCCGCTGGCGGAGGCCTTTACAAAGATGACCTGGAATTACGGACCTGCGGATATTCGAGGGACAATACGCCATCTTGACACGCATTATATTGCCAAAGAGATCAACGGGTATTTTTTGGAAGATAAGGAAATTAACGGTACACTGTACAAAAAAGGTACTCTTGTTCCAAGTTTTGCATTTCTTCAGGATGACGGTTCCACTTCATCTGGCAATTGGCTTTATTGCAATTCCTATACGGAGAAAGGCAATATGGCGGCTCGCAGAGGCAAGAAGGATACATCGGGGATCGGCCTTTATTCGGAGTGGGCCTGGTGCTGGCCTGTCAATCGCCGCATAATCTATAACGGCGCATCAGTGGATCCGGAAACAGGCGTACCCTGGGATAAGGAACATCCTGTTATTGTATGGAACGGCAACAAATGGACAGGTGATGTACCGGATGGAGCAGGGGTTCCTGGTTCCGGGAGGCCGCCTTTTATAATGAAGCCCCATGGAGTAGGAAGCATTTACGGCCCGGGCCTGAAGGATGGCCCGTTTCCGGAGCATTATGAGCCGCTGGAGTGTCCTATAGAAAAGAATTTGATGTCCCCTCAGTTTATCAACCCGACTGCGAGGAGATTCGATATCGACGGAACCGATCTTGACAAAAGAGCGACATGCGATCCCCGGTTTCCCTTTGTATGTTCTACATATCGTGTAAGCGAGCACTGGCAGACAGGCGTTATGACAAGATGGACTCCATGGCTTGCAGAAATGCAGCCCGGAATGTTTGTTGAAATGAGCATTGAACTTGCCAGATTGAAAGGTATCAACAGCGGCGAACTTGTAGTCGTACGGTCAGTGAGAGGAGAAGTGGAATGCACCGCTATTGTGACTGACCGGTTCAAACCCTTTAACGTAGCAGGACAGATAATACATCAAGTCGGTATACCCTGGCATTACGGGTGGGTAACGACAGCAATGAGAAAATTTGTTCACGGCAATAAGGTTCCCGAAGTATATACGTTCGGTGATGCGGCAAATCTATTGACACCTTTTATCGGAGATCCCAATACCATGATTCCCGAAAGCAAAGCCTTCATGGTCAATGTCGAAAGGAAGGGGGTCTAAATAATGTCTGAGAAAGTAAAACTTTTCGATCTTTCCAAATGTATAGGATGCAGATCCTGTCAGCTGGCTTGTAAACAGTGGAATCAGCTTCCGGCCAGCCAGACGGTGAACTGGGGAACCTATCAGAATCCGCCGGACCTCCAATATAACACCTGGCTTCTTATGAGATTTCAGGAAATTTCTGATGGAAATGGAGGAGTCAAATGGATCTTCAGAAAAGATGCCTGTATGCACTGTACTGATGCCGCTTGCGTCAAAGTCTGCCCTACAGGAGCATTGTTTCATACAAAGTACGGAACAGTTTCACTTGACGTAAGTAAATGCATTGGTTGCAAAGAATGTGTCATTGCATGTCCTTTTGACGTTCCGCGGTATAATGCGGAGGTAAACAAAATTGCAAAATGCGACATGTGTTTCTCTCGGATCGATGCGACTCTGGAGCCGGCTTGTGTCAAAGCCTGTCCCACCGATGCCCTTATATTCGGTGATAAAAAAGAAATTGTTGAATATGCCCACGCCCGCGCTGAAGAATTGGGCGGGGACGCATCGGTATATGGAGATCAATTCGTGGGCGGTACACACCTGATGTTTGTTCTTCCCGATAAAGTACCGGTGTATGAAAAGCTTCCGGAAAATCCGCGAGTACCTGTAAGTGTGATCGCATGGAAAGACTGGCTCAAACCTCTCAGTCTAATTGCGGCAGGAGGTGTTTTGGCAGGATCATTCTTGCATTACATAATTCATGGACCAAAAGATACGAGCGGCAATGGAGATGCCGGCAAGGGAGGGGGTGAATAAAATGATTCCTCAAAAAGGAATGATAAAGGTAAGCGACTCCTTCGAGAGAATTGTTCACTGGTGTTTGGCCATCTCATGTCTTGTACTGATAATCACGGGATTGGGGATGATGTTTCGATCATTCAATTTCATCGGGATACCCTTCGGCGGGATGACCAATTTGAAGCTGGTACATAATTTTGTCGGGCTTTTCTTCATTCCGGCGCTCTTTTTCGCTATCTTGGTCTGGTGGCGGGAGGCGGGGAAATTTAAATTTCCTGATGATTTAGAGTGGATAAAGGTGGCCGGCGGATATTTATGGCATGTCGATGAAGTACCAAAAACAGGGAAATACAACCCTGGTCAGAAAGCTTTTTTCTGGGCTGTGGCGTTTTTCGGCACAATAATGGTAATTACCGGATTAATCATGTGGTTCCCCCTGGATCTGCCCAGGGAATTCGTCAGGTGGATGTATCCCCTTCACGCGCTTGGTTTTCTGGTGATTTTCGCATTCTTTTTTGTGCATCTTTATCTGGGTACAATAGGTGTTCCCGGATCGGCACAGGCGATGTTTACAGGTTATGTGACCCGGTCATGGGCGGAAAAACAATGCCCCCTCTGGCTTGAAGAAATGGAAAAATCCGGGAAACTGGAAATATATGGGCAAAATACCATACATGTCCAGCATTAATTTTTAACTGAGAGCGCAAAAAGACCTGCCCGTGCGCGGGCAGGTCTTTTTTATGGAAGCTGGAGGTTGACCTTTGTAAAACCGCCCGTTATTATTGATAGATGTGAATCCCAAAAAGATTTTCTTGAACTGCGACAAAAAAGAATATATAGAGGCACTCGGTATGAATACGAAAATGAAGGGGGTAGATCAGTGATAGCAAAGCTGAACGAAACGCTTCAAACAATTGAGCAGTACAAAAATGTGAATCCCCATTATGAGGAATTGCTTGACATACTTGGCGAGATTCTCATACTTCGCGAAGAATTCAGACGGAAAACAGAGCATGATATTTATACAGTGGAAGAAACCTTGATCAACAAAAAGATTAGAGGCGGTATGCCACTGGTAGATTTTTTCAATGGAGATATCAACCTTAAAGAGGCGGAAAAATATTTTACTGCTCTGCTTGAACTGGCTGATGAGAAAGATCTCGGAGAGGCAAAAGAAATAACACATGATCTGGAAGAAGGAAAAATCGATTTTTTGCAAATGGTAAGGGATTCCTTCAATGCCGAGCCTGAAGAGGAAACATTCGACGAGGAAGAAGAAGACACTTTTTTCGATTTATTGGGATTCCTCGTGGAGGAAAGCCTGCGACCCTCTCTGGAAATCCTTTCCGAAAAATACGGTGACCTTATAGAAAAATCAAATTGGTCTGAAGGGTATTGCCCTATATGCGGTAGAGAACCGAAAATAGCGGAATTGAGAGACGAAGTGGGACAGAAGTTTCTTTTCTGCAGTCAGTGCGGTTTTGAATGGCGGTTCCCAAGGCTGAAGTGTCCCTTCTGTTCCAATGAAGATCAGCAGAGCCTTGCGTATTTTACCGTGGAGGATGAAGAAAAATACCGGGTGGATGTGTGCAATGTATGCAACCGGTACATTAAAACGGTCGATTTCAGGGAATATAAGATACACCCCAATTTGGATGTTGAAGATATCGCTACGTTGCACCTTGATATTCTTGCCAATGACGAAGGGTACGATTAAAAGGAGCAATACGCAATGTGTCCAGAGCTCCCTGTGACGAATGGTGGGTGCGTGCCTGATGGGCAATGCCCGCCTCATAATCTGTACGAGGGAGAACCCGATTTTGGAGGGCTGTTTTATCCGCTTTGATGGGATCGGGATGAGTAGTACCGTTTCATCAAAGCTTTTTTTATTTTACATATCCGGGCCGACGCTTTAAAGAATTCTGATTCTAAATGCTTGAAAGTGACATTGATAAGATCATTTCCACCATCAAAAAAGCCGTCGAAAGGGAAGAGGTTCCTGTGATTGCAGAACTTTCCGAAAAGCGCCATGATCCTTTTCGAATTCTCATCTCGACATTACTCAGTCTGCGAACGAAAGACGAAGTCACTAAAGCAGCGGATAGAAGACTTTTTAGTCTTGCTTCGAATCCCTTTGAAATGGCTGAATTGTCGGATATTCAAATTAGAGAGGCCATCTATCCGGTGGGCTTCTACCGGAATAAAGCTGCAACAATTCTGCACGTGTCAAGGGAGCTTATAAGGCGTTTTGAGGGAAAAGTTCCTGATTCCATAGAGGAACTTCTCACAATAAAAGGAGTAGGGAGAAAAACGGCTAATCTCGTTGTATCATTGGGGTACGATATTCCGGCTATCTGTGTTGACACGCACGTGCACAGGGTATCTAACAGATTAGGGTATGTAAAAACGGGTTCTCCAGAAAAAACAGAGTTTGTCTTAAGAGAAAAACTTCCCAGTAAATACTGGATTGAATTTAATTCTCTCATTATTGCTTTCGGGAAATCAATTTGTAGACCGCTCTCGCCTTTTTGCAGCACCTGTCCGGTATATTATTATTGTGACCGGATCGGAGTGGCGGTGAGCAGGTAGCATCACGGCTCCATTCGATTTTATTGCTAATTTCACCTTCATCAAGTATCATAGGTGTATGTCTGGCAGCTGTATGCACGCTGCATTGCGCTTCAATCCCGACACTGCGGGCTGCTTTAACTTTTTATGCTGAGTCGCGGTCAAAATCTCATGCCACCGAATGACAATAACTGCTCAATATGCATTTTCACTTTTTCCAGTTCAGCGTGACCGGCATAAAAAGTTTTTTACGCGAACAATCATGTCTGCTATTTTAAAATTTTACAAGGAGGGAGCCATGAAATTCGAATCTTTGGAAGATGCATTACGTTTTGCTATTGAAAAGGAAAAAAGTGCAAATTTATTGTACATACATTTTCAAGATATTGTGAAAGATATGGCGGCAAAGAAGCTTCTTCAGGAACTTGCCAATCAAGAGCTACAACACAGGCAATTAATTGAAAACGCGATGAACAAAGGGGATATCAGTGCTATCGGAGAGAAAAAGGCAACAGATGAAATTGGCTTTAGTGACTTTATGTCTGCCGGTTCAATAAATTCGATGAGCGATCCTCAGGATGTTATGCAATATGCATTGAAAATGGAGAGTTCATCCTATGATCTCTATAAGGGGCTTCTTGATAACTACAGAGGGACTCAGATGGAGTCATTGTTTGATCGCCTCGCACAGGAGGAGCTTACTCATAAAAATATACTCGAAGAGCAGTACGAAAAACATTTTGCCCAGTGGATGTAAGGAAGATAGTGTTCAGTTTTTCAATCAAAGGGTTCATCGGGCCGGGAGCCTGAATAGATGGTAATCTCCGGCTCATGAGGTGAGCACAGGGAGAAAGAGGGGAGGAATATCGATGGAATCAGGTGATATGAGGGTTCGTGTAAAAAAGCTTTTCGACTATCAAAGATTCGCTGTTCTCGCAACACAGGGCGGCACATCGCCTTATACAAGTCTGATGACGTTTGCCGTAACGGAAGACCTGAAACATATAATTCTTGTCACAGACCAGTCAACGCGGAAATTCGAAAATCTTTTGAAAAATCCTAATGTTGCACTGCTTGTTGATAACAGGTCGAATGAAGAAGCGGACATAACCGAGGCTATTGCTGTAACTGCCCTGGGAACCGCAAAAGCTGAAGACAAAGAAGCAAAAGAGAATCTTCTTGAAATATATCAAGCAAAACATCCGGCGCTGGAAGCATTCGCCCGGTATCCTTCTCAGGTTCTTCTCGATATAACAGTTACATCATATTTAGTAGTGAGCGGTTTTCAGGACATATATGAGTTTTCCCCTTGATTGAGAGTACTATTGAAGCTGAAATCGGCTATTCGGGCATTCCATCATTTTCGGAGATGTTATCGTCGATAACACTTTTTAGATCATTGATCAGATGCCGGACCTCATCCCTTGAAAGATTTAAAGATATTTTCCCTCCGCCCGGATGAGCAAAATCAAGCCTGTACCCTTGCTCATTCTTAATGATGCCAAAGCGCCGGTTCCCGGAAAATTTCACTGATTGAGCGAGCCAGTCTTCGGGATGGAATTCGGCTATCTGAATGAGCACGCCGAAAGCATCCTTCGGATGGATAAAAAGTTCTTTCCACCTCTCACCCAGTACCCTGAATCCGAAATATGGGATATTGTGCGTTTCGAGTGTTAAACGTATTTTTTCAATGCTTGGCGTTTCTAAAGTGATATGGTGAACGCCCCCTTCGGTTTTGTTCTCAAGGAAATTTTTGAGAAAACTTTCTTCTCCGGTCATCTTCAATAATTCCAGCCGGGAAAGATCTCCAAGCGAGAAAAGTTGCCAAAAATATTTCATTGAAGTATCTTCTTCATTGGCACCGGGAATAGCACCGAAAACCGTTTGAAAAAATCGAGAGGCCTTATCGTAGTCTTTTACTGCCAATGATACATGATCAATTCTGGAAATCATCAAAACCTCCTTGCCTTATTGCTCCCCCTAATTTGAGAAGATAGAGTGCCACGATACACGCCATATGTTCAAATATAATTTCCTCCCGTTTGAGCTAAAAAAATATAATTATCATAAGAGACAATAAATCCTTCCGATTCCAGAATGCGGAGAATACGAGTCACAACATCCGGATCACAGGATAATACCTTCAAAAGATGACTTCTTGATACCTTCTTTTCTTCCAGTACATGTTTCAGGATCAGGCCTCGCACCTGGCGGACCGAACCCTCGAAAGGAACTTGCCTCCGGTGGTGAGCGCTCAGCCGTGCAGGATTGCCATGGAGTTTTTTCAGATGGGAGCCGTAATCCATCAGGGCATTGTACCATTTACGGGGGTTTGCAGTATCGAGAGTAAGTTCTACGAACGGACGAATTTCTGAATCGTGGACAGTATTGTGGTTCTGAAAAAAATGAAAGATAAAGACAGCCCTGATGTTTGTCTCGATCAAAATAACCGGCTTATTAAAAGCGAATGCTTGAATTGCCCGTGCCGTAGCTATACCGATTCCAGGAAGCGACAAGAGAGTTTTCTCATCTTCGGGTACCATTCCGTTATGAAATTTCATAATTATCTGCGCCGTTTTCATTAATGAAAGTGCCCGGCGATTGTATCCCATACCCTGCCAGGCGTGAAGAATATCATTAAACGATGCACTCGCGAGGCTTTCGGGATCTGGAAAAAGATGGATAAAATTCTTATACGTATCAATGGTTCTTGATACCTGGGTTTGTTGCAGCATTATTTCCGAAACTAGTATTTTGTAGGGATCTGTTGTTTTTCTCCAGGGAAGGTCACGACCATTGCTTTTATAATGAGCGTACACTTTTTTTTGAAAGTCAGACTTTATGCGAAAGGATAGATGTATCTCAGCAATCATAATCTCATTAGAAAGCTTCTACAGTTGCCGATGCTGCTTTTATCGAAAGAAAGATACAGTGCATGCAGCATCTTACGTCTCCATGGAATACACGTGTAACCGGACAGCACTTCAGAGAGTTGAACTTCCTACAAGAGGGAGTATCCGGTCGATGTGAAAGTAAACAAGATGTTTCTGATCGCCCGGGTCTTTCTTATAATCCTGTCGATAATGAGGCTTCCTTCTGATCTCCTCAATGATTTCTTCGTTGCTGCTTTCATTTATCTTGGTCAGATAGAGTCTTCTTCCGATGTATTTATTTCCCGATTCTTTGAAGATATAAAGAGCTGACCGGTTTGACTGAAGATTTGAATAAGTCAGACGTTCGGCCATTATGAATGCAACTGTTTCTTCATCGATGAAATGTGGTCTGCCATATACTGCCGAATTGACTTTTCCTGATGAATCGGCAGTTGAAAGTATACCGAGACCGTCCACCGTTTCAAAGTACTTGCTCAGTGTCATGATTTATCTTCCTTTGGCAAAGCCGCTAAAAATTCAAATTTTATTACTTCTGCGCTTAATACATTTCATTGTACGTATCTTAATGCTCTTTGACAAGACCAATAGCGGGTGAAAGAATTTGCAATACCTGCAGGTGCGGGTAGACTGTCTTCAGCCTTGTTATTGCTCAGTTCATGCTCCAGAGAGTTCCGTCAGGCGTATCCTGAAGCCTGATCCCCTTTTTCGCAAGTTCCTGCCGGATTCTGTCCGCTTCCTCCCAGCGAGCAGTTTTTCTTGCAAGATCGCGCTGCTGAATCAGATCCTCAACTTTTTTTTCCAGTTCCGTTTCCTGGAAATCCATAATACCAAGCACATCATCAATTTTTTTCAGGACTTCTATAACTGCGTCAAGTTGGCTTTGAGAAAGGCCTTGTTCGGAAAGCATCGGGTGCACGGTTTTGACAAAAGAAAATATCGCTGCCAGGGCGCCCGAAATATTAAAATCGTCATCCATTGCCTCGAAAAAGGACTTCCTGACGTCATATACATGCTGGTCCAGTTCGGAGTTCCCCTTTCCGGGTATCGTGCGAATGAGTTTCTGAATAAAATTGTTGAGTCTTCGTACCGAATTCTTGGATGTATCGAGAGCACCGAAAGAAAAGTTAAGCGGTTTACGGTAATGGGAACTTATGAGAAAATATCGAAGCTCTTTACCCGTGTATCCATTTTTAAGAAGATCACCGATGGTAAAAGTATTATCCAGAGAACGTGACATTTTCTTTCCGTCACGCATTACAATTTCAGCGTGCATCCAATAACGCGCCGGGGTTTTCCCGGTGGCTGCCTTTCCTATGGCCATGACATTTTCACAGTGAGGGAATATGATATCCGATCCTGATACGAATATATCGAAGGTATCGGCCAGATATTTGCGTGCGATGGCGGCACACTCGAGATGCCAGCTAGGTCTTACATTGCCCCATTTCGTTTTGAAGTAAATTCCTTTTTTAAGTTCCGCCAGCGTAGAGCGTTTAAGTAGTGTAAAATCGACGGGGCTGTCTTTTTCGTATTCATCCTGGTCGATCGTATGCTTGTGGCGGACGCGCCCGAGATCGATATTTGACAGGACGCCATAATCATCTAGTCTGGATATATCGAAATATACCGACCGTAATTTTTCATACGCAAATCCTTTTTCGACCAGTTTTTCAGCAAGAAAGATCATCGATTCCACATTTTCGCTTGCCTTTGGGTACTGAATGTCTTCGCTTATGTTGAGCGCTTTGACATCGGCAAAAAAAGCCTTTATATATTGCTCTGTATACGTTTCAATTGGAATTTGAGCCTGATCGGCACCCTTGACTGAACGGTCTGCCATGTCGATAATATTGATCTCATGGCGCACATCGAAATCCTTATATTTCAAGTATCGCATGATCAAGTCGGCAACAATGAACCGCCTGTAGGTTCCTATATGAGGGACATCATGGACCGAGGGTCCGCAGGAATGCATGAGCACCCGCGACCTGTTGAGGGGTTTAAATGACTCTTTAGATCGATTTAATGTATTGTAAATTTGAAGAGAGGTTTCCTCTTTATTGGAAAAAAGCTCAGTGCTGAGGTACCGTTCACCCCGATCAGGAAAGATAGCGACAATAATGCCCTCTTTCATTTTACCTGCTTTCTCCAGTGCGACATGCATGGCCGCACCTGAACTCATCCCGACAAAAAGTCCTTCTATTTGAGCCAGCTTTCTAGCCATTTTAAAAGCGTCTTCGTCAGTTATGTTTATCTTTTCATCCAAAAATTTTCTGTCGAAGATGCCGGGGCGATACGATTCCTTCATATTTTTTAGCCCCTGAATTTTGTGTCTGAGATATGGTTCCACGCCAATTATTTCTATTGATGCTTTTAATTCTTTCAACCTTTTTGCCACACCCATGGCAGTGCCCGATGTTCCCAGTGTGGCGACAACCGCCGTAACATTTCCTTCCGTTTGGCACCATATTTCTTCCGCCGTACCACAATAGTGGGCCATAATATTATCCGGGCTATTGAACTGATCAGGCATGAAATATTTGTCAGGTGACTGGCGAAGCATTTCGTATATTTTTTCAATTGCTCCGTCGGTACTCAGGTGTGCCGGTGTAAACAGAAGCTCGGCTCCCATAGCTCTGAGAATCTTTTTGCGTTCATCGCTGGCATTTTCCGCCATGGCCAATATGAGACGGTAGCCTTTCGCAGCTGCTACTATGGCAAGCCCAATTCCTGTATTTCCGCTCGTAGCTTCTATAATTATCTTGTTTTTTGTCAGGACACCCCGTTCCTCGGCTCGTTCAATCATATAGAGCGCAGTTCTGTCTTTAATCGACCCTCCAGGATTTGTGCCTTCCAATTTGGCTAAGATTGTCACATTTTTATAAGGATTGAGTGCATTGATTTTCACCAGAGGCGTATTGCCGATTAAATCAAGTACATTGTTATATCTTTTTTCCATGGTCTCTATTTTATAAAAAGGGGCGCACTTCGACCCCCGGGAAGTACCGTTTTTCCGTTTGATGATCAACTGTTAAATTTTGGTGAGGGAACCTTGATGAACTGTACACCTTCTTCTTTGAGTGTTTCTTCTTCAGCTTTAGTGGTTACGCCTTTTATATTCCGCTTTTGTTCCTCGCCTTTATGCATCTTGAGAGCTACTTCTGCAAAGCGGTCTCCGACATTATCAAAATTTTTATCTATAAAGTCATTGAGCATCTTCAGGCTTATGAAAGAAGATTCGGAATGATGTTTGGTATCTATCTCTTGAGTTCCCTTTCCTACGATCGAAACTGATGATGGAATCATATCGATATCGTAGCTGCCGCAGGCAGGACAGATAATTAGTCTTTTTTTCTTCTGTTCTTCAAAAGAAGCCCTATCTTTAAACCACCCTTCAAATTTGTGGCCGTCCTGACAGGCTAGATCATAAATTATCACAAAAGCTTTACTCCTTCTCTAAAATTTGGCATACTATAACATGTATCAGCAGGGTGTGCAATGCAGGCAATTAGCGTGTATTTCTTTTTCCATCTATTTTTTTATGGACATTTCTCTTTAAATTTTATAATTGAACCTCTCGCATGTCGGGATGTGGCCCAGCCTGGTAGGGCACTGCGTTCGGGACGCAGGAGTCGCGCGTTCAAATCGCGCCATCCCGACCATTTCTTATTGTACGCTTCATATGCCGGGGCCACACCGGCATTTGCAATCTCATGCCCCTAAAGTGGAAGATCAATAAGTTCTCGTACCACTTGGTTTTTTTTAGCCCACTGCTCCCGCCATTGAAAAAATGGGAAGATATAGTGCGATCAACATGCCCCCTACTATACCGCCAAGAAAGACCATCATGAAAGGTTCCAAAAGAGAGGTAAGAGCATCCACGGCAGCATCGACTTCATCATCATAGAAGTCTGCTATCTTTGCAAGCATTGCATCCAGAGCGCCCGTGTTTTCTCCCACTCCTATCATTGACACGACCATCGAGGGGAAGATGCCGGTTGCTGCGAGTGGTTCAGCAATAGTTTTTCCTTCGCTGATACTTTTTCTGGTCGCCATGAGAGAATTTTCGACTACTTTGTTTCCTGCCGTTTTGCTGACGATTTCAAGCCCGTCCAGAATAGGTACGCCGCTGCTTATCATTGTAGATAATGTCCGTGAGAATTTGGCCACGGCCACTTTTTTGAGAAGATCGCCAAAAACGGGTGCTTTAAGGATCAGGCTGTCTACTTGCAGTTCCCCTCTTTCGGTCTTATAATATTTTTTGAATAAAAATATCAGAAAACCTGCTGCAACAGCCATGTAGAGTATATAACTCTGAACGAATTCACTTGCATTTACAAGCAGCTGAGTTGGTCCAGGGAGTGCTGATCCCATACCGGAGAACATGTCCACAAATACGGGGACTACTTTATAAAGAAGAAGCACAACGACGCCTATTGAAATTACGAGAACGCTTGCAGGATAGGTCATCGCGCCTTTTACCTTTGACTTTAGTTTCATTGCTTTTTCCATGTAACTGGAAAGCCTGTTGAGAATTACGTCCAGGATGCCGCCGGCTTCGCCGGCAGCAACGAGATTTACAAAGAGATCATCAAATACTTCCGGATACTTGGCAACCGCCTCGGAGAGCGAAATGCCTCCTTCTATATCATCTTTTATTGTTTGCACTATTTTCTTGAAAGTTTTATTCGGTTCCTCCTCCGAAAGCAGGTCGAGACACTGAATTATAGGTAAGCCGGCATTAATCATAGTTGCAAACTGTCTCGCAAATATGACTACATCCTTTTCCTTTACTTTTTCCTTAAAAAAAGGCACATTTTCAAGGAGGTCCTTCGGTTTCTTCTTAATGCTGACGGGTCTGATTCCTTGACGTCTGAGCTGTATCCTTACCGCCGCTTCATCAGGCGCCTCAATTTCTCCATTCTTTTCTTCCTTTCTCTTTGTGAGTCCAACCCAGACGTATTCAGGCATGCCAGATCCTCCTTGCTGTTATGAGAACGCATAAATTCCGTTTAGTAAATCTCATTTTTCCGGCCGGGCGACTGAGGACGGACCATGTCGCAGGCAGAGGTGCGGCTTTTCATTATTTCGTAAAGAAGTATGCCCCCTGCTACTGACACGTTCAGCGAATCGATTTTCCCCTCCATAGGAATTGATATCATGAAATCGCATTTCTGTCTGACCAGCGGTCTCAATCCGCTCCCCTCGCCGCCCAGCACCACACCAATGCGACCGCTGAAATCGAATTGCGCTATATTCTTCCCTTCTTTGACATCGGTTCCATAAATCCAGAAGCCTTCTCTTTTCAGCAGATCCAATGTCGTTGCGATATTTGTCACCTGTGAAACAGATATGTATTCTGCACATCCAGCTGAAGCCTTTACAACTGCGGGGGTAACTGAGGCAGCTCTATTTTTGGGAATCACCACGGCATTGGCGCCGAAACAGTGCCCGCTCCGTATTAAGGATCCGAGGTTTTGAGGATCCATAACCGAATCAAGGATCAATATAAAACCGCCTTTTTCCGATGATGTGACATCCTCGATAATTTTGTAAAAAGATCTGTACTTGAATTCTTTGCAAAAACAGACTATTCCCTGATGCCGTTTGGTCGGTACAATTTTGTCAATATAACTTCTGTCTTTGTATTCGATTGCAATATGTTTCTGCGCCGCAAGATTTAAGATCTCCTTTACGGCCTCTCCTTTTTTTCCATGAGCAAGAATCAGTCTTTCAATTCCTTTGCCGCCTGATTTGAGCGATTCGAGGACGGGATGAATTCCGTAAATGGTCTGCATGGATATCATTTATAATGCAGCCAGTCCTTCATTGATTTCCGCATTGATTTTTTCCGCCATAGCAACAGGATCGTCGGCCGTTCTTATGGGCCGTCCGACAACAATGAAATCGGCGCCGGCCTTTATTGCCTCTTTTGCGGTCATGGTTCTTTTCTGATCATCCTCTCTGATTTCTTCCGCGACTCTTATGCCCGGAGTCACTATGATAAAATTCTTCCCGCAGATGTTACGCAATGTACGAACATCCTGAGCGGAAGCAACAACTCCTGAAAGGCCTGCATTTTGAGCCATTTTTGCGAGTCTGCCTGCGAGAATGTCTGCAGTGCAGTTGAAGCCCAGAGTTTTCAAATCACTGTCATCCAGGCTTGTCAGTACAGTTACTGCCAATATATCCGGGTGCGGTATTTTTTCTTTTTGTGAAATCATGCGGACAGCTTCAGCCGTCCGATTCATCATTTCATATCCCCCGAGGGCATGGACATTGAGCATAGAAACTTTTAGCCGGACAGCTGCTTCAGCTGCACGCGCAACTGTATTGGGGATATCGTGAAATTTCAAATCAAGAAATACGGCGGCGCCAAGATCCGAAATTTCCTTTATCAATAAAGGTCCAAAGCGGGTGAATGCCTCTTTCCCGACTTTGAACATGCCCACATGATCCTTTAGAAGGGAAACCCATTCGAGGATGCTTTCTAAATTGTTACCTATATCAAGGGCAAAGATCAGTCTTTTTTTTCCGCTGCTAATCGAGTTCATCTTCCGTTCCGACAAATTCGGATTCATGGGTAATTTGTTTCAGCCCTTCATTCAAACGGCTCAGATATTCGGGACTGGCGTAAGTAACCTTTCCTTCGGCAATCTCCCTCAAAGCGGTTACGACTTCCCGATTGTTCTTTTTCTCGGAAAGCGGTGCCGAGCCTTTATATAATTGCCTGACCCGCTGAACAGTCAAAATGGTAAGCGCGAATCTGTTTTTCGCTTTCTTTAGAGAATCTTCTACGGTAACTCGTGCCATTGTTCTAAATGCCTCCTCTTTTTGAACGGATTATCTTTTCAATTACTTCTGTTTGCCTTTTTCTTCTGTGTTTTTCCGCAATATATATGGATTTTAGCGCCTCCAGCGAGTCATTGATTATATCATTGACGATGACATAATCATACCAATGATTTTCGTGAATTTCCTCACAGGCTTTCTCCATGCGAAGCCTTATATTTTTTTCGTCTTCCGAGCCTCGTTTTGCAAGGCGTCTCTTCAGTGTACCAAGGGAAGGCGGTAAAATGAAAACGAATACCCCCTCGGGACAAGTGTGCTTCAAATTCTTCGCGCCTTTCGTATCCACATCGAGAAGAATGTTTTTCCCTTTTGCCAGAGATTTATTAATATCTTTTCCAGAGGTGCCGTAAAAATGATTGAATATCGCTTCAGTTTCTAAAAAATCACCATTTTCATCCATCCTCTTGAACTCTTCATTTGAGATAAAATGATAATCTTTTCCGTCTATCTCTCCTGCTCTTTGGGACCGTGTGGTATAGGAGACAGAAAAGGTTATTTCCGGCTCGGATTTTAGAAGCAATCTGCAGAGGGTTGTTTTCCCCGTTCCAGAAGGTGCTGAAACGATCATCAGAAACCCGTTTTTTTTATCAGCCAATATATTTCAATGGCTCCTTTCATTTAATTTCACGATTTTTCCTTCTTATGCTAATTGCTCAGCCCAGAGCTTTATTCAATATTTTGTACCTGTTCCCGCAACTTGGCAAGTTCGGTTTTAATTTCGATTACATTTCGGGAGATTTCAAAATCACTGCTTTTTGAGCCTATTGTGTTTATTTCGCGATGCATTTCCTGGAATATAAAATCCATTTTCCTGCCAACGGGTTCGGAACTTTCCAATAAATCTTTCACCTGATGCATATGGCTTCCAAGACGGACAATTTCTTCAGTTATGTCGCTTTTTTCAGACATGAGAGCAATTTCCTGGGATAGTCGCAGTTGGTCAATTTCTATACCTTCTGTCAATTCACTGATCCTGTCGGAAAGCCGGCTCCGATATTCTTCTAAAACGTAAGGAGCTCTTGAATTCAAAGAATCCAGGTGAGACTCGATAAGATCTATTCTGTGAAAAAAATCTTTGTATAGAAGTTCCCCTTCCTTTATCTTCATCATGGTCATTGCATGCACCGCCTTCAAAATCATATCCCTGATCGCAGGCCACATCTTTTCCTGGTCAGGTTGAGGCTCGGCGGCAAATATCCCGTTTTTGACATTTGCAATTGTTTCCAGAGAGATTGGATCCTCAAGGCCAAATTCTTTTTTTATCTCGGTTAACGCTTTGTAATAACTGCGTATCAAAGGTAAATTAACAAAAAGAGTGTCACCTTCCACCGGTGCGTGGTCCGCATCGAAACGCAAGGAAACTTCCACTCTCCCTCGCGACAGAGTTTCAGCTATCTCTTTTTTAATAGGTATCTCCAGCGAACTAAAACTGTTGGGAAGGCGGATGCTGATCTCAAGATTTCTGTGATTCAAAGATTTGATTTCCGTGACAATCTTTTTGCCATCCAGAATTGATTCCGCCCTGCCATACCCGGTCATGCTTTTTATCATTCCGTTTTCGGCGCCTCCTTTTTTGTTTTTAAAAGATCAATTAAATATTTGCCTCTGAGTACGGCGAGCATTTGCAAAATTTCAGCCTCCCTGTAATCTGGATACGTCCATTCGAGCGGCTGGAAACCTCCTTTTTTGTAAATGAGAGTCAAATCGGCATAGATACCTTTTTTTAAGTAGGGTCTGTGGGCATACGGTTTCCCTGTTGCAAGAATCATGTTGCCTAGTGAAATGTAACCAGGATCTATATTTATTTTTCGTTTTCCTCCTTCGGAATAATCTTTTTCAATCTCATTGGTTATTAATTTAATTTTCGGCAAAGCATCTGGATTGATAAGCTTTTTAAAAGAAATGAAACGTCTTTTTTGGTTAAATCCCATCTCATCGGCATAATAAGATGTATATTCGAAGGGGATAAATTCAGTTGCAAAATCTATAGGGCCGAATCTTCCCATCAGCAATTTTACTGCCTCATTAATCAGATATTTTTCAGAGGAGAAAATGCTCGATATTAACTTTACCGGGTCGGCATTGCGTGGTTTGCTCATAGGACAGAAAAAAAATAATCACTCCAATCTGGAATGGCCGGATCGATTTTTGTATCTGAAAGCTTTTCCATATGCTTGAATTGCCCTTCAAAGAACGTTTATAAGTTCCTCAAGAGAAGCGGTTGCCGTTCCTATTTTTCCAACGACAATACCGGCGGCATGGTTCGCAAGCTGCGCTGCTTCCTTAACGCTTGCGCCCGCGGCAGCAGCCAGCGCGAACGTTCCAATAACCGTATCTCCTGCGCCTGTTACATCATATACTTCCTTAGCAACAGCGGGAATGCATGTAATATCACCATCTTTTTCAAAAAGTGCCATTCCTTCTTCACCTCTGGTAATCAGAAGCGACTTAAATCCGAATGCATTCATGAGACTTCTCCCCCCCGCAAACACATCTTCATCCGAATGCAATTCTTTGCCCAATGCTTGTGCGGCTTCGTGCTGATTGGGAGTAATCACGTCACATTCTCGGTATAAAGAAAAGCCGTTCTGTTTCGGGTCAATACATAAAATAATTTCGGTTCCCTTAATAATCCGGCGAATTTCATCAATGAGTGTTTCGGTTACCATTCCCTTGTTGTAATCGGAAATGATTATGGCACCAATATTGCCTTTTACTGATTCGGCATAACTGACGGCCTTTTTTATATCAATTGAATTAAAAGAATTTCGGTCAGCCTCTCTATCGAAGCGAACAACCTGCTGATGGTGAGCGATTATCCTGGTTTTTATTATCGTTTGCCGCGTTGACTCGCGAGCGATTCCTTCCGTTTCGACATTCATCTTGCGGAGTTCGTCAATAACCCACTTCCCTGTAGAATCATTCCCCAGAACTCCGCATATATACGCCTTCCCGTTCAAGGAGTGTACATTATTCAGTACGTTCGCCGAACCGCCCAGCAGCCGGCTTTCCCTGGTAACCCTGACGACAGGAACCGGCGCTTCCGGAGATATTCTGGAAACCTTGCCCCAAATAAAATGGTCTACCATTATATCTCCAATAATTAGAACCCTGGAGGATGAAAACCGGTTAAGAATTTCAAGAGCGCGTTTTTTTGTAAGATGATTCTTTTTCACCTGGCATACTTTCATCATTTTGGATATTCAATATGTGAAATTTAATCCCGGATGCTAATACCGGTCATATTTTTTGTCAATCCTTTTCTAAATATCTTGACTAAAGAGGTAAAAAAATATAGGTACTTTTTTTCAATATTTAAGTAGGATTAGGAGCAAATGGGAGATAAAGGCGAGCTGCTGAGGGTTAAGAGAGAAAAAATTGAAAATTTGAAAAAGGATAATGTGGAACTTTATCCCAATGACGTGAATGTAACGGCCACGAGCGCCGATATAGTAAATCATTATGCCGGGCTGGATGGAGATTCTCTTCATCAAATCACAGAATTCTTCCAATTGGCAGGCAGGATTATGGCCAGACGTGTTTTCGGTAAAGCTGCGTTTATCAATTTGAAGGATAGAAAAGGAAGCATCCAGGTTTATTTGAGAAGAGAAACGTTAGGAGAAAAAACATATAATCTTTTCAAAAAATTCGACATAGGCGATATTGTGTTTGTCTCGGGGAAACCCTTTAAAACAAATACCGGAGAATTGACAATAGAGGCGGATTGCATACGGCTTTTATCAAAAACAGTGAGGCCCTTGCCTGAAAAATGGCATGGTCTTACAGATGTAGAAGCAAGATACCGGCAGCGTTATCTGGATCTTATTATGAATCCGGATGTAAAAGATACTTTTTACAAGAGAAGCAAGATAATCAGCTTGATCAGACAATTTATGGAAAGCAGGGATTTTCTAGAAGTAGAAACGCCCATGATGCACCCGATAGCGGGTGGTGCAACGGCTCGACCATTCAAGACACACCATAATACTTTGGATATGGACCTGTATCTCAGAATAGCACCTGAACTTTATCTGAAGCGCCTTGTAATAGGCGGTCTGGATCGAGTATTCGAAATAAACCGGAATTTCAGGAATGAAGGAATATCTATTTCTCATAATCCTGAATTTACAATGATGGAATTTTATCAGGCCTATGCCACCTATGAGGATTTGATGAAGCTTACCGAAGACCTGATCATTTCGATAGCACGAGAGCTCTTCGGTTCATTGTCTTTTATGTACCAGGGAACAGAAATAGATTTACATCCTCCATGGCGAACAATAACGGTAAAAGAGGCTATAATTGAATATGCCGGCTGTGCCCCTTCCATTTTGGAAGATGCAGACAGTGCGTGTAAGTTTGCAAAAAGTCTGGGTGTGGATGATCTCGAAGGGGAATCGCTTGGCAAGATAGTTATGGCTATTTTCGAATATGCCGTTGAGGAAAAATTAGTTCAGCCGACCTTTGTCACGCAATATCCGATAGAAGTATCACCTCTATCAAGAAGAAATCCTGTCGACGAAAATTATACTGATCGATTTGAATTGTATATTTACGGCAGAGAAATTGCCAACGCCTTCTCGGAACTTAATGATCCCGAAGACCAGAGAAATCGTTTTCTGATGCAGCTTACGCAAAGGGATGAGGGCGACGATGAAGCGCATGAAATGGATGAAGACTATATTACAGCTCTCGAGTATGCGATGCCGCCCGCGGCCGGAGAAGGAATTGGGATCGATCGACTGGTAATGCTTTTTACCGATTCGCCATCTATTCGTGATGTGATCCTTTTCCCGCATATGAGATCAAAATTCCAGAGATCATAAGTTAACGCGACTATTATAGTATGCCTTCAGGCTTTTAAGCCTGAGCAGGCCAAAATGAGCAATTCAAATATTGATGGCTTCTTTAACCTTCGTATGTATGATTTCTGCTCAAATCCGGAACAGGCCGGAAATTGCCTGCATAGAAATATATAATTGTGCCGAAAAGCGGCAGCAAGGTGACAGGTATGCGTTACGAACTGCTTATAGGAATGAGATACCTTAGGGCGAAGCGAAAGCAGACCATAATTTCGATAAATACCCTTATTTCTACAATAGGAATTTTTCTAGGAGTTGCCGCCTTAATTATAGTGCTTGCGGTCATGAATGGATTTGAGGGGGAACTTCGTGAAAAAATCCTTGGGGTCAATTCTCACATTGTTCTTATGCAATTCGGAGGAAGCATTCAGGATTATCATCAAGTCATGAAAGAACTTGAAGAAATAAAAGGCATAACCGCTTCTACACCGTTCATTTTCGGCCAGGCGATGTTGAAAAAAAGAGATCTTGTGAGCGGTATCGTTATCAGGGGAATAGATCCTGAAAATGCTCTTTCTGTAATGAATGTGGGAAAGATGGTCGAAGGAAGTATTGCCCTTCTTGCAAGTGATGAAGGCAAGTCAGATGAAAGTGCTCCTCCTCTGGTGGTAGGGAAAGAATTGGCTCATAATCTCGGAGTACATAAAAATGATGAGGTGGAGATCCTTCTTCCAATGGGAACTCCCACCCCGATGGGGACTGTGCCTCGCCTCAAGACCTTTAGAATCGCAGGAATTTTCGATTCGGGATTTTACGAATATGATTCAACCCTCGTCCTGATGGCACTCGAAGATTCACAGGAGTTTCTGAGCATGGGCACTGCGGTGACGGGAATCGGAATTAAAGTGGATCATGTATACCAGTCAGATACAATTGCCGATGCCATAGAAAATAAACTGGGATATCCTTTCTGGGCTCGCACGTGGATGGAAATGAACAAGAATCTTTTTTCAGCGCTTAAACTTGAGAAGCGCGTTATGTTCATTATCCTGAGCCTGATAGTTCTTGTGGCTGCATTTAATATTGTTATTACTCTTATTATGTCAGTCATGGAAAAAACAAAAGATATTGCCATCTTGAAATCTATGGGGGCAACTGCGTGCAGCATAATGAAAATATTTATGATTCAGGGACTGGTGATAGGGTTTGTGGGCACTTTGCTGGGTTGCCTGGGCGGACTCCTTATTGCGTTCAATCTGGAAGAAACAGTTTCATTTATTGAAAGTTTTTTCGGCTTCAAAGTTCTCCCTGAAGATGTATATTATCTGAGCGAACTTCCTTCCAAGGTCAATTTGAATGATGTAATAGTAATCGTTATTGTCACAATGGCGATCTGTTTTGGCGCATCAATATATCCGGCGTGGAAGGCTTCGAGACTCGATCCGGCTGAGGCCCTGCGTTATGAATAAAGGAATGCTTTTATGTTAGATGTTCGAAATCTCACAAAGACTTTTTTAAAAGACGGCAATGCCGTCGAAGTTCTTAAAGGAGTTAATCTTGAAGTCACAGCACATGAAACTGTGGCGATTCTAGGCGTATCAGGATCTGGCAAGACAACTCTTTTGCAGATACTCGGACTTCTGGATCATCCTTCTGGAGGAAATGTTTGCTATGGAGGAATAGATGTCTTCGCAGGAGATGAAAAGAAAAAAGCAGAATTCAGGAATAAAAGAATTGGATTTGTCTTTCAGTTTCATCATCTTCTTCCCGAATTTACCGCCCTTGAAAATGCAATGATGCCTGCGATTATAAGCGGTATGTCGAAAAAAGCCGCGATCCAGAGGGCTGAGACGGCCTTGACTGAAGCGGGACTTGGTGATAGGTTAACGCACAAACCGGGAGAACTTTCCGGTGGAGAGCAGCAGCGGGTTGCAGTGGCAAGAGCGATTATAATGGAACCTGAATTACTTCTTGCCGATGAACCTACCGGAAATCTGGACAGGGAAACAGGCTGGCTAATCGAAGAACTTCTTCTGGAACTCAATCGAAAACGGGGCACCACTTTGATAGTCGTTACGCATAATATGGAATTGGCCGGACGAATGGCTCGAACACTGGGGCTGAAGGATGGAAAATTATATGACAGTTAACCGCAGGGCGAAATACCTGGTGATGGCTTTTTTTGCCTTTTTCTTGTTGTTTCCCCGGATCTCGCTTGCCAGTGAAGCGAAGAGAATCGCAGTTTTTCCATTTACTGTCCACAGTAAATCCGATGTAACGTATTTAAAAGAAAACATTGCGAAAGGAATCGTGTCGGAGTTGCAAAAAAGGGGAGGGGTGGAAATTGTAGTAAGTCACGCTTTTCAGGACCTGACAGGCCCCGGACCGGTCAATGAAAGTGAAGCGGTATCGGCTGCTGAAAAAACAGATGCCGATTTTGTCGTTATGGGAAGCCTTACACGTTTGGGCAGTCTAATAAGTGTAGATGTACAGATAGTAGATATCGAACGGGGCCTTGCACTGCAAAATATCTATGCGCAAGGTACCGGAATAGAAAGTCTGGAATCAATTTCTAAGACATTGGCAGACAAAATTGCGGCCCGGCTGCTTGTTCACCAGCGAATTGCAGACGTCATTTTTAAGGGCAACAGAAGAGTGGAAGAAAGTGCTCTCTATAATACTATTAAATCGACCAGGGGAAGCATGTTTTCGAGCAAGGTCCTCTCTGAGGATATAAAATCAATATTCAAGATGGAATATTTCAAAGATGTGAAAACCAGGGTGGAAGATTCACCCGGAGGGAAAATTATTACTTTTACTCTCGAAGAACAACCTCTGATAAAAAATATAGATATTATCGGAAACGATAAAATAGACCGCGACGATATCGAAGAAGTGATTACCATCAAGCCTCGTCAGATTTTCAATCCCGGCAAGGCAAAGTCGGATGCAGAGGAAATAAAAAACTTTTACAAGGGAAAAGGGTATCTCAATGCAGAGGTTACATACGCGACTGAGGGTGAGGGAGGTAATGACATCTCGGTAGTATTTAAAATTGTAGAGCATAGACGTCCCTATATAAAAGAGATTTCTTTTAAAGGTAACCGGGTATTTACGGATAAAGAATTAAAGGACATGATGGAAGTTTCGGAATGGGGAATTTTTCATTTCCTTACTGATTCAGGCCTCCTCAACCGGAGCGAATTAAAAAAGGACATCGAAAAATTAACCGCATTTTATCACAATAACGGCTATATAAATGCTCAGATTGGAGAGCCGGAAATAACGACGGATGAGAAATGGATTTATATTGAGATTCCCGTCATTGAGGGGAAACAATTCAAAGTCGGACAGGTAACTATTACCGGCGATACATTGTCGGTTTCCCGGCCGGAGCTGGCGAAGAACCTTGAAATAGTTAAAAAAGACTATTTTGACCGCGAAGCGATTGTAAAGGATATGGATTATCTTATAGGAGCTGCAAATAATGAAGGATATGCCTATGCCAGTGTATACCCGCACACGGAGGCAAATGAACAGAAGCAGGAAGTGGATGTAACGTATAAGCTCGAAAAGGGGAATCTCGTTTACATTAATAGAATTTCGATAACAGGGAACGACAGAACGAGGGATAAAGTAATTCGGCGGACGCTTTCCCTTGTAGAAGGCGAGCTTTATAACCGTGATAAACTTAAGAGGAGCTATAACAGTCTCAACCAGCTCAGATATTTTGAGGAAGTTAATTTTCAAACGGGGAAAGGATCTGAGGAATCACGCATGGATATTAATGTTCATGTCAAGGAGAAACCAACAGGTCTTTTCAGTATCGGTGCGGGCTACAGTGCACAAGAAAATGCAATTTTCGTGGCTCAGATAACGGAGCGGAATCTTTTCGGGCGCGGGCAGTCGCTCAGCCTCGAAACGCATCTGGGATCAAGTACGACAGATTATGAATTGTCCTTTATCGAGCCGTGGCTTTTCGACATTCCTTTATGGAGCAAGGTCGAAGCCTGGGATACGAAAAGGGATGAAGATGCCTACGATGTAGATACTCAGGGACTGGGGCTCACATTGGGATATAATATTTTTGAAAGAGTAATGGGCTATGTCCGTTACGAGTTTTCCATTAATAATGTGACGGATATTTCCCCCTCGGCATCAAGATTCGTAAAGGAACAGGAGGGCGAAATAACTTCCAGCGGCATCACACTTAATCTCACAAGAGACACAAAAAATGACTGGATCTTTCCAAGCGGGGGTTCTAAAAACAGTGTTTCAGTTGAGTTTACCGGATCTTTTCTTCAGGGTGATGCGAGTTTTACCCGCTATAGAGCTGAATCAAGATGGTATTTCCAACTTCCCTTCGATAATGTCTTTGCAATCGGCGGCCAGGCAGGCCTGATTCAGGGGAATGAAGGGAAGGAAGTTCCCATTTATGAAAGATTCTATCTGGGTGGAATAAATACGCTCAGAGGACTAAGGGATGTAGGGCCGAAGGACCCTCTGACCGGAGATGTGATAGGCGGGGAAAGTATGTTCGTTTTAAATACGGAACTGGTTTTTCCATTAATGAAGGATGCCGGTATCAGAGGGGTCGTTTTTTTCGATATAGGAAATGCATGGGAAAGCGGGTACCATTTTGATGACACAAGAGAAACGGCTGGAATAGGGATACGCTGGCACTCCCCGATCGGGCCTTTTCGTCTCGAGTGGGGACATGTGCTAGATAAAAAAGAAGGCGAATCGTCGAATCGATGGGAATTTACTATCGGTATGACAATGTAATTTATAAATATTTTTTGAGAGGAATGTTATGAGGAAAATCCTGTGCGTTTTGATCGTAATATCATTTTGTTTATGTGGGTTGGCGAATGCTGTGGCAGCAGAAAGAATTGCTTTCGTAAATATCAAGAAAATACTTTTTGAATCGGAAGCGGGGAAAGCGGCAGCTCAGGAGCTTAAAAAATTCGTAGATGCCAAAAAGACTCAGATTCAGGATAAGGAAGAGGAACTCCAAAAGCTCAAGGACGCTCTCGAAAAACAGCGCACTTTGCTGACAGAATCTGCCTTCAGAGAAAAAGAAATGAGTTATCAAAAAAAATTCAGGGACTACAAGAGATTCATCGAAGATGCCAATGAAGAGATGAAAATAAGAGATCAGCAGGTCACGCAGGAGTTAATTCCTGATATTCAAAAAATCATAAGCGAATCAGGTAAAAAAGAGGGGTACGCAGCTATATTCGATATAGGCACAAACGGTCTTTTCTATACTTCTCATCAGGATGATATAACTGACCGCATTATCGACCTGTATAACAAATCATATCGATCCAATAAATAAAATGTCTTCCGGCTTTTACGGATACCTTCCATTTGCCGGAGTTTTTTGCGCACAAGAGTATGACACAGCGGGCGGTTTTACACACCTGCCCGCGCTCCAGGATTATTGCACTAAAAGGTTATAAAGGCATGGAGAAAAGTCTCGGGGAAATAGCAGTATATCTAAATGCAAAACTTGAAGGCGACCCTGAAATCACGATCCGGAATATAAATGGAATAGATGAAGCGGAAGAGGGCGATCTTACTTTTATTGCAAATAGTAAGTACAGAAATAAACTTGAAAAAACGAAGGCGTCAGCAGTGTTGGTGTCCTCGGGAATTTCTTCGAAGAGGAAGAATCTTTTAATCGTCGATGATCCTTACATAGCTCTTGCACGCGTCTTGTCTTTAATGTATCCCGCAACTGTCGAGTTAAAAAATATTAGCAAAGAAGCTTTCATTGCTGAAAGTGCGAGGATAGAAACAGGAGTCACCATTTATCCGGGAGTGTATATAGGTGATAATGCCTGTATAAAAAAAGATGCTGTTATTTATCCCGGCGTATTTGTAGGTCCGTATGCTGTTATTGGAGAAGGAACGGTTCTTTATCCCAATGTTTCTGTCTACCGGGGATGCATAATTGGAAATAGAGTGGTCCTTCATGCGGGGGTAGTCGTAGGGAGCGACGGATTCGGTTTTGCAAATCCAGGAGCGGAAAATGTGAAAGTTCCTCAAGTGGGATATGTACAGATAGATGATGAATGCGAAATCGGCGCAAATACAACAGTTGACAGGGGAACGCTGGGAAAAACATGGATAAAGCGGGGCGCAAAAATAGATAATCTGGTACAAATCGCACATAATGTAGTAATTGGAGAGAACTCGGTGATTGTTGCTCAAGTAGGAATATCAGGAAGTTCTAAAATCGGTACGGGAGTTCTTGTTGGCGGGCAGGCAGGATTGGTCGGTCATATTACAGTTGGAGATCATGCAATGATAGCGGCGAAATCGGGTATCCATAAAGATGTTGCGCCTGGAGATGTAGTTGCAGGCTACGGCCAAATGCCACATCGCGAATGGCTCCGAATGCAGGCGACTCTGCCCAAAATTTCCGAAATGAGAAAGAATCTGCTTTCGATTGCTAAACGGACCACTGAACTCGAAAAGGAAATTGAAGAGATACACAAGGGGTACAAAGGATGAATATACACCCGACGGCAATTGTCTCTCCCGATGCTCATATCGGGGCCGGAGTCAAAATAGGACCTTACAGTATCATAGGATCTGAGGTAATACTCGGTCAGGGCACTGTAATAGGTCCGCACGTGGTTATTGAGGGGCCAACCGAAATTGGTGACAAATGCCGCATCTTTCAATTTGCATCAATAGGAGCCGAACCTCAGGATCTCAAATACAAAGGCGAAAAGTGCAAGGTGGTAATAGGAGACAATAATACGATACGGGAATATGTAACAATCAACAGGTCAACTGCAGCGGATATAGGAATGACAGCCATAGGCGATAACAATCTCCTCATGGCTTATTGTCATGTAGCGCATAACTGCATGCTCGGAAACAATATTGTCATGTCAAATGCCGTTAATCTTGCCGGCCATGTTCATGTGGAAGATTTTGCAGTAATTGGAGGCATGTCCGGTATCCACCAGTTCTGCCGTGTGGGATGTCATTCCATGATTGGCGGGGCTTCCGCCGTAACTAACGATGTGCCTCCTTTTGTGGTTGTTTCGGGAAACCGCGCCAAAATCTACGGACTGAATGTAATCGGGCTTAAGCGAAGGGGTTTCAGGCCGGAGGTGCTCAAAGCGTTGAAAGATGCATACCGGCTCATTTTCAGATCTTCCCTGCTGCGGTCCGAAGCGATAAAAAAAGCCAAATCCGAGATTGCTCGCAGTGAAGAAGTTGATCGATTTTTACGCTTTATTGAGAACTCCGAGAGGGGGATTTGTAGATAGCCGCCCTCAAGTGAGTGATGCGACAGCTCGTGCCCCCGTCCCAGAAAGAATCAAACCCGTTTACGGGACAACATCACTTACTTTCAATTATGGCAGCGAGTACCGGTAAAGAAGCTTTTAAGAAGTTCGTCAGAGTGCCATTATGAGAAATCTCAAAATAGGAGTAGTAGGAATCGGCCATCTGGGCGCATATCATCTACAAAAATACGCCAAATTTGAAAATTGCACTATAAGCGGCGTTGTCGATACTGACAGCAGCAGGGCTAATGATGCAGCCCGTCGACACCACTGCGAATGTTTCACCGACCATCGCCAGTTGATCGGCAAAGTGGATGCAGTAAGTATTACAACCCCGACTGTGGATCATTATCCTGTAGCAAGGGACTTTCTGGATTCCGGAATTGATGTGCTTCTGGAAAAACCTATCACAGCGACGCTAAAAGAAGCTGATGATCTTATAGCTTTGGCCGAGAGGAATAAATGTATTTTCCAGGTTGGCTTTGTTGAGCGATTCAACCCTGCAGTTATCGCGTTACGAGAAACAGGAGTCAGGCCTCTTTTTGTAGAATCCCATAGGCTTCACCCCTTTTTTAAACGTGGTACCGATGTGGATGTCATTCTAGATTTGATGATTCACGATCTGGATATCATACTTTTTTTTACGCCATCATCAATAAAGAAAATAGATGCCTCAGGAATATCCGTCCTGTCAAATAAAATCGATATAGCAAATGTAAGGCTGGCGTTTGAAAGCGGATGTGTCGCTAATATCACGGCGAGCCGTATCTCTTCAAAAAAAATGCAAAAAATTCGTTTCTTTGGATTGGACGGTTATCATTCCGTTGATTATGCTGCGAGAGAACTGGTTTCATGGAAAATAGAAGAAAATTCAGATGGAAAAAAGGAAATCAGATTGAATAATGTGCCGATAACGCAAGTCGATCCGCTAGAAGCGGAAATAGGGGCTTTTGTAGAATCGGTGTTCACAAGGACACTCCCACTTGTTTCAGGGAAAGAGGCAAGAAAATCCCTGGATCTCGCTCTGCAAATTTTAAGGAAAATCGAAGAAGAGAGAAACAGCATTGGTGTATTCGGAACGCAGGAATAAGTTCCCTGATATATCGAGGAGAAATTACGAGAAATGATTGCCGGTTGCGGGAAGAACTTACAAGGGGCAGAAAGAATATTGATAATAGCAGGCGAAGCCTCAGGCGATCTCCATGGAGCGAATCTCGTGCGAGAAATGAAAGCAGTCCGTTCTGATCTTCTTTTTTTTGGCATCGGCGGAGAAAGGATGGCACAGGAAGGTGTGTGCCTGATCGCGCATATATCTCGAATGGCCGTAGTCGGGTTTACAGAAGTAATTTCAAAACTCGGATTCATTTTACATATACGCCGGGAAATCAAGAAGCTTCTTAAAAACAGCAGGCCCGATTTAGTAATCTTGATTGACTATCCGGATTTCAATATGCCTCTTGCCAAATTTTCAAAGAAAATAGGAATACCGGTTTTTTACTACATCGGTCCTCAAGTGTGGGCATGGAGAAAGAAGCGAGTCTTTTTTTTGGAAAAGTATGTAGACCGTATGGCAGTTATTCTTCCTTTCGAAGAAGATGTATATACTGAGACACGTCTTGATGTCCATTTCGTAGGGCACCCGCTTCTTGATTTGGTTAAAATGAGCTGCTCTAAAGAGGAAGCTTTTGAACGATTCGGATTGAGGCCGGAAATGGTTACAATAGCACTGCTTCCGGGAAGCAGAGAAAAAGAGGTGACAAAGCTTCTTCCCGCAATGCTGAAGGCGGCCGAACTCATAAAAAAGAAAATTCCGGATTCTCAGTTTATACTTCCCTTAGCCGACCCGATTCCCCTTGATATGGCAAAAGGAATACTCTTGGGATCTAAAATTGAAATTGCGGTAGTCCAGAAAAATACATACGACGCACTGGGAATTTCCGATATTGCGATGGTTGCATCTGGGACGGCTACGCTAGAAACAGCGGTTCTTGAAATCCCAATGATTATAATATACAAGGTTTCTCCCTTTTCATATATACTTGGAAGAATTTTTGTCGATATCGAACATATAGGACTGGTAAATATAATTGCAGGAAGAAAAGTGGTGCCGGAATTTATTCAAGGTGAAGCGCAACCCGGGAACATGGCAACAGAAGTATTCAATATAATTGATGATAGTTCGAAGAGAGACGAAATAAAAGCAGGTCTCCGGGAAGTGAGGCATAAAATGGGGCAGCCCGGAGCCGCGGCAAGAGCTGCAGCAATTGCCTGCGAATTAATATAATGATGAAATGCGATGTACTACAATATGCAAGCCATCTCTTGCGACAATACAAGATATTGCCGGGTCCGATAGATGCGGAAGATTCAATGAACGGCTGCCGGGTATCGGCAAGGAAGTGTAAGGATGCGAGGCCATGACAATTTATATTCGTCTTCTTAAATTGGCACGGCCTCATACAAAAAAATTTGTTCTGGCAATCTGCTGTATGCTGGCGGTTGGTGCAACGCAATCCGTACTTGCGCTTCTTGTCAAACCCGTTCTTGACGACGTGTTTGTAGAAAAGAATTCAAGCGTTTTGATCTTTATCTTTGGCGCTATCATAGGGGTGGCACTGGTACGGGGAATTTGTACCTATGGACAAACCGTTCTCATGAACTTGATTGGTCTTAGGATTGTGACGGATTTGAGAAGTCAGCTGTATAATCATATTCAAAAGCAATCACTCCGATTTTTTTATGAAAACCCTACAGGAACATTGATGTCGCGAATAACGAATGACGTGAATCTTATCCAAACAGCGGTTTCCGATGCGATAACCAGTGTGCTTAAGGATAGTGTTACACTTATCGGTCTTGTATTCGTTATTTTTTATCGCGATTGGAAACTGGCTCTTATCGCACTGATTGTATTTCCTCTCACACTTTTCCCGATAGTCAAGTTTGGACAAAAAATGCGAAAAGTAGCCTCGCACACACAAATTACCTTTGGAAGTCTTACCAATCTCCTGCAGGAGACTATTACGGGAACAAGAATTGTGAAAGCCTTCGGAATGGAAGCCTATGAGGGAAAAAGATTCGCCAAAGAAAACGAAAAGCTTTTCAGGCTTTTCATGAAAACAGTGTCTATTCGTGCCCTTTCGAGTCCCCTGATGGAGCTTTTGGGGTATATAGGGGTAGCAGCGATAGTATTCTACGGAGGGTATCAAGTTATTAAAGGGAATTCTACTCCCGGGACTTTTTTTTCTTTCATGACAGCATTGCTTTTTTTATACGAGCCTGTAAAACGGCTCGCCAACGTCAACAATACAGTACAGCAAGGAATCGCGGGAGCTCTCAGAGTATTCGAAATTTTGGACAAGATTCCCGATATCAAAGATAAAGAAAGTCCAGTTGTTTTAAAGAGAATCTCTGATGATATTGAATTAAGAAATGTTACGTTCAGCTATGGTGATGGATCCGTTCTTGAAAATATAAATCTTACAATAAAATCCGGGCAGGTTGTTGCCTTTGTGGGGATGAGTGGAGGAGGAAAAACAACCCTGGTGAATCTGATCCCCCGCTTTTATGATGTGACTGAGGGATCCATCATGATTGACGGCATCGATATCAGAGATGTTACAATTAAATCGCTTCGTGATCAGATCGGGATCGTAACCCAGCAGGTAATATTATTTAATGAGACCGTAAGGAATAATATCGCCTATGGAGATATAGAAACGAGCGACAGCGATATAATCAGAGCAGCGAAGGCAGCAAATGCACATCATTTTATTATGAAGCTTCCTCGAGGGTACGATACGTTTATCGGAGAGCAGGGAGTCAGACTTTCCGGAGGGGAACGGCAGCGCATATCCATCGCGAGATCTATTCTGAAGGATGCTCCCATTTTAATCCTTGATGAAGCAACGTCTTCCCTCGATACGGAAGCGGAAATAGAAGTTCAGGAAGCGCTTGAAACTCTTATGAAGGGAAGAACGACTTTGATAATCGCCCACAGACTTTCAACAATTCGCAATGCCGACCGTATTATCGTTCTGTCAGACGGTAAAATTGTGGAAGAAGGTACTCATGAGTTTCTTATGGGCAAGAGAGGTGAATATTACCGGCTTTACAAAATGCAATTTGAAAATAATACAAAGGGTTCCTTGAACAATGCGGACAGCCTCTCTAACAATGCATAGTGCCGGTTTTACTTCTCGAATAAGGGACTGTGCAATAAGAGGAATACGAAACGAAGAAAAAAGATGGCTGGCTTTTGCTTCGGTGGTATCATTGCTTTACGGAGGAATAATCAGACTGAGAAATGCCGGTTACAATGGAGGGATATTAAAAAGCAAAGCTCTTGCCTGTCCTGTAGTCAGCGTAGGCAATATCACTGCGGGAGGTACGGGAAAAACTCCCATGGTCATAATGCTTGCATCAGAATTCAGGAAAAGGGGATTCCGGCCCGCAATACTCAGCAGGGGGTATGGAGGAAAAAATAAAGAAAAGGTTACCGTGGTTACTGATGGTTCAACAATATTGAAAGATTTTGAAAAAGCGGGTGACGAACCCGTGCTTATAGCCGAATCTTTGGAAAGAGTGCCTGTCATTACAAGTAAAAAGCGGATTAATGCCGGCAATCTGGCTCTCTGCCGGTATAATCCGGATGTCTTGATACTTGACGATGCCTTTCAACATCGCAGCCTTTGCAGAGATATCGATATCGTTCTTGTCGATGGGCGCGATCCATTTGGAAAAGGGGCAATCCTGCCGAAGGGTGAATTGAGGGAACCCGAGACTTCAGCCAGGAGAGCTGATATTATCGTAGTTACTGATTCCGGTTGTGATGCAACTGCAATCAAAGCAAAAGAGCAAATAAAAAAAATATGTCCCGGTGTTTCAATTTTTGAGGCCAATAGAAAACCACTAAACATAATTGAGGGTTTTGAAAGAAAGAAACGTCCTCTTTCATATCTCAAAGGAAAAAACGTTCTGGCCTTTGCGGGTATAGCTTTGCCGGAGAGGTTCCGCATGACAGTTGAAGAACTCTGCGGCATTCCCTGCGGATTTGTTACATATCCAGACCATTACCTTTACAGTGCGAAAGATATTGCCGGGATTCTTCACATTGCGAGGGCCCAGGCTGCGGAACTCATAATAACGACGGCCAAAGACGCGGTAAGATTACGGAAGTTTCCAGATTTCTACCGGAAAGTCTGCTATCTCGCAATTGAAATGGATATGGGGAATTCGCTCGAGCCGTTCTTGGCGTCTATAATGCGAAAGCTGAACCGATGAGGAAAGATTTATCAACTCGTATTATAATGATACTGATGATGGGGTTGCCCCTCAAATTGCGGAGAATAGTATTTAAATTTCTGTTTCTTTTATTCTACCATATCTCACTTAAGCACCGGATGATAACAATCTCAAATCTTATGCGCGCCTTTCCCGAGAAGGATGTGACCGATTTGATAGTGCTTGCGAAAGGCGTATATCGCCACCTCGGGGTGGTGACAGCGGAAATGTTTGAAATCCCTTATTTAACACAAAAAAAAGTGTATGATTTTGTTGATATCGAAGATCCTGATAATATCCTCAATGCTCTCGGAAGAGAACCTTACTTGATTTTTACCGGACATTTGGGAAACTGGGAATTACTTGCGGCGACATTAGCTCTTTTGGCCAGACCGATTTCCGTAATATACCGCCCTCTGGACAATTCAATATTGGAAAACCTTGTTTCCTGGATCAGAACATCGAAAGGCAATCGTATATTGCCCAAAGACAAAGCAATGAGGTCGATACTCAGGGATCTTCATGAAAACAAGATGGTAGGAATGCTCATAGATCAAAATGTGACCTGGCAGGAGGGAGTTTTCGTTGATTTTTTCAGTCAGCCGGCCTGTACAACTGACGGCCTTGCACTCATAGCGCTGCATACGGATATTCCGGTCATTCCTGTCTTCATGCTTCGTGTGCCATCAGGAAAATACCGGTTGGTAGTCGGAAGTCCGGTTGAAATAAAAAAGACAGGCAAGAAAAAAGAAGATGTAATTACAAATACTGAAATATTTACCGGTATAATCGAGGAAGTAGTCAAAAAATACCCAGATCAGTGGCTTTGGATACATCAGCGATGGAAAACAAAAAAATCGCAGGTACAGCGTTGAATACCGGTGCGCTTCCATCAGACGTTTTTATTATATGCATTTCGGCAAAGGCAGGATCATAAATACTGGTTTGTATAGTTGAATTAAAAGCCCTTCCGGAAAGATCAGTATCGGGAGGAACCCGACCATGAACAGGGATGCGCTTCTTAGTGCAAAAAATATTATAATACGGGGTACTAACTGGATTGGCGATGTGATCATGAGTCTTCCGGCAGTTTCAGCTATTAAAGGAGCGTGTCCGGATGCGCGCATTGCTGTTCTTGCAAAACCATGGGTTGCCGACATATACAGGCTGTCTCCGGATGTCGATGAGGTAATCGTATTCCAAAGCCCGGGCAGGCATAGCGGGATTCACGGCAAGTGGAGATTAGCCCGAGAACTGAGAACCCATCGATTTGATGCCGCAATTCTTCTTCAGAACGCAATAGAAGCGGCTATAATCGCAGTACTTGCCGGTATACCTGTCCGAGCGGGGTACAACACAGATGGTCGGGGATTGCTTTTGACTCACTCTGTAAAACGAAGAAAAGGCATTCAGCATCTCCATCAGACTCAATACTATCTGGAAATGGTAAGGGCCTGCGGTTTTCATTTTAATCCGACAGAGCCGGTACTGTCGCCTGCGAAGGAAGATCTTTTAAAGGCAAATCGCATTCTAGACGATGTAAAGATCGAAAAAGGGGAAATTATCGTAGGAATGGCGCCCGGCGCAGCATATGGTCCTGCGAAGATGTGGTATCCCGACCGCTACGCTGCCCTGGCTGATATGCTGATTGAACGTAAGTCTTCGCGAGTGTTTCTTTTTGGAAGTGCTTCGGACAAAATTCAAACGGAAACTGTTAAGATGCATGCCCGCAATGATCTTATAAATCTGGCAGGAAAAACTACACTCGCAGAAGCTATCGCTCTCATGTCCCGGTGTGATCTTTTTATTACCAATGATTCAGGACTAATGCATATTGCCGGTGCACTCGGTATTCCGCTTGTCGCTATTTTCGGTTCTACAAATCCGGAAACGACATCGCCGGCCGGAGAAAGAAGCGTGATCATATATAAAAAAGTAGAATGCAGTCCATGTCTGAAAAAGAGCTGCCCCGGCGATTTCAGATGCATGGATCTGGTTTGCACAGAAGATGTATATGAGTGTATAGAAAAGATGCAGTTAAGAAGGTAACAGTATAATAATATACCAGAATGTAACTGATATTCAAAAAGAGCACTAAGATTTCAACAGATGGTGAATGCGAGTATAAAAAAAAATAACCGAGCCGTATTCTTTGATCGTGACGGAACTCTTAATGAAGATATGGGGTACTTGTCAAATCTTGATCAATTGAGACTTTATCCATGCGCCGGAAAGGCAGTCCGCCTGGTAAATGAGATGGGAATGAAAGCGGTTGTTATCACCAATCAATCAGGAATCGCCCGCGGTTATTTCGATGAGGAGTTTGTGATAACTCTTCATGAGAAAATTTCAGAGCTTCTGGAGAGTGAGGGAGCGCGAATTGACCGTTTCTACTTTTGCCCTCATCATCCGGAAGAAGGAAAAGGGCCTTACAAAATCGATTGTTTCTGCAGGAAACCCAAGCCTGGGATGCTTCTTCAAGCTGCCGAAGATATTAACATTGATCTTGCCCGGTCATTTATGATCGGCGATATGATTAAGGATATCGAGGCAGCAGAAAATGCGGGAGCAAAAGGTATTCTGGTAAAGACGGGATACGGCAGGGAGATAATGTCTTTTCCGGAAGCGGCATATGTCGCCGAAGATGTGCTTGATGCAGTACAGTGGATCAGGACGGTGAAAGATAATGAATATTCTCTTGATAAAATTAAGCGCAATCGGTGATGTCGTTCATACGATTCCTTGTCTTCGGGCTTTACGAATCTGCTACCCTAAGGCTCACATTACGTGGGTAATCGAAGAAGATGCATCCGATCTGATAATGAACCATTCCGATTGCAACCGGGTTCTCGTATCCCATAGAAAACGATGGCTCAGAAATTTGAAAAAGAGGGATTCCGTTAGCAAAACGTTCATGGAAATTGGGTCGTTTCTCAAATCTTTGCGAGATCGCAGATATGACATGGCAATAGACTTTCACGGGCTTTTCAAAAGTGCCGTTATCATGGGAGTTGCACGGGCTAAACGAAAAATAGGCTACAGGAGCATGCAGGAGTTAAGCGGTCTTTTTTATAATGAAACTATCCCAGAGGATATAAAGAAGCATGCTGTGGAGCGCTATCTGGATTTTATAAGGTATCTCGGGTTTCCTACCAATTCCCCCGTTTTTTTTATGGCATTGAGAGATGACGAAAGAAAAAGGGCAAAATCTCTTCTTCTTGAATGCGGGATTGACAAAAAGGATCCTTTTGTGGCAATCAACACTGTCGCGCTCTGGGAAACTAAACTCTGGGAAGATGAAAAATTTTCACATTTGGCCGACCGGATTGTCTCCGAGCTTGATACGAAGGTGGTTTTTACCGGCGGGAAAGAGAAGGCATCTGTTGATAAAATAATTTCAATGATGAGTAAGCCTGCCGTAAATCTGGCAGGCCGGACAACTCTTCGTGAATTGGCTTGCGTATATGAATCAGCCGAAGCAGTTATCAGCACAGATTCGGGGCCTATGCACATATCGGCCGCTGTGAAAACTCCGACAGTGGCCCTTTTCGGTCCCACTGACCCGGTCCGCACAGGACCATACGGGGAAGGACATCAAATAGTCCGGGCCGGTCTTCCATGCAGTCCCTGTTTTTTGAAATCCTGTACAACGAGATTGTGCATGGAAGAAATAACAGTAGATACTGTATTTGAAGCCGTAAAAAATGTGTTGGCGAAGAAACGCTAAGTTCTGCACATTATTTTGACTGAATGATTCGAAAGCTCATTCATTTTCCGGCAGCACTTACTTTGTGTATGAAACACATATTCCAAAAAAATATGCTTGATAATAAAAAATCATGTGAGAAAGGAGAAATGCATGACAATCAAAAAGGAACTTCTCGATATACTCGTATGTCCTAAATGCAAGGGTGAGCTAATTCTGAACGACAAAAAAGATGGACTCATTTGCAAAAAATGCCGTTTGTTATATGAAATAAGAGATGATATCCCCATCATGCTTATCGATGAAGCACGGCCTCTGGATGATACCGGTCAGTCATCTTGAATATTTTTGAATTATCTTATTATTTCTTCTGATACGTGCATGCATGATATAACTTGTAAATCAAATAATTCACTGCTGCCTTGAGGCTTCTGCGGTATGCCGGGATGATTACATGCTTTCTCTCTGGGTCTGCAGCTTTTTCGCGACTGATCAACCCCGCCATATAGGGAAAAAACTGATAATGTTCAAGTACCAGCTGCCGTGCTTTTTTAAGTGCTGGGATTCGGCGCTCCCAGATGTCTTCCTTCAAAACATGCTGGATAAGGGCGAGACTCTCTTCGGGTTTTTCGATGTCGATCCGGATGAAGGAATCTTTTGGAAAATAGTGTTCCAGGTTAGTGCATCCGTAATAAAAAGGAATTGTCCAGGCGAGGAAGCAATCGGCTAATTTTTCGGTCCAGTAATCGGGCCCGCTGGTATTTTCGACTGCCAGCGAATAATTGTATGGAGCCAGGCCATTCCACTTATCCTCAATAAAATTGATTTTTTTGCCATATAAATCTATATCGGAAAAGCGATTATTTCTGATATATTCCAAAAATAAACGGCGCTTTTTATGCCCCGGAAGGTCCATTGCGTCACCTACAATCCATGACAGAGGCTTCGATTTTTCAGGGATAGAGCTCACCTTCAATTCATCATAGGTTTTATTCACTTGCCACGGCAGTGCAGGCTGAGAGGGAATATATCTGGAATCATTATACTTGTACCGATAGTGTGTAAAAACTTTTGAAAACACTGCATGGTTTTCTATCATCCAATCAGTAAACCCTTTATGATAGGGTTCCTGCATTAAAGCCCATATATTAGCCGGAGGACAGCTGACTTTTGTGGGGACTTTCATTCTATTGTTAAGGACTATTACATAATCGCACTCATAGGGTTTTTCAGTAAAATAAATCTGTTGCCATATGCCTTCTTCCCTTGATGTTTGGCGCATCAGATCAGGCCAATCCCAGTCCTTTACTATCCTCACTGTTAGCATTTAACCTGATTCCTCTAAAAATGTTTCATGCCTTTATGGAAATAATTTCATATGATCTTCCAAGGCTTTTTGGACTTCTTCCAATGTCAATTCATTGAGGCATCGACTTATTCCGCTGTCATTACATCCCTTATTTTTACAGGGGACACAAGAGAAATTTTTACAGACGAATCGATGCTGTTTCCCTCTGGGTGCCCAATCATCTGTTGAAGAAGGTCCGAAGATACTTACTGTGGGAAGGCCAATCGCAGCTGCTATGTGCATGCCTGCACTATCCACTCCTATAAACATTTTACATTTCCTGAAAAGGGCAGGCAATACACCTATCGATGTTTTCCCTGCCAGATTGTATACGTGCCCCTTGCATGTATCGGTTATCTTTTCGGCCTGTCTGCGCTCTTCATGAGAACCTGTAATGATTGCTGACACGTGGCAGGTATCCACAAGCCAATCTATGAGCTTGATATATTTCTCTATTCCCCATTCTTTATATTTCCACAATGAGAAAGGCTGAAGAGCTATCATCGGCCTGTCCGAGGGGACCCCCTCATCTGCGAGAAGCTTTCTCGCCTGTGTCATTCTTTTTTCAGGAATAATATGTTCGGGCCAGATATCAGATGTTGTGATCCCGTAAGAAGCCATCAGGCTCAAATAATATTGAGCCATATGACGTCCAGGATAGCCTTCATCGAGAACGAGACGATTGAAAACTCTGTTGCGCCAAAGCATTCCGTCATGTGCAAAAAAACCTACTCTCTGGCTCGCGCCCGAGCAAAGTGCGAGAATGGCGCCGCGATCCCCCATTTTCATATCTGCTGCAAGATTGAAATGATATCTACGCACTACCATAAAGAATCGAAAGTGATAAAAAAGCTCTTCCGGAATAGTTCTTTTTTCTTTAATTACCGATATGACTCCATCAGCCCACCGGCAATCCTCAATCAGTTCTCTTGCTTTTTCTCTCACCGCAACCACAATTTTCGCATGTGGAAAATTTTGTTTAAGTGCCCGGATTGCCGGAAAGGTGAGGACAACATCTCCGATATCTCCGAGCTGTATCAAAAGAATGTTTCTGATTTTATCTTTTGAGATGGTTTTCTTTTTCAGAATCATCAGATTGCAGCCCAAGCATTTGATCATAGACAGCAAGAACTTTTCCTGCCATCTGGTCCCACGTATTCTCTCTTGCTGTTTTCTTTGCCTCTTCAGCCATCCTCTCTCTTACATTATCATTAAGCAGGATTCCAATTTTTTTTCCGATTGCGTCAACTTCCTGCAGGTCGACAACAAAACCGTTATAATTATCTTTGATGAGATCTTTTGCCCCCACATTATTGCTTATTATGACCGGTAAAGAGGCGGCCATGGCTTCAAGAGCTGTCATTCCGAAAGTATCGAATCGTGAGAGCATTGAAAACATATCTGAGGCGAGATATAGTTCCTCTATATTTTTTTCCACAAGGCCGGCAAAAATTACGTCTTCTGCAATACCGAATTTTTCTGAAATTTTGCGGTATTTCTTCTCGTTTCCTTTCCCCGCTACGAGCAGTTTAAGAGTCTTGTGAGCATTGTCGCGCTTTGCAGAACTAATTGCAGCAATGAGAGTATCAAGGCCTTTTAGCTCGAAGTTCATGCCTACGAACAGCATCACGATATCGGATCCGGATAGACCGTACCTTTGTCTTACAGAACACCGGCATTGACTTCGTTCGAGGGTTTCGAATCGATCGAAATCGACCCCTGGATGTATTGTTCTGATATTGTTTCGGCTAATTGAAAATTCTTGTAGAAATCTTTTTTCTGTGATGCTCGATACAGGAAGAAACATTTTGCATGTGCCTCTTTCTATGAATCGCCTTTCTACCCATATAGTGCTGTAATCGAAAAGACTTTTTCTTTTCTTTCTGATTTCCGAGACCCAGAAGAAATGGGGAACACTATGCAAAGTACAAATATCGGCATCAAAAATTCTTTCATGAGTATGAATCAGGTCAAAATTGATCTTTTGCATCTTTTTCTTTACAAACCAGGCAAAACTTACTGTTGTCAAGAATTTGGGAAAAGTAATTATCGGAACTTTATGGAAGGTAATCTTATCCGATCTTTTTTTCCATTGATTTGCAAAGACATGAACGTGATACCGTTCACAGGCGGCGATTCTTTCCGTCAGTTCAAGAACGAACTTTTCTCCTCCGCCGATCAAACCGTATTTAGGAACAACTACTGCGATTGTTCGAAATGATGTTGCCAATCGTTTACTTTTTACCGGTATAGTGCAGTTACTTTTTTCTATGGGCATGTTCTCATTTGTCCCTGGCGGCGTGCAGCGATGTATAAGGTGATAATAAGGCTGCCCTGAAGGCATCGCGAGAACATTGACCGGCATAAGAAGAAGCCGATAATTTTATACTTTTGATTGCTGATTCGGTTAGTTCTGAAGCCTCATTCATTTTTTTCAGAAGATCTCTTGTATCGCACGGCCGAAAGAGCATCCCCAGATTATGCTGCCGTATACGCCTTGCAAGAAGGTTTTCGTCGGAAGCGATAACAGGTTTTGCGGCCGCTGCCGCGAGTGACAAAACACCACTTGATCCGAAATGGCGAATATATGGAAGCAGTACTGCATCACAGGCGCAGAAACAGAGACTCTGCTCAAAGTCGCTGATATAACGGTCAATGATCTTAGCCTTGCCATTATTTTGAAGTATTTTCAAATCTTTGCCTGTTTTCCCTTCTGGTGAAATATTACCTGCGCACAGGAGATAGATTCGAGAATCGCGGGGCAATTCCTTTGCTGCCTTCACTGCAAGATGCAGTCCTTTTCTTCTGTCTTTCACTCCGTAACAGAGAAAAACAAATCGATCATACGGGATACCCAGCTTTTTTTTTGCCTCTTCCGATGTATAGGGAAAAACCGCGTCCCAGGGATCGGGAAGAAAATAGAATTTCCGGTGTGCATATTTTCTTTTTGCTATAGAAACAAGGTGTTCATCCAAAAAAAAGATCTTGTTAAACCATCCTCCTCGCAAAAGCCTCTTAAATCCCGCATTTTTGAGGAAGTTTCCCGGATGCCAGGAATTGCCGTTCAGAAATCGCGGGCGGAAGTAGACACCGGATATCTTTCCTTTCAGGTTGCCTGGAGGATACATCCCAAAAGCGGCATTTCTGAAACATCGAGATGCCATTTCATCCAAATTGTTAATAAATACCTCTTCGGCATCGCTTTTTGCCATACAATATGCCACATCATGCATAATATTTTTGTATCTGGCTGTTCTCTTCGAATCGAAAACCGGCATGATCGTGACACTGTCCATGATATCCATCAACCGGCTGGAGGAATAGTTTTTTCTGCAAGAAGCGATATCCACGGCCAGAGTCAATTCTTTTCCCGCACTGAGAAAATCTTCGGTTATGAAACGCAGCCAGTGAAGATGATGACCTTCCATTCTATTTTCGAAAACCAGCAATCTTGAGGGGGTACGATTTTGTTTCATTGTATTGCTTTTAGTTTGAAACCTTTTCATTTAACGCACTTTTTTGGCAAGATGCAGAATTTTTTTTCAATTCATCAAGCTTTGCGTACTTAAAAAATTTATTCACCGAGTCGGTAATTGATAATGTCAGTCCCTGACTTCCTTCGAGAAACCCTCCTCTGAGTATATAATTTTGCATAAAAACCAGAAAAGCTCGTACGCTTGCGTTATATACCGAAGATCTTTTGCCTGCCCGCAAGGCTTCTTCGGCGCCAAGTGTCGAATATTGGTCTATTTTCATAAGAAGGCGCGACAGATTGCTTTCGGTATAATGGTCGATTATGGCATCCAGACGCTTTACCGGTCCATTTACTTCTACAGCTTCATGAACCGTAACACTTGAAATACGGCCATATCCATTCCGGAAAAGCCGTATCACAGGATCAGGCCACCATCCGAATCTCCGAATCCATCGCCCTTTGAAATAATTCCGCCTGCAGAAGCTGTATCCTTTGGCTAATCCTTTTTTTTGCACAACGATTTCCTTTATTACTCCAGCCGTGCCTGCAGGAATACGTTCATCGGCATCCAGGACAAGTATCCAGGGATTTGTGCATTTATCCAAAGCAGATTGCTTTTGTAATCCGAACCCCTTCCAAGGTTCTATAAAGACGGAACACCCTCGCTCCGATGCTATTTCTCTCGTATTATCAGTACTTCCTGAATCGACAATTACGACTTGATCAGCAAACGTTACTGTCGCCAGACATTCCGGAAGGTTCTCCGACTCGTTCTTTGTAATGATAGCTACCGACAGGGGGATTTTTCTTTCCATGATAAAAAATCATCCTATTGTTTCGAACTCATAAAAAGTTCCTATACCTACAAAAAGCCTTTAATAGAAAGTAAATGATGCTGCATTACTGCTCCTAATGCCGCCGGGGCCGCACCGGCACTAGAATAAGTGAAGCTCGCGCAATGTATTCATGCACCGCCTTGCAAAGAAGAAAGCTTAATCGACTTTTAAACATCAACCCTTCTGTCTTTTATAAATTTTGCAATTCTAGAATTTCATTTATTGACATGCAAGTGTAAAAGAAGGGATGGAAAAACAAAATTTCATATTTTCGCAATATTTTGAGTATGGAGGAAATTTTCCAATTTCTTTTTTTTGATGTGGTAAGTGGTATTCTTCAGAAAAAACGGGTCTATAATAACTCTTGACAAATTCAGTATCTTATGGTCGAATCGCGTTTTGATTTCACTCGGAGTCCACATTATGAAAAAGAATATCACAACCGTCAGTAATCTGAAAAGGAAGCGGAAGCATGGCTTCCGGACAAGGATGTCAACACGCTGGGGGCGACAAGTACTGAGCAGAAGACGGGCAAAGGGGCGTAAAAAACTTACCGTTTAGCCCTGAGGCGGGTAGTATGATACATCTTCATCCGCCTGTAAATATGGGAAAAGAATCTTTCGGGAAAAAAGAAAAAATCCGGAGACGAAACGACTACCAGGCTGTGTATCAGGGTGGTGCAAGACTCCACTCAAAAAGCTTTATCGTAGTAGTGAGCCCTAATCAAGAGGGGATAACCAGGCTTGGAGTAACGGTAAGTAAAAAGGTGGGAAATTCGGTAAAACGCAATAGAATCAAACGTCTTGTAAGGGAATTTTTTCGTTTGAACAAAGATCGAATGCCTCATTCGACAGACATCGTGTGCATAGCAAGAAAGACTATATCGTCGCTCGATTATAAAGACGTCTGTTCCGAGCTTGAGGTGATGTTTGAAAAACTATAATGTACAATTATGCAAGGTATAGAAAAAATATTTATTTATATCATTAGGTTTTATCAGCTTTGCGTATCGCCGTTATTTCCCCCTGCCTGTCGTTTTTATCCTACATGTTCCGAATATACGCTGTCTGCCATCAAGCGCTATGGTCCCGTGAAAGGGTTGATAATGGGGTGTAAGCGTATTCTTCGGTGCCATCCTTTCAGCTCTGGCGGTTTTGATCCCGTAGAGTAGAATTTGAATTTGGAGGTTATTAATGGACAAGAAAACGGTTCTTGCGATCGTTCTGTCTCTTATTCTTGTGATGGGTTATCAGTTTTTATTTATGAAACCTGAACCTCAATCCACCGGCACAGCAAGGGTTGAGGAAAAAACTGCCGTTTCACCTCAAGAAGATATAGATGCAAAGTCAGACATATCTTCCGAGAAAAAAAAGCTGGTTAAGGAAGACGATGCCTCGAAAGCAGGCCGGGACATAGAGGTACACACTCCTCTTTTTCATGCAGTATTGTCAACGAAAGGAGGTGCACTGAAAGCATTTCAGCTTAACAAGTACAGAGAGAATCTCGAAAAGGATTCTGTTCCCATTGAAATGGTAACTTCACGGAAAAACATGAACTATCCGCTTACCGTCACATTCCCTGATTCAAACATAGATATTCCGGCCGATGCAATTTATGAAGCAAATAAAGATTCACTGGTCCTTGTGAATGACGATCAGGAAAAAAATCTGGTCTTTACATGGTCGTATCCTGATAAAATCAGAATAGAAAAAATTTACAGCTTTTATCCGGATACATACTCTTTCGATCTGGAAGTGAGAGTACATAACCTGTCGGATACACATATAAGCGAGGAAATTAGCGTGGCGTGGAATGAATATGTCGATCCCGACGCGAATACCGATAGATATAGTCATGAAGGGCCGGTTGCGTTTGAAAAAAATTCTTTTGTTTCAGAAAATGCAAAGAAGCTTGATGAGCCAAAGCTTTTTGGCCCGGGAGTTCTTTGGGCCGGATTTGAAAGTAAATACTTTATCTCTTCAATGATATCCCAGAAACCGTCGCTAACCAACCTTGTAATTTCCAAAGACGAAAGAAATGTTGTTTCCGTGGCTCTGCGCGGACAGAAGAATTTGATTCCTCCCGGTCAGACAGGGATTTTCCGGTATGATCTTTATATTGGTCCTAAAAATTATGATCAACTTAAAGCGCAAGGTGTCGGGCTTGAAAATTCCATAAACTTCGGTTCCTGGATCAAGTGGCTTGCCCTTCCTCTTCTAAAAGCATTGAATTTCATAGAAAATTTTGTTGGAAATTATGGGGTTGCCATTATTATTTTGACCATTCTGATTAAGCTCATCTTCTGGCCCCTGGGAACGATCAGTTACAGATCCATGAAAGGGATGCAGAAGTTGCAGCCTGAGATGCTTAAAATAAGGGAAAAATATAAAGATGATAAGGCAAAGATCCAGCAAGAGACGATGGCGCTTTACCGGGCTCACAAAGTGAATCCTATGAGTGGTTGTCTCCCAATGCTTATCCAGATTCCTGTATTTTTTGGATTGTACAGAGCGCTGCTCTATTCGATCGAACTGAGACACTCGCCTTTTTTCCTATGGATTCAAGATCTTTCCGCTAAAGATCCTTACTATGTGACACCGGTTATTATGGGTGCTACAATGTTTCTTCAGCAAAAAATGAGTCCCGCGCCAGGAGGCAATGAGATGCAGGCAAAGATAATGTTGTGGATGCCTGTGATATTTACTTTTCTCTTTTTGAATTTTCCGTCAGGGCTGGTCATTTACTGGTTATTTAATAACATCTTGAGTATCGGCCAGCAGTATTACATTAACAAGCGGAATTAGAGGGTTGTAAAGATGAAAGATTTTATGGAAATCGAAGCGAAGACAATTGATGAAGCAATAGAGAAGGCCTGCAGAGAATATGCTTTGCCAAGGGAAAAATTGAATATAGAAATTATTTCTGAAGGTTCAGGAGGTTTCCTGGGAATTCTTTCGAAAAGGGCAAAAATACGGGCAAGCGTATTGTCTATTGACATGGATATCAGTGGGCCGTTTCATGAGATGCCCCGGTCAGTTTCCAAAGATATTCCAGTTGAAACACAAGATGTCAATGATATTGATATTGACATGGCGGAAACAAGCAGGAAGATGATAGAAGGAATCCTTTCGAGAATGGGCTTTCCTTTTCCTGTTTCTATTAAGGAATCTGATGAGTACATACTGCTGAATATAAAGGGTGACGGGTCGGGAATTCTTATCGGTAAGGGTGGTCAGACTCTTGACGCCTTGCAATATATAGTAAACAAGGCGCTTAATAAGAACGGAAAAGAACGCAAGCGCATCATTCTCGATACCGAGAATTACCGTGAAAAAAGAGAAAAATCGCTTGTGACGCTGGCCCGGAAGCTTGGAGAAAAAGCGAAGCGTATTAAAAAACCTGTTACTGTGAATCCGATGAATGCCCATGATCGTCGGATTATCCATTTAGCGCTTCAGAATGATAAAGAGCTGGTAACCAAGAGCAAAGGTGAAGGAGCCTTCAGAAAAATAATAATAGTTCCGAACAAAAAGGGCTAATATCAAGCGCCTTTTTAGTCCACAGGAAAGTCGGCGCTGACAGACAGTGTGTAAGATCCATACTATCGTGCAGGAAGATACAATAGCGGCTATCGCAACGCCGGTTACAGGTGCAGCCGGTGGAATAGGAGTCATCCGTGTAAGCGGCGCTGATTCCGAAGGTATCTGCCGCACTCTTTTCAGGCCACGGTTCAAAGTGGAGAAATTTGAGGATCGGCGGCTCTATTTCGGCGATGTATGTTCGTTTGACAAAGGGCATATACTTGATGAAGTTCTCATCGCTCTAATGAAGGCACCCCATTCCTATACGGGCGAGGATGTCCTTGAGATACATTGTCACGGGAATCCTTTACTCCTTGAATCAGTGCTGCGGGAAGTATTTAAAGCCGGCGCCCGGCCGGCCGAGCCCGGCGAGTTTACCAAACGGGCTTTCATGAATAACAGAATGGATCTGACCCAGGCAGAGGCGGTTGCAGAACTCATTTCAGCCAGAACGGAACAGGGTGCGCAAAACGCCGTGTACGGTCTGCAAGGGATATTGACCGATGAGATAAGAAAGATGCATTCTTCGCTTGTTGATGTGGCTGCCCTTATCGAGACTTCCATTGACTTTTCAGAGGATGAAAATGTGAATATGCCTCCTCTCGACCAAACTGTCACAGTGTTAGATGAAATTGTATGTCGAATAGAAGAGATGGTTCTTTCCTATGAGACAGGCAAAATATATCGGGATGGAATCAGTGTAGTGATTACCGGAAGCACGAATGTGGGGAAATCGAGCCTTCTCAATCGTTTGACGGGACAGCAACGAGCGATTGTTGCCGATATACCTGGGACAACAAGAGATTTTATAGATGCGGAGATTGCCATTCGCGGCCTTCCCGTGAGATTTACCGATACGGCGGGAATTAGGAATTCGGGGGATTTTCTGGAAAAAGAAAGTGTTCTTTATGCCTGGGAGAAGGCGGGGCAGGCTGATCTTGTTCTTATTCTCATTGATGTTCACAGGGGCATATCGGATTGTGACACACAGATAATAAAAAGACATGAGAATAAAAAAAGACTTGTAGTGGCAAACAAGATAGATCTGCCGCATCATTTCAGTTCTGAAGATCTGAAAAGAGCCGGTTTAGAAACGGAACCTCTGTTTATATCATGTAAAACAAATACAGGCATCGACTCTTTGAAGGAAGAAATTTATAAATATGCAGTTGCCGGCAAATCTCGATCGGAGCAGGGTTTCGTGGTGAATCTGCGCCATAAACATGCCCTTGAAAAAACCGCCGAGGCGATATCGAAAGCCGGGCATCAGCTGGCTGAAAATTCCATGCCGGAGACGGCAGCATATGAAATCAGAGAGGCCATATACTTTCTGGAGACCATTACGGGTGAAACTGCAGATAGTGAAATTCTTGACAGAATCTTTTTGAACTTCTGCATCGGCAAATAATGATGGACTTGCAAAAAGTCCTGAATTTACAATTCGAGACGTTTCATAATCGTGTGCCGGCTTTTCGGAATAACAAGCATTTCATGAATGTAAACTAATAGGATATATCCTGGCTTCCTTCAATTCCCTCAATGAACGCCTTCACATTTTTGCCGAGAACCTGATGATTATATCCTCCTTCAAGAATTGCGAAGCATCCTCCTCCGCTCTTCTGCGCGGCATCATGGACCATTTGCCCAATCTGGCGATAATCCTCTGTTGAAAGGAGCCCTCCTCAATCTTCCAAATGGTTGTCGAATCCTGCGGATACTCCTATGATGTCTGCATCGGTCGGAAGATTCCGCTCGATTTGAAGGAGATATTTGCCAGCATCCGATTCAGTCGGATTACATATGGATACATAGTTTTCATGTTGTAGGATATTGACTGTTCCATCTCCGAAATGGAGATCGATATCAAGAATAAAGGCTTTATGTATCCTGTTTTCTCTTTTCAATTTGGAAATAGCGATAGCCATATTGTTGAAGTAGCAGAATCCCCATGAACTGTCAAAGGACGCATGGTGCCCGGGCGGCCGGATGAGGGCAAATGACGGTTCGGAGAGTGCAGTATCTGCCGCAAGGACGGCGGCTCCTGCCGCGAGAGAAGCTATGTCGTAGAGTCCGGTTTTTTTAACATATTCGATATGGCGGGCGGAATGGCAGGCGGCAATATCGGCGGCTTCTGCGGATATTGCGTGTACAAGAGTGACGTTGCTTTGTATTGCATTCACAATACATTCCATCCGTCCGCTTGCGGCAGCCGGATCGGGACAATAGGAAAAATTGAATTCACGATTGTAGATTACTTTCATCAATACTCCTCCTCGTAAGACTGAATATGTCGGGCTTTTTCATGAAAGTCAAAATCTGGAATTGTTCTTATTAATCCAATCTTTTTTTGAATCGCCATACTGACCCTGAAAGGAGAAGAAATCCGATTATAATCAGAGCCGTAATCTGGGGCCAGAAAACGGAAATCCCTGCTCCTCTGAGGAATACTCCCCGCAAAATTATAAGAAAATGGGTAAGCGGATTCAGATAGGCGATCCATTGCACAATCACAGGCATATTGGCGATAGGAAAAACGAAACCGCTTAACATGAAAATAGGAAGAATAAAGAAGAATGTGGACATCATTGCCTGTTGCTGAGTCAAAGAAACAGTGGAGATGAACAATCCTAGGCCCAGCGAACTCATAAGAAAAATACAGGTGGCAAAAAAAAGAAGAGCAATACTCCCGTTCATGGGGATACGAAACCAGATGATTGCGAAAATTGTTATGGCAATCATTTGAACCAGGGAAATAATTGCATAGGGTATCGTTTTACCCGTTATGAATTCAACTGGTGCAAGCGGAGTGACGATCAGCTGTTCCATTGTACCCGCCTCTTTTTCCTTGATGATTGCGATGGAAGTCAGAAGAAGGGATATAAGCATGACCACAAAAGCGACGATGCCGGGAACGAAATAGTATCGGCTGTCCATATTGGGATTATACCAAGTTCGCAGGCGATTATCTATTTTCCCGTAAGTAAGGTGCAATGGATAGAATTCTTGCAAGAGCATGCTGTTCAAGCGTTCCAGTACCTGCATAGCATAAGAAACCCGTATTGAAGCCATATTGCTTGTAGTGCCGTCAACGATTATCTGAATTTCCGAAGTGGTGCCTATCCTTATTGTATCGGCATAATCGGGAGGCACTATAATTCCCAGATCCGTACGGCCTTCGAGCAGCAGTTTTTCCATCTGGTTTTGGTTGAACACTTCTTTAATGTAGAAAATGCCGTTACCGGTAAAAGCGGTAGTCAGTTCACGGCTTTCAGGTGTCCGGGAGTGATCCAGAAGGGCTACGGAGATTTTAGATATATCATAATTTACTACATAACCGAAAACCAAAAGCTGAATTATGGGGGCAACTATAAGTACGCGTCTGCTTTTTGCGTCCCTGAACAGTTGGATAAATTCCTTTCGTATCAATTCTCTTATCCTGAGCCAGCTCATTTTAGAGACCTTCCTTCCTGAGAGTGACAATATTGAGACTCATAAGCATCAATACCATAACGGCCAGGACAGCATAATTCGGCCACATTTCTGAAAACCCGAGATTTTTGAGATACACTCCTCTCAGAATATCAACATAATAGGTTGCCGGTACCAGGTACGTCAGTATTTGGAGGATCTTTGGCATATTCGTCACGGGAAAAATAAAATCGGAAAGAAGAAGCGATGGCAGATAGGTAAGTAGAATTGCGCCCTGATTTGCTATCAGCTGCGATTTTGTCACCGATGATATGAGGAGTCCAAGAGCGAGCGCAACCATAAGATAAAGAGAGGAGGCAAGAATCATAAAAAGAAAACTGGATTTCATGACCACTCCGAAGAGAATCTGACTCATAAGAACAGCAATCAGCACATCGGTTAATCCGATGAAGAAATAAGGGATAGATTTTCCCAGAAGTAATTCGGATGCTGTAATGGGAAGGGAGCGAATCGTTTCCATTGTTCCGTTTTCAAATTCCCTGGCTATTACAAGTGAAGTAAGAATTGCTCCCACAATCATAATAATAATTGCAATTATTCCGGGTATGATGAAATTGCGGCTTTCAAGATCCTCATTAAACCATACCCTGATTCGCCCTTCCAGAGGCGGTTTTATTTTTCCAAGGGTATGGCGATTCAGATAGTCTTCAAAAAGGCGGTTGTTATAGCGGTCAACAAAGGCAGTAATATACGTGCGGGCTATATTGGAAAAATTAGGATCGCTGCCGTCCAAAATGATCTGCAGCGGCGCAATCTTATCGGAGCGGATCATCCCGGTCCAGCCGGGAGGAATCACGATGGCCAGGGTGATGCGGCCGTAATCGAGTTCTGTCGAAACAGACTCAAGGTCCCGCAGATGTCCGGTGATTAGAAAATATGGTGAAGACGACAGGCTGTTGAGAAAATCGCGGCTCAAGTCAGTCCGGTCATAATCGACAACCGCTACTCTGATATTGTCCACATCGAGACTTAAGGCGTACCCGAAGAGAAGTATGAGTATGACCGGTATTGCAAAAGCAAGATAGAGACTCCGGAAGTCCCTTATCAGATGATAATATTCTTTTCGCGCTACTGCGGAGATGGTTTTGGTTTTCATTATTCTTATGACATAATAGAGATAAATGCATCATTCAAATCGGCATTCGGCCTGTCGGGACAGGTACTGCCGATTATCTGCGAAGGGGATCCGGAGATTACTGTTTTTCCCTTGTTGAGCATGACCAGGCGATCGCAGTTTCTTGCTTCATCCATATAATGTGTTGTAACAAAAACCGTCATCCCGTTTCGTGACAGATGACCTATGAAATTCCAGAAATGACGGCGGGTAACGGGATCGACACCAGATGTCGGTTCATCCAGAAAAAGTATCTCCGGTTCATGTAAAAGCGAAGACGCCAGCGCCAGCCTCTGCTTCCATCCTTGAGAGAGATCCTTTGTCAGGCGGTTCTTTATTTCCGAGAGGTGCGTCATTTCAATAGCCTTACGGATCCTGCCCTCCCATTGCCGGGCAGGAACTTTGTAAATCCCCAAAAAGAAGCGCAGGTTTTCGTAAGGTGTCAATTCTCCATATAAAGAGAATTTCTGGGACATATAGCCAATTGATTTTTTTATCAATTCAGGTTCAGTGGCAATATCGTGACCTGCAACACACCCATATCCGGAAGTCGGCATAAGGATGCCGCAGAGCATGCGGATGGTAGTCGATTTTCCGGATCCGTTCGATCCCAGAAAGCCGAAGATCTCTCCTCGACTGACAGAGAAACTGATATGATCGACAGCGGTAAAGGCACCGAATGTTTTCGTTAGATTCTCTGCATAAATAACATTATCGCCGGAAGGTGTCATATGCCAATTCCCTGTCTGTTTTCGTGAGGCGATCGATAATTGCCTCTTCCAGATCGGCAAATCCTTTGCGAAGAATCACAGGAGCGGCGACTTCGATGAGCTCTGAATTATGCATAAGTGCCAGACGATCGCATTTTTCCCCTTCATCAAGATAACTTGTGGCAACTACAATGGTCATGCAGTCTTCATTGCGCATTCGGGTGAGCATCTGCCAGAATTCCATCCGCGATAGCGGATCCACGCCGTTAGTGGGTTCATCAAGAATGAGAACTTTTGGTTCATGCAACAGAACACAGGCAAGTCCCAGTTTCTGCTTCATTCCACCCGAAAGATCTCCTGCCCTTCTGTCTGAGAAAGGCTCAAGCTTTGTAAATGCAAGAAATTTGTTTCTCATGATTCCTCTTTTTTGCTTCTCCATGTGGAAGACATCCATAAAAAATTCCATATTTTCCAGCACTGTAAGGTCCGGATAAAGAGCAAACCGCTGGGGCATGTAGCCCAGTATTGATTTGACGAATTTCCTGTCGGCTGATGTATCAAATTTTTCTATTGTGATATGCCCGGTAGTTGGAGGTATTAATGTTGCCATCGCACGAAGCAGTGTTGATTTGCCCGCCCCGTCCGACCCTACTATCCCGAAGATTTCACCCTTGTGTATCCTCAGGCAGATATCTTTGGCCGCCCAGACACCTCCATATTGAATTGAAAGATCTACGACTTCAATAAATGTATCGCCATTGGTTTTTTCAAAATTCTTGATTTTGTTTGAGTGTAAAATCATCTTTTCATTTCAGCCAGGCATCGGCCGGCATTCCGGGTTTAAGCAGAGATTCAGGATTCGGTATCGAAATTTCCACCAGATATACGAGTTTTACCCTTTCTTTATGAGTCTGGATAAATTTTGGTGTAAATTCTGCTTCCTGTGAAATAAAAGAAACACTGCCGTAAAAAATTTTGTCAGGAAAACTGTCCACACGGACCTCCGCTTTTTGTTCCGGCTTGACTGTGCCAATGCGGGTTTCATCCACAAAAATTTTAAGATCCATTCTCGATAAATCAGACAACCTCAGAATCTCCTGTCCCGGCACGGCATATTCGCCCGGTTCAAGACTGCGACTGGTGATTCTTCCACTAAAGGGGGCCTTTAATTGAGTATACTCGAGATTGATTTTTGCCTTTTCAAGAGCAGCCTCAGCCAGTCGAATTTGAGCCTTCCCGGCTTCCACGTCTTCCCGCAAAGCGTCCAATCTTTTAAGATTGCTTTGCGACTCTTTCACAGCGGCCTGGGCCTCGTCAAGCCTCGCACGGGCAGCTTGTATTGTTTCGGTGCGGGATCCCTCTTTTGCAAGATCATATGCCTTGCGGCTGCGTTCATATTCCCGTAATGAGGTTTTGTATCCGAGTACCAGAGAATCCCTTTCTTTTTCAGATACAATTCCTTTTTGGTATAGTGCTTCGTATCTGCCGGCATTTTTTTGTGCATCTTCCATAACGGAGCGAGCGGCCAACATAGCCTGCCGCGCCTGTTCAATATTCTGGACCCGGGTTCCTGCTTCAAGTTCTGCAAGATGAAATAAGGCCGATCTGGCCGCCGATTCGGCACGTTCTACCTCAGCGGGCAGAGTCAGGCTGTATAATTCCAGAACAGCTACACGTTGATCATACAGGGAACGCGCCTGATCGAAATTTGCCGCGGCCTGATTATAGAGAGCTGTAAACTCACGGCTGTCCAGTTCTGCAAGGAGCTGACCCCCGGTTACGGTTTGACCTTCCCGGACATGTATGCATTGTGCTTTACCGGCAATCTGAAAGGACAGCGCTGCCTGAGTAGCCTCGAATATACCCGAATAATATACTGCATCCCGATTGCGCCGCCATTGACCTGAATAGACGAAAAGTGCTGCAGAAATCAAAGCAATAATAAGAATTATTCCTATCCATCTACTCTTCACATAGTGCTCCCTTTTTCCTGGTATTACGCGTGTTGTGTGCTGGAGAACTTTCGGGTCGTCCAGTAACCGCGGAGAGAATGAGTCTCTCGATCTCAAGGATTATCTCTGCAGGCTTTTTGAAGTCGTCGATATTAAAAATGCCTGCGAGTGTAACGTTTGTATCGTGTATTTTGGCACCGGCTTTATAAAACAGGAGAACGCCTATTACCATCAAGTGTATGACCAGAGGCGATACTTCTGTAAATATACCCTCATCCTTCCCTTCTTGCAGGATTCTGGAGAGCAGACCGACTATCCTGAGTAAATCTTCCGGAATGACTTCGGGAAGATTATTTGCTCCTGAGGCTATTTCACGCATGATGATCGGTGCCATTTCCGGGTTACTATCCATTGTTTTAGAGACAGTGCGGATATAGAGACGTAACTTTTCCTCAGGACTTCCGTTTTCATCAAGGATGACGGTGATTTTTTCTGCGATATTTCCGATCACCCTGTGCAGAACCTCTTCGTAAAGCTTTTTTTTATCACCAATGTGATAATAGATGGTGGCTTTGTTGATTTTTGCCCTTGAAGCGATTTCGTCGACTCTTGCCCCGGAGAATCCAGATTCGGCAAATACTTCCTTTGCGGCCTCAAGGATACGTTGGTCAGTTTCGTTTCTTTTTTTATCGATTCTGTTGACGTGAGAATGTATTTTCTGCATGAAAGTTTTAACCGATCAGTTATACTGATTAGTTAAAAAAATAGGTTAATCAGTCCGTTCTGTCAAGATGTATTTGCAATCTTCAAAGTGTTATTTCTTGTTTTTTGCTGAATAGTTTGGTACTTCGATACGAGGCTTTAACGATGGAAATATGGTATGCACATGAGTTGTCATTGTGATTATAATCGTGTGAACAGACGAATATCAAAAAAAACATGTTGATCCTAAATGCAGATTGAGGAGGGAGCCTGTGTACCAACTTGATAAACCGGATAATCTGGTCGATTTGTTTGAAGGAAGCGTTTCCCGTCACAGCCGTAACCCTCTTTTCGGGACAAAAGGGCCGGATGGAGAATACCGATGGAGTACATATGCTGAGGTTGCCCGAAGAGTGGATAATCTTCGAGGAGGGCTCGCATCACTCGGTATTGCCGCGGGAGATGCTGTGGGCATTATTGCAAACAATAGAGAGGAATGGGCGGTCATAGCCTTTGCCGCCTACGGTCTCGGTGCACGCTATGTTCCCATGTATGAAGCGGAGCTGATTCATATCTGGAAGTATATAATAACCGATAGCGCTCTTAAGATCCTTTTTGTTTCAAAACCTGAAATTTACGAAAAAATCAGGAACTTCGAAAAAGAAATACCAACGCTTGAGCGTGTATTCATCATTGAGGGCGAAGGCGGGGAAACTATGGAGAATCTCGAAAAAGTGGGAGAGGCGAATCCGGTTCCCTCAATTCATCCGGATGCCGGGGATATTGCCGTTTTGATCTACACTTCGGGAACGACGGGAGAACCCAAAGGCGTTCTTCTGAGTCATGGCAATTTTACCAGTAATGCCCTTGCGGCGACTAAACTGTATCCGGAATTCGGAGAAAACGACCGTACTCTTCCTATCCTGCCTTGGGCCCATTCATACGGTCAGACAGCAGACCTCTATTCTTTTATTCATTTGGGAGCCTCCATGGGACTGGCAGAGAATGTCAATACGATTGCAGAAGATCTCGGGAAGGTAAAACCGACATTTCTCATTGCGGTACCCCGGATATTCAATCGTGTATATGATGCATTATGGGCAAAGATGAATGAGGAAGGCGGATTGGCAAAAAAATTATTTGTCATGGGAGTCGAAAGTGCAAAAAAAAGAAGAGAGCTTGCGGCGAATGGTAAATCAAATGCATTGGTAAACGCGAAATTCGCTATTGCCGATACGTTGGTTTTTTCTAAAATACGCAAGCGCTTTGGAGGCCGTTTAAAAGGTGCCTTGACGGCAAGTGCCGTGATGAATATCGAAATTGCACATTTTTTCTGTGACATAGGAATCCCTACATATGACTGCTATGGCTTGACTGAAACATCTCCGGCGGTTACCATCAACTCCCCTTCGGAAAATCGTCTGGGAAGCGTGGGAAAGGCCATCGACAAGGTTCGGGTGGTGATAGATAAAAGCCTGGGAGATCCCGAAAAAGATGACGGTGAAATTATCGTGTACGGCCCGAATGTTATGAAAGGATATCATAATAAACTTGAGGAGACTGAAAAAGTGATGACCCCCGATGGAGGATTTCGGACAGGCGACCGGGGACGGCTTGATGATGACGGATTTTTATATATTACAGGACGTATCAAGGAACAATTCAAGCTTGAGAACGGTAAATTTGTATTTCCGGCTTCTCTTGAAGAGGATATAAAACTTGTTCCGTTTGTGGAGCAGGCCATGATTTTTGGAGAAGGCCGAGCGTATACGGTTGCCTTGATAGTCCCTGATTTTACAGTCCTTGAGAAGTATGCCCGGGAAAGAGGGCTTCCCGGCAGCCAGGCCGAAATGATTGCAAATGAAGAGATTCAGGAGATAATCGGCGATGCAGTTACGAAAAGTCTCGAAGGGAAGTACGGACACTACGAAATTCCAAAAAAGTTTCTCTATCTCAAAGAAGGATTTTCACTTGAAAACGGAACCCTGACTCAGACGATGAAACTGAAAAGAAGAATAGTGCTGGAGAAATATGGAAATGAAATTGAAGCTCTTTACGGCCAATAGTGTAAAACCGGTCTGATATACACCGGTTGCAGATAAAGTGATATGATAAATAAAAAGGAGATCATGGAATGATTTTTGATGAGGAGTTTGAAACATTACCGCGGGAGGCACTGGAAGCACTTCAATTGAAGAGACTTCAGCAGGTCGCTGAACGGGTGTATCATACAGTAGGGTTTTACCGGAATGCCTTTGACGAAGCCGGCGTTACGCCGGATGATATAAAGACACTCGATGATATCAGGCGTCTTCCATTCACAACAAAGAAGGACCTGCAGGATAATTACCCTTTCGGGCTTTTCGCTGTTCCAATGGGAAATGTTATAAGGCTTCATGCATCATCGGGCACAACAGGAAAACCCACCGTTGTCGGATATACGAAAAGAGATATTGATACGTGGTCGGTTTTAATGGCTCGATCTTTTGTCGCTTCAGGTCTCACCAGGAACGACATCATTCATAATGCTTACGGGTATGGACTGTTTACAGGAGGACTGGGTGCTCATTATGGAGCGGAGAGACTTGGTGCGAGTGTTATTCCAATGTCAGGCGGAAGTACGAAAAAACAGATCCTGATATTACAGGACTTTGGCCCTACGGCTATATGCTGCACTCCTTCTTATGCACTTTATCTGGCAGAGCAAGGGGAAGAGATGGGTGTGGATATGAAATCACTCAGGCTCAGAGTAGGCATACTGGGTGCGGAACCCTGGAGTGAGCAGATGAGGGAAGAAATAGAGGAGCGTTTAGGTATAACAGCTCTGGATATTTACGGTCTGTCGGAAATTATCGGTCCCGGTGTTGCAATAGAATGCAAAGAAGGCAGAAGCGGCCTTCATGTATTCGAAGATCATTTTATTGTAGAGGCAATAAATCCAGCTACCGGATCACCGGTAAAAAATGGTGAAATAGGGGAATTGGTATTTACCACACTTACGAAAGAGGCCTTCCCGTTGATCAGGTATCGTACACGCGATTTGTCGAAGCTTGTAAGGACACCGTGCCGGTGCGGGAGAACTCTTACAAGGATGGCAAGAGTTTCTGGAAGGAGTGATGATATGCTGATCATCCGGGGGGTCAATGTCTTTCCATCGCAGATTGAAAGCGTTCTTTTGGGGATAGAAGGACTGGAACCGCATTATCAGCTTATTGTAGAAAGAGAGGGCACTCTTGATACCCTTGAAATAAGGGTGGAAGTCAGTGAGAAGATATTTTCGGACCAGGTAAGGGGACTTCAGCAAATTGAAAGGCGCATTACAAAAGATATCAAAGATTATCTTGGTGTGACAGCGGCGGTCAAACTAGTGGAAGCAAAAACTCTGGAGCGTTTTGAAGGGAAGGCCCAGCGTGTAATTGACAAGCGCCGGATTTGAAAATTGACCGGGAGGAAGATATGAAAGTAGAACAAATTTCAATATTTCTGGAAAATAAGCCGGGAGGGCTCGAGTATGTAACGAGAGTTCTTAAAAATGCTAATATCAATATCCGTGCATTGTCACTTGCAGATACTTCAGATTTCGGTATCTTGAGACTTATCGTCAACGATACGGAGCGGGCTGAAAAAAGTCTTCAAGATGAAGGGTTTACTGTTCGTCGCTCATTCGTGGTAGCAGTCGAGATTCCTGATAGGCCAGGGGGACTTCACAGTATCGTTGAAACTCTTTCCCGGAAAGGTATTAATATAGAATATACTTACGCTTTCGTTGAAAGAAGCGGGGAAAATGCCATTATTATATTCAGGTTTGACCGCACGGAAGAGGCGATCGCCGCACTGCAGGAAAATGGTTTCGTAATTTTGCCGGGTAAAAAGATTTATAGCCTGTAAACGCGTGAGAGAGCGGGATGGGTATGGGTAGACTCTCCCCTTGTGTGCAGATATGCGGATAATGGTACAGGGGTTTAACAAAAATTAATAATTTTAAGCAGGTGTAGCATATTACGGGAGATTTCAAGGCTATTCAACTGTTCTTTCTTGATCCATTTTGCCTCAAGAGCATCATCATTCCCGCATGGATCTCCACTGAGGTACTGACCGTAGAAGTCGACTATTACATAGTGGAACACTATGCGGTTTTTTTGTCTCGCTCAATAAAATCAAATGTATAGATCGGGTCGCCTGCACGTATGAGCACTCCTGTTTCTTCCTCTACTTCCCGTTCTACAGCTTTTTTAAGCGTTTCTCCGAGATTAATCCGTCCGCCCGGGATCGCCCAGAGATTTATGCCCGGAGACCGGCCCCTTTTTACAAGCAGTATTGAGCCGTCTTTGATAACCACTGCCCCCACACCTACCTGCGGCTGTGTGGGATACCTGCTTTCTGGCGTCATTTTAAAGATCCTTCGAAATGCGATCAGCGGAGAGGTCGAAAGAAAAAGTCTTTGTACCGGGTTTTGTATATCCGGTTTCCGAAACCCTTTCCATAAATGTCGCTTTCATATTCATGTCGACAAGAATTACTGTCGACGAACACGTTCCATAGCAGGAACTTGATATGAAAAGAGGTGAGAGCATTCTTTCCCAGTCGAGACCTATCCCTGAATCCGGAAGCTCTTCATCGGGAGGATGCAGCGTATCGGAGAGGATTTCCAGTATCAGCTGAGGCGATGGCTTTTCGATGCCGGTGACAGCATCCATTAAAAGCTTTTTTGCGCGTGTCACTTTCGGCCAGGGCGTATCGAGAAGGTGGTTGCTCAATCCGTGAATCCCCGGGGTGATGCGTACAATAGAATTATTTATATTTGAAAAGCAAAAAAGCCGGGAGAGATCGCCGGCGATTAGATTGAAACCATTGTAGGCAGCAGCTTCATGCTGGATTTCTTTCAAATATTCTTCAGCTTTTGATGAGCCGCGGAGATAATTACTTACAAGAAGCCCTCTTGACGGGGCTCCTGATTTGGCGAGGGTCGGGTTCCTGAAATTTGTAATGGCCGCTACGCGACCTTCGGATGTCAGCCCAAGCCACGTGCCGCCCCCTTTCAGATCACGTCCGGCAAGCACATTAGGGGCATCCGGCCAGAATGATGCCGCTTCAGATGGACGATTGTAGAATTCGTCCCGGTTCGCGGCAATGACGAGCGGATAATTCGCATTGACTTTATATGCAATTACAATCAGACACACAGATATGTACTTACCTTTTCCAATATTCTTGTCATTACGTCTCCCGCTTTTCCATTGATGAGAATATGCGCTCTGTTATCGAGAGAGGTCTCGCCAATATTGACGATTATTAATTTTGCTCCCGATTCAAGTGCGTATGAAGGCATGTAAGCTGCCGGAGTCACCACAAGGGAAGAACCGATGGATATGAAAAGATCCGCTTTTTTTGAACGCTCAATTGCGGTATTCAATATTAAAAAGGGGAGCGATTCACCGAAGAAAACTACATCAGGTTTTAATATGCCCAGGCAGTGATCGCAATCAGGAATCTCGATTCCTGATTGCAACTTTTCAATGATTGTTTCTGTTGAATATCTTTTGCCGCAATGCATACAGATGACCCACTGCATGTTACCATGAAGTTCAAATACAATATCGGGCGAATTTCCCGCTTTCTGATGAAGGTTATCTATATTCTGCGTTATTATACAGTCAAGTTTTCCAAGTTTTTCGAGCTGTGCAATGGCATAATGGGCAGGATTCGGCGCCACGGCTCCAAAAAGACCCCCTTCGAGGAGAACTTCCCATTGTTTTTTTCTTGAATCTCTGCTGGTAAGAAATTTCTCGATCGTAAAATCTTCAGGATCGAATTTTGTCCAAATTCCCCCGGGACTTCTGAAATCAGGTATTCCGGATTCCGTGCTGACCCCGGCTCCCGTAAAGACTACAATACGTTTTGAAGCAACAATTGCAGCTGCTGCGGCATCAATTTTCGCTTCTATATCTTGTGAGTTCATGCTGATTCACCTCCTCTCAAATTGGTGATGGAATATTCTATATCATAATAAGATCAATTTAAAAAGAGACTCTCATTAAGAAAGCACAAATACGCCAGGGATTGAAAGGCAATACCTTTGCCCATTAACGTTAAAGCTTTTGTAAAAGTCCGATGCTGCATTATGCATAATCCTTCGTAACTGCGGAGTACCTCGACATATGCCTCATTCTCCGTGATTCGCGCGCCTTGCCTCTGGAGCTTCTAAGTAAGTGATGCGAGAGCGTATTGACTTTCCAATTACGGGCATGAGATTGCCCGTTCAGATCTGTTTTCCGACCATGCAGCATCTCGTGAAGCGTTCCCGGCACACTCGCGCGCGGCAGCTCAGACATATGCGCCCGGCAGGTCATGGCACTCAGCAACACAACAACCAAAGAATGTTGACACTTTATAATGTTCTTGTTATATATTTCGCCTGTTTGAAAGAAATAATTCCCTCGAATATGCAGTCGGCCGGTCGTTGGCGGATGAAGCAATGCAAAGTAAAAATAGTCCGAAGATGTATGTTCAATCTGGTATACCAACAATTTTCTTAATGGAAAAGGAGGAAAAATGGCAGGAATAATATCATACGGAGCGTATATCCCATACTACAGACTGCCCCGGGCTGCAATCGGAAAAATGTGGGATGCGAAAGGGGGACGCGGGGAGAAGGCAGTGGCCGGTTTTGATGAAGACCCTATCACGATGTCTGTTGCCGCAGGATTAGACTGTTTGAGAGACGTGGATCCTAGAACAGTCGAAGCGCTTTTCCTTGCAACAACCTGTGCGCCCTACAAAGAGCGGCAAAATTCAACGATTGTGGCAACAGCGCTCGATCTTCCCCAAGCGGCCAGGAATACAGACTTTGCAAACTGTTTGAGAGCCGGAACAAATGCTATTATGGCTGCTCTTGATTCTGTAGAGGCAGGTACACTCAAATCGGTTCTTGTTACTGCTGCCGACATGCGGCTTGCAGGAGCGGCTGGTGAGGATGAGCAGGACTTTGGAGATGGAAGTGGTGCGTTGCTCTTTGGCAGTAATAATGTTGCTGTTGAAATAGAAGCATATCACTGCTTGTCTGAAGACCTGGCGGACTACTGGAGATCGCACGAGGATACTTATGTGCGGCATTGGGAAGATCGATTCGGCAGAGAAGAGGGTTATATGAGATTACCTGTCGAGGCTGCTGCCGGGGCGATGAAGAAATGCGGACTCAAAAAAGAAGACATTTCCAGGTTATGTCTTTGCGGAGCAAATTTGAGGAGCCATGCGGCGCTGGCCGCAAAAATGGGATTCAGCAAGGAGCAAATACAGGATCCATTGCTCGCAGATGTGGGGAATACCGGTACGGCACAGCCTTTGATGATTCTGATAGGCGCGCTTGAGGATGCAAAGCCGGGTGATCGGATTTTACTGGTAAGTTGGGGCAATGGGAGTGATGCCATAATATTCAGGGTAAATGAAGAAATCGATAACATCAGAGGTAGAAGAGGAATAAAAAGACACCTCAAGATCAAAAAAACATTAGATAATTATGGAAGATATCTGAGATGGCGCGATATGGTGGACATAGCACCTCCGCCACGCCCCCCGGCGGGAGCCGCTTCAATGTCGGCACAATGGAGAGAGCATTCTACGGCACTGCCGCTTTACGGGGTGAAGTGCAAAAATTGCGGCACTCCTCAGCTTTACCTCAGTTCCTCCTCTACTCGAGCGCGAATTTGTCTTAATTGTGGCCGAAAAGATGAATTTGAACCATACCGCTTTGCAAACAGAAGGGGGCAGGTAGCCAGCTTCAGTCATGATTTTCTTGCGGCCGGCACCGATCCGCCTACAACAGCGGCAGTCATTGATTTTGAAGGGGGAGGCCGCGGCCAGTTTAATATGGTAGACCGTGAGCCAGATGAATGCAGTGTTGGGATGAAAGTGGAAATGACTTTCAGAAAATTGCAATATACTCAAGGCACACATACCTATTTCTGGAAGTGTAAGCCGGTGAGAGATTAACAGCAAAGGAGGTCCGAATATGCCAGGAAGTATTAAGGACAGGGTAGCCATTGTGGGAATGGGTTGCACAAGATTCGGTGAACGCTGGGATGTCAGTGCCGCCGACATGATAGTAGAGGCGGTCTATCAGGCTTACGAAGATGCCGGAATCGAAACCAAAGATATTCAGGCGGCCTGGCTGGGAACAGCAACCGGCATGACAGGAATGGTTCTCTCCGAGCCTCTGAGGCTTCAATACATTCCAGTTACAAGGGTTGAGAATGCCTGCGCAACTGCCTCTGATGCATTCAGGAATGCTTGTTATGCCGTGGCTGCCGGCATTTACGATATGGTACTTGCCGTCGGGGTCGACAAATTCAAAGATAGCGGAATCAGCGGTTTGGGTGATGGTGGTGCACCTGGACCTTCGCATGCCATGGAGGCAGAAAGCACGCCTCCGAGGCAGTTCGCCATGCTTGCAACTACATATTTTTCAAAATACGGGCTTAGTTTCGAAGAAGGCAAACACATGATAGGGCGAGTGTCATGGAAAAGCCATCAAAATGGTATGCGTAACAAAAACGCTCATTTCCAGAAAGATGTCAGTATGGATACGATTCTCAATGCTCCTATGGTTGCCTGGCCGCTCGGTTTATTTGATTGTTGCGGAGTAAGCGATGGAGCGGCAGCGGCGATTATTACTACACCTGAAATAGCTCAGAGCATGAGGAAAGACCCTGTGTATGTAAAGGCGCTGCAAATTTCAATGGCGCCCCGAGATGGCAATTTCAATACCAACTATGATTTCCTGCACGTTGAAGCGACAGTAAGAGCTGCGGAAGCTGCATATAAGGAAGCGGGTATTAAAAACCCGCGTGAGGAAATCAGCATGGCAGAAGTTCATGATTGTTTTTCCATCACTGAAGCCGTTACGATGGAAGACCTCAGATTCAGTCCCCGTGGAAAGGTCAGAGACGATATCGAAAATGGCTTTTTTGATCTTGACGGAGGATTGCCGGTACAACTTGACGGAGGGTTAAAGTGTTTCGGGCATCCAATAGGGGCAAGCGGATTGCGCATGTTGTATGAAATGTATTTGCAGCTTCAGGGGAGGGCGGATGAACTGCTCAACCCGGGCTTTCCTTCAAGACAGCTTGCCAACCCCAAACTCGGGCTTACGCACAATTTGGGAGGAAGCCCCGACGGGTGTGCTATTTTCGTCGGAATTGTAGGGCTTCCAGGAGTTTAACCTTTGTTAAGCCAACATGCGTTTCCCGCGTAAATGGATACTGGAAATAACCGTACATTTTCGCCGATTGCTGGTTCTTGACTGCTCAAGATGGAGAACGTAAAACACAGGGAGTATGATGCCTTGTGCCAGTAGAAATCAGGAGTTTTGAATGACCCGTAAGGCAGCGAAAGCTGATTTAGAGGTTCAAACCGATACAAAGTCAGATGGGGGAATTGATGGCGCACTCACGAAAATGCTGGGCCGAAAGAATGTATTCAATCGATTTCATTTTCCTTCTTTCGAAGGGATCTGCATTCATGCCGAAGGGTGCCTTCTGGATGCCAATAATGTGCTGTCAGATATAACAGGATATTCACCCGATGAACTCAAGAGCATGAATGTGATTAACCTTATTGCTCCGGAATATCGAAGCATTGTACGTTCACAAGTAAAGGAAGGATTTGAAAAGCCATATGAAGTGCTTGCGTTAAGAAAAGATGGATCTACATTTCCTATGGAAGTTCAAGGTAAAAATGTAGCCTTCGAAGGTAAAACGATCCGTATAACGTCATTCAGGGACATCACCGAAAGAAAAAGGGCGGAAGAACTCTACCGCATTCTGACAGATAAGATGCAGGCAGGCGTCTATATTGTTCAAGATGGAAAAATCCGCTTTGTAAACTCAATGGTGGAAGCATATGCAGGATACAGGAGAAGTGAGGTCATAGGACAAAACGGAATGGTGATGGTCCACCCACGGGATCGAAAGAAAGTTCGAGAGCATGCGGGGAAAATGCTCAGAGGCGAAGTCACTTCGCCGTATGAGTACAGAATCATCACTAAAGATGGGCGGATACGCCGGATGATGGGAGTCGTGTCACCTATTTATTATGAGGGAAGACCCGCAATTCTCGGCAATTCAATGGATGTGACTGAACTTCGGGAAGCCAGGGAAAAGCTGGAAGAGATCGAAGCACTGGAATCATCTATCCTCGAGACTATTCCCCATGCAGTTATAGGGTTGGAAAACAGGAGGATCATTTTTGCCAATAATGCCGCACAACAGGTTTTCGGCTGGAAACCTGAGGAATTGATAGGAAAAAACAGCCGTATATTATATGGAAGTGACTCCGAGTATGAGCAAACCGGCAAGGCTCTTTACGATCAGCGTAGAAAAAGAAAAATCTGCATTGACGAGATGCACTGCCAATGTCGTGACGGCAGAGAAATTTTATGTTCCTTTACGGCATCGAAACTCGGTACAAACACGAGAAGCAGGAAAGCGGTTGCGGTATATGAAGATATAACAGAACGGCGCCAGGCGGAACGTGCGCTGGTCCGTGAGCGGGATTTTGCCGAGAGTTTAATCGAGACGGCTCAGGCTGTTGTTCTTGTTCTGGACACTCAGGGACTGATCGTGCGGTATAATCCTTACACGGAAGAGCTTGTCGGATATGCGCTTGAGGAGATGAGAGGAAAAGATTGGTTGAAAAATTTCATTCCCAGAGAAGAATGGTCTGCAACCATCAAAAGTTTCGGAGACGCTCTGAGAGACAAGCAGGCAAAACAGGTGAATACCATTATAGCCCGCAACGGTTCGAAACGCCTGGTAAGCTGGTCAAACAAGACACTTCGCGACAGCAACGGCGACTTAGTCGGACTGCTTCTCATCGGGCAGGATGTTACAGAGACGAAGGAGGCGGAACAGAAACTTTCTGAAAATTACGAAAAGCTGCGGTACTTATCTTCCGAATTAACACGCACCGAGGAACGGGAGCGCCAGCAGCTTGCGACTGAGTTGCACGACCGGATCGGCCAGACTATGGCCGTAGCCAAGATGAAACTGGAAGCCCTTCAGAAAGACGCGGCTTCAACAGAATATTCGGAATCTCTGGAAGAAATTGTTCATATCTTAGACCAGCTGATTTCAGATACGCGATCGCTTACATTTGATTTAAGTCCCCCGGTACTTTATATCCTGGGGCTTGAAGCAGCTCTGGAATGGCTCACAGAACAACATCAGGAGAAATACGGTCTCGAGATAGTCTTCAATAAAAAAGGGACAAGCAAGGAAATCCTTACAAAGGATAGAGCCTTTGTCCTTTTCAGATGCGTACAGGAACTACTTGTTAATATTACGAAACATGCCAATGCGACGCATGTATTGGTATGGATGAAAAAAAACGGAAAAAGTGTGGAAGTCGGCGTTGAAGATGATGGCGCAGGCTTTGATGTCCGGAAGATAAAAACTCCGGCAGACTGGACGAAGGGTTTCGGCTTGTTCAGTATTAAAGAGCGTTTAAGCTATCTGGGAGGGCAATTTAATATAGAATCGTCGCCCGGAAACGGGACGAGGGCAAGGATGATAATGTACTCTCGTCCAGGGCGTCGTGAGTATAAGGAGAAGGTTAGATGAGTAATGCAAAAATATTATTGGCTGAAGATCATAAGATAGTGCGGGATGGCCTGCGGACGCTCATCGGAAGCGAACCCGGAATGGAAGTAGTTGCGGAGGCCGAGGATGGCCGTTCCGCAGTGCGCCTGGCGCATGAATTATCGCCGGATGTAATCATTATGGATATCGCAATGCCCGATATGAACGGAATAGATGCGACGCGAGTGATTATTCGTGAGAATCCGAAAGTAAAAGTTATTGCACTTTCAATGTATTCGGACAGGCGATTCGTTTCAGGTATGCTTGAAGCGGGTGCATCGGGATATTTGCTGAAAGATTGTGCATTCGAGGAACTGGTGCGAGCGATCCGCTCAGTTATGTCGAATCAAATCTATCTCAGCCCTACGATTGCCGGGATAGTAGTGAACCGTTATATCGGTAAATCGCCAGGAAGCGAATCATCGGTATTCACGAATCTTACACCGCGCGAGCGGGAGATACTCCAGATTCTCGCAGAGGGGATGAGTACAAAAAAGATCGCCTACCACCTTAACATTAGTGTCAAGACGGTAGAGACACACCGGCGCAATATCATGGAGAAGCTTAATATCCATAGCATATCGGAACTGGTCAAGTATGCGATCCGGGAAGGCTTGACTTCGCTGGAAACATAATTCAGTTCTCAGGCATCTGCTTTTAAAAATATCGATTCTCCAATACCTTACTTTAAATTGAAAAAATAGAGTACAGGAAAAAAATACTTTTGCCTGTTTTTCGTGCGTGTCTTTTTAGATATACTCAGCGTTTTCTAAATTTTAGCTTGACACCCCTGATCAAGACTTGTTATAAAAACAAACATCTTTTTAAATGCGGCGCAAAGTGTGTTGCCAATGCAACCATATTGTGCTGCCTGCCTTTAAATCCTCAGTAAATAAGTGAGTATTACAGTCGAGATCTCTTAAAAGAAATAGCAAATTGCGTAATCAGACAGGACACGGCGATTCGCCCGGGCTTAATCGTTAGAATCGTAAGAGCATGTGATTAAGCCGCAATGAATTTTGAAATACCTCCAGAAAGGAGTTGGGCTTAATGGTTGACACTGTCTTGTTTATTCTGATTTTCGGATTTGTAATGGGTGCAATTTACCTGCTTGTTGCGCTTGGATTTTCTCTTATCTGCGGTGTCTTGAGGATTTTTCATCTCGGGTATGCATACCTGTTTCCTCTCACTGTCTACGGAACATGGTTTTTTATGAGAGAATTCGGCTTGAGCCTGATTCCTTCAATAATCGGGATGGTAATTGTACAATTCATCGTATCTTACCTCATCTATACGTTCATGATACGGCGATACTGGGATGATGAGATGACGCTTCTGACGGCTCTTCTTCTTGTTGCCCTTATTGTCGAGCAGGCCGCTTCATGGCGGTATCCAATACAGGAAGGGGTCTATCTTCAGACCACGCTTCTTTCGGGGATCTGGGAGATCGGTCCTGCAGTCATTCCCAAACAATTGATAATTGGGTCTCTTGTTGCCCTTGTAATGACCGGCTTATTTGCTCTTTTTTTCATTAAAACAAAATCCGGTCTGGCGGTAAGAGCCCTTTCTCAGGATATCCCGAGTTCAAGGATTATTGGCATTAATGTGGAAAAGCTTTATACGCTTACGATGATGCTGGTGCTTATTCCGGTCATTGTCGGCATGCTTCTTGTCGTTCCTGTCTGGACGGTTGAGCCGGGAATGGGATGGCAATATATGATAATAGCAATTTTGATTGCCGTTCTGGGAGGACTTGGAAATATCAAAGGTACTATCATTGCGAGTTTCATGATTGGAATTACTCATGCATTTATGTGTTTTGTAGTAGGCGAACCCAGGTTCATGAATCTATCGGCCCTGATACTGGTCATGGTAATTTTAGTGATAAGACCCCAGGGAATCGCAAGGAGTGAATCATTATGGTAGACGTCGAGATAAAAAGAGACCGCATTGTCATAAGAGCCGGAGGGAAGAAATGGGACTGGATGATTGAACCGCGATACTGGAGAAACACCCTGTACTGGACTATAGGATTGCTTCTCTTTCCCCTTATTGCGTATTTTTTGAGTCCCGGTCTTATCAATACAATGGTGGCGGCAAATATTTATGCGGCAATTGCGATACCGCTTTCTCTTATGACCGTCGGTACCGGGAGGATCAATTTCGGCCCAAACTTCTATGTAGGTATAGGAGGTTATACAGCGGCGCTTTTGAGCATTCACCTCGGATGGGGTCCAATTGCCACACTGCCTTTTGCAATTATTTTATCACTTTTTGCAGCTGTGATTTTCAGCCCGCTGGTTATTATGGCTCGGGGTCTTTATTATGTGCTTCTGACCTTGCTCCTTCCGCTTGTTTTTCTCGAAGTGACCTTTATCTATACCGGGATCTTTAAGGGTGATGTGGGTCTTTTCGGTATCGAGCTTCTGGTTCAGTTCGAGAATGCAAAACTGAATTTCCTTTCCGCTGCTTACATTTCGGCAGGAATTATGCTTCTTTATCTTTTAATTACGAATAAGGTTCTGAAATCGCGATACGGTTTGATCATGGCGACAGTCAACGATGACGAAGATGTAGCCCATGGTCTCGGGGTAAATATCGCAAAAACCAAAATCATTACCTTCGTATGCGCCTCGGGCATGATAGGCATAGTAGGATGGTTTTTGGCGCATTATTTCGGAACGTTTGCCGGTATAACCTATCTTCCTATGACATACATGCTGAAAATTCTTTTGGTTTTTATGGTAGGAGGCCGCGCACAGGTATTCGGATGTGTCGTGGGCGGATATTTCGTGGCCTTCCTTGAGATGATTCTCATAAGGACGATGGGTCAATTTCAGCCCGTTGCATTCCCGATAATACTTTTGATACTTCTTTTTGCCCTTCCAAGGGGAGAAGGACTTTTCGGCCTTTATCGCAGACGTCATTACCGGGAATATATGCCGACAATTCACGTGAGGAGGTAAAATCTGATGGCTGATATTCTGACCGTAACTAACGTAACCAAGAAATTCGGCGGGCTGACGGCGGTTGATAATGTAAGTTTTAAAATAAGAGAAGGGGAAACACTGGGGTTTATAGGTCCAAATGGTGCCGGAAAATCGACGATGGTCAACGTGATGAGCGGATATCTTACGGCAGATTCTGGTAAGATTGTCATGCAAGATATCGATATTACAAGAAAAAAGCCTTACGAGCGGGCCCGTCTCGGACTTGCGCGCACATACCAGATTCCGAGGCCTTTTCTCGAACTGACGGCACTCATGAGTGTTATAGTAGCGGTATTGTGTGGAAAAAAGAGGGTAAATCAAAGCTTTGAGGATGCTGCGGGGGAAGCGACTCACTACCTGGAATTCGTAGGACTGTTCAGTAAAAGGAATATTCTTGCGAGAGATCTTACATTTTATGAATTAAGGATGCTTGAACTGGCCCGGGCACTTGCCACGACTCCGAAGCTGCTCTTTATCGATGAAGTTATGGCGGGACTCAATCCGGGAGAAGCAACAAAAGCAGTTGATATGATCGTCCGGGCGAAAGAGCAGTTCGGTCTTACAGTGTTCTGGATCGAACATGTCATGGCGGTGCTCGTAGAAGCGGCTGAGCGTATTATCGCTATTTTATACGGTCAATTAATTGCAGATGGAACTCCCGATGAGGTCGTGAATAACGACAGGGTAATTGAGGCGTATTTAGGCAAGGGGTGGAGGGATTATGCTTGAAGTAAAAAATCTGAGTGCATCATATGGAACACTTTCCGTACTGCATGAAGTCAGTTTTAATGTCTATCCTGATGAAATAGTGACTCTCCTCGGGTCCAACGGGGCCGGTAAAAGCACAATTTTGAATGCTGTGCAAGGAATAATGAAGCCTACATCGGGAGCAGTACTTTTTCAGGGAAAAGATATTACGGGATTGCCACCGCATAAAATTGTCGAAGAAGGAGTGATTCACATACCCGAAGGGCATAGAGTATTTCCATATTTGACAGTGAAAGAAAATCTCTATCTGGGCGCATATGCAGGTCAATCCTGGAAAGAAAGAAACGATTCCGCTGAATGGGTGATGGATCTGTTTCCTATTCTGAAAATGAGATCGAACCAGCAGGCGCGATTATTATCAGGTGGAGAACAGCAGATGCTCAATATCGGGCGCGGACTCATGTCGCATCCCCGATTCATTATGGTTGATGAGCCTTCGGTTGGACTTGCGCCGGTGATCGTAGATAGCCTTTTCGAATCACTGGAAACGCTCCGTGAAAAAGGCATTACAATTCTTCTCCCGGAACAAAACGCTCTAAGAGCCCTCCAGCTTGCCGACAGAGGATATGTGATTCAGGACGGTAAAATTATAATGGAGGGAAAATCCGAAGGCCTCATGAAGAGTGATCTGGTGAAGAAGGCATACCTGGGGAGATGATTATGCAAGATTATTTTTCGTATATGGAACAGCTGTTCGACCCGTCAAAGGTAAATGAGAAACCTGAAGTTCTAAAAGGGATTAGAGTTCTCGATTTCACTCACGTAATCTTCGGGCCTACGGCATCGAGAGTTCTTGCAAATTACGGCGCCGAGGTCATAAAGCTGGAACTTCCTTTTTACGGAGATCTCTGGCGGCCTGCAACGTACTGGGGAAGATACTGGAAGCATTCGAACCCAATTTGGCATTTTGTTACGCAAAACAAATATTTCGTCTCAGTTGATTTAAAACGGGCTGAGGCAAAAGATCTTATTTATCGCCTTGCGGAAGTATCCGATATTGTGCTTGAAAATTTTGCACCGGGAACAGCGGAGGCATGGGGGGTAGGCTATTCAAAAATAAGTGAAGTAAATCCTGAAATAATTTATCTCAGCTGCTCGACATACGGGCAGTACGGACCGATGAGATATTTCCCGGGCTGGGATCTTCTTGCACAGGCGGCAAGCGGAGTTCTGAGTCTCAATGGTTTTGATGGAACCGATAAATATTTCAAGCTTCCTGATTATCTGGGAGATTTTGTTCCCGGAAATTTGGGAGCATTGGTACTGCTCATGGCACTTTACTATAAAAATGAAACCGGCAAAGGCCAATATCTCGATCTGTCTCAGACCGATTCGATGATGCGTGTGCTTCCTCATTTTACATTTCAAAGTCTCACAGGAGAAAGCCTTGGAAGGACGGGTCATACAGACCCCTCAATGATGGCGGCTTCGATGTTTAAGACAAAAGATGAAAAATTTCTCGGATTGGCCTGTGCTACGAAAAAACATTTTGAAGGTCTTTGCAAAGCGATGGGAAAAGAAGAGCTGTTGTCGGATGCTCGATTTTCTGATTATATGGAAGCTCTTAAACCGGAGAATGCTGCGGATTTAAGAAAAATCGTTGCTGACTGGATTTCGTCCATGGATTGTGACGAAATTGTTAATTTAGCTCAGGAAAAGGGATTTGCCGCTGCCGAAGTGATGGACGATAAACAAATCTGCTACGATCAATGGAGAAGGGAAAGAGGAAGTGTCATTCTATTCAAAGATGAGATGTACGGGGAACTTGCGCTTGCCGGACCGTCTGCGCGGTTGAGCAAGACCCCGGGACGTACAAAATGGCTTGCGCGCCCGCTCGGATATCATAACAGGTTCATCCTGAAAAAAATCCTTGGTCTCTCAGAGCAGGATTTAAACGATCTCCAGAAGAAAAAAGTCATAGGAACCTATGACGATAAACCCGGTTTGAAACCGCCGATTTATTACGATCTTGATAAAGATGCTATTTTTAATTACGGCAGAGGGGTTGTAAAATGAGCATGTTCAAAAGAAAAAGCAAAGAACGGGTGTATACGAGATATTCTACAGCCGGGGGCGGAGTGTCCCGTTGGAAAGAAACGGTGGAAAAACTCATGACACCCGAGGGACGCCCCGAAGTATTGAAAGATGTATTGATTCTTGATGCCAGCTCGGCGAATTTTTCCGGAATTATCGCTGCGAGCCTTTTTGCCGAATTTGGAGCCGAGGTAATAAAGATTGAACCTGCCGAAGGGGACCCCTGCAGGAAGATGACTCCCTTTGGCACACATGTGAACGGAACAGGTATTCCCTTTATCATGGAGGGCCGCAATAAGAAATACATGACGCTCGATCTTGAAAACAGTCCGGATGATCGCGAGATATTTGCAAAACTGGCACAGAAGGCATCCGTTGTTATCGAGACCTATCCGGCGGGCTTAATGGATTCCTGGGGAATCGGATATAGGCAGTTATCGGTACAAAATCCCGGATTGATATATATCGCCGTAACGGCCTACGGGCAGTATACGGAAAAGGCGAAAAACTTTGTGAACTTTCCGGATACGGATATTACAACTCAGACTGGATCCGGCTTGTCGGCACAAATAGGCGATTTGCCAACGGAACCTGAACCTTATAATTGGCCCCTAAAAGCTGGTATGTGGATGGGCTGGTACATATCCGGAATCAGTGCCGCATTAGGGGGAATGATGGCGATTATTCATCGGCGGAAAACGGGTGAAGGTCAGATAATTGATATTGCCGGGATGGATGCGTATTCATCTATGACGGGATTTCCTGCCACTATCGGGTTTACATGGGAGAAGTCGAGGCCCCGGATCGGTGTGCTGGATTTTATTCTGTACCCATACGGGCACTGGAAGTGCAAAGATGGTCTTGTCGCTATAGCTGCTCCGAGAGATCATGATTTTCGCGCTCTGCTCAAGATCTTGGGGCGTTGGGACCTGGAAGATGATTTCAAATATACGCCTGATCGCATTCCTGACATTATAGATATGGCAATGGAACTTCATCGCGAGATCGAAAAGGAAACCATGAAATATACTGCTGATGAATTAACTGCAAAAGCGCTTACTTATGCCATGAAAGCCGCAAAATCCAAATGGAGGGGCGGAGGGGTTCCCATAGTAATGAGAGTGATGAGTCCGGAAAATACGATGCAAAATAAGCAATGGGAAATACGAAAATCTTTCAAAAAGATCGAGGACGAACGCATAGGGAAATTTATGATCACATCCGGATTTGTCAAGATGACCGAATCTCCTCCTCAAGTAAAATGGGTTGCCGTAGAAATAGGAAAGGACAACGAATATGTGAAGTCGAAATACCTGTAGATACGCCGAACCAGGCTGGTTCTGCGGTATTCGTCTCCGATACCGTCTTTGTTGTTTAAGAGCCCTGGAGTCCAATATGGACAAAGGGAAAAAATGATGAAGGTGCACGTATAGTGAAAGGAGGGAAGGGTATGAAGAAAAGATTGATGTTGGGAGTTTTGGTAACTGCGGCTCTTCTAATTGCGATTCCGGCACTTGTTACGCCGGTTGCCGCCGCGCCTCCAACAGGAGAGCCCATAGTAATCGGGTATGTGGGAATGATACTCTCACCGGGAACGAGACCTTGTATGGATATCCAGAAAATTGCCGTAGAAGAGATAAATCAGGCAGGGGGTATTCTCGGTCGTCCGGTAAAGTACATTGTTGCCGATAATAAAGGTGATACCTCACTTACAGTCGAAGGTGCCCGGAGACTGCTGATCGAAGATAAGGCGAAATTCATTTCAGTCGAAGGGCGAACTGAGATCTGTCTTGCTGCTCAGGAAAATTCTGCAGCCATGTTCAAAAATTATCCTCATATCCTGATATTTAACGGACCTATGGGGGCGGAACTTACCAGCAGGGTGCTCGATGAATACGATAAATACAAATTCTGTTTTCGTGACTGGGATCCTGAGCCGGCCCATTATCCTCAGATGAATTATTTCTGGGGTACAACATGGCCTCAAATGTTCCCTAATTTAAAGAGGATGGCGTTTCTGTGGGAAGACCTTGCATGGACGACCCAGTGGAGAGAGGGAATCGACTATTTGAATATGCCGCCATGGGAAGAACTTCTGGAGAAGAAACATGGAATTGACGTTGTCTACAGCAAGGCGGTCAAACCCCGGGGAACCATGTACATGCCTCTTCTGCAGCAGATCGCGATGAAAAAAGCCCAGGTGATCCTCTACATAAGTTCATGGTTTACGGATACCGAATCGTTCACTAAACAATGGGCCGAATCTGCGGCACGCGATATTCCCGTCAATCTTTATGGCGGGGTCGCCCAGACATCTGATTTCTGGGCGATGACGGGTGGAAAAGCGCTCGGTGTGATCTCATCATTTACTGAATGTGAACTGCCGCTTACCGAGAAGACCATCCCCTTTGTCCAGATGGCCAAGAAAAAGAATATTCCGACCCAGATTCACGTACACCTTGCCTACGCCGACATCTACTTCTTTAAAAAGGTTATTGAAAATGCCGGTGGAATTGACGATATAGACAAACTGATAAATGCAATGGAAACTTCGGAAACCACTTACTCGCTTGGCAAGATGGCGTACGAAACGAAGAAAATGAAACCCTATTTCCATTCAAAGGTCAGAATTGATCTGTCCGATCCGATGACGAAAACGATACCCGGAGCTTTTTACCAGCCGATAGCTCAATTCCAGAATAATGGAAAAATTCAATATCTGGGTGCTTCATGTGTAGAGAATGAGCCCAAATTCAAAGGTGTAGGATCGACGGCCGATTACGTGTATCCTGCCGAGCTGAGGAAGAGATAAGCGGCAGAATGATCTTTGCCGAATCTGTGCAGGGGCGTTATTGTATAACGCCCCTTTTTCCAATTATAAAAGGATGCTTTGATATCCTGATCGCAGTTCGGGAAAATTGCAGTCGCCCTTTTCAGGTATCCATTATATATTACGATCATAAATGAAACGACAGCGCCTGAATCGCAATTTACATCTGTTCGCTTCCATTTTCCGGTTCAGTCCATACTGCGGGATCGACACAATAGTATTCTTTTAATTCTTTGTAAAGAGAAGGGGCTCCAGCTTTCATCTCGAGAGGTTTCTTATAGAAGGTCTCTGTAGCAACAGCAAAAAATTCGGCCGGATTCGAGGCGCCGTATTCATTGAAGAGATATTCTCTTTGAAGAGCTGTTTCTTTTATTAATTTCCGGTATTCTTTTTCAAATGTGGCGGCCCATGATTTATAAAGGAATCGGGTTGACAAGATAGGGGCTCCGTTTGCAATACCGTCTTCCTGATCAAGTTGATGAGCGAACTCATGCAAGACTACATTTTTTGACCCAATGCTCCTGAATGATTCTTTTTTTACCTGATCCCACGCAAGAATCACGACTCCTCTGGTCCATGATTCTCCTGCACGCAATTCTTCTCCCTCAAGGAAGGCGCCTCCCCCGATATAAGTTTTCCCAGAGACCACGTACATGCCGGGGTACACCAAAATAGCCGTAAGACCTGGAAAATTTTTGAAGGGTTTATTCATTTGCAAAAGGCACGCCTGCCCTGCAATAGTCAGTCTGATTTCATCGGTGATGGCAAGTCCTCCGCATCCTTCAAATCTCTTTTCCGCGAGAAACAGTTTGATATTATTTCTCAGCCCTTCTTTAAGGATAGGAGGAACCCTGCGGTAAAGGGAAACATTTCGGGCAAGTATCTTCTCCCATGCATCAGGAAAAGGGGCAGACTGAATTCGTCTGCGCCTCTTTTCTACATAAAGGCGGCGCACCTTGATAAAAAACGCCGCAATTGTGACGATGATTGCAATAAATACCCAAAAATACGTCATAATTCTCTGCGGAAGGAATTTATTTTACGAGTCTGCTTATCTGCCGTATGTTTTCGCCTTCAGCTACCTTCAAAAGCTCGAAAAGCGCCATTTCCACAGAAGTTACATCAACTCCTTCCCGCTGCATCCTTTCAATGCCTGTATTCCGGTTCGCTAATGCTCGAGAAGAGATGCAATCGGCTACAGCCTGCACTTCATATCCGAGGCGCACAAGATCCAAGGCAGTCTGATACACGCAAATGTGGCACTCGATGCCGGCAACCAGAATCTGATTGCGGTTAATTTGAGTGAGGATATCTATAAACCCCTCTTCACCGCAACAGCTGAAGCTTCTTTTTTCGATTATCGGAGCTTCGGGTATAAGATCTTTTATTTCGGGCAGGGTAGGACCGAGATTTATCTGCTGCGTCGCAATTATAGGTACTCCGAGTATATGTGCGCCTTTTATGATTTTCTGCAAATTTTGAATCATTGAAGCGGCATCATGCATTGCGAGAGCAAGCTTCTCCTGAACATCGATGATGACAAGAACAGTAGTATCAGTTTTAAACATAGGTGCAATTCCTTTCTTTTTGATTCTAAGATAAGGGCATTATCATGTCTGAAAATTAGACTGATTTTCACATTCAGATCACATCCGGGTACTTTAATCAAAAACCTTTTCGAAGCAGCCGTTCATAATAACTGCCTTTCGTGTAAAGAGCCCCCAATGGATTATGCCCCAGTACTCTGTCTTTTACAGCAAGAACAGTTGTAGGCGCATCAGCATATTTGAAGAAAAGAGAATCGTGGCCTACGCATAGTCCCAGTAAAATATTAAAGTGCGTCTTTGCATCGTTTACTATTTTGGCTTGCAAAATTGGATTGCACATAGGTTCATACTGATCAATGTAAACTTTGTCTTCTTCTTTCAACCCGATGCGCTCTTTAGGAATGGAACCTGCCTTGCACCAGACTGATACAATTTCGAATCCCTGTGCATCCAATATCCTGTCTACCATATTCCCTTCGATAGCAAGTCCGGCGCAATATACTAACCCCAGCCGCAGGTATCCCATCCTGACGGCAAATTCACATATTTCCTGTATACGGGGTTTAATCGGATGCATTACATAGGGGGATTTCTCTCTTTCATGGTAGCACGAACTTTCCTGAATTGATGCTTCCCTTGCGAATTGAGCAATTTCCGGGCGATCATATTCCAAAAGCGCTTCGTTTATCAGATCAGTTTTTGTTAATGTCGGGCAGCCTCCCATCCCTTTTCCCTTGGGACGAAGGCAGCTGCGTTCATTAACCGGAATGTTGCAGCGGCTGCAACGAGCCAGTAAGTCTTTTGACATTTCGGGTACTCCTTAACTGATGCGTGTCCTTTTATACCTTCCGGCTAAAAATAACCGTGTCAATTTGTTTTTTTATAGTTCTCAGAAGATACTATAACTGATTCAGCAGCTGTTATACGACATTTGAGAAAATTTAAAAACGATGAATAGAGGTATATTTCAATTTATGCAAGCAGCTTCTTGAGATCCTTGATTTTTTTTAGCAAGTGCTGTTTTTCTCCCTTTGCAGTGTCCGAAATAGCAGAAAATGTGCTAAAAGGCAAATCCGGGGCAGCGAAATGGCAGACGCAGCCGATCTGTACTATAATTTTCTTGAAGCATCGAGAGTTTTTAATATCTCTTCAGTGCGTGTCGCAGGGAGTGTGCAAGCTCCGCTTTGGCAGATATATGCGGCTGCTGCGCCACCAAAAGGAGGTAAGTTTTTCGTGAATTCGGAGATGCTTCTTATATGTGATTTTTCCCCATTCTCGGGGTGAAATAAAATGGTGACATGAGGCAGGTATTCTGATGCAAGTGTCAAGAGCATCTCTTCAGTATCCCCGGCCCGGCGTTTTCCCGAAACGATAATCTCATACGAAGGGCCCAGGGCAAGATCATAGGCCGCGAGAAAAAAGGAGCTGCCGGAAGGTGCCCTCATAATGTCTTCCGAAAAACAGGCGCCCAATTCCGAAGCCTTTTCCAGATAGCGGTAATCAAATGTGAGCATGCTCAGGCGGACTAGATTAAAAAGAGCCACGGAATTTCCGGAAGGCAAAGCGCCATCATAGATATCTTTTTGCCGGACGAGTAGCTCATGCGCGTCTTTTGAAGTAAAATAAAATCCTCCGAATTGCTCATCCCAGAAACGATTGATGAGATCATCAGTAATACTGCAGGCAAAGGCGAGATATTCTTCTTTAAAAATCGCTTCGTAAAGTTCCAGTAAACCCCATGTAAAAAAAACATAGTCATCGAGCTGAGCTTCTATCCCCGAACTTCCATTTCTATAACGGTGAAGAAGGCGTCCCTTTTTGTCTTGCATATTTTCAAGAACAAACCGGGTGGCCTTTTCTGCGGCATTTACATACGCATCCTGCTTAAAAACCCGACCGGCTTTTGCAAGTGCGGCGATCATCAAGCCATTCCAGTCGAGGAGAATTTTGTCATCTTTATGAGGATGAATTCTTTTCTCCCGTTTACGGAAAAGCTTCTGTCGCAGATTTTCTAAATGCATACGGAGTTTCTCTTCCGGAATCTGAAGTTTCTTCGCTTGTACATCCAGTGTTTCGTCAAGATGCAAAATGCTTGTACCTGTCATTTTTTCTTCGCTGATAAAATTACCTTTTTCTTTTACATTGAAGATGTTGCAAGCGAGATCGAAATCCTCCTCATCCAGAATTTCTTTCAATTCCGTCTTTGCCCATACGTAAAACTTTCCTTCTACTCCTTCGCTCTCCGCATCTTCAGCCGAATAGAATCCTCCCTGTTGATCGGTCAGTGTCCGAAACACATACTCTATAATCTCCTCTGCCGTATCTTTAAAAAATTCATTTTTTGTTGCCTGATATGCTTCAGTATACGTGAATGTGAGCAGCGCTTGATCATAAAGCATCTTTTCGAAATGAGGAACAAGCCAATTTGTATCAGTGGAATAGCGGTGGAAACCGAAACCGATCTGATCGTAAATACCTCCTGACCGCATCTTGACCAGGGAGTGAGTAATCATTCGAAGGGCTTCGTTATCATTTGTTCTTTTCCAGATGCGGAGGAGAAAAAGAAAAATATGAGGTGCAGGAAATTTGGGAGCCTTTCCGAATCCTCCGCTTTGTCTGTCGTACATACGGCTTGTCTGATTGAGTGCTTCTCTGAAAATATTTTCCGGGAGGGCGCCCTTATTTTTGTTTGTAGAGAGTTCTTTCAGCGCCTCAATAATTCGAAGAGCAGTCCTTGATACCTCTTCTTTTTCTTTCTCCCAGATTTCTCTGATGCGGGGAATTAAATCCAGCATACCTTTCATTCCGAAACGACTCTTCCGGGGAATATACGTTGCGGCAAAAAAAGGTTCGCCTTTCGGTGTCATGACGATTGTAAGAGGCCATCCGCCGCTTCCTGTGATGAGCTGGCATACCGACATATACATTTTATCGATATCAGGTCTTTCTTCTCGATCTACTTTAATTGAAACGAATGTTTCATTCATGAGCCTGGCAACCTCTGGATTTTCAAAAGATTCCCGTGCCATGACATGGCACCAGTGACATGTCGCATAACCCACGGAGAGAAAAACCGGTTTGTTTTCCTCCCGTGCTTTTTTAAAAGCTTCTTCCCCCCAAGGATACCAGTCGACAGGATTATGGAGATGGGAAATGAGATAGGGACTTGACTCACCTTCAAGATGATTGACAAAGAGAGCTTTTTTCTTCTCCATGTTCGTTCTCCTTTCTTCAATATCCGGCCAGGTAGAGTCCGGTCATCTTTTTCTGATTCTCCTGGAAAACGAAACTGCAGAAGCGCTGTGCCGAGATTATTTGAATTTAATGTACTATAAAACCTTGAAAATGACCAGTTGAATAACATATCGGCTACAGAGTGCATGCCAATAAAAAACGGTGCAGTTTCATAACTGCACCGTTTTCCACAGCCATGCAAGAAGATACGCAACTTCTGTTTACTGCGTTATAGAACTGAGTGTGTGTTATTTTACCGGGCCGATCGGCATAACTGTTTTACCGTAAATTTCGTTTAAAACTTGTGCCATTGCTGCATAGAATGCCGATAAGCCGCAGATGATTCCTTCGTACCCCGCGAGATGTGTAACGGCGGAACTCCCCGTTGCATCACCTATTGCCAGAAGAAAGAATAATACCGCCAAGGTGAGGAATACAAATTGAAGCGCTCTATTCAATTTCAATGTTCCGATAAACATGAAAGTTGTAAAAAGACCCCACATGAACAGATAGATCGCCATTGCACCCGCGGTCGTACCATTCCACCATCCGAATTTCGGCATAAGGATGAGGAAAACCAGACTCAGCCAGAAGAGTCCGTATGAAGTAAATGCCGTCGTTCCAAATGTATTGTTTTTTTTCCATTCCATTATCCCCGCTATAATCTGGGCTATACCACCATAAAATATACCCATAGCGAGAATCATCGTGTTCAATTCATAAAATCCGGCATTATGAATGTTCAACAAAACCGTTGTCATTCCGAATCCCATTAATCCTAATGGGGCAGGATTTGCCGTTGTATCCTGCAGTATCATTGGTGTTTCTTTCACCATTGCTGCGCCTCCTGGACGAATTGCCGTATCATGAAGCTGCGTATTCTGCTTCTGTTAGAGAGTACATACTGAGTAAGGAAAAAGAACGTAAAACTTTAGAATACCGAACCTTTATATCGGTTCTATCGTGGACGGTGGTTTCTGTGTAATATTGTAAGTGACGCTGGTTACACCGGGAATCATCGAAGTTATTTCGCTTGCCATTTTTTCAAGTATTTCATAAGGAACTCTTGTAGGTGATGCCGTGACCGCATCTTCGCTGTCCCAGCATCTGATTTCGATCTGCAGTCCGAAATCTCTCTTGCCGTTTCTGATACCCGTCACCCGATCCTCATGTAATAGTGCCAGGTACTGAAAAGCACCTGATGTTGAAAGGTGTCTTTCTACTATAGCCGTCGCTGCTCTCACCAACGCGATCTTCTCCGGGGTAACTTCGCCTATGACACGAGCAGCAAGGGCCGGTCCGGGAAAGGGAGGACGTGAATAAATTTCCTTTTGCAGTCCCGCAGCTTTTCCTATGAGCCGAATAGCCGGTTTTCTCACATCTATAAGTGGTTCCAATATTTTATACCCGAAATGCTCCTGCGGATCTATCCCTAATTGTTCCAATATATTATGCTGACGTTTTATTCCTGCAACTGTTTCTTCTATATCAGTGAAATTAGTTCCCTGTAAAAGGTATTTTGCCCCGCTCTTTTTTACGAGTTTGCCGAATACTTTTTTGTAGAAGGTGTGCGTAATGGCCTCACGTTTTTCTTCGGGGTCGGTTTTGCCTTTCAGCGCTTCAAAGAATTCGCTTTGAGCATCGATTACAATTACCGTTACCCCAAGTTGCGCAAACCAGGAAACGATTTGCCGGGGTTCACCTTCTCTCATCAGCCCGCTGTTTATGAAATAAGATTTAAGGCGATCGCCCAGTGCTTTATGGCCGAGCATGGTCACCACTGCTGAATCGACGCCTCCCGATAATGCGTTGACAGCAGAGCCTTCGCCAACGGCTGAAGCAATCTCATTCACTTTTTCTTCGATATACGATGCGATATTGAGATTTTCGAGAATTACTTCTTTTATATTCATGCGCTCTTATTCTCCTTGAACCTTTCTTTTTTTATGAGAAACATAAGTAATGAAGGAATGATGAATATCACGAAAATGGAAGAGATTGCAAGACCTCCGAGAATCACGCTTCCAAGCCCTCTGTATATTTCGGACCCTGCTCCGGGCAGCACTACAAGAGGAAGCATACCGAAAATACTGGTAAAGGTGCTCATATAGATGGGCCTCAGCCGGGTTCTTGTTGCTTCGAGTATCGCATCGCGATAGTCCATGTTTCCGGTCCTTACATTATTGAGTGACTGATAGACGATAAGTATCGCGTTATTAACCACCACTCCTATCAAAATGACAAAGCCGAGCATTGTCAATATATCGAGGGGCTGAGGAAGGATGAGAAGGTTGACAAGGCGGAGTCCTATCAAACCTCCCGCAGCAGCCAGAGGCAGAGTAAAAAGGATGATGAGAGGATAAAGGAAATTGCTGAAAAGTCCTGCCATGAGAAGATAGATTATTGCGGCAGCCAGCAGAAAATCCCACTGAAGGGCCCTTCTTGTCTGAGTCAGCTTGTCTGCTTCGCCACTCATGGTTACATCGATTCCATCGAGTAATCCTTCCGACCTGGCCTGAGGGACGGCAGCCTTGTTTATGCGATCCATGGCTTCTTCCAATGATGTCGTTTTCGGTGGCGTTACTTGCAATGTAATTGTGCGTTGCCTCTCCAGATGCCGTATTTCAGTAACTCCAGTCGTTTTCTCAATATCAGCGAGCTGATAGACAGGAACAATTTTCCCTTGCGGTGTCGAAATAAGGGCATCATAGAGTTGTTCGGGAGTCTCGAACCTTTTTTCTGAAGCACGCAAAACGAGATCGATTTTTTTTTGTCCCTCTTTTTTGAACTCGCTTATTTTACGGCCATCGAGAAGAACATCGAGAGAAATGCCCAAATCACCTGCATTCATTCCCGATGCTCTCAGACGGTCCCTATCGGGGATGATATTTACCTCCGGATAAAGAATTTCGATTGAAGGTTTTGGTCTGATCTGACAATCCGGAATTTTTTCCTTGATAATATCGAAAAGAGCCTCAGCGGCTTTTACAATACCTTCCATATCCGATCCGCTGATATCACAGTCGATCGTTCTTCCTCCCCCCAGACGACTCTGGAATATCCCTCCCTGGCTGCTTACTCCGAATACTCCCGGTATGCTGTTAATAATTCGGGAAAAAAGGGGAACCAAGTCACCGGCACGTTCGTCATTGGTACTGATGGCACCGCAAAACATAAACCGGTCCGCTCCGGTGTAGAAAGCATTTTTAATGCCAGGCAGCCCGTTATAGCTTTCTTTATTCATATACGGCTTGATTTCTTTGAAAATCGTTTTACCTATATCGCGCCTTTCCTCGTATGAAAGCCCCGGTGGCGGAACAAGGAGATTGTAGATGTAGTTTCTGTTTCCTTGAGGAAGATATTCCATTTTTGGCGCGAGCAGGTATGCCGTCAAAATGGAAAAAATTGCCAGAACAGCAATTGTTGAAAGGCGAGTTGCCCTGTTTTTAAGGGAGCAGGAAACCAGTTTCATTATCCCGTTGGAAATTGAAGTGCCTGTTCTGGAAATTCTGCTTTTTTTATGGTTGTGTTCTTTTCTTAAGGAAAACAGCATGTTTGCATATGAGGGAATGACCGATATCGAGACGAAGAGACTTAAAACAATCGCACAGGTTACGGCAATCGCTATATCTCTGAATAGCTGGCCGGCTTCTTCCTCAATAAAAACTACCGGAAGGAATACGGCGACGGTCGTAAGCGAAGAAGCAAGAATAGCTCCCCAGACCTCTTTAGTCCCTTCATAGGTCGCATTGAAGGCTGATTTACCCATTTTTCTATGACGGTCGATATTTTCAAGAACTACAATCGCACTATCCAGAAGCATGCCGATGGCGAAGGAAATTCCCGCAAGCGACACTACATTGAGCGTGCGGCCGAATGCATTAAGAAAGAAAAAGCTTCCTATTACACTTATGGGTAACGCTGTTGCAACTACAAGAGTGGACATGAAGCTCCTCAGGAAGAGGAGTAAAACAAATACTGCGAGAATCCCGCCGATAAGAATATTGCTCTGCACTAGCCCAATTGCACTTTTTATGTAAGGGCGCTGATCGTAACTCCAATGTAACCGTATTTTCTGTGATTTTAGCTTATTTGTATTTAACCACTCTACTGCCCTTTCCATTCTGTCGGTTAATTCAAGAATATTAACCCCCGATTGAGGTCTGATGCCGATACCGATACTTTCCTGATCATTCTGAAGATAGGACCAGCTTCTTTTTTCAAACCCCGGTGTCACTTCAGCAATATCGGAAAGAAATATGCGTTTTTGTCCTGTGGACATTATAACAAGTTTTTCAAGCTCTTCAGCCGATTGAAATTCCGATACGGTCCTTATTCTGAAATCTCTTCTGCCAATAAAGAGATTGCCCGCAGATATATTTACATTCTCCCTGGACAATAATCCTGCTACATCCCCGATTGTCAATTTATATGAAGCAAGTTTTTGAGGATCTACGGTAACATGCATTTCCTCTTCGGTCCCTCCGCCAACAAAAAGATCGGCGACGCCATCAACCCGTTCAAGATACTGTCTGATTTCATTTTCAAAAAAAGTTCTATATTCATATATTGATCTGTCATTTTCTTTTTCCGCCATGAGTGCCATCCAAATGACCGGAGAAGTCGATTCGCCTGTGGCACTGATAACCGGGCGTTCTACATTTGCAGGGTAAGACCTTACCTCGTTTAGTTTGTTTGATACTCGCAGAAGGGCTTCATTGATATCTGTTCCAATTTTAAACTTGAGAGTCACCGAGCCCCTGTTATTAGAAGACTGGCTTTCCATTTCCTCCAGATTGGGTATGCCTTTGAAAACTTTTTCCTGTTCTTCGATAATTTCCCGTTCTACCTCGTATGGTGTAGCCCCGTCCCATGTGGTACGTATAGTGATAAGAGGAACTGTAAGGTCGGGACTTAACTGATAGGGCATTTTTAAAAGGCCGATAAAGCCGAAGAGCACTATTACGAGAACAATTACGGCTACTTTAACGGGTTCCTTAATTGAAAAAATAACCGGGTCCACAATTATTCGGTTTCCTCCAGAACATTGACAGGATCTCCGTCCCGCAGCCGTTCATTTCCCTTGACGACCACTTTGAGAGATTCCTTTATTCTGTTCCCTTTGATGCCTGCATACATGTTTTCGTAGCCTACAACATCAACTTTGATGAGAGATGCCCTGGAATTATCGACGGCCACTATAAAGGTTTCATTGTATACATTTAAAATGGCGTCACGGGGCACGAAAAAAGAATCTATACTCTGTCCCGCCGGAAGAGTTACTTTTGCTTCCATGCCTTCCATCAGAGAAGGAGCCTTTTCTATTCTGATTTTTACAGGAAATGTTCGGGTGGCAACATCTCCCTGCGGTATAATGGCGGTGATTGTTCCTTCTGTTTCAATACGTCCTGCGGTAACAGGTATTTTCATGCCCCTTTGTAGATGAAAGATAATATCCTCGGGAACCGATATCATAACATCGAAAGAGTTATTCATTGCGATTGTTGCAACAGCTGAACCTGGCGACAGCCATTCGCCGACCGCCGTATTCTTCTTAATGATAACACCGCTAAACGGGGCTCGAATTACAGTTTTTCCAAGTTCAATTTCAAGATGTTCCGCTTCAGCTTTCAGGGAAGCTGCTTTTTTTTCAAGACCTTTGACGGTAAAAATCTGATCATCAAGATCTTTTTCAGCCAGAATTTTTCTTTCGTACAGGTTTTTGGTCCTTTCCAGATCCTTCTTAGCACGTGCCAAATCAGAAAGGATTTCTTCGAAAGATGCCGTTTTCGACAGAAATGTCTTTTTGAGGAGGCTCGAATCCATCCTCACGAGCACGCTGTCTTTGACTACCGCCTGGCCTTCCTCATAGGCAACCTCTTCTACTCTTCCACTAACTTCTGCTGCGATATCAGATACTTCAGGGTAGTAGACGCTTCCGATGAATGTTTTTTCAGGAATGATTGTTCCCCTGGTTATTTTTGCGACAACGACATTTGCAGGATTATCGCCTGAACGGGCGAATGATGATGAAGAAAAGAGGCAAAAAAATGCCGCAATCAAAAGTACAATACTACGGATCCTCGATGCCAAAATATTTTTCTTCCTCCTCTCTTTACACACACTGGAAAGTTCATTCAGAAGACTCGTCTCCGCCTCCCAGTACTTGGTAGAGTGTTACCCGGTTGATGAGCCGTAAAAGATATAGATTTATCAATCCCTCCTGCGCGGCATAAAGAGAACGCTGAGCATCGAGAACGCCGAGATAACTGTCGATTCCTTTCAAGTATCGGGCATTAGAGAGACGATACGTTTTTTCGATAGCTTCAACGAGATCCTGCTGAGCTCTGATACGTTCATTTACAGTACCGCGAATCGCAAGGGCATCGGCCGCTTCACGAAAGGCTTTCTGGATGATATCTTCATATTGGGCAAGGATTATTTCTTTGTCCACTTTTGTTACTTCATATGCGGGTCCTATGCGGGGATCGAATATGGGTATGCTGATCCGGGGCATAAAACTCCACACGCCGGAACCGCTATTAAAGAGTCCTGACAGATCTGTGCTGGCTGTTCCCACCGCCGAAGTCAACGTTATACGAGGGAAAAAAGCGGCGCGTGCTGCGCCGATATTTGCATGTGAAGCTTTAAGCCGGTGTTCCGCTGCAATGACATCGGGACGCCTCAGAAGCAGCTCTGATGACAAGCCTGCTGAAATCTCGCGGGGAGGAATGACACTTGACAGATTGGCTGGTAGAAGTCTTGATGGTAATGACTGTCCGATCAGCAGGCGCAATGCGTTTTCATCTTGTGCAGTCAGCTGAGTATAAAGGGCGACATCCCCTTTGGCTGCATCGACCTGGCTTTGGGCGCGTCTGAGATCCAGTTCAGACGCAAGTCCCACGTTGAAACGTTTCCTGATGAGATCATATGATGTTTTCTGGGCTTCAAGCGTAAAACGGGCCAGATTGAGGTTTTCGTGATCTGCTGCCAGAGAAAGATATGCCGTAGCCGTTGAGGTTATCAGCAGTATTTCCGCACTTCTGCGAGCAGCATCAGTTGCAAGATATTCCTCAAGAGCCCTCTTTTTCAAGTTTCGGATGCGACCGAAGAAGTCCAGTTCCCATGAAGTTATACCAACATCCACACTATACTGTTCTGCAGTTATTGACGTACCTGTGGGCGAGAGATCCGCAGGCATGCGCTCTTTAACCCCCAGGCCCACAGCACTGACTTGCGGCCAAAGCTCGGCTTTCTGTACACCATAAAGTGCTCTGGCCCTTTGAACATTCAGGCTTGCGATGCGCATATCACGGTTGTATGCGATTGCGGTTTTGATAACTTCTTGCATATGGCGGTCAGTAATGAATTCCTGCCACATAAGTTCTTTTGCAAAAGGGGCTGCTTCATCGGCTTTTATATTGTTGTAAGCTGGTCCAGAAGGCCACTTGTCCGGTATGGGAGCTGCAGGTTTTCTGTATTCCGGGGCAAAAGAACAGCTGCCAAACAGTATCGCAAGCAAAAGAGGATAGAGAATCTGGTTTTTGGTCATAGCGGTTCTTCCTCAGAAGTTTTCAAGGTAAGTTCGGTTGCCTCACGTTTTTTCTGCCTGCCGAAAAGTTTCTCTATGAGTACGAAAAAGAGGGGTGCAAAAATAATTACCAGCAAGGTTGCCGTTATCATTCCTCCCAGAACGCTTGTTCCTATGGCATTCTGAGCGCCGGCACCGGCTCCTGTTGCCAGTGCAAGAGGAAGCACGCCAAATCCGAAGGCGAGCGAAGTCATAATAATAGGACGAAATCTCAATTTTGATCCTTCAAGAGTTGCATCGACAAGATTCATTCCTCTTGCCAGTCTCTCCTTGGCAAACTGAACGATAAGAATAGCGTTTTTCGTTGCCAGACCAAGGGTAGTCAGGAGTCCGATTTGGAAATACACATCATTTGAAAGTCCACGCATACTTGTTGCAATTATACCGCCGATCACGCCCAGAGGGAGAACTATCAATATGGAAACCGGTATAGTCCAGCTTTCATACAGCGCCGCAAGACACAAAAAGATTACAAATATCGAAAATGCATACAAAAGCGTCGCTTGAGTACTTGCGATCTTTTCCTGGTAGGAAAGTCCGGACCAGTCGAAGCCGACTCCGCGGGGCAGCTTTCGAACCGCTTCTTCCATTGCCTCCATGGCTTCTCCCGAACTCTTTCCCGATGCCGGTTCCCCCCAGATATTTATGGAGGGGAATCCGTTGAAGCGAGCCAACCTGGGAGGACCGGATGTCCAGTAGCCTGATGCAAACGAAGAAAATGGGACCATTGTGCCCGAGGTGTTCCTGACGTAGAGTTTTTCGAGGTCCTGTGGCAGCATTCGATACGCCGCGTCTGCCTGGACAAAGACCTTTTTTACCCTTCCCCCCTGGACAAAATCGTTTACATAGGCGCTGCCGAAGGCCGCCGAAATCGTTCTGTGTATGGAAATTATGGGCACTCCCAGGGCGCCTGCCTTTTCCCAATCTACATCAATCCTGTATTCCGATACATCTTCCATGCTGTTCGGACGGACGGAAGTCAGATGAGGATCCTTTGCCGCTATATCAAGAAGATGATATTGTGCCTCCATGAGCTTCTTATGCCCGAGACCGCCCCGGTCAAGAAGTTGAAAATCGAACCCCTGGGCATGGCCCAGTTCCGTAACTGCCGGAGGAGCAAATACAAATACGATAGCGCCCCTGATATAAGAAAGGGCTTGAGTGGCTCTTTCCGCTACGGCTTTGACTTTTAAATCATCTCTGCTCCTCAGATTCCAGTCTTTCAGCTTAATGAACACCATGCCGTTGTTCTGAGCTCTTCCGGAGAAACCGTAGCCGGAAATCATAAAGGTCGATGCTACGGCCTCTTTCTCCTGTGTATGAAAATAGTTTTCGATCTCTCTGGCAATTGCCTTTGTTTGCTCCAGGGTGGCGCCGCTTGGAAGTATAACTTGCGCGAGCAGCGATCCCTGATCTTCATCAGGCAGGTAAGAGGTGGGCATGCGCACATACAGACCGCCCATCACTGTAACGATCACAAGAAAGACAACCACATAGCGGATTGTTCTGGAAAGAGAATGTCCGACAAAACGTACATAAATATCTCTCAATCCGAAGAAGATACGATCGAAAAGACGAAAAAACGGGCGAAGGAAAAATATTGCATTTTCCGAAGGTTCGTGTCCCGCAGGGACAGGCTTGAGAAGAGAAGCGCACAAAACTGGTGTAAGGATCAATGCCACGACAACCGATAAAAGCATAGCAGCGATGATTGTCACAGAAAATTGACGGTAGATGACTCCGGTAGAACCCGGGAAAAAGGCCATAGGGCCGAAAACTGCCGAGAGTACCAGGCCGATGCCTATAAGAGCACTGGTAATCTGATTCATGGATTTTCGAGTGGCCTCTTTTGGCGGGAGGCCTTCTTCAGTCATAATTCGTTCTACATTTTCAACCACTACAATAGCATCATCCACCAAAAGGCCGATTGCCAGCACCATTGCAAACATGGTCAGCATATTGATGGAAAATCCGAAAAATCCAAGCATTGCAAATGTTCCCAGGATTACCACCGGTACGGCAATTGTAGGAATGAGCGTCGCTCTCATATTACCCAGGAAAAGCCACATTACAAGGAACACGAGGATGATTGCTTCAATAAGAGTTTTAACTACCTCATCAATGGCAACACGGATAAAAGGAGTTGTATCATGAGGATAGACCACCTTGATTCCAGGCGGCAAGAACGGGGTCATTTCTTCCATTTTTGCCTTAACGGCATCAGCTGCATCCAGCGAATTGGCACCTGAAGCCTGCCGGATAGCAATGCCGGCTATGGGCATTCCGTTATAACTGGTCTCCACATCGTAATACTCGGTTCCCAGTTCTGTCCAACCAATATCATTAATGCGGACGACCGATCCGTTCGGGTTTATGCGAAGAGGAACTGCGGCGAACTCATCGGGAGTTTTCAGCATGTTCTGAACCACAATAGAGGCATTGAGGCGCTGCCCTTCTACAGCCGGCCCTCCTCCAAACTGTCCTGCAGAGACCTCTGCATTGTATGTCTCAAGTGCTGCAATCACCTCTTGCACTGTAAGGCCGTATGACATCAATTTTTCCGGATCAATCCATATCCGCATTGCATAGCCTGCTCCGAATACTTCTACTTCTCCCACGCCCGGTACTCTCGCCAGTACACTTTCCAGATTGGATTTTGCATAATCTCTTAAATCTTTTCCATCCATGCTGCCGTCTTCTGAAATGAGTCCCACGAACAGCAGGTAATTTCTCGTTGATTTACGAACATTTACACCCTGCTTCTGTACAACCTCCGGCAGAGACGACATTGCGAGTTGAAGTTTGTTCTGTACCTGTGTCCATGCAATATCAGGATCGGTTCCTGCCTCGAATGTCAATTCGATACGGGACATTCCCGCGGAATCGCTTGTTGACGACAGATAAAGAAGATTCTCGAATCCTGTCATCTTCTGTTCGATAATCTGAGTCACACTGTTTTCAACCGTCTCGGCCGAGGCCCCCGGGTACATTGCATAAAGGGCGATGGTTGGAGGGGCGATGGGAGGATATTGGGAAATTGGCAGATTGTAAATGGCAAGACCTCCCGCCGCCATAATGATAATTGCGATTACCCAGGCAAAAACCGGACGATCCAAAAAGAACTTCGATAACATCGGTGCCTCCGTTTAATTGGATTGCGCGGTCGCTGGGGCATTAGCGCTGCTGTCCTGATTGCCCGTTTCTCTAAAGGGTACGATTTTAACAGAATCTCCTGGTTGCACTTTTTGCATTCCTTCGATAATCACTCTGTCTCCAGCCGTCAGACCTGAAGAGACCAGCCATTTATCGCCGATAGCGCGGTTGACAGTCAATGTGCGCTGCCGGACCTTGTCTTCTGTATCAACAATCAGAGAAAGAGGATTCCCCTTGAGATCCCGAAAAACCCCCTGCTGCGGAACAAGTATCGCATTTTCATTGATACCCTCTTCGACTACGGCTCTGACGAACATACCCGGGAGCAGTATCATGTTCGGATTCGGAAAAACGGCACGGACAATGACCGATCCGGTTGTAGGGTCGACGGTAATATCACGAAATTTAAGCTCTCCTTTTAAGGGATATTGTGTATCGTCCTCAAGAACAAGGCTGGCATTATTTCGGATGTGCCCTTTCTGGAGAAGTCCTTTCTCCATACGCTGGCGCAGGCGCAGGAGCTGGGCCGTCGACTGGGGCAAATCAACGTAAATAGGATCCAGTTGCTGAATCGTAGCCAGAGCCATCGGCTGCTGTGCCGTCACCAGGGCACCTTCCGATATATTTGATTTGCCTATCCGGCCGGAAATTGGCGCAGTAACGGAGGTATATTTCAGGTTAATGCGGGCAGTTTTTACAGTAGCCTCCCAATAGCGGATATCCGCTTCAGTCTGTTTTAGAGCCGCTGATGCATCATCGTAGTCCTGCTGACTTACGGCCTTGTCTGCCAGCAGCTCACGCAGACGGTCAACCTTGAGCCGGATTGCGGTAAGGTTTGCCTGGGCTCTGCTGAGCCCTGCCTTCGCATTATCAAGCGCCGTTTCAAAAAGTGCCGGATCGATTTTAAAAAGTATCTGGCCTTCTTTCACATCTGAACCTTCTTCAAAAAGGCGTTCTTTTATAATTCCACTTACCTGGGGGCGCACTTCAGCAACTTTGCAGGCACATGTCCGGCCTGTCAATTCATTTGAGACGACCAGTCGCTGCGGTTGCAATGTGACGACTGCAACTTCGGGCGTAATTGTTTGAGGAATTCCGCTTTCAGCTTCCTGCCGGCTGCATCCCGGCAATATTATAATACCGCTGAGTGCTATTGTACTTGCGATTATTTTTACCATTTTATGTATTTTCATGCTGCACCTCTGATACCATAAAGATCAGTGCCTTTCTATCTGAATTTAAGCTGGAATTATAAGAAATAGTTATGCGAAGCACACGCTGTGCTTCCTGTTGCCGGCCTGCCTTGTATCTACTTTGAGGCTTGATTTCTGAAACTGATCCGGTAGAGCGCAAGGTAAAAATCCGAACCCGGTCATCTAATTCTCACATCCCGACTTTTTTGATTCATTGTCACGATTCCCGATTCCCCGGAAAAACACCCCCGTAACGAGTGAAACATCCTCTTGTATATTACCTGTAATCTTATTGGCAAGACGCTGCATTACTACCGATAAATTTGCATCTATAAACATTGCGGCGATTTTCAGTGCAGGCAAGGGAAGAAAATCTCCTTCTCGAACACCTTCTTCAAAGATATTGGCGAGTTTTTGAACAAAAGACCAGTAGCGGCTGTCATGGAAGCGCTGTTTAGGGGCATGAGCCTGCCCTCGGTCATACAAAATAACGCGGAAAAGATCTCTGTTGTCATCAAAAAAAGTAAAGCTAAGAGCCGAATATCTTGTTAATTTGTGCGAGGGGGGGATATTGCTGGTAACAATGGCGTCCAATTGTTCTATCAAGGGTTCCACAATCGAATCCATCGTCACTTCAATTGCTTCATCTTTATTCTTAAAATGAGTATAAAGAGTCCCTTTTGCAACACCCGCCGCGGTTGCCACCTTATCCATAGTAAACCCCTGCATCCCTTCATTGATGAGAGTGGCAGCCACCGCATCGATGATATCCTTGCGTGTAACGGCATCAAGTATCTTTTTGCGTTCTATTTTTTTATTGACACTCATGAGCATGCTCTGACTATCCGGTCACTTTTTGAACTGGCCAGTCAGTGTAAAAACTGTTGAGTCTATTGTCAAGTAAAAAGTCATTATAAAGCAGCTCTGTACTACTTTTTTATGTATTGAGCGAGAGCGTGATATCTTCGAATTCCTATACAAGAGAGGAAAGCCAGTAGTAGACGGATGTAAAATACTGGGCGACCTGATTTTTTTTCGGAATCATGAAGAGAAATCCCTTTTTTTGTTCCGGTACTACAGCAATATGCCTTATAATCCCCGGATCAGGATTATTATCCATCAAATTAATTAATTTATTCTTTATATCTTCTCCATCATAGTAAAGCAGGAAATCATATGTTCCCCATCGCAGTGCCTCTTTCTGAAGATGTTCTGCATTTGCCACTGATGATCTTTTCATCTTATTGTAACGGTTCTCTATTAGATGCCCCTCTGCGAGAGGCTTTTTTTTAAAATAAAAAGTTATAAACAGCCGATCAAAATGTCTGATTAATTTGGAAACCGGCAAATAGAGCCATGATTGTCTCGGGAGAAGAACAATAGTTGCATCAACCTGCGAGATAGCGGCTTTTTTCTTTTTAATAAACAAGTTGGCATGATACCCGATGGAACCTCCGATATTGACGAAGCGCTGATCATCGGGTTTGATCACATCAATTATATCGCGAAATGCCGCCAGAAAGATTTTTTTGTTCTGCCGCTTTCCCCAGAAATAACCTGCGGCCAGTAAGAAAGAAAAGGCTGCAAAAAGGTAAAAAAGCGGTTGCCCTGTGAGTTCGTACTTGAACATCGATTCGGTCACCGGTTCAAAAGCCGCACGCGGAAATCGTAAATCCATCCGCCTGCAACGTTAAATATTTTAAATTATCCAATTATTTCCTACACATGAGCTGATCTTTTATTCCCCCGGTAATGCCGCTGCCGGTCCTTACTTTTAGCCTGCCCGGAAGGACCGCGATCTTATGAAATCAGCAATAAAGATGAAATTCAACATACACAAAGTGATCAGCGCAAGTGCCATGCCCCACCCTGCTTTCGGATTTGAGGACATGACGATAGGTTGAATGGCAAAGAAAAACCAGATCATTGCTGCCGTTACCGTGATCCAGAGAATCCAAGCAGGGATCATAGCGGCGTAGGCGGAGGAAGATTTCATTATCTTTGCAACGTAAGCGGTACCCGTCAAAAGTGCGATCGATGCGATCAAATGGTTGATTATACCTAATGAGCTCCATATAACGAGCCACCAGTTGCCTTTATGGAATAACGTATCCATCAGGAAATCATTAATGCACACAGCAAGATAAATCCCGAGTGCTGCCGGAATCATTGAAGCGATCCAGCGATTGGTCAGCAGTTTGAAGAGTGAAAGTTTATTCTGCAGGGGGAAGGTCATTTCGGTAAAGCAGTATCGGGCTACGCGGTTAGTTGTATCAAGCGCGGACATAACAAAGGACGCGATCCATACACCTGCGAGAGCGATAATCCACTGTTCCGGTATTATTTTCAACCATGTTGCTTTTACCATAGTGGCATATGATTGAATGAACAGATTCACATGAGAAAGTCCTGCGTGAGCTGAAGCTTCGGCACACATGGCTCCCCAGTTTTCATAATTCAGCACGTCGGGTGTTATTCCTTTCTGCAAAAGCGTGGTGTACCCGAAGCCTGCAATGACAATTATCACGATTGTGGAAAAAAAACCTTGTGCAAGCATGGCGCCGTATCCTACCCAAAGGGCATCACTTTCTTTTTCAAGTTGTTTTGATGTTGTTCCCGACGCTACGAGAGAATGAAAGCCCGAAATAGAACTGAAAGAAACAATGAGAATTATTGCAGGCCATAAAGGAGTCGGTTTACCGCCGATAATAATGGGCGAAAAACCTGCGAAAGCCGGCACCTCGAATCCGCGGAAGGCGAAAACAGCTGCAATAAAGCCAATGGCGATACCCGCGTAAAGGAGCCACGAATTCAGATAATCGCGGGGCTGCAGAAGCACTTTCACCGGTATGGAAGATGCGATCACAATATAGAAAAAAAATATCCACATCCACGTTCCATAAGAAAGCTTTAGAGGAGTAAGAGTCCCACACCACAGCGCTGCAATTAGCAGGAATAACCCTATCACCGTCGAAAGAGCAAGCTTCAGTTTTATCCTGTAAAAAAGAATACCGAAAATCAGAGCTGTCAAAAGGGTCCACAAATAAGCAGAACCTAACGCGGGTATATTAACGAACAGGTCACCCAGAATGGCGGTAAATACTGCCGTCAAGAAGATAAGAAAAAAGAAAACGATGAGGTAGAAGAAATAACCTGTACGCTTTCCCATTAGATCAAGTGCGACATGCTGTATGGATTTTCCTTCATATCGAACCGAGACCATTAGTGCCAGGTAATCATGAACGGCACCTATGAAAATATTGCCCACCCATACCCATAGGAGGGCGGGAGCCCATCCCCAGCAGATTGCGAGTGCTGGTCCTATGGCCGGTGCCGCGCCGACAATCGAAGCGAAATGATGTCCAAAAAGAATTTCCTTTCGTGCCGGCACGTAATCAAGCCCATCAAATAGCCGCCTTGCCGGGGCTTCTGCAGCATCGGATGATCGCACGAGATTCCGCTCGAGCCGTGTACCATATATAAAATAACATACGAGGTAAATAAAAGATCCGATGATGACGATGGCAGCCGTCATGAAAAACCTCCCTCACACTCCACTTGATGGATAAGAAACTATTAACCTTTTTTATTGTCTGTGGTACGAACTCTGGCGACCGCTAATATTTCATCCCCGGGAGATTCAGAGATGCAGTATTGCCGCCGTCGACGGGGAGAGCTTGTCCCGTGATGTAGCTGGCTTCATCGCTTGCCAAAAAGAGAATCGCTGCAGCAATTTCTTCCGGTTTGCCATAGCGTCTTAATTCGCATCGATTCCCAAGTTTTCCTTCCTTTCCTGTTTCACGGGCGTAATCGAATAAAGGTTTGGACATGCCGGTTTCTGTGAGACCTGGGCACACTGCATTCACTCTAACATTGAATTTCCCGAGATCACAGGCGCCAGTCTGGGTGAGACTGATTACGGCTGCTTTGCTTGCACTATACGCATTTGTTCCGGCACCCGCTCTTATACCGGCTACAGATGCTGTATTAACAATGGCACCGCTGCCTCTCTGCTTCATATGAGCGGCAATATGCTTGATGCCGTACATTGCGCCCATAACGTTTACTGCATATACTTGAAACCAATCTTCACTATTTTGATCTTCAGGATTGCTGTAAAGAAAGTTTCCGGTTATGCCGGCATTATTGCAAAGTATATGAACCTCAGTATATGTACTGAGTGAAAAATCGATAAGTTCTTTTACTTCGTCTTCCTTCGACACATCCGCCTTTTTAAGAACCGCCGCGCCGCCTTGGTCTTTGATTTCTTCTGCCACTTCTTTCAGAGCCTCTACACTTATATCTGCAAGTACCAGTTTGGCTCCCTCACGGGCAAAAAGCCGCGCTGCCGCTTTTCCTATGCCGCTGGCGGCGCCTGTAATAATGGCGACTTTGCCGTTGAGACGTCCCGAGTATGTCATACCTATCTCCTTCCTGTGCACTATTGGTTTTGAATATTTCTTCAAATAAAAAAGTAAATGGATTGCCGGTAGAAACCATGGATACAAATAGCTGCATTACCGGCTTCCCTTGTGAAAAATTTTTAAATCCGCTGTGCCTGTATCCTGAGAAACCCGACCTATATATCAAAGGGATAAAGAAATGTCACTATCTTGATTATCGTGAGTGAATAATTGACAATCATTTTTTTACCGATAGAATATGGATAAGCCGGGGGCGGGCTTTTCGCACGGAAAGCATTGTACATGAAATACAGCTGATTCGAGGTCAAAACCGCATTCCCTGAATTGGAGGATATGTAAGCTGTCGCATCACTTATCTTGGAAGCGGATATAATTAGTTGAAAGGCTCGGCTGCAGGCATTATGATGTGCGCGGGTGAAAGGATGATAAATTAAAAAAAGAAGGAGTGAGAAAATAAGTGTCGTTAAATGACAGACAGTATACGTATCGGGAATTATATGATCGCGCAGATAAATTAGCCGGGGAAAAAAGGTACACTGAGGCATTGGATTTGTATTTAAGGCTTTCCCGAATGAATCCGAATGACGAATCATTAATAATGTCAATGGCATGGACTTATAGAGACAGCGGTGATACTGAAAATGCAATAACATGTCTCGAATCTCTATTGGAGAAAGAACTTGCCAGAGATATCTTTACAGGGTTTGCGTATGATGAATTAGTCAAAATATTGAGAGAAAAAGGGGAAAGTGACAAACTTATTGAAATCTGTGAAAAGGTGGTAAACGCGCAGCCTTGTGATTGTGCGTTTATCGCAACACTGGGTGAATCGTACCTAAGAGGAGGTAAAGTGCAAAATGCAGTTGATGTCTTCGAGCGAATTACCCGTATGGAGCCGGACTCTGTCGTGTACTGGTGCTTTCTTGGTAATGCTCTTATTGCAGCCGCGGATTTCGTCCGGGCTGAAGAAGCATATGAAAAGGCATGTGCTCTGGATCCAGATGAGGCAGGATCGATTTACTTTCGGATGGCAGATGCGTATTTAAAAAATGGCTGCTATCAAAGGGCTGAAGAGGCTTTATGCAGGTCTATTGATGCTGATTGCGAAAAACCGCTTAACCACTGCAGTTTAGGAGATATATATATCAAGGAACGAAAACTGGTCGAAGCACACGTATCTTACAGACGTGCAATCGAAATAGATCCCGCTTCCAGGGCTGTATATTTGAATCGTCTGGGAAATGCTCTGACAAAAGAAGGGTTCAATGCAGAAGCTGCGGATGCATTTGAGGAGGCTATTGAAGAAGAACCGGATAATCCGTTTTATTACCTGGGCCTTTTTAAAGCCTGTGAAAAAGGCGGTTTTGATGACAGGGCCCGGGAAATATACAGGCAAGCCATAAAAAGAAAAGTTTTCAATTAAAAAGGCCTGTGTTATTTCAGAGGAAGAAAAAACCTCAGAATTTAGTTATTTCGGAGGTTAAGTATTCCTTGACAGAGGGGCCGTTTTTGGGATATTGACAAATCCAATTCGGATTCATTGTGGGGATGTAGCTCAGCTGGGAGAGCGCGGCGTTCGCAATGCCGAGGTCAGGGGTTCGATCCCCCTCATCTCCACCAGATTTTTATTCAATTTCATCGTTGTTTTCACAAAGGTCTGACAATATTCTTTTGCCACTGTATCGAGTTTTCGAAAAGGTGCGAAGTGAATTCCTTATACCCATAATCCATTGATTTGAGCTTAAGTTTTCTCAAGATCATATCGATACTCAAAGGGCGCTGAAGGATTTTCTATGAAAAAATACGATATTGTCGTAGGGATTCCCTCTTATAATGAATCCGGAACAATCGGGTATGTGGCACACACAATAGGGAAGGGGCTTGAAAAGTATTTTCCCGATGCAAAGAGCGTCATTGTCAATTGCGACAATCACAGTTCTGATGGAACCAGAGAAGCCTTTCTGTCGACAGAGGTGCATCCGAAAATAGCAAAGAAATACATTACCACTCCCGAAAACGTGGTAGGGAAGGGGAACAATTTTTTCAATCTGTTCAAATTTGTAGAGGAAGTGGAATCGAAGATCAATATAGTCGTCGATGCCGATCTGCGGTCGATTACTCCAAGATGGATGAAATATCTTGGCTATCCTGTAAATAAAGGAGTCGATTTTGTCGCTCCTGCATATTCCCGCCATCATTTTGACGGAACGATTACGAATCATCTCTGCTATCCGTTAGTTTTCTCTCTGGCGGGTCTCAATATCCGACAGCCTATCGGTGGTGATTTCGCTTTTTCACGCAGACTCTGTTCCCATTGGCTTAACCAGGAGTGGAATGAAATGACGAGACAGTATGGAATTGATATATTCATGTCGCTTCATGCCTTCTTTGGGAATTTCCGTATTATTGAGTCGGGACTCGGTTCAAAGATTCATAACGCGAGCTCTCCTAAATTAGGCAGAATGTTCGAAGAAGTAATTTACACATTATTCTCGGTTCTGCTTGAATATAAAAGTAAATGGCTGGGATCATGGCTGGTAAGGGGTGGAAAGACTTACTGGCATACGCGTATCCGTGATATAGAGAGATATGGATTGAAAAATATGGGAGACAGTCAGGCTCTGAATATAGATGTTTTGAAACTGAAAAGAGACTGTCAGGAAGAATACAGCAAATATCATGATCTGGTCGAGTGGTATCTTAGTCCATATGCATATCAGAAGATTAATGACATGTTCGCTGTTGATTACTATGATATGGATATTATGCTTTGGTCGCAGATTGTCTACACAATGCTTTTTTTGTTTGACGGCGCACAGGAACCTGTAAAGAACGACGTGATCAATGTGCTGAAGCCGCTCTATTTTGCCAGGAGCATTACGTTCGATTATTTGACCCGAAAATACAGCGCGCAATTTGCGGAAGAAGAAGTTCGCAATCATGCCTGGGCCTTTCTTTCGCAGAAGCCTTATCTTCTGGGTCTCTATCTGGGAGAAAATATACCGCTGCCCAATGAGAGGTGCTGAATTTTACTTTCTCCAATGGGTACTCGAAACATGCATGCCCTGCCGCGTTCGCCTGGGCTGTATCTATTGATCTTCAGGGGAACATTTTATATACATGAAACCGGTCCCGCGCATGCAGAAAATCTTTTTTAGAGCTCTGAGGACTGAGCCGGTAATGAAAAAATCAAAAATCCATGCCAGTGAAATCGTAGTGCCATGATAGTCAATAAAGCCGAATTTGCGAAGACATACCAGGGAAAAGCGCTTATTGCCGATCCAATTTATCACTATATTTTATTTACAGTGCCTGAGAGCGATTTCACCTCGGAAAAAACGGAAAAGGATCTTATTGATTCACCCTGGATCCAGAGGCTCAGAAGAATATATCAGCTCCAGAGCGCCCGGTGGGTATTCCCCGCTGCGGAACATACGCGATTCCAGCATGCCTTGGGTACGATGCATATGGCGGGTGAATTCGGAAGACATCTCTACCGGGGGCTCAAGGAGATTTGCCCTCAGATGCCATCAATCAATTGTGTGGAAGAGCTTTTAAGAGTGGCCGGCCTTCTTCATGATGTGGGGCATGGTCCTTACGGACATTTTTTTGATGAGCATTTTTTAAGCCAGTTTGAGCTCAACCATGAGATCCTGGGCCAGAAAATTATAATCGAAAAATTAGGAGATATGATAAAGAAGATAAAAAGGAGCCCTGCAGGGTATTTCGAAAAGGGAGAACGACTCGATCCGGGTCAAGTCGCTTTTCTTATTCGAAAACCACAGGGAAAAGAGACAAGACAGCCTTTATGGCTCTTTCTTTTACGTCAGCTTTTTTCCGGAATTTATACGGTAGATAATATGGATTACGTGCAGCGCGATGCGTATATGTCCGGTTTTTCGATAGATATTGTCGACATTCAACGGCTTTGTTTCTATTCATTTTTTACGGAAGAGGGAGTGACGCTTCATCAAGCCGGGACATCGGCATTAAGTCGTTTTCTTAATGCGCGAATAAACCTTTATTCAAACGTGTACTATCACCGTACAACCCGCGCACTCGATCTGCACCTTCAAGAGATTTTCATGGATACAATGAATATACTTTTCCCGCAGAATCCCCTGGAGGCAGTTGACAGCTATCTTGATTGTGATGAATGGACTTTATTTTATGAAGTCAAGGGCTGGCTTACTGCAACAGATAAAAAGAAAAAACAACTTGGTAATGAATGGAAAAAACTTCATATGCGGCAAATCAAGTGGAAAATGTGCTATTTTGCAGATCTCTCCGTAGATCAAATCCAGAGGGGAGCCGCATTTGCCAAAGTCCGTGATTACGAGGGATGGATAAGAGAGCATCTTCCTTCGTCGCTTAAGCGGATAAGATTCAAGGTTGATCTTGCAACTCAGGACCCAAGACCAATAAATCCGATGGCGGAAGGGGACAAGCGAATCAATATTTACAACCCTTCAACTGAAACAACCTCCTGGGAGCCGCTGAGAGACATTTACCGCTTCATCCCTTCTCGAGTGGTTCATTTCAGGATATTTTCACTGAATCACCGTCATGATGAAGTTCTTGCTCAGGCATCCCAGCGTATGCTCGAATCATCCTCGGAAGTCATGCCCACCAATATATAAAGAAGACCCAAAGGAAAATGAAAACCAAGGAAACAACAGATCTGACATTATTCGTAAGAACATCGAGAGATGATATCACTGTATGGAACAGACAGAAGATTATTGACGCTCTCATTCGGGAAACCAATGTTGATATGGCAACAGCAGAAGAGATAAGCGAAGAAGTGGAAAGGCAGATTTCTGCCTCTTCAATCGGCATTCTCACCAGTCCGTTGATTCGTGAACTTGTCAATGCGAAACTTATAGAGAGAGGCCTCGACAGGGCTACAAAAATGCACGGAAGGCTGGGCTTCCCCCCGTACGATGTAGACCATCTTATATTTTATAAAAATAATCAAAATGCTAATGTGCCTCATAGTCCCGAGGGGACGAATCTTATCCTTGCAGAGGGTATTAAACGTGACTATGCTCTTCTCAACGTTTTTTCCGAAGATGTAGGGTATGCCCATTTAACAGGTGATATCCATCTTCATCACTTGGGATATATAGACCGAGCCTACTGTTCTTGCCAATCTTTGGAATATATAAAAAAATACGGTTTGAATGTGCCTCACTCTCTTGCAGTGGCAGCACCTGCAAAACATGCCGAGGTGCTGCTGGCCCACATGGTACGCTTTGCGGCGGCGCTTCAGGGCAATTATTCGGGCGCTATCGGCTGGCTCGATGTAAATATTCTTTTTGCTCCCTATCTTAAGGGATTGAGTTATAAAGAAGTTGAGCAGCTCGCTCAAATGCTGGTGTATGAGTTCGCCCAGCAGGCTGTCGGCAGGGGAGGGCAGACCCTGTTTACCGATCTGCATTTGCAATGGGATGTGCCTTGTTATTTAAGCCATATTCCCGCTATCGGACCGGCGGGTCTTTATACCGGTGAAACCTATGATTTTTATGCAGATGAAGCTCAACGTTTTTTCTGGGCTCTTTTCGAAGTGTATAAAAAAGGGGATGCATCCGGGCGGCCTTTCGTGTTCCCCCGGCCGATCATTCATATAACTGAATCTTTTTTCGAGAATCCCGGTTATCGAAAGGTTCTCCATCATGTGTGCGAGGCGGCGGCTGAAAAAGGCAATCCCTATTTTATGTTTGACAGGGAAAATTTCATGAATCTTTCCGAGTGCGGCCGCATAAAGATCAGGGGAGCAGGAAATAACAACTTTCGTGACCCCTGGTCCATGCGCTTCAGTGCGATTCAGAATATTTCCATAAATCTTCCGCGCCTGGGGTATAAAGCAGGCGGCGATGACACGCTGCTCTTTTCTCTTTTAAAAAGCCAAATGAATCTGGTTGCTAAGGCTCACATGCAAAAAAAATATTTTATCGAAAAACTCCTTTCTCACGGAAATGATGGTCCCTTGTCTCTGCTTACAGCGGATTTGGATGGAGCCCCCTATTTGAAGCTCGCGCACGCTGTGTATCTTATGGGGATAGTAGGCCTTAACGAACTCGTAAAAATTCACAAAGGGAGTGAACTGCATGAATCAGATGATGCCTGGACATTCGGATATAATGTCATATTGAAAATGAAAGAAAACGCAGATCTTCTTTCGGATGAATACGGCCTTAATTTTATCCTTGAACAGTCGCCTGCGGAAAGTACACCGTATCGCTTTGCCCGTCTTGATCTCAAGTATTTTTCACCCGCTGCAGGCCATGCGGTGAAAGGTGATATTACGAAAGGAGCGATATACTATACTAATTCGCTCCTCTTTGATATAGGTTCCACAATAGAAAACCTTAAAAAAGTTCGATATGAAGGATACCTCCATTCTCTAGTGGAGGGAGAAGCGATATCTTATTTTTGGCTTGGAAGTACTCAGCCGAAGAAAGAAGATTTGGCGAATTTTGTTGAAAGCGTATTCAAGGAAACAGCAAGCCGGCAGATCGCTTTTTCACCTGAATTTACAACATGTGTTTTCTGTGGGCGCACTTTCAGAGGATTAGACAGCTGCTGTATTTTCTGCGGTTCGGAAGAGGTTGAAGGGATAAGCCGGATAACAGGATATTATTCAAAAGTTTCGAACCTTAATAAGGGGAAATTAGCTGAACTCAGGGACAGGAGAACAGGAAAACTTTAATGTCACTATTATTTTTTCATACACGAATTTGAAACAGGAAATCTGATTTCTCCCCCGCCTTCCTTGACATCAAAAAATTGATCAATATATTAGCTGAAAACTGAAATTCTTTAGCCGCATGGAAGAGATCGAAGATATAATTATACGCAATTTCAGGGAAAGCATTCATCATAAAGAGGTATTTGTAAACGAAAACCTCTCGCGTATGGTGAAAGTTATCAACATCATTACAGAGGCGTTAAAAAAAGGTAATAAAATATTGCTTTTCGGAAACGGCGGCAGCGCTGCCGATGCTCAGCATATAGCTGCCGAATTCGTTAACCGGTTTCTGATTGAACGGCCGCCTCTTCCTGCAATTGCGCTGTCAACTGATACTTCGGTTTTAACCAGTATTGCAAATGATTATGATTATTCAGAGATATTTGCAAAGCAGATAAGGGCTCTTGGTCATGCCGGAGATATCGCATGGGGCATAACTACGAGCGGGAACTCGGTGAATGTTGTAAGAGCGTTTGAGGCTGCAAAGCGGCTTGACCTGATCACCGTCGCTTTTACCGGAAAAGATGGTGGATTGTCAGCAAAAACAGCTGATTACTGTCTTAATGTGTCTGCAACCAGCGTTCCCAGAATTCAAGAGACCCATATAACGGCGGCTCATGTAATTTGCGAAATGATCGATTTCCGGCTCTTTAAACGGCCTGATGAATAAAGGAAGTGGCAGGAAGGGTGCGTATGATGAGAGGGAAAAAAAGGGAAGATAAAGAAAAAATCCGGGAAGACGAAGAAACGGAACAAATAATGAAAAAAGAAGAGCCCCAACCGGAGCAATTACCGGAACTTGAAGCGGCCCGGAAAGAATGTGCCGAAAATTATGATAAATACCTGCGGTTGGCCGCTGAATTTGAAAACTATAAAAAGAGGGTTCAGAAGGATCGTACCGAACTTTTAAATTACGGTAATGAAAAATTGCTCCGTGATATTCTCCCGGTTATGGATGCATTGGAAAGGGCTCTGAACTTATCGGAGGATACAGAAAATACATTTTTTCAGGGGTTAAAACTTATAAAAGAACAGCTCCAGTCCGTTTTGGAAAAAAACGGAATTACGGCGATAGATTCTGTTGGGCGCACTTTTGATCCCAACATTCACGAGGCAATGCTCCAAATAGACAGTGCCGAGCACAATCAAAATGAAATTGTAGAGGAATTCGAAAAGGGGTATCTGCTGAACGGGAGACTTTTGCGTCCAGCTAAAGTGTCCGTTGCCAGACAGGTGCAATAAATAATGAAAAAGAGAACTATGATATAACTAAGGAGGACTAGTGAAATGGCAAAAATCATAGGCATTGATCTCGGGACGACAAATTCCTGTGTTGCCGTCATGGAAGGAGGAGATCCTGTAGTAATAGCAAATCAAGAGGGGAACAGAACTACGCCTTCTGTTGTCGCCTTCACTGACAGCGGAGAAAGATTAGTCGGACAGACTGCTAAAAGGCAAGCGATAACGAATCCGGAAAATACGGTATACGCCATTAAAAGAATGATCGGAAGGAGGTATTCTTCGAAAGAAGTCCAGTATGATATTACGATCAGCCCCTTTAAAATCACTGAAGCGCCAAACGGCGATGCACAGGTAACTATCAAGGGAAAAAATTACAGTCCGGCAGAAATATCGTCGATGGTTCTAACGAAGATGAAGCAAACCGCAGAGGATTATCTTGGCGAGAAAGTTACCGATGCAGTCATAACAGTGCCTGCCTATTTTAACGATTCGCAGAGACAGGCAACAAAAGACGCGGGCCGTATTGCCGGATTGAATGTTCTGAGGATCATCAATGAACCGACGGCCGCTTCACTTGCTTACGGTCTTGATAAAAAGAAAGACGAAAAAATTGCGGTTTTCGATTTAGGCGGCGGAACTTTCGATATTTCCATACTTGAATTGGGAGACGGCGTTTTTGAGGTAAAATCCACAAATGGCGATACTCACTTGGGAGGCGAGGATTTTGATCAGCGGCTGATAGATTATGTGGCTGATGAATTTAAAAAAGATCAGGGAATCAATCTGAGAAACGATAAAATGGCCCTCCAGAGGATTAAAGAGGCTGCCGAAAAAGCAAAAATGGAGTTGTCAAGCTCCATGGAAACGGATATTAACCTTCCGTTCATAACGGCCGATGCATCGGGACCGAAACATCTGAATATAAAAATTACCAGAGCTAAATTAGAAATGCTCGTATCGGATCTGGTCGACCGGGTTCAAGAACCGTGCAAGCAGGCACTCAAAGATGCAGGACTTAGCCCAAAGGACATTAATGAGGTCATACTTGTGGGCGGAATGACCAGAATGCCCAAAGTTCAGCAGAAGGTAAAAGAAATTTTCGGCAAAGAACCGCATAAAGGAGTCAATCCTGATGAAGTAGTGGCGATAGGCGCCGCCATTCAGGCGGGAGTTCTCGCGGGTGATGTGAAAGATGTACTGCTGCTTGATGTAACTCCCCTTTCTCTTGGAATCGAGACTTTAGGGGGGGTCATGACGAAACTCATCGAAAAAAATACAACAATCCCAACGAAAAAAAGCCAGGTATTTTCAACTGCCGCCGATAATCAGCCTGCTGTAAGTATTCACGTCCTTCAGGGTGAACGCCCCATGGCGGCCGACAACAGGACACTTGGCCGATTCGAATTGACAGGAATACCACCCGCGCCTCGAGGGGTTCCGCAAATTGAAGTCAGCTTTGATATAGATGCAAACGGAATCGTGCATGTATCCGCGAAAGATCTCGGTACGGGCAAGGAACAGAGTATAAAAATAACCTCCTCAAGCGGACTTACGGAAGAGGAAATTGAAAAGCTGGTAAAAGATGCGGAGGCGAATGCAGAAGAGGACAAGAGGAAGAAGGATCTGATCGAGGCCAGGAATCAAGCCGATACGTTAGTATATAGTGTGGAAAAAAATCTCAAAGATATGGGAGAACAGATTGATGCAGGGGAAAAATCCAATATAGAAAGTAAGATATCGGCATTGAAAAAAGCGATGGAAGGAGATGATCTCGCTGCCATCAGTTCGGCTCAAGAGGAACTGACGCAGGCATCTCACAAATTGGCTGAGGCAATGTATGCAAAAGCATCTTCCAAAACCGAGGGTCAAGGCCCGGATCAAGGAGCGGGCGCAGGCCCAGCTGCCGGTGCGGGACAGGCGGGAGCAGGCAAAGGAGATGAAGATGTAGTTGACGCAGATTTTGAAGAAGTGAAATAAGAATATCCGCAGCTTGAGCGTTGCCCGGTCTTTCACATGAACGACCGGGCATTTTTTATGTCGACTTTCAGCATGTGCTTGTGTATCATTTCTGCACATGCATATAGTTCAGCATGCTCCGGCAAGTAAGCTTCTGAGCAGAAAATATAAGAGCAGCCCATCGATTTTCCGATTTACAGCTATGGGTTTTTCCGCTCAGAGTTGTGTTTTGACCCGGCGCAGACGGTATGAGAAGATTTTTACGAAGTCGTCTCACAGAGCGATCACTTTTATGAGTATACAATGATTCATCGGTCAATAAAGATATGTCTTTGGATATATGTGCTTGTTGCTTTCAGTTTGACTCCTGCCAATCAGACGCACGCAGAGCCGGATGTAATACGCAGCGGTCATAAATGCTCGGTGCGGATTCTCGCAGATGACGAATACTTCACGGAAATGATGAAAGCTGTTGCAGATGCTCATAGAGAAATAGTGATGGCTTTCTATATTTTTAAAACAAATGGATACAAGGGAAATTACCCTGACAGATTCATTGAGGGGCTTGCTTCGGCAGTAAAACGGGGTGTGAAAGTAACGGTAGTTCTGGAACGGACGAAAAGGGAAGACACTTCGCTCGATTCGCTGAATAGAATGACTGCCCACAGGTTAAGAAAAAAAGGAATAGATGTTCGATTTGACTCTCCTTCAGTGACAACGCACGTGAAATTAGTAGTGATTGATAAAAGACTCACTTTTGTGGGGAGTCACAATATGACGAATTCAGCGCTTAAATATAATAATGAAGTATCTCTTGTAATTGATTCGCCCGATGCAGCCGTTGAAGCAGTTCAATATATCAATTCACTTTGCAGGTAATTCGGAGGTACGATAACCTTGAGGCTGAATAAGGAAATGGCTATTGTTGCAGCACTTGTAATGCTTTTATTTTCCTGTGCGACTGTAATTGAAAAACCCCCGGTGCTAGAGCCGACGCTCGCACCGGAAGAAATTCCGCTTGAAATCCGACCTTATATTCAAAAAGCGGAAAATGCGTTTAAAAACGAACGATTCAGCGAGTCTTTGCGTCTTTTCGATATTGCGCTTACTAAAGATCCCCGAGGGAAAGTCCTTTCCTGGATTTGTTTAAGAAAAGGTCAGATCTTTGCCACGACCGGGCAGTATGGCGAAGCACTTGAGGTGCTCGGCACCATCCCTCAGCCAGCCCCAAATGATTCCATTTATTTGGAGGGTCTCTATTGGCAAGGCTTCTCTTATATGCAACTGGGATCATACAGTAAATCGATCGAAATATTGTTGGCCCTGAAAGAGAAGGAAACAATTACACACAGAAAGCCTGAGATTGAATATATGTTGGGTGATAACTATCGCCGGGAGAACAGATTGCAGGAGGCCCTTATTTCATACACCGATGTTCTTGATGAGAATCCCCCGGCTTCTCTTTTAACCCGTGCGAAAGAACAAATAGAAGAGATAATAGAAACTCTCACACTTGAAGATTTGGAGAATATAAGGAAAGAATGCGAACATGCGTATCCGGGGGGATTTATTCTCATCAGATTAAGCGCTCTTTATGCGGAAATAGAAGAGTTCGAAAAGGCAAAGATGGCCTTGGCGGATTTTTTTGCTGTCCACCAGGAGCATCCTGGATATGATACGGCAGAGTCTCTCTACCGGATGATAATAGCCGAAGAGGAACAACGGGATATAGATAAATTTTCAATAGGCTGCATTGTTCCGCTTTCCGGGCGGTATGCGCCTTACGGTTCAAAAGTGCTGGATGCATTAAAATTGGCAATGGGGATATTTGACTCAGTAAGTGAACATCCAGTCAGGCTTGTTGTAAGGGATTCAAAAAGTGATCCTTCGGAAGCAGCGCGTGCAGTGGAATTGCTTGCAACGCAAGACCGGGTAATTGCCATTATGGGCCCTCTGGGAAGCACCGCGGCAATATCGGCTGCTCATAAAGCCCATGAACTGAAGGTTCCCATCATAACCCTCACACAGCACGATACTATCACGACGATTGGTGAGTATGTTTTTCGAAATTTTCTGACCAGCCGTAAAGAAATTCAAAATCTGGTCAGCTATGCTCTTTACAATTTGGGAGTAAGGCATTTTGCCGTCTTGTATCCTGATACATCCTATGGATCGGAGATCATGAACCTGTTCTGGGATGAAGTGGTGAAGCGGGGAGGCGAAATCAGAGCTGCTGAAGCTTATGATGAGAATACAACGGATTTCGGGGAAGAGATCAAACGCCTTACGAGCGTCGATATCACAAAAAAGGCAAAAGAAAAAGATTCAATACCGATCGTTGATTTCGATGCCCTTTTTATCGTCGGTTCTGCAATCAAGGCCCAAATGATTGCACCGCAACTTGCCTTTTACAATGTTGAAGGAATACGATTGCTTGGGATGAGCAGCTGGAACACTCAGGATCTTTTAGATGGCGAAAGCGAGTATTTGGAAGGCGCTGTTTTTACTGATGTATTTTTCCAGAAAAGTTATTATCATGAGGTGATCGATTTTATGGATCGATTTTATACGGCATATGGAAGGGTACCTGATGGAATTGAAGCGCTTTCGTATGATGCGGCACGCATTGTCGCTGATATTATCAATGAGGGAAATGCGAATACGCGAAGAGAAATGCGCGATCGACTTCTGGAACTGAGAAACTACAGAGGAGTTACGGGAATTACCGATTTTTCCGAAACCGGTGATGCTGAAAAAGAGCTTTACATACTTACAATTTTAGATGGTGAAATCATTCAAATCAGGTAATTACTGATTACGGATTTCAGAATCGATGGACTCGCAAAGTGTTTTAAAAACCGGGTTCAGAGATGGTTCTTAAAAAATAGAGGATTGTAAATGTTGATTTTGTTAACAAATGATGACGGCATATATGCGGAGGGGCTTTCAGCCCTGTTTCACGAGCTGTCAAAAGTGGCCGAATGCATAATTGTGGCGCCTGAGACTGAGCAAAGTGCAGTAGGCCATGCCATAACACTCTATCGTCCTTTACGGGTCAGAAGTGCAAGGAAAGGAGGTTCATTTCTGGGGCATGCCGTAACAGGAACCCCTGCCGACTGTGTGAAAATCGGAATAAAAGAGCTTACCGACAGGCCTGTGGATCTCATAATATCCGGTATCAATGCGGGGGCAAATGTAGGATTCAACATGCTTTATTCTGGAACAGTATCGGCGGCCACCGAAGGCGCCATTCTGGGTGTTCCTTCAATGGCTATTTCTCTGGATACCCGGAGGGGTCAATCGGATTTTTCCTATGCCGCCCGTTTTTCCTCTCGCCTTGTAACGTATTTGATAGAAAAAAAAGCATTTGCCGGTTTGACGCTAAATGTGAATATTCCATCTCTCCCTGAGAACGGGATTAAAGGAATTGCCGTAACCAAACAGGGCGCTGCGCGACTGGTGGAAGTCTTTGAAAAAAGACTTGATCCCAGGTCAAATACCTATTATTGGCTTGCAGGAGAAACTCTCTTCCCGGAGAAAGAAAGCATGGAATCTGATGCATGGGCACTCAGCAAAGGGTATATATCAATTACACCGATTCAGCATGACCTTACGTGTCATACTGCCATAGGGGAAGTAAGGCATTCTTTAAAAGACTTTGTTTTATAATGTTTCAGCCGATGCGGAGCTTTTTACGAAACCGTCATTTCATTTCACCATAAGAACCGGTACTGCACTCTTCCTTATGACTGAGGCTGTTGTGCTGCCAAGAATGAATTCTTTAATCCTGCTTTTCCCGTAGGCGCCCATTATAAGAAGCTGAATAGAACCTTCTTCTATAAAACGGATTAACTCCTGTTCTTCCTTGCCTGAGCGGACAACGATAATGCTTTCGATCTTATGCATTTTTAGATATGAATTCACCTGTTCCGAAAGATATCGGCTATGATCCATGTCTTCTGAAATTATTATCACCGTTAATGCCCACCCTGTGATTGGGAGAATATCTGCTGAGAGTTTTAACGCATTGAAGGCGGGATCGCTTCCGTCATAGGCAAGGCCGACTCCATTTATTTGTTGAAAACTATAGGGAGTGATGAAGACGGGCTTTCCTGATTTTCTCACTACAGATTCCGCTGTTGAGCCCATGAGCCCTCCCCCTGTAAGTTTAAAATGTTCTCCTCTTTGTGCAAGAATTATAAAGTCTGCATCCTTGCTCTCTTCAATAATGGTTTCATCAATAAGTCCCGTGGTCTTTGTCGTCAATGAGGAGACATTTCGCTGATAGCAGCGATGAGAGAAATCTTCGAGAATGGAGGAAGCCCTTTCGTCGAGTCCTTTTTCTATGGACCAGAGGAAATCCTGTGAAGGGGTAAGGCCGGCAAATCCGGATATATCGCTGAACAACGGGCCCTGTATTACCTTGGCATCTACTATACAAAGTCCTTTCAACGTGGCGCCAAAGAGTGATGCCAGATATATTCCATATTCAAGGGCGGTTTTACTATATTCGGAACCGTCAGTAGGAACCAGAATAGTTTTCATGCCACACCCTCCTCGGGGTTCCCAAGCAGGTTTCAGGAATAAAAGCAGTGCAACGGGTTTGCAAAGCAAAAGTCATGGGCGTGTATGTGATTCAGCCCGTTTCTCCACAGGCATCTCTGCGAGATCCTCTTTCAGCTCATTCGCCTTCCGGTTTTTTATCAAAGCGGCGTCGCGCGGGAAGTTTTTTGTATTTCACCGATGCCTTGATCAGATTTACTATCTTTTCAGAACTTAAGAATTGAGTATTTATAATTAGATCATAGTAAATAGGATCGTCAATATCGACTTCAAAATATTTTTTTATGAAAGCGCGCTGCTCCGATTCTTTTTTTGTTATCTGCCTTTCTGCCGCTTCAATAGAAATGCTTTCATTCTTGGCTACATTCTGAATACGATGTCCCAGCGGTGCTATTAACCGGAGTCTTAGCGTTTCTTCAGGCGGAAGAATGTGATTTGCACCTCTTCCCAGGATTATGGCGCCCCCCTGTTCGCCGATGGTTCCAATGACCTTGGTCAAGTGGGTAAGGTATGTATCCGGAAATATATAGCGGTTGGCTTTTAAAAACTGAATCCAGTTATCCAGGGTACTTCTCGTTTTTCCATCCAAAGATTCCACAACTCTGTCGCTCATTTTTACGCTTTGGGAAACTTCGTGAATTATCTGGTTGTCGAATATGTCAAGTTTCAATTCTTCAGAAATTTTGCTTATCAAAGCTGCGGATTCGTTTCCTGATTGCCGTGAGATGGTAATGACGGGCGGAGGAGGTTCGCTTTTCTTTTTTCTCCGGTCGCTTGCTTTTTGCCACTTAAGTACTTGCTCTTCGATAAGATGATCTATCCGAGTTGTTGAAGTGGGTTTCGTCATCATACGCGCCTCCTTTTCTGGCGTTCTAAGAGAACTCAACAGTGCCGTTTACCGCTCTTCCCTTATCCAGTTATTTAAAAAATTAGTATATCTTTCGAAATTTTTCAATGTTTTTAATTCGATTTTCGTGTGTGGACGTACTTTCAGTCATAACAGTATTGATGATCCCGTAAAACAGCTTTTTATGTCTGCCGAGCTGGCTATAACGGGAAGCAAGGGAAGCTTTCGCATACGTGTTTTTTTATTTACAGGCAAGAGATTGTGACCGGGAATCAGCTGTTTTTCTTGTACCATGCCGCCGTCAATGCAAAGCGTTCGTCCCGGCTATGTCTTAAAATATTTATTCTTTCTGTTTTTTTGGTAATCGGACTATTTTATTGACGGTTCCCGAAAACCCTTGTATCTAGAAATCTTATCTTTTAAGCGAGGATCATCTGCCATGTACGATTTAATTATTGCAGGCGGAGGCCCCTGTGGTTCGTCGGCTGGTTTCAAAGCGGCTGAGAGGGGATTGAAAACACTTGTTATAGAAAAAAAAAGTTTTCCCAGATATAAGCCCTGTGCAGGAGGTCTTACACGTCGAGCACTGAAATATCTCGATTTTGAAATTCCTGAACGTATAAAGGAGAAAGACATATACGGATTAAGATTATGCGCAAAAGGGAAAAAAGTTGAAAAAAGATCACAATCCATAATAGGTATAACGGTGACCCGGAGTGCCTTTGACGACTTGCTTCTTAACAGAGCAGCGGCTCAGGGCGCAACGATTAATACCTGCGAAAAAGTCTTGAACATCAGGGATAATGGCAATCATTTGAAAATCGTAACTGATCGGGGTTCGTATTTCAGCCGGTATGCCATCATTGCAGAAGGGGCTCGTGGACAGGTAATGCGGCATAGTTCGGGTATGAAAAAAAAATACAAATGCGCTCTTTCGCTCGTGGCTGAAATAGAGGCAGAAAATCATGACATCGACGATCGTCTTTCAGGAGTATTCGAAATATATCTTGATTTTTGTCAAGGATATGGATGGTTTTTCCCCCATGATAATTATTATTCAGTGGGTATTTGGGGTGCGGAAGAATCTTTTAAAGATCCGAAGGCCGTGATGAGAGATTTTGTTAAAAAACTCGGTTTTGAAAAAATACCGAAAATGAGAGGACAGATTATACCTTTGAAAGAACCAAGGGAGAATCGCGGTTCCCGAATTCTTTCAGCAGGTGATGCGGCAGGATATATAGATCCTTTCCTGGGAGAAGGAATTTCTTATGCTGTCATATCAGGAAAAATTGCGGCTGATACAATAGCTGACGCAGTTCAGAAAGAGGGAACACTGCGACAAGATCTGTACACCGCCGCATGCCGTAACTTCACCCGAAACTTTGGATATGCCCGCATAATGAAGGAAACAGTCCTGCGATTTCCATCTTTTTTCTTTGATCTTGCAGCGGCAAATGATTCTATCGCACACCGCTTTCTTGACATTCCTGCCATGAAAGGGCAATATCCTGATTTTTTATTTTGGCTGCTGCCCCGGATTCCAAAAACCTTGCTCAGCTATTATCTTCTTAAAATACAGGCTCATGGACCGGCATATGCGAGACGAACTTAATCTACGTGAATAAAAGATGCGCAATGGAACTGCGTTGCCGGAGATCTGGAGTTTGAAGATATACCTCTTATCCGATACAAATCAGAAAGAGAATTAATCATTATGAATATCAATGTTGCTGTTATAGGAGTATTCTTTATTGTCATGATTATTCTTGGCATCTATAGCGTAAAAAAAATAAGAGGACAGGAAAGCTATTTTGTTGCCGACAGAAAAGGGGGAATTCTAATCATCACGGGGTCTCTTACGGCAACTGCTCTGGGAGGGTCAAGCACTATCGGTCTGGCAGGATTAGGCTATTCAAAAGGAGTGGTTGGTTCATGGTGGCTTCTGGTTGGTGCAATAGGAATGGCAGCCTGTGCGTTTTTTCTTACGGAAAAAGTAAGGCGAACGGGAGCTTTTACTTTGCCTGAGATTTTAAAGAGACAGTATGGAGGAAATTCTGCAAGAATTGCGGCCTCGATTTTAATTGTGACTGCATGGGTTGGAATTATTGCAGCACAGATGGTTGCAGCAGGCAAAATATTGAACGAACTCTGGCCGGGCCAGTTTGAAATGCTCACAGTCGTGGCTGCAGCAATCTTCATCGTTTATACGGTTCTGGGGGGTCAATATTCGATTTTAAGAACTGATGCGATCCAGGCAATTATCATTGTGGCAGGTATTTTTATTTGCCTTGCTATGGGATTATCATCGGCCGGCGGGTCTATTTGGCAGAATCTTCCGGAATCTCACCTTTCCTTTCCTACATCAGCACAATTCAGCTGGAAACATCTTCTTTCGTTTCTTTTTTTTGTAGGGGCTGCCTATCTTGTCGGACCTGATATCTACTCCAGAATTCTTTCATCAAAAGATTCCGGCACAGCAAGAATCTCGCTTTTAATTTCAGCTTTCATTCTTTCAGTGGTTGCCTTTGCGGTAATTTTTATAGGATTAGCGGCTCATGTGCTTCTTCCCGGTATTCAGGCCGAGAGCGCTTTCCCGGCACTGGTAATGAAACTGGCGCCTGCAGGGATTAATGGGCTTGTCATGGCGGCGCTTATTGCTGCTGTAATGTCGTCCGCAGATACGTGTCTTCTTACGGCAGGCACAATAATTGCGTCTGATATTCTCGGTTCGATTGACCGGTATCGGCACAATGAAAAAAAAGTACTTTTACTCTCAAGAGCGGGAGTCGTGGTAATAGGTCTTTTTTCACTTTATATCGCGCTTGCAGTGAAGGGAATCATTGCCTCACTTCTTCTCGCATACACAATATATTCAGCTGGGCTTGTCATTCCAATCGTATTGGGATTTTATCGCAAATCATTGCGTCTTACGGAAACCGGCGCTATTTTTTCAATAATTGGAGGCGGTGCGGCAGGTCTCTTTTTCAAATTAAAAGGATTTGACAATCTTCTGTTGTGGACGCTCCCGATTTCAGCTGTCCTTCTTTTTGCAGGCAGTTACTGGAAACCGGCGATGATCACTTTCATGAGGAAGCGAAATGGATCAACCTGATATTATTCTCGTGGAAACAGTGGGGCAGTGGGAAAATGCGAAAAAATACATCAATGAGGCGGTTGAAATCGGTGTCGACACCGAATACGATTCTTTCCGGTACTTCAGAGAAGTGCTTTGTCTTATCCAGGTGAGTACCGATTCTGCTGCCTATCTTTTCGATCCATTAGGTGATTTGGATTTATCTTTTCTGGGATCAAAGTTTGCCGACAGGAATACCAGAAAGATACTCCATGCCTGTGATAACGATATCCGCCTCTTAAGCAGGGATTATTCATTTGAGTTTTCAAATATTTTCGACACCCATAGAGCTGCCGCTCTTTTGGGCAGTCCGCTTTTGTCATTGCCTTCCATTTTGAAAGATTATCTCGGGGTTGAATTGAAAAAGGATAGAAATCTGCAGCGTTCCCGGTGGGATATTCGTCCCTTATCAAGAGAACAGATGCGCTATGCAGCTCAGGATGTCATATTTCTGATTCCTCTTTACAGGAAACTGGATGAAGATTTAAAAAGGCGGCAACTGACCGAGTCGGCTTATGAGGCATTCAGAGCTATGGCTTCGGTTAGATGGCGGGAAAAGAAACTTGACAGAAAGGGGCACATGAGAATTGCAGGATTTGAAGAGCTTGATGAAAAAGGGCGGGATCGCCTGAAAAGACTTTACGAGTGGAGATTTGAGAAAGCACGAAGCAGCAATAGGGCGCGATTTATGATCCTGTCGGATAAGGAGCTCGCTGCGCTTGCCGGTTCAAATATAGATTCTATTGAATCTTTGATGGGATCAGATGCAGTATCTTCTCGCAAAAAAGATGAATACGGTAATGAAATTGCTGAACTTCTCAAGTACCCCGGCCCATTGGGAGAGTAATACACAGGAGTTACAAAGAACTTCTAAGTGCAGTATGGGCATATGCTACAAATGATCCATCATGGCTCATGCTGATATCGATCGGTACGGTATTTCCTCCAATTTTAACAAAAGGAGGTCCAAGGCCGCGGCTGCCGGGCTGGCGAAAAATTGAGATGTCATCCTTTTCCTTCCCTGTGCAAGTGGCCAGACTTTCAATAATTGCCTTTCGAACAGCCTTCGAAAGATCCGATGAGGATTCAGCGCGGGGAAGTCGGGCGACACCCTTGGTAATGGATCGAAGATTACCTGAATTTCCAGAGGAACCTATGCAGTGGATGAAGGTGGGATCTGAGTGAATTTCAATCGTAATTCTTTCATGAGGGGTGTCTACTGTGCCATACATGTCGTTTTCGGACAATTCATCGGAAAGCTGAACCTCGTATTTTGAGGGTGCCCAGAGAATATTCCGGCGAATCTTGAGTGCCGCCTTGTATGCCGCCTCTTTGCAGGCCCAAAGCAGCCAGAGTATTTTCCCCGAATCCGGCCCCTTTATGATCATGTGTCGTTCTTTATCGGTGAAAACGCGGCTTACAAACCTTTTGTCGCTCTGTTTGCCTGCCTTTCCATTTTCGGTAAGATCGACTATATCGTTGCCGATGTAATGAAGCATCGAATTGTATTTCCGGTAAAATGTACTTTTGCACCTTCTTTACAGAGGCATATTCCCGTGTTTTTTCCAGGGGCGCGTTACGTTTTTTCCTTCCAGCATGCCAAGAGCGGAAATCAGAGCGGGCCGGGTATGCGCAGGCTCGATTACCTGATCGATAAGTCCC